>Ga0265297_10001389_pt1 | contig 57272 bp, 58 predicted proteins | sample Munlanlwell13791_FD_192502 | JGI IMG/M metagenome (GOLD analysis project Ga0265297, IMG submission 192502) | Leachate microbial communities from a municipal landfill in Southern Ontario, Canada - Leachate well 137-91 | ecosystem: Engineered > Solid waste > Landfill > Unclassified | place...
AATGATTAAAAATACTAATGCGGACGAGGCAAGGCGAAACTATTTTTCTGGGGGAATGGATTCGCCTTGCCTCGGCTGATTTCCCGCCCGCAGGAGGGGTCTGGGGAGGAATGCGGGCGGGATTTCGGCGGGATTCCTTTTTTCGGAAAAATTCGCACGGACTTAAATCTGATTATCAATTTTGAAGTTCTCTAAAATTGCTTGTGCTACTGCATTTGATAAAAATGTTGGAACAGCGTTTCCAATTTGTAAATTTCTATCACCTCGTGAACCAAAAAATTGATAATCATCTGGGAAACATTGAATTCTCGCACCCTCTCTTGTTGTCAGTGGTCTTGGTGCTTTTGGATGAATACAACGAGATGATGACGGAGTACTTAGGTTTCTTGTTATCGTTGTTGCTGGTCGTTTCCACCAAAGACGACAATATGTATTTTTAAAACCTGATGTTGGGCGTAATTCTTCTGGCAAATCTTCTGGTGTTCCTCCGTCTGGCAATAACTCCATTATTTTTACTAAATTTTCATTATTGTTTGGCGAATTATGATCCATAAGTTTTGTCGGTGCGTTTTTACGCATAAACTTTTGAAAATCATTTTGTGGTTTGGAAGAATACTCAAAACTTTCTTCGTTTGATTTAATAAAAGGCAAATCACTTATTGCTTCCTCAAGTGTTAAATAGGGTTTGAGTTTTTTGTTGAACAAATCAGGTTTTTCCTCTGGATTATAATGAGTTGGTTCTGGGTATTCAAAATCAGTATTAAGTTTTGAGCCAATAATCACAACCCTTTCCCTTATCTGTGGCGCGCCATAATCGGCGGCGTTCAAAAGTTTATATTGAACTTTATATCCAAGAGATTCAAAAAGTGAAATAATTGTTTTTAATAATTCGCCACCTTGCATCGATAAAAGACCTTTAACATTTTCAAAAAGAAAAAGTTTTGGATTGAATTCTTTTAGAACACGATAATATTCCTGAAATAATTTACCTCGTGGGTCGTCAATCAATCTTTTCCCAACTGTGGAATAAGCCTGACAAGGCGGTCCTCCGACAATAATATCAATCTCGCTCGCCTTTATTCCTAAATCTTTTTCGACTTTTTCTGCATTAAAATCTTTTATGTCCTCCGCATAGACTTTTGCTGTTGGGTGATTCAATGAGTATGCTTTTGCCATATTTGGCAAAATCTCGTTAGCGGCGACAATTTCAAAATTATCATCATGGGCGAAGCCATAACTCAAACCACCGACACCAGAAAACAAATCTATAACTTTTAATTTTTTGGCTTTACTCATAAAAAAATCTAATCAAAATTAATTTCCTTATACTTAACTGGACTTTCTGTAATCTTCCAAATGAAATAATTTTGATCAATATTGAAAACGGTTTGACCTTCCATTTGTTGCCTTGTAATCCAATTAACGCTATCGTCCTCAATTTCATCTAACTTAATAAAAGCAACTTGACCATTATATAAGTCAAAATGAATTGCTAGAGTGTGAGAACCCAAATCACGAAAAACTCGTTTTGCTTCCAATACTTTATGTTGCTTTATATCATTTATCCCCGTAAAACCAGACTGCATTTCAATTCTTACTTTTTCTTTTCCGTTTAATCTAATTTCTAAATCTGCCTTTGGTGTTCTTTTGAATGTTTCTATATTCTTTAAATCGTCGTCGCCAATTAAATCAATATTTGAAGTATCAACCTCAAAAACCAATCCTAATGCTTTCAAAAAATAATTTGATAAAACATAACCTCTCATCCAAGAATAATAAACTTGCTCTGGTCGTCTGCCCTGATTATTCAAAATAGGCAAGATATTATTTGCTTTCATTATTTCAAAAGTTTTATCTATGTGTTCTTTTTTGAAAGCATTAAGGTCATCAATTTTAATATCATTGGCGACGACGGTGTTCACTTTGTCGAGAATGTTATATAATCGTTCGTTTAAAAGTGCGATATAGTTTAAATCGACTGTTGGTGTAATATCTTTTGCACCAAAAAAGTTCTTAACATCAGCTTGATTCGTAAAACCTAGCTTTTGTCTATACTGACGAAAATATTCTGCTGTAATTGTTATTTGTCTAGTCATAGTTTTATTTTATTAAATCCTCTATTGATACATTTAACGCCTTGGCAATTTTTTTAATTGTATCAACTGTTGGGTTTTGTTGCTTGCCAGCTTCAATGTTTATTATTGTATTATTAGAAACATCAGCAAGACGAGCCAGTTTTTCTTGCGATAAACCCAACTTTTCTCTTATTCGTTTAATTTTGCTTGACTCAACCATATTGAAATAGTAATATTATATTGTGGTATGATAATTATATGTCTTTAAAAAATAACCACAATATAATATTACCAAAATATTTGGCTTTCGTAAAGGAAAGCCCGTGCGAATTTTTCCGAAAAAAGGAATCCCGCCGAAATCCCGCCCGCATTCCTCCCCAGCCCCCTCCTGCGGGCGGGAAATCAGCCGAGGCAAGGCGAATCCATTCCCCCAGAAAAATAGTTTCGCCTTGCCTCGTCCGCATTAGTATTTTTAATCATTTGGATTTTGCTCGAAAAACATTCGAACTTTGTCCAACAAACACCGATTAAATATTTTATGCAAATTTTAACCAACAACACAATTTTAATAATTTTGATAATTTTAGCGATTATTGATATTGTTTTAATATTTTTGTGGCTGAAAACAAAAAAGAAAATTAAAATTTTTATGAAAGGGGCGAAAGTAATAGACATAGAAGAAGTTGTGACTGAGCAAACAAAACTTATTAAAGAATTAAAAAATGATATCAAAAAACTTTCCGATTGGAACGAAAAATTGCAAAAAATATCCGATATTTCGATTACTAAAATCGGAGTAGTGAGATTTAATCCATTTAAAGATACCGGAGGAGACCAAAGTTTTACCATTGCACTTTTAGACAGCAATAATAATGGTCTAGTAATTTCTTCATTGTATTCGCGCGAAGGAACAAGAATTTACACCAAACCAATCGAAGCGGGAAAATCAACAAATTATAATCTATCGGAAGAGGAAGAACAAGCAATAAATAAAGCAATAAAATGACAGAAAATAAACAAAATCAAAATTTGCAGCCAAGGCCACCCATAGTGGTTATTTTGGGTCACGTCGATCATGGCAAAACCACCCTATTAGACACAATCAGGAAAACAAGTGTTGTTGCTAGAGAATCGGGTGGAATTACCCAGCACATTGGAGCGTATCAATTAAACCATAACGGTAAGTTGATTACCTTTATTGATACTCCGGGACACGAAGCATTTTGTCAAATGAGGTCGCGCGGAGCAAAAGCAGCAGATATCGCCGTATTGGTTGTTGCTGGAGAGGAGGGCGTAAAACCACAGACAAAAGAGGTTATTGAGTGCGTTAAAAAAGAAGAAATTTCTACAATTGTGGCGGTAAATAAAATGGATAATCCGCGCGCAAATTTTGAAAAAACGATTGGCGAATTAGAAAAAGCTGGACTGGTCGTGGAACAACGTGGAGGGAAAATTCCTGCAGTTAAAATTTCAGCAACAATTGGTACGGGCGTTAATGATTTATTGGAAATGATATTATTGGTTGCAGAAATGGAGGAATTAAAAGCTGATATTGCCAAGCCAGCAGAAGGAGTAGTAATAGAATCATATATGGATGCAAAACGAGGTGCGATTGCAACATTTTTGGTTTTAGCGGGAATATTAAGCACGGGACAATGGGTTGTTTGTGGAAATGCTTATGGTAAAATCAAAGGATTAGAGGATTATAAGGGGCAAAAAACTGACGAAGCAAAACCAAGCACGCCAGTAATTGTTATGGGATTAAATGAAGTTCCGGTTGTGGGTAGCGCGTTTCGGGTAGTTGAAGACGAGCAATCTGCCATACAAGAAGCAATAGCGAAACCAGTCATGAATTTTAACATACAAGCTGGCACACCGAATGCTGAAGGCGTTGGCGGTGGAAAAACTTTAAATATTATTTTAAAAACAGATGTTCACGGTTCGTTAGAAGCAATTGGTGAAAGTTTGGCAAAATTAGAATTAGAAGAAATCGGTTTGAAAATTTTAAAAGCTGACGTGGGTAATGTTTCTGAAACAGATATAAAATTAGCCGAGTCAACAGGTTCAGTTATAATCGCATTTAGGGTAAAAGTTTCTAATGATATTTCTGATATGGCGAAAAGAAAGAAAATAAAAATTAGGGCATACGATATTATTTATGAATTATTTGAGGGGGTTAGAAAAGACGCGGCCAAACTATTGGACCCATTGGCAGAAAGGGAAAATTTAGGGAAATTAAAAGTTTTGGCAATTTTTAAAAGAGAAAAAACAAGAATGATTATTGGTGGGAAAGTTACTGATGGAAAGTTTGTAAATAAAACACAGATTGATATTATTCGTCCTGCCTCGTCGAGTCAGGGCGGGGGTGAAGAAAAAATCGGTATGGGGAAAATAATTCAACTTCAACACAATAAACAAGATATGCCGGAAGTGGAAAAAGGCAGAGAAGCGGGAATCTTATTCGAAGGAGATGCAACAATTGAAGAGGGGGATATTTTGGAATGTTATCGTACCGAACACAAAAAACGTGAATTATGAAGGACCGAATTAGTAGAGTGAACAGTTTAATACGAGAAAAAATCTCAGAAATTCTTGTAAGAGAGATTTTTGTGGAAAATGTTTTTATTACCGTGCAGAATGTTGACGTTTCCAAGGACCTGAAATATGCTAAAATAAAAATAAGTGTAATCCCCTTCAGTCAATCAAAAAGAGTTCTCGAAATTTTAAAAAAACAATTACCGAAATTACAAAAAATTCTAAACCAAAAAATAATTATAAAATTTGTTCCCCAAATCAGGTTTGTTGTAGATAAAATTGAAGAAAAAGCAAGCAGGGTAGAAGAAATTTTAAGAAATTTAAAAAATTAATAGGTGCGGGCGAGTGGCGGAATGGTATACGCACAACACTTAAAATGTTGCGGGCTTTGCCCATGAGGGTTCGACTCCCTCTTCGCCCATTTTAAATCGGGCATTTACCTGTCTGCCGACAGGCAGGGCTCAGTGGGCGGTTAGTTTATTGGTAAAACGTCTGCTCTACACGCAGAATACGGTAGGTTCGATTCCTACACCGCCCAATTATATGGCCAGGTCGCCAAGTGGTAAGGCATGAGTCTGCAAAACTCTTATACATGGGTTCGATTCCCATCCTGGCCTGTCGCAGGGCCAATTATTTGCCGGGGTAGCTCAGTGGTAGAGCACACGACTGAAAATCGTGGTGTCGAGAGTCCGATTCTCTCCCTCGGCAGATGTATATATTTTATGGTTTAGTTCTTTTACAATTAGCACCATTGTGATATAATATAATTGTAGTAAACAATGGTTCGAATCGATTCATGAGAAAAGATAGATATTCTGCAATAAAATTAAGAAAGCAAAACAAAAGCTATAATGAAATTAGTAAAATTTTGAATATTCCGAAAAGTACTTTGGTATATTGGTTCAGTGATAAGAACTGGTCGAAAGATATTAAGAATAAATTGAGCGCAAGAAATGTTCTCTCGCTTAAAAAAAGACTGGGATTAATTAATCGGATTAGGACTAAAAAATGGGAAAAGTGGAGAGAAGGTTTTAGAACTGAAGCCAGAAAGGAGTTTAAAAAATTTCTCAAAAAACCACTTTTTATTTCGGGAATTAATTTGTATTGGGGCGAAGGAGATTCTGTTTTAAAAAATGGGAATGTGAGATTATCCAATACAGATCATAGAATGATAAGTATTTTTGTTAGATTTTTAATCAATATCGTTGGCGTACCGAAAGAAAAAATTAAATGCACAATGATTTTATATCCCGACTTAAAGGAAGAGAAGTGTAAATTGTTTTGGAGCAATATGGGTGGAATTCCCTCGTCACAATTCTATAAAACACAATTTATAAAAGGAAAACATCCAACCAAAAGACTGGAAAATGGAATTTGCATGATTCAGGTTTTGAGTCGCGGAATCAAAGAGAAAATTATGGTTTGGATAGATTTATTATATAAAAACATATAGGTTGATGCGGGCGTGGTATAGTGGCTATTATACGTTCTTGCCAAGAACGAGACGGCGGTCCGATTCCGCTCGCCCGCTCTAAACAAAAACATCCAACATTACTGTTGGGTGTTTTTGTTTAACAAGTGATTTTTGGTGCGTCGAGTCAGATTCGATGCGCGGGAGAGGACTCGAACCTCCACGGGATAATTCCCACTAGCTCCTTAGGCTAGCCTGGCTACCAATTACAGCACCCGCGCTTGATTACTTCTTGGCAGTAGGTTCGGCGAGGGCGGACATTCTTGCCTTTTTTCCAATTCTTCCTCGCATGTAATAAAGTTTTGCGCGTCTTACTTTTGAGTGCTTAACAATTTCAATTTTAGAAATTGTTGGGCAGTGAATAGGAAAAATCTTTTCTACTCCCACTCCTTCAGCGATTTTTCTTATCGTAAAAGTTCCATCCATCCCCTTGCCGTGTTTTTTTGCGATTATTAATCCTTCAAAAACTTGAATTTTATCTCCTCCAGCTTTTGTTTTTTCGGCAAGTTTTAAGTGAACTTTAACAATATCTCCAATTTTGATTTCGGGAATATCTTTTTTAGTAAATTTTTCCTTGAATTTATCTAATTTATTTGTCATAAACTTTTTAATATATTACTTAGTTCTTCTGGTAATTCAGAATAGAACTCTTTTATTTCTCCGTCAAGCAGAGAAAGTTTTAAATATTTAGCATGTAAAAATTGCCGATTAAGGCCTGCGATCGTTTTTTGTCTTTTAAATTTGTATTTATCATCGCCAACAATTGGATGCCCAATTGATGCGAGGTGAACTCTGATTTGATGTGTTCTGCCGGTTTCGGGAGAAATCTCTAGTAAGGAATAGTTTTGTCCGCCCAAGGCGGGTTCGTCTTTAGCGAAAAATTCTTGGATAACTTCGTATCTGGTAACGGCATCTCTGTTTTTTCCGATTGGTGCGATTGTTTGCGAGCCACCGCGTTTTCTGGATTTGGAAATTGATTTAGCGATAATTCCCTTTTTATCTTTTAAAATTCCGTAAACTAGGGCAACATATTTTTTCTTAATGATTCTATCTTTAAATTGTTGTTTTAAAAATCCCGCCGTTTGATGATTTTTTGCTACAACCATTACGCCTGAAGTATCTTGATCTAATCTATGTACCAATTCGGTTTTTGGATGTTTTATTTTCAAAATATCAATTAGGGTCGATTTAGGATTTGGGGTTTGGGATTTAGGATTTGAGTCTGCCGGATGTACTAGTAGATGTGCCGGTTTATCAACAACAATTATATCATCATTTTCGTAAATAATTTTCATATCTATGGTGGGCGCGAGAGGGATTGAACCTCTGATCTCTACAATGTCAATGTAGCGTTCTACCACTGAACTACGCGCCCTCTCGGATAATTAATCTTATCAAAAATTTTGCCAAAAATCAAGACGCAAAAGTATTAAAAATGGGCGTGGATGGACTCGAACCATCGACCCCGGCTTTATAAGAGCCGTGCTCTAACCAGCTGAGCTACACGCCCTTGTATTATGCTTTCATTAATTTTTCAAAATCAGTTTTTTCAATCGTTTCTTTTTCGATTAATTCTTTGGCAATTTGAGTGAGCTTGGTTCTCTTTTGTTTAAGGATTTTTTCGGTTACAACTTGTGCAGCACGAATAAATTTTTTAATTTCTTCATCAATTTCTGACGCTATTTTTTCTGAATAATTTCTTCCCTCAGAAATTTCTTTGCCTAAAAATATCAAATCTTCATGGTCGCCAAATGCTATTGGCCCAAGAGTTTCGGACATCCCATATTTTGTTACTAGGTCTTTTGCCAGCTCAGAAGCAACCTTTAAATCATTAGATGCGCCAGTTGTGATTTCATTAAAGATTAATTTTTCTGTACAATAACCACCCAATAAAACCGACAATTCTTCAATAAATTCAGATTTGGAGTGAAGATGTTTGTCTTCTATGGGAAGTTTTAATGTATATCCAGCCGCTCTGCCACGAGAAATAATTGAAACTTTGTGTACGGGGTCAGTATGTTTTAGACTCGCATTAACCAAAGCATGTCCAGCTTCATGGTATGCTGCAATTTCTTTTTCTTTTTTAGTCAGAATATGACTTTTTCTTTCCGGGCCAAGCATTACTTTTTCAATAGAATTAATTAAATCAAGTTGATTAATAGTTTTTTGGTTTTTACGTGCCGCAAGAATTGCCGCTTCATTAACCAAGTTCGCCAAGTCAGCCCCGGAAAATCCAGGAGTTCTTTCCGCCAATTGTCTTAAATTTACATCATCAGTGAATTTTTTGTTTTTGGAATGAATTTTTAAAATATCTTCTCGTTCATTTATATCTGGCATATCAAGTGTAACTCTTCTATCAAATCTCCCCGGCCTTAAAAGCGCCGGATCTAAAATATCCGGTCTGTTGGTGGCCGCGATAACGATTAAATTAGTATTATTGTCAAATCCGTCCATCTCAACTAAAATTTGATTTAAGGTTTGTTCGCGTTCATCGTGTCCTCCGCCCAACCCAGCTCCGCGGTGTCTGCCAACAGCATCAATTTCATCAATAAAAATAATTGCTGGCGCGAATTTTTTTGCAGTCATAAATAAATCTCTAACTCGAGAGGCGCCAACTCCGACAAACATTTCTACAAATTCTGAGCCGGAAATATGAAAGAAGGGGACATCGCTTTCTCCGGCAACTGCGCGTGCTAATAATGTTTTTCCACATCCCGGAGGTCCCATCAACAATACTCCGCGCGGAATTTTTGCCCCAATATCAATAAATTTCTGCGGAGTTTTTAAAAATTCAACAATTTCTTTTAATTCTTCTTTTGCTTGTTCAATACCAGCAACATCTTTGAATGTTACCTTTTTGCCCTTTTCCGGCTGATTTAATTTTATGTTTGCCTTCCCAAAAGACAATGCTTGAGTTTGTCCTTTTTGCGCCTGTTTAAACATAAACCAAACAAATGCAGCAATAAGCAAAAATGGCAGAATAAATGGCAAAATTATATTTAGCCAATACGCAAATCCGGATTCGTCTTTGATTTCAAAATTTATTTTTTGTAGTTTATCGACATTGACTCCAAGATTTTTTAAGGTCTCACTTAATCCCAACTCACCTTCTTTTTGACTGGTTTTTTGCGATTCATCTTTAAGCAGAATCTCTAATTTATTTTCTTGAATAGTAATTTTTGCAACCTTGTCTTCATTGATTAAAGAGACTACTTGATTTAAAGGAATTTTTTCGGCCGAATTATATGATGAATTATAAATTGTAAAAATGCTTGAAATCACAAGCAATACAAAAAATGCGATTAAAATGTTTTTAATAAAAGTTTTCATAATCTATATCATACTATATTTAAGATAAAATTTCAAATTAGTTTAAAATAAAAAAAGAGCCCCTACAACTCTTGTGGATTGTAGGGGCATTGGGGGTTAGTGGAGTTTCATGTGCTGAATGAGTCCACCACCTCCGCCTTTGAGGTATTCGTTGATTTCTTCGGGTGTTGCCTCGACACCCTTGAGGCGGACAGCGAAATCGGTTTCGCGACCGATTTCACGTCTCCCTTCTTGTCGTCTCGTCTGATGCTCCGAGTTCTCTTTTAGGGCGAGCTTTCTCGGAACAATCACCGTTGTTTTGACTTCAGTGATGCGATCGGACAGGGGGAGGAGTGGTGAATTGGGGGCAACCTCTTCTTGTTGATGATGTTTTACCCTAAGGAAGTATTCGTTTTTAGAACCCTTTTGGATTCCAATTACGAGAACCTCCTTGGTTGATTCTGAGGTACGAACCTCAAGAATCATTCCTTTTTCGTGCCAGAATTCCCAAAAAATACCCCGAGTGTATTTTTTGGGTTCCACGAGTTGCCCACTTTCCAATTCACGAACATTAAAATTATATGCGAGATCTTCTCGCATACGACGGACCTGGATTACACGGAAGAGTTTGAATCTCTTCCCTGGTTGTGCCGTCCAGGTTTTAACAGGGAAACACTTCATGACGCCATCGGGGAAGATCCCGATGGCCATGTACGTCATGACCCCTAGAGCCCCAATAATAAATTTTTGAAACACCAAAACCTCCTCCAAAAAAGAGCATTCAGCGGTCTAAGACCGACCGGTATTCTTTTCAGAATACATCCTTGTTATAACTCTAAAACAAAAATCTGTCAACCCCAATAGTTACTAAGTGACAGATTTTTGTAATTTTTGATTTTTGACTTTTAATTTTTAATTTATTCTAATATCGGTTTTAATGCCATTCGGTATTCAGATGCTTTAATTGAAATAATTTTGAATTCATATTCTTTGCCGATTTCCAGTATTTCTTCCATTTTCTTTTCAGTGCCGAATTCGGAGATATGCGCTAATCCTTGAATATTTTTGTCTAATTTTACAAAAGCGCCGAATGGATTGAATTTAGTTACCGTTCCTTTTACAATTTGATCTACATGGTATTTTTCATCCACTTTTGTCCAGGGATTATCTTTCAAAGCGCGCGTTGATAACGAGACTCTATCGTGATCGATTTCAATAATTTGTGCCTTAACCTTTTCCCCAATATCGAAAATTTCATTAGGATTATTAATAATCTGCCAATCCATTTCCGAAATATGGATCAATCCCTCTAAGCCATCAAATTTAATAAATGCTCCGAAATCAACGATGCCGGTAATTATACCTTCAACCATGTCACCGACTTTATATTTTTCTAAGGCGATTTTTAATTTTTTCTCTTCGGTTGCTTTTTCCGAAACAATCAATTTTTTTTCTCTGACGTCTAAATCTATAATTTTAACTTTCAAGGTTTGATTTATGAGTTTGTTTAATTCGGAAAGGATTTTAGTTTTATCCCCGCCCTCAACTCTTGGATAGTGCACAGGGGATAATTGTGAAACTGGCATAAACGCTTCTGTTCCTTCGATTTCCATCATTAATCCGCCTTTATTCGCTTTTGTGACTAACGCATCAATAACTTCATTTTTGTCCATTTTTTCTCTAAGTCCTTGCCATGTTTTTTCTTCACCGGCTTTCAAGAGCGATACTTCAACGTATCCCTCCTCATTGTCAATAGACAAAATTTTAACAGTAATGATGTCGTTTAATTTAATTTTACGGAATTCAAAGGGGTGTTTTTTAATTTCGCTTCCCAAAATAACCCCACTTTTAAAGTTTCCTAAATCAAGATAAATAATACTTGGCTTCAAAGCGATAATTTTCCCCTGTATAACATCTCCAGTTTTAGGAATATTAATAACCTCCTTGTCTAAAAGGCTTTGCATTAATATTGATGGTTTATTTTCTGTTTTCATAATAAATATAAATAGAAAAACTCCGACAGTTAATTATTATTGCGTCTGATATTGGTCGAAGTAACAATATCTCGCGCAGTATTTTCAGTATAGAGCATTTAAAATAATTTGGCAATAGTTTTTTTTATGCTATAATATACTTGTATGAAAATTACTTGGCACGGCCGAAGTTGTTTTAAACTTTTAGTTAAATCAAATACCGGCGATAAAATCACAATTCTTATAGATCCATTTGATAAAGAAATCGGGTTGACTCCACCACGAGGCAATGCCGATATTATTTTAATTACGCACGATCACAAAGATCACAACAATATAAAAGCAGCAAGTGGAACCCCGTTTATTATAAATGGCCCCGGAGAATATGATGTTAGGGGTGTGCCGATAAAGGGGGTTTATTCGTATCATGATAATTCTAAGGGTAGCGAAAGAGGCATAAATACAATTTATATAATTGAAGCCGAAGATATAAAAATCTGTCATCTGGGAGATTTGGGGCAAAAAGAATTGGCCGACACGCAATTAGATAAAATAGGAGAAATAGATATTTTAATGGTGCCGGTTGGTGGAACTTATACTATTAATGGCGAAGAGGCAGTTAAAATTATCAATCAAATTGAGCCGAACGTGGCAATTCCAATGCATTATCGAATTTCCGGGACTGATACCAAGTTTGATAAAGTGGACGATTTTTTGAAAGAAGTTGGAGTTGAACCAGAAACAATGGAAGAATATAATGTTAAAAAACTTGATTTAAGCGAAAACATGAAAGTTGTAATTATGAAACTAACTTAAAAACATGAATTTCATAGAGAAATTGCAAAATAAGCCCAAAAAAACAAGAATATTGATTTTGTGGATTTCCAGTGGCATGGTAATGATAATTATTGTGACGCTTTGGCTCGTTTCTTTCTCTAGACACGCTGAAACAAAAAATATAAATGGGGCATTAGATGAAACAAAATTGCCATCGCTGTGGGAAAGTTTTAAACAAGATTTTTCGAGCATTAAAACAAATATCAGCGCAGGCCTAAGAGATTTAAACGAACAAACAACTAAGTTAGAGGAATTAAATGAAGGACAAAAAACCGAATAAAAAAACAAAATCTTCGATAGAACAAAAATCAGAAAATCTTACTGAAAAGAGGGTTAATTTTGAAGACCGCGAAATTGTCAACGAAATGCAAGAATCGTATTTGTCGTATGCGATGAGTGTTATTGTTGCTCGTGCATTGCCCGATGTTCGAGATGGACTAAAGCCGGTTCATAGAAGAATTTTATACGCCATGCACGACATGGGACTTTCTTCTAGCGGGAAACACAGAAAATCAGCAACAGTTGTTGGAGAAACTTTGGGCAAATACCATCCACATGGCGATATGGCGGTTTATGATTCTATGGTGAGAATGGCACAGGAATTTTCCATGCGCTATCCGTTGGTTAATGGCCAAGGAAACTTTGGTTCAATCGATGGCGATAATGCCGCGGCTATGCGTTATACAGAAGCAAAATTAACTCCGGTTGCCGAAGAAATGCTCAGGGATTTGGAAAAAGATACGGTTGATTTTATTCCTAATTATGATAATACGCGTACAGAGCCGGCAGTTTTGCCCTCAAAAATACCACAATTATTGCTTAATGGAACGCTGGGCATTGCAGTTGGTATGGCGACGAGCATTCCTCCGCATAATCTTACGGAAGTTGTTGATGCTACAACTTATTTAATTGAAAATCCAAAAGCAACAGTTGAAGATTTGTTTCAATTTATTAAGGGTCCCGATTTTCCAACTGGAGGAGAAATTTATAATAAAAAAGAAATAATTCAAGCGTATGTTTTTGGCAAGGGACCAATTTTGAATCGTGCCAAGGCAGATATTGTTGAGGAAAAAGGAAAATTTAGAATAATTATTTCTGAATTAACCTATCAAACCAATAAATCAACATTATTAGAAAAAATTGCCGACCTAGTTAAAGAGAAAAAAATAGAAGGCATTAGAGATATCCGCGATGAATCGGATAAAGATGGCATTAGAATTGTAATCGAATTAAAAAGCGACGCTTTCCCGCAGAAAGTTTTAAATAAATTATTTAAGTACACCGAATTACAAAAAACATTTCATTTAAATATGTTGGCGCTGACCGAAGGAATTCAACCACAGACATTATCTTTAAAGCAAGTATTGGAGCAGTTTATTGAGCATAGGCAAATTGTAATTACGCGCCGTTATAAATTTGAATTAAACAAAACCAAAGAAAGAGTGCATATTTTAGAGGGATTAGCAAAAGCACTGAAGAACATTGATAGGGTTATTGAATTAATTAAAAAATCAAAAGATCGCGAAGATGCAAAACTTGCCCTGATAAAGGCATTTAAGCTTACGGAAATTCAGACTAATGCTATTTTGGATATGCGCTTGCAGACATTGGCCGGACTAGAAAGAAAAAAGATTTTGGACGAATTAGAAGAAAAATTAAAATTAATCAAAGAAATTGAAGATATTTTGGCAAACCCAAAAAGGATTTTGAGGGTTGTCAAAGAGGAGTTAACAGAAATTAAAACAAAATTTGGCGATGAAAGAAAAACCAAGGTTCACAGTGCGGGAGTGGGAGAATTTGCCGAAGAAGATTTAATTGCTGACCAAGAAATAATTGTTACGGTCACTAATACCGGCTATATTAAGCGTGTTGATCCTAAATCATATAAAGCACAGAATCGTGGAGGCAGGGGAATGATTGGCATTAAGACAAAAGAGGAAGATTTTGTAGAACATTTCTTTGTTTGTTCAACACACGATGATTTGTTGTTTTTCAGTAATCAGGGAAAAGTTTATCAAACTAAGGCCTACGAAATTCCAGAGGCAACTCGCGTTTCCCGAGGGAGGGCGATTGTAAATATTTTAGGACTTTCGTCGGAAGAAAAAATTAGCGCAGTTGTGCCATTGGAAAGAGAGAAAAAAGGCGAAAACAATGGAGCGCAGACAAAATTTTTGGCAATGGTTACAAAAAAGGGTATAATAAAGAAGACAGAGGTTGAAAAATTCAGGAATATTAGAAAGGGAGGAATTGCAGCAATAACACTGGACAAAGGAGATGATTTGCAATGGGTCAAAATTACCCATGGAGATGATGAAATAATGCTCGTGACAAAACTTGGTCAAGCAATAAAATTTTCAGAAAAAGATATGCGACCGATGGGCAGAAACGCCATGGGAGTTCGAGGCGTAAGGCTAAGAACCATAAAAGCCAAAGACAAAGAAGAATTTACAGATGCGGTTGTGGGCATGGAGATAATTACACAGGAAATAAAAAAAATAAATCCAGATGTTTTAATTGTTAGTTCTAATGGTTATGGCAAAAGAACGCCGGTTGACAATTTTAAAGTTCAGCACAGGGGTGGTGTTGGTATTAAGGCAGCAAATGTCACGGAAAAAACCGGTTCCTTGGTAGGGATAAGAATGATTTCATTAGAAGCAGAGGATTTGATTGTTACTTCGCAAAAGGGAAATGTCATTAGAACCAGCATTAAAAATATTTCTAAGTTGGGACGTGTTACGCAAGGAGTGAGGGTTATGAAATTAGCAGACAAAGACAAGGTTGCTTCAATCGCATGTGTTTAGAGTTTAGAATTTAGGATTTTAAAATATTATGGTAAAAGGAACTGGGGGGTTTCTCAATCCTGAAGAAACCATAAAACAATTAAATATTTTACCAAAGACGCAAGTTGCAGATTTTGGATGTGGTGCAGGATATTTTGTAATTCCGATAGCTAAAATTGTTGGCGATGAAGGCAAGGTTTTTGCTCTAGATATTTTAGAAACAGCTCTTGAATCGGTTCGTAGTCGGGCTAGGATTGAAGGGCTTTTTAATATTGTAACCCGAAGATGTAATTTAGAGGTTTTGAATGCTTCGCAAATAGAAAGCGATGCAATAAATATGGTTTTGCTTTCTAATATTTTATTTCAGTCAGACAATAAAGATGGTATAATTAAAGAAGCAACAAGAATTTTGAAAAAAGGAGGAAATCTGGCGATTATTGATTGGCTCCCGGGGCAATTTTTGGGGCCATCAAAAGATTTAATTATCCCGATTGAAGATATTAAGAAAATTGCAGAAGAGAATGGTTTGAAATTTAATAAAAATATCCAAATTGATAATTATCATTGGGGGATGATATTCGCTAAAATTTAAAATTAAAAATCAAAAATTGAAAATTACGAATGACTAAAAAAGAAATTTTACTAATAGTTGGTGTTGTGGTTGTGATTGCTTTTGTAGTAATTTTGCTTGGAACAATAAACAAAAAACAATGCACACCGGCAAATTTAGAAATGTGGGGGCTTTACGATGAGTCAGAAGTTTTTCGGGAATTTATCCAAGATTTTAAGGACTCAAACAAATGTTCAATTGAAATTGTTTACAAAAAAATGTCAGCTGATACTTATGAACAAGACCTAATTAACGCTTTTGCTTCAGGAAAAGGTCCGGATATCTGGTTGATGCATAATACCTGGCTTCCAAAACATAAAGATAAAATTGCAGAACTCCCGCAGGAAACTTTAAATTTCAGCACAGCAGACTTTCAAACAACATTTGTAGAAGTTGCGGAAAATGATTTGACTGATCGGGGTAAAATTTATGGACTTCCATTGTACATTGATACTTTGGCCCTGTTTTATAATAAAGATTATTTCAATACAGCGGGAATTATTGCTCCGCCGGAAACATGGGACGAATTGGTTAACGATGATTTAGAAAAATTAATCAAAAAAACACAATGGGGAGATATAGAGCGCGCTGGAATTTCTTTAGGAACTGCGGAGAATATAAACAGGTCAACGGATATTTTATCGTTGATAATGCTTCAAAATGGAACAAAAATTATAAGCGATGACAAAAAAACAACCGGTATTTCCGGTTCAGTAACGTTGGATGGAAAGTCTTATTATCCCGGAAGAGAAGCTTTAAGATTTTATACGGATTTTTCAAATCCAACCAAGAAAATCTATACCTGGAACAGACAAATGCCTTATTCAATAGATGCTTTTGCAAACGGCGAATCGGCAACAATGTTGAGTTATGCTTATCAGATTTCAACAATTAAATCAAAAAGCCCTTATTTGCGCTATGGCATAAGTCCGATGCTTCAAACAAAAGATCGTAAAATTGATATAAATTATGCAAATTATTGGGCGTATACTGTTTCTAAACAATCAAAATCACCAGAAACGGCATGGAATTTTTTGTTTTATTTAATACAAAAAGAAAACGCAAAAAGATATTCGCAATTAACCAACAGACCGGTTGCACAGCGGGGTTTGATTGAATGGCAGAAAACAGATAATCCCAATTTAGCAGTATTTGCCGGGCAGATTTTAACTGCAAGAAGTTGGTATCAAATTGATTCTGCAAAAATTGAAAAAAATCTTTCTGACGCAATTGAATCAATTGTTTTGGGCGGTGCAACAATAGATCAATCTATAGGAATTTTAAACGGCCAAATAAATTTATTAATGAAATAAACATATGAAAAAAACATTGCTTTTTACGGGAATTTTAAGTATAATGATATTGGCACCGTTTATTGCCAATGCCGTGACAATAGATAATCCGCTGAAATGCACGAGCGATGATAATTGTTTAATGGAAATTATCGGAAAAATTACTGGGTTATTGCAGATTATAGCAATAGCCGTAGGAGTTATTATGATAATTATCGCCGGTATTCAGTATATGACATCGGCAGGTAGCGAAGATAAGGCGAAAAAGGCAAAACAAATGATTGTTTATACCCTTATCGGGGTAGCAATAATAACGGCGGCAAATTTTATTGTCGGCCTTATACAAGAAATTTTGGGAAAAGTTAATTAATTAAATTTTAAAATTAATATGAAAAAAATATTGTCAATTTGCATGTTAAGCATTTTACTGTTTCCGACTATCGTTTTAGCCGTTGATTGTACCGAGCTTGCTGATTACCCAAATACTGAAAAAGTTTGCGAAGCATTAGATGAAATTTCTGTTATTTTAATGTGGCTTGGGATTGCATTGGCAGTTCTTCTTATTATTATTGCGGGAATTCAGTATATAATATCGGCCGGAGACGAAGAAAAGATCAAAAAGGCTAAAAAAACTATAGTCAATGGATTAATCGGCGTGGCCATAATTTTATTGGCAGCATTTTTAGTTAATTTAGTTGGAGAGATTATTATTACGCGGTTTGATCTTCTCTAAAAAACTAATAAATGATTTAATCGAATGAACATTTAAAAAGGTCGAGTGATAAATATAGTAATCAAAATTATAAAAATGAAAAAATCTATTTTTGCAATATTTGCTTTAGTGCTTTTGGTGTTGCCGACAATTGCTTTCGCGGCCGTAGAGGACGATATCTGTATATTATTAAATAGAATCAAAACCATTCTTTTGGTTGTTGGTATTGGTATCGCGGTTATATTAATTGTTGTTGGCGGTATCATGTATATGACTAGTCAGGGAGACGACGAAAAAGCGGGTAAGGCAAAGAAATTAATAATCAATGCTTTAATTGGAGTGGCCATAATGCTTGTAGCGTTAGTATTAGTTACTTGGGTTCAGAGTTTATTAACCGGAGCAGGAATGGGAGGCGTATTTGCACCAAATCCTTGTATTAGCCAATAAAATAAAAGTTTTTCTGAAAAATTTTAAAAAGCCGAGTAAAATCGGCTTTTTAAAATTGTGTCCGAGGGGAGAGTCGAACTCCCACGGGTTTCCCCACTAGCTCCTAAGGCTAGCGCGTCTGCCAATTCCGCCACTCGGACAAATTATTGTAACGGATTAACCGCTTCGGGATATAAACTTGGTGATTTATAATTGGAATAAAATGTTTTATTGATAATAATGTTTCCATTTTTATCATAAACCATTTGCGTTAATTTTGCTTTCATCGCTCCGTCGGGTTGAATGTCGTATTGTTCCGGTCCAATAATTTCAATTTTTCTTCCATCATTAGTGCCGTAAAATTCAAACATTAGTTCGTTTCCTATTACTTTTGTCTGGATTAAAATATGTTCCGGAGTGTTGTTTATAAATTTTAAATCCGGCATTGGTGGGTAGATTGTCGCATCGAATCCTTGGGGATTATAATATTTTACGGGAAAAGCGTGCGGATAACGCTGAGTTATTTCCATCCCTGCATAAATCGCGGCACGAAAAGCAGTTGTTGAAACCTGACAAAGTCCTCCGCCATATTCTGGAATCATTTGATTGTTTTTAATGACTAATCCCGGTTTATATCCCTGTTCTGGTCCGACATTGCCCAACAATTCGTTGAAAGAAAATTCTTCATTTGGTTTAATCAATGCTCCGTTAAATCTTGCTGCCCCGATTTTAATATTGGTAATTCTGTTGGCCGATGAACCAGAAAAATTAGATACGCCTTTAGCCAAAAATGAAGTTATGCCCAAATTATCAATATTTTCGGTAGAAATTTTTGGTTTTGTGTCTATTGTTTTAAGCGCGATTTCTTTTTGGCCATTTAAGATGCCATTTTTTAGTACATCAATATTGTTTTCGATATCTAATTGTGTTCCGTTTTGAGACAAGGCAAAATTAGTAACTTTATTGTCAATAACGGTTAATTGTGCGTCAATCGGTTCCTGGGCAACTAATGGGGCGAGAATAATCAAATAATTTTTGATTTTATCATCACTTAAATCTGGCACGGGATCCATTAAATTCAAAATTGTATCTTGGTCAATTTTTTCTATTTCTTTTCCATCTACAATAATTGAAATCGGAGCCTTGGTTATCATTGCTTCCGCTTTTGGAACAAGGGCCATTGCTTTTGATTCTGTCGTTGTGGGGGAATCATCAATCAAAGATAATTGGATGTTTTGGGTTTGAAAATTATTTAAATTCTTTTCAATATCGGTTTTGAATTTTTCTTTATCAATAATAATTCCTGAACTTGAAGAAGTGATGATGAATTTTTTTGTTTTCTTGTCGTAAACTAATAAAGAATTTTTTGCCGGTTGATGAATAGAAGATAAATTTTCTCTAAAAAATTTATCTAATTTTTCATCATTAAGATTATAAGTAAGCTTAAAATTGTATCCCAAAAATGATTTTAATTGCCAAAAAGCATTATTAATTGTGTGTTTTGATTGGTGTCCGTATTTATAGGCATCGGTAATTGTTTTGGCGATATCAATTTCTACCCCTATGTTCTTAAGATTAATTGTCCAAAGATAATTTTTATAGGTTAAATTGAAATCTTCATTTAGAAATTTTGTTGTTGCCAAATTTAATTTATCTAATGCGTCTTGTTGGGAAAGTCCACCAATAGAAATTCCGCCCACTTCGGCACCAAAATTTATTTTATTGGAATTAATAATATCTAAAATTACAAAAAATATTGCAATTATTAAAATAATTATTATTGGTAACAATGTTTTGATTAGGACCCTTTTCATAATTTAATCATAAAGGTTTTTCATTGGTTTGGCAAATTTATTGTCTTTTGCTACAATAAATATAAATTCTATATGGTAAAAAAGATTATTAATCATACATCGAAAACAGTGTTTTCAGCTGCTTTTATTTTGGCTATTACTGCTCTATTAAGCAGAATTTTGGGTTTAGTTCGGGACAGATTATTGGCAGGAAAATTTGGTGCAGGGAATGAATTGGATATTTATTTTACAGCATTCAGATTGCCAGATTTGATTTATAGTATTTTAATTATGGGTGCTGTTTCTTCGGCATTTATTCCGATTTTTGCGCAGTATTTTAAAAAGGACGAAAAAGAAGCATGGAGATTGGCCAGCGGGATATTTACCTGGATTGTTCTAATTTTGGTTGGATTGTCAATAATTTTAATTATATTTGCTCCGCAGATTATTGCATTGATTGCGCCGGGTTTTTCTGGGGCAAAGAGAGAGACGACCGTTGAATTAACCAGAATAATGTTTTTGAGTCCTTTATTGTTGGGTATAAGTAGTATTCTAAGCGGCGTATTGCAGTATTTCCGTCGTTTTTTTATTTATTCATTAGCACCGATAGTATATAATTTGGGAATTATTTTGGGAATTATATTTTTTGTTCCCAAAATGGGGTTAATTGGTCTCGCCTGGGGAGTTGTATTAGGGGCTTTCTTACATTTCACAATCCAGTTGCCGAGTGCAATTTATTCAGGGATGAAATTCAATAAACTATTAGGATTTCATCCAGGAATTAAGCAGATGCTTCGGCTTACTATTCCCAGAACTATTGGATTAGCTGGAACTCAAATTAATTATTTGATAACCACATCTATTGCTTCGAGTTTGGTTATCGGTAGTGTGGCAATCTTTAATTTGGCCAATAATTTACAATATGTTCCCATTGGTATTATTGCTATTTCTTTTTCGATGGCGGTATTCCCCAGATTAGCCGATTCATCATCGGAAGAAAATAAAGAAAAATTTTCTAACGATTTTTCTTCGGCTTTTAGTCAAATATTATATTTAGTATTGCCTATTGCTACAATATTTTTTATTTTGCGAGCTCAGATAATCAGATTGGTTTTAGGCGCGGGTCAGTTTAATTGGGCAGATACGCGGTTAACCGCTGCCGCTTTGGGAATTTTTGCTGTAAGTATTTTTGCGCAAAGTTTAATTCCGCTTGTTTCGCGTGCATTCTATTCTTTAAAAGATACTAAAACTCCGGTTGCAATAAGCTTAATTAGCGTTGGCTTAAACATTGTAATGAGTTTTGGCTTTGTTTGGATTTTGAATCGCGTTAATGCATTTTCGGGAATTTTTTCTGCAATTTTAAAATTAAACGGAATAAAAGGTATAGCCGTTTTGGGTTTGCCATTGGCGTTTTCGATATCCAGTATTTTTAATTTTGTATTACTAATGAAATTTTTTAATAAAAAAAATAAAGAATATAATTCTAAAAAAATTTTTGAGTCAGTTTTTAAAATTTTGATTTCCTGCGTATTAATGGCATTGGTTGTTTACGGATTGTTGCGTGTTTTTGATTTAGTATTTGATACTACTACGTTTATAGGATTATTGTTGCAGGTCGGAATATCAACTTTAATCGGCATTGGAATTTACTTTTTATCTTCGTTAGGATTCAAGCTGTCGGAGTCAATGGTATTGGTTAAGAAATTTTTATTTAAGAACAAAGAAGATAAATTAGAAGAAGTTCAGCCCATAAATCAATTAGATGAATAATATTAGAAATTTTGTTATTATGGCGCATATTGATCATGGCAAGTCAACCTTAGCTGACCGATTTTTGGAAATTACTAAAACAATTGACCCGAGAAAAATGCAACCGCAGGTTTTGGACAGAATGGCAATTGAGCGTGAAAGAGGAATAACTATTAAAATGCAACCAGTGAGAATGGAGTGGGAAGGATATATATTGAATTTAATTGATACTCCCGGCCATGTTGATTTTTCCTATGAAGTTTCGCGTAGTTTGGCGGCCGTTGAAGGCGCAATCTTGTTGGTTGACGCAACCCAAGGAGTGCAGGCGCAAACATTGACTAACCTAGAATTTGCGCGTAAAGAAAATTTAATTATTATTCCTGCGGTTAATAAAATAGATTTAGCAACTGCGGATATTGATAAGACGGTTGAAGAAATAGAAAAATTATTAAATGTTAAAAAAGAAGATATTGTTTTAGTTTCTGGAAAAACCGGGGAAAACGTGGAAAAACTTTTGAGAGAAGTTATAAAAAAAGTGCCCCCGCCTCGTTATAATCCCGCGTTGCAAAACGAAGGCGGACTGTCGCGAGCTCTTATTTTCGATTCGGAATATGATGCCTATAAGGGAGTTGTTGCCTATATTCGCGTTTTTGATGGTATTTTTAAAAAACAAGACAAAATTTATTTAATGCAAGTTAGTGCTTACGGCGAAGTATTAGAAATCGGATATTTCAAGCCAGAATTTTTAGAAAATAAAGAATTAAAAACTGGAGAAATAGGATATATTGCTACGGGATTGAAAGAAATTGAACGGTGTAGGGTTGGTGACACTATTACAATTTCTAAATCCCAAATCCTAAATCCTAAATTAGAGCCGCTCCGTGGCTATAAAGAACCACAGCCAGTTGTTTTCGCTAGTTTTTATCCCATTGATTCAGATGATTATGATTTGTTAAGCGATGGTTTAAGAAAATTAAAATTAAACGATTCTTCATTCTCTTTTAATCCTGAATCTTCGGGTGCACTGGGTCGAGGATTCAGATGCGGATTTTTGGGAATGTTGCATTTAGAAATTGTAACCGAAAGGTTGCGAAGGGATTATAATTTAAATTTGATTACAACGTCGCCGAGCGTGGTATATCGTAAAAACAGCGACGGGAAGACGGAAGAACCGGTAATAGATATGGAAATTATTACCCCAAATCAATATTTGGGCTCAATAAACAAACTATTGAGCAATTTTCCTGGAGAATTTAAAGAAACGGTGTGGTTGACAGATGAAAAAATAATTATTAAATTTGAAGGGCCGTTGGATATTATTTTGCAGAGTTTTTATGATAAACTAAAAACCGTAAGTTCGGGATATGCGTCAATGTCATACCAAATCAAGGACTACAAGGTTGCTGATTTGGTAAAAATGGATATTTTGATTGATCAGGAAAAAATTGAGGCATTTTCAAAAATGGTTAGGCGCAATGATGCTTATCGCGAAGGCAAAAGAATGGTTGAACTATTAAAAGAAGTTTTGCCTTATTACCAGTGGGCGGTTCCGATTCAAGCAGCAGTCGATGGCAGCATTATTGCTCGAGAGACCAAACGAGCAATGAAAAAAGATGTTACAGGATATCTTTATGGTGGTGATTATTCGCGAAAAAGAAAATTATTAGAAAAACAGAAAAAGGGCAAGAAAAAAATGGCGCAATTTGGAAAAGTCACCATACCCGCAGATGTATTTTTAAGAGTATTAAAAGAAAGATAGTATGAACAAAAATTTACCCGCCGGTAGGCGTAGATTTAAAAAAGTAGCCCAGTTTTTTTGGACTGTGGCGATAATAATTGTTGTTTTGAGCATGATTGCATTTTTATTTGTTCCAATGCTATAATCATGAAACATAATTTTTTTGAATCAAAATATTTTATTTGGTGTTTGGTTGTTGTCTTTGGTTTTGCGCTTATTTCTTTGGGCCGCGAAGGTTATCGATATTTTCAAATTTCAGAAGAAATTAGAAATTTAGAACAGAAAATTAGTAATTTAAAAAAAGAAAACGATGAATTATTAAAAATGCGGGACATATTCAATTCTTCAGAATTTTTAGAAGACGAAGCAAGAAAAAAATCAAACATGGTTAAAGAAGGCGAAAGCATAATTATTATTACTGATGATAACGAAACACTACGAGAAGAACAGAATGTATCAACAGAAAAAATATCTAATTTGAATCTTTGGTTGAAATATTTTTTTGAAAAATGAAAAAATATATTAAAATTGGTTTTGCGCGCGATTTAGAGTCTCCTAGAGACAGGAGATTGTTTCGTTTTTTAGAAATTTTACCAGGAATTTTGAGTTGGGCAACGCTGATTCTAATGTTTGTTGTTTCTTGGAAAATTCCAATTTTTGCTGCGTTTTTTATTATTGCTTTTGATATTTACTGGTTATTAAAAACGATATTTTTGGCTTTTCATCAGCGCTTTTCTTACCGAAGAATGAAACAAAATTTAAAAATTGACTGGGTGAAAAAATTAGAGGAATCGCCATTGAAAAATTGGCAGGGAATTTATCATTTAGTTATATTCCCCTTTTATAAAGAAAAAATTGATGTTGTCAGAGAGAGTTTTAACGCATTAACTAAATCAAAATATCCGTTAGATAAATTTATTGTAGTCTTGGGTGCTGAAGAAATGGCTGGTGAAGAAGCATTAAAAATTGCGGAACAAATAAAAAAAGAATTTAGTAATAAATTCTTTAAGTTTTTAATAACTGTTCATCCAGGGAACACAGAAGGAGAATTAAGGGGGAAGGGTTCTAATGAAACTTTTGCTGGTAGAGAGGCGAAAAAATTAATTGATGAACTAAAAATTCCTTATGAAAATATAATTGTTTCTTCTTTTGATATTGATACGCGGGTTTATCCTTATTATTTTGCTTGTTTGTCATTTAATTATTTAACTTGTTCTGATCCGCTTCACTCTAGTTTTCAGCCCATACCAGTATATGATAATAATATTTGGGATGCGCCGGCAATTTCACGCGTAATTGCAATTGGTGCGACTTTTTGGCACATGACTCAACAAGAGCGTCCCGAAAGAATGTCAACTTTTTCATCACATTCAATGAATTTTAATGCATTAGTAGAAATGGATTTTTGGACCACGAAAAACGTTTCAGAAGATTCGCGTATTTATTGGCAAGCGCTTTTATTTTATAACGGGAATTATCACAATGTACCATTATATTATCCGGTTGCCATGGATGCTAATTTAGCAGAAAGTCTTTGGATAACCTCTAAAAATGTTTTTAAACAGCAGACACGCTGGAGTTGGGGAGTGGAAAATGTGCCATTTTTTACTTTTGGTTGTATAAAAAATAAAAATTTCCCATTAGGGAAAAAACTTTATAATTGTTTTAATCACTGGGAAGCATTTTGGTCTTGGGCAACCAATTCTTTGATTATTTTTGCTTTGGGTTGGCTTCCTTTGTTTTTGGGCGGAGACGCATTCAACCAAACAATGCTTTCTTATAATTTACCGAGAATGACAAGAATAATTATGACAGCAGCGATGATTGGTTTGGTTGGTTCGGCATTTTATACTTTAAAACTTTTACCACCAAGACCGAAAAAATATAATTCCAAAAAATATTTTTGGATGAGTTTGCAATGGATATTAGTCCCAATTACAATGATTGTTTTTGGTGCCATTCCCGCTTTAATTTCACAAACTCGCTTGATGCTTGGAAGGTATATGGGTTTTTGGGTCACACCTAAAGACAGAAAATAAAATTTATTCTAAGTGAATTGTTTGTTTGAATTTATTAAGTTTTTCGAGGAGTAATTTATAATATTCTAGACTGGAATCTTTTTTTAATAACTCTAATGCCTCGTGGCGAGTTGATTTAATAAGTTCTAAGTCATTTAAATTCGCCATTGCCAAGTCTGGCAATCCTGATTGTTGAACTCCATAAAATTGTCCCGGTCCTCTGATTTTCATATCTTGTTCTGCCAAATCAAAACCATTATCGTATTTTTGAATTGCTCTTAGTCGTGCAGTTGTTTCTCCGGAAGTCGAAAACAAGAAACAATACGATTGATGCTCGCCTCTTCCTACGCGCCCTCTAAATTGATGAAGTTGTGCTAAGCCAAATCTATCTGCGCCTTCAATCATCATTACGGTAGCGTTGGGAATATCAATGCCAACCTCGATAACTGATGTTGAAACCAAAATATCGGTTTTTTTGTTACGAAAATCTAACATAATTTTTTCTTTTTCTTTAGCCCCTATCTTTCCGTGAATCATGGCGATTTCCAAATCGGGAAATATTTTTTCAGATAATTTTTCGTATTCGTCCTTAACCGCTTTGACTTCTGCCCAAAGTAAATTTTTGGCATTTTCGTTCTTCGCAACCTCTATGCGTGGGCAAATTACAAAAGCTTGTCTGCCTTTTTTAATTTCTTGGTGAATAAATTCATAGGCTTGTTCGCGTTGGTCTGGCGGAATGATTTTTGTAATAATTTTTTGTCGGTTTTTTGGCATTTCATTGATTAAAGAAATATCTAAGTCTCCGTAAATAGTTAAGGCCAAGGTGCGGGGAATGGGCGTTGCAGTCATTGACAACAAATGAGGGGCAATTTTATTTTTTAACAGATGCGCTCTTTGTTGTACCCCAAATCTGTGTTGTTCGTCAATAATAACTAACGCTAAATTGTTGAATTTTACGGATTTTTGCAGAAGTGCATGGGTGCCGATTATAATTTTGGTATTTTTACTGATTTTTTTCTCGCCACCGGTTAATAATCCGATTTCAATATAAAAATTTTTAAGCAAGTCTTTAATTTGTTTAAAATGTTGTTGCGCTAAAATTTCTGTTGGCACAAGAAATGCAACCTGAAAACCCGCCTTGGCAATTTCCAATGCAATTGTGACTGCAACAACGGTTTTCCCCGAACCAACATCGCCTTGAAGCAAACGATTCATTGGCTTAGATTTTTCTAGGTCCTGAATTATTTCCCAAATTGCCTTTCTTTGTGCTTCGGTTAATGTAAATGGAAGTTGTTTTACAAATGATTGAATTAGGTTTTTATCAAAAGGAATTTTAAAAGCATTTTCTTTTTGCAGGCTTAATTTTTGTTTTAAAACATATAATTGCAATAAAAATAATTCTTCAAAAGCAAAGCGTTTTTTTGCTTCATCGGCGAGTTTTAATTTTGCGGGGAAGTGGATGTTTTTTAATGCAGTTTGGATGTTGGGTAGATTATATTGTTTTAATATTTCTTGCGGAAGCGATTCTTTTATTGAAACAATGCTCGGCAAAATCAATTTAATATAATATCTTAAAAACCTCGACCCAATACCAGTTGTTTCTGGATATACGGGTATTAATCCTGCGGTGTGTGTTGTAGTTTTGTATAAACTTAATAATTCGTAATTCGGATTTGACAGATAAGGGCCCTTTGGTCCCATAGCATATTTTCCGGACAAGCTCACCTTTTTACCCTCTTTCAGGTTTTGGATTAAAAACGGCTGATTGAACCAGATCGCGCGTACATTGCCGGTTCTGTCTTTGATTGATGCTTCGGTTAGAGACATCCTTTTTTTAAAAGTTCTGATATTGCTGATTTTTAAGATTTCTCCCTGAATTGTGGCAGTTTCGTTTAGTTGCAATCTATTAATTGTTTTGATGTTGGAAAAATCATCATAGCGGTGCGGAAAATGATACAACAAATCCCGGACCGTATTTAGTCCGAGTTTCTGGAACCTTTTTAAATGTTTTTCGTTTATTCTGGGTAATTCAGAAATTGATGTGTCAAGAGAATATTTAATCATAAAAATATGCCCCCAGTAGGAATCGGACCTACATTTCAAGATCCGCAATCTTGCGCTCTATCCATTGAGCTATGAGGGCGTTTAAAATCCAATTCTTCTCATCCAAATATCAATCAGAGATTCTTTGTGGCGTTTTTCCGGCAGGAATTTCAATAAATATTTTCTAATTTCATTCGGATTTTGTTCTGCCAAAGGAATTCTTAAATACGGAAAAGTTGTTTTTTTACTTCTGAAACTTATTTCTTTTTCTGTGGGAGGATCATAAAAAACCCAAAAAGATTTTAGGGATTCAAAATTATGTAATTTATTATCAATTTCAATCCCTTTTTCATTAATTTTAAAATTTATTGTTCTTGGCTCTTTTTTTGCGTAAATGTAAAAAGTAAAAAATCCCAATAATATCAAGATTAAAAACAAAATATTTTCTGTGGCAATAGCAATAATTCCTATAATTATCGTAATAATTGCGGGAATTATAAACCAGGATTTATTTTTTTCTTTTTTTTCAAATTCCGGCGCCTGCCATTCAAATGTTTGTAGTTCCATATTTTTATTTTTCGTTTTTAATTTTTAAATTCGGAAGCGAGAGGATTCGAACCTCTGAGACCCTTGCGGGCCTAACAGTTTTCAAGACTGTCCCATTCGTCCGCTCTGGCACGCTTCCACTATTAACTAAAAGAAATTTAAGCTACCACTTGAAATTATTTTTTTCCCGTTTTTTTTCTTTTGCCAATTTCTTTCTCCGTTAAATGTTTCAACCGTTAATCCGTTTCTTGGTATGACAAAGTCATAATGAGAAAGTGCATCAATAAATCCTTCTGCCCCTTCTTCCCCGTGTTTTGTGCTCCCGAAAGCAATATGCATAGTACCAAATCTTTTTTCTGCCTCTACCACTGAAACTGCCGGATAATTATATGGTTGTTCTGGGTCAGCAACTGAACTGCGCGCTTTGGAATTCGCTCCAAAAGAAATTTCTGCCACTTGATAAACATTTAATGGATTACTACCCTCGGAATGTTCTCTGATTGCTTCTTCTTCAAGTTTTTTGCGTAATTTTTCAGCTGATTTTCCTCCCTGGATAGAAGTGATTAATCCGTTTTTAATATTTACCTTAACAAATTCGTCGACTCCTTGTTCGCCAGATATCTCTGAGTCCATAACTGGTAAAACCAATGTTCCATTAACTTTTCTTTCGTCGGGAGTTGTAAAAATCTCTCCGCCCGGTAAATTATCCCATTTTCCGGGCCCTGCAATAATTCCAGTATCTTTATACCATCTTCGTTCTTCAAATGGGCGTAATCCTACTTCTAAATTTGTTCCATATTCTGAGGTTATTTGTAATCCATCTACTTCTTTTAAAATAGCTTCCATTTTGTTGAGTCGGTGTTCCATTTCTGCTAAATTTTCAGTCATACCGCCATCTTTTTGAAAGCTTTCGGGGCCAAGATCAGCTAAATCCAATAGACGATTATTAAATTTTACTATGTCTGTGTCGTGAAGATTATCAGTTGCCTTGTATCCATTTAAAGTCGTGTTAATAATGACATCGTTTTCTTTAAGTAATTTTTGTAATTCTTTTCTGGTGACATCTTCTGTTACATGTAATTCATTAAAGGTGGATCCAATTTTTTTGATTGCTTCTCTTAAAATAGAAACAGTATTTTGATTTGATATATTTTCTTTGAGCAATAAAACTCTTTCTTCTGGTTTTAGTTTTAAAAAATCACGCAAAGCGTTTTCGGCTATCGAAATAGTTTCTGGAGAAACTAAATTTTCGTTTTTAGAATCAAAAAATTTTTCTAAGTCATTCATGGTAATTGAATTAAATGTTTACTAATTTTCCTTCTTGGCGGGACATTCGGGTTAAGTAACCCATGTCGTAAGGGTATTCTAACATTTTTTTAGCTTCATTTCAAGAAGCACGTGGGTCGGGGTTGGCTTTTACAAATAAGACAAATGAGACACTTTTTATGAGTATTACCTCGTGTCTCATTTAAACTGTTTTTTAGAAAGGAATATCTTGAGACGACGTCTCTTTGTCGGGCTCTGCATTAATGTCTTTAATGGCGTCATCGCTATCTTTTTCGTCTTCTTCTTCGAGGCTCACTTCTTTTTTGATTTCCTCAAATTCGTTTTCAATCTTTTTTAATCGGTCTTTGCTGGTCTTTATGAGTCCCACTGCCTCTTTTACCATTTTTAGTCCCTGTTCGACATCAACTTCTTCTTGGTTATCAAACCACTCAGTAATCTCAGAAAGACGTTTAAGATTAAGGTTTAGGTTTTCTTCTGTTGTTTTTTCTTTGACCATATATTTGTTTTTTTGTTAATTTTTATTAATATTTTTAACCTCTGAAGTAATTACTCCGTCCGTCACATTTAAGTCGATATTTTCTCCCATTGCTACATCTTTTACTTTTCTAATAATTTTTCCTTTATATCTAGCAATACTATAACCAAGCGATAATTGACGTTCCGGATTGTTAGAGCTAATAATTTGTTCAGCGTGTTCTAATTGTTGGTTAGCTCCCGACAACAGCATTCTAAATTCGGACAATGATTTGTTAAGCAAATTATTTAATTCGCTTTTAACATTTAACAAGGCATTTTTAAAATTTTGGAAAGAAACCTTTAAATCGTTTTCGATCTTTTTGTATTTATTAAAGACCGAATTAGCATATTTACGAACACCCTCAAGCGCTTTACTTATTAAATCCCTAGTATCTCTCAAAACGTTTTGATAATTATTAAATATGTTTGTTTGATATTTATCCAATAACGTTATAGCTTTTATCCAGGACGAGTTTAAAGTAACAGCTGCGGCAGTTGGCGTTGATACTTCTATATCTGCCGCCATAGCCACTAATGGCATGTCTTTGTGGTGCCCTATGGCCGCAATAACGGGTACGGGAAAGCTAACAACTTCTCTAACCAGTTTTTCATTATTGAAAGCAATTAAGGATTCCAATGAACCACCGCCACGCATAATAACCAATACTTCGATATTGCGTTTCTTAAGCGTCTTAATTGCCGATAGAAGATCGTCAACGGCTATTTGTCCTTCCACTCGAGAATCGATCATTGTTACTTTAAAGCCAAACCTTTCTAGATTATTAGAAAAATCAGCGATAACCGCACCCTTTAAAGCGGTAATTACCCCTATCCTTTGTGGATATTCTGGCAGTGGTCGTTTTCTCGCCACCTCAAAAAGTCCTTCTTCAGTAAGTTTTTTCTTTAATTTATCATATTCTTTCTTTAAAATTCCTTCACCGGCATATTCAATTGTTTCTGCTATAAAAGAAAATCCAAATTGTTTGTGTAAATTTGGACACCCAAAAGCCATAAGTTTTGTTCCCACTTCTATTTTAACATTATAAAGATCGTATTTTGGTTTAAAAATTACGCATTTTAATGTGCTTTGATCTTTATCGTCTTTTAATTTAAAATAAACGTGACCAGTTGGGCCAAAGTTAACATCGCTAACTTCTCCTACGATTTTGGCGTTATAATTTTTAAATCCGTCATTAAGGATATCAATATATTCGGAAATTGAAAAAATCTTTTCAGTCTCCTGATTGTCTTGTTTTGTATCGTCAAAATTTATAGACTTGCTCATTTGATTTTATTGGTTTGAATAGTTCTTCATCGCTTTCAAAGCGCGATAGTGCTTATAATTTTTTTGAGGACTGCTGAAATGCTGTTAAATATGGCCAAATCTTATATTTTCTAAGTACCTTTTTGGGATCATAAATCTCATACCAAGGGGTTATGGTAATGGTATTCTCTTTGCCCTTCGTTGGCACAGAAACATGTTCCAAAACATTCTTGGGTGGTAGTACGTCAGCATTCTCTTTTAAAAGAAAAACTTCAAAGCCGCTTTTGGGTATAATGCGAGCCTTTAAAACACCCTGTCGAATAAGTTTTTTAATCGTCAGGGACTTCAATTTAAGATATGATTCGAGTTCCCATGTTGCATACCAATATTTATCGTTATAACAAATTTTCCCAGGGACTATTCTCTTATTGACTGCATCTTGGCAAGCAAGACATTTTTTGCCCCATTTATCGTACCAAAGTTGTTCATCTTTTATGTAGGTATGACAAATACCGCAGTTATAAGTTTGACCATCCATTAATGAAAACCCCTTAGGAGATTCTTTTAATTTCTCTTTTAATTTAAGTTCGGCGATGTGACTGTTATATAAAATCTCAAAAAGGCCAACCAAATTACGGCTGGCCTCTGCTGCTTCTTCGTGAGTCAATTCCTTGCCATATTTTTTCTTGTATATCTCTTGGAATTCTTTTATTGCCTCGGGAGAAATCATATGCTTATTATTCTAATCTTTTTTTGTTGCCTCTTCAAAATACGGACAATTTTCACAAGGTAGTTCGCCTAAATTCTTATCTACGTCTGGATGATCGCAATAAGATTCCGGAATAGCGTCGGTGGCTTCAGCAATACTTCCGTTTGAGGCATTGCTTATAATGTTTCTGATTTTGTAATGTATGCAATTAGTTTTTTCCATAAGTTTATTTTATTGTTAATTGTTAGATGCAGTGGTTCTCGACTTTTTTAAATTTTAGTTCGTCGGGTAGAAATTGATCGATTTCATCATTGGTAAAAGTTAATTCTTCATTGATTTTTAATGCCTTTTGTGCTTTTTTATACGCCTTCGAACTTGTTGTTGGTGCAAATTTATATATTAATTTAAGTTCTTCAATAATCTCATTCCTTCTGGTCGTAACAGTATCATCATTAATCCGTTCATCAACAATATCTGCCATTAAATTTACATATTTTTCTCTTATATACCAAAGTTCTTTTGCTGATTGTCTATGTCTTTCTGCCCTTTCTTCGGGATTAAAACTTAGTTGGAAGATTATAAAAGCCAATGTTATTGCAGACAATGAAGCACTAAGATAAATAAAAGTCATTTGATTGGTAATTATTATTTTAATTAAAGCCCCAGAAGTTAATGTTGTTAGAATAATATTAATCCATTTAACTCTAGATCTACAGCGACTTGAAATTTCTGCATCTTTCTCGTGAGTCTTGTGGGCGTATACTACTCTTCCGAAAGACTCTCTAATTATTTGTAAATTTGTTCTGTTCATAATTTTTATCATTTAATAATTATTTCCAATAGGAACCATTATTGTATCTTTTGCGACACATACATTGTCTTTGATTACATAACACTCTACATAATGTTCTCCCGTATATTTTGTGTTTTCCGTCTTTTTTTCGTATCCCAAATCATCTGATATTTCTCCTCTAAGGTCGTTTTTGGCCTCTTCTCCAAAATTTCTTACTTTCCACTTAACATCATAAGGACGTTCTATGTTGTTTTTTATTATTAAAAATTCTAATTTTTTCTTCTTCTTCAAGAAAAATCTTTTTTTCACAAATTCCGAAAGCCAATCATTCCGAAAACCATCTTGTGTTACAACAGCGTCAATTTTTAAAACATATTTAGGATCTATTGAAAATCTTATTCCATAATCTTTATCTAGAAATTTTTCTTTCGTTGAAGGATACATTTTTTGTAAATCTTCTATCGTTCTTTCCGATAGAATTCTGTTTTTTGTGTCTGATTTTGGAAAATCGTCTCCAAAAATCTTTTTCCATTCATCTATAGCTTTCTCTGAGTCGTTCTCCTTTTCAAAATCACAAGCTTTTATTGCCCTATTTGACGCCGTTATTAAATGACTTTTTAAATTACTATCGGTAACAGTTTGATTAAAATAATCGAAAAAATCTTTGATTAAAATGGAATATTCTTTTCCTTGAGGATCGTTATTGGAGATAAATTCCAGTACTTTGTTTTCGATTTCAAACGATTTTAGTCTTACAGAACAATTTTCCGACCACTTTTTAATCATGCGAATTAAAGATTTTGTTTTACCCGTTTTTGTATCGGAATCTTTTATTTTTTGAATTTCTGATCGCGGATCCCAATATTCCCAGTAACCTCCGTTTTCTGAATTTGGAATAATAAAGGTGCCATCTTCTTTTTCCCACGCTGGCAGAAGTTCAATGCTGTGCTTAGTATCGGTAAATTCCAAGACTACAACCTTGCCAAAGGCCCTTATCGGAGTATCAGGATATTTTTCTACTAGAATATTTTTAATGTCTTGCAGGAGTTGAGATTGACTGTTCGATCGGTTGTCGTTATATTGTTCAAATTTGTCTGGGGGCATTATAAAGATAACATCAATATCTCTTGCTGGCCTGATGTGTGTTTGCTTACCATATGAGCCAATCAATAATTTGGTATTCCCATTATATTCAATGTTGGGATAATAGTAATTATGAAGTTTTGTGCAAACTCCCGTGTATTTTGTTATGGCGTCTTCTCTTTGAAGTTGCGTCAATTTAATATTTTCATAAAATTTTTCAAATTGTTCCTGGATAATCATACTTTTAAATTTTTAATTTTATTTTTTCGTCTTTCTATTTTTCGTTCCATTGTGTGTACCGGGCAATTGTTATCCTTACAGGCGACGGTTAGACATTTTGCGCAATCTGGATTGTTGCATTTGCATTTAACGCCCAATTTTTCTTTTAGTGCTTCAATTTTTGGAATTTCTTCAGAAATATAAATGAAACACTTTTCACAACAACCCTTATATTTCCAGCAGGTCTCTTTATTTATTTCCGAATAGCAATTTCTACAAGAATGTTCTAGGTTTTCGCCACCACAAAAAGGACATTCTTTTGTTTTTCCCAATTCATATTCCTTGATCCAACTTTCTTTATAACCAAAATTCATAGAATTTAATCCAATTTGGGTACCTTTTTGTAGTCTTCAACACCCTAAGTCTATAACATAAAACGGTTTAGGTAAAGAGCTGAAATTACAAATTTGATATTCCCAAATTAAACACTTAGAAATTATCCACAACCCAATCCTTGACTGCATTAATATAATTAAATATAATAAAAGTGTATTAAAATTTAATAGATAAAAGGCGGAACTATAATTTTATAGTCCGTCGTTTTCGTTTTTATGGGGGTCGATAATTGAAATGACAGACAATAATTAATCAATTAATAAAACAATTATTATGAACAACAATATCGACAAAACTACAATAGAAATTCGCAAACAAAAGGACAAAGAGGCAGTTTTAGAGCAATTAAGAAAAATTCCAATTGTTCAGGTGGCGTGTCTTAAGGCCGAAATTAGCCGAGCAAGTTTTTATCGTTGGAGAACAGAAGATAAAAAATTCTTGTCTGCAATAGAACAGGCAATGAAAGAGGGAGAAGAGTCAATGAATGATTTAAGTGAAACGAAAATGATCGGATTAATTCAAAATAAAAATTTTTCTGCCATCCAATTTTGGTTACGGCATCATCATCCGAAATACACAAATAGGTTTGAAATAATAACACGTCCAGCAATCGAAGAATTGGATTCAGAACAAGAAAAAATTGTTAAAGAAGCACTTCAATTAGTATTATTCGACAATAATCAAAATTCACATGATAACGAAAAAGAATGATTTTGAAAATTTAGATCAGGCCCGCATTGAGAAAATAGCGGACAAGATTGGTGCAGATAATAAAATTCGGCGTAATCTTGTTTATCGAAGCCATGTATGGTTTTCTCTCATATTTTTGAGACATCATTTTGATTATAGATTCGCTCCATTTCAGAAAGAGATGTTTCAATTAAGCGAAGATACTACCCATAAAATTATTGCAATTATGGCTTTTCGATGTTCGGGTAAATCTACAATTATAAGTCTTTCTTATGTTTTATGGGCTATCCTGGGGAAGCAACAGAAAAAGTGCGTTATAATAATAAGTAAAAACCAACAACAAGTGAAAACGCTCCTTACCAACATACGTTATGAATTAGAAAGCAATCATTTGTTGTCCAGGGACCTTGGCCCATTTAAGGTCAACGAGCAAGAAAAATGGGGAGTGTTGAGTATCGAACTTCCTTTAATGAATGCTTGTATTATTGCCATTTCAAGGGGTCAAAGCATACGAGGGATCAAACACGGTTCACATCGTCCGGACCTAATTGTCATTGACGACATTGAGGATTCAAAATCTGTTGATCTAAATGAAAGAAATTTTGTTTATGAATGGTTTCAAAACGAAGTACTTACTATCGGAGATCAAAATACTAAAATTATGATTGTTGGAAATCTTGTTCGCGCCGATTCATTTATGATGAAAATCATGAACAACATAGAAGATAACAAAATCAACGGAATATTTAAGGCATACCCACTATTAGATAATCACAACAGGGTTTTGTGGCCAGAAAGATTTCCTTCCCCAGAAGACATAAAAAATTTACAGAAACAATTTACCGAATATGTTTGGAACAAAGACTATCTCTTGCGCCTAAGAGTATTCCAACACGATCTTAGGGATTGCGATAAGGAGATGATTGCGAAATATTTACCCGAATCAGAAATGTCATGTCCATGTAAAAGATCAGAACCGACCACATCATTAATGGCGAAATATTGTATAAGCGTACCAATTGTTAACGATTTTCCACAATTAAAGGCCAGAAGAAGAATGTTTGAAATGGCGAAAGAAAGAAGGAAGATGCTAAGCAAACAAGATATAAAATAAAATTTATTTTTTCTCCGCCGTCCTCAATAGTTCATGTGCAATATATCCGAAACAAAACAGCCCATATGTTTTAACGATCCACTCACTTAAAGAGGTGTGCCGTATACAAATTATCGAATTGTTATAATAAGACTGATCAATGCATTCACCATAATAATTACAAGAACAATCGCCCGAAAATAAAAACGCGATAAAAAGACACACGAAAAGAAAATAAAAATATTTCCTTTTTAATTGTAAATAATTAATACATGTTGAAATCAATTTCATTTTATTGTTTTGTTGCCCAAGGTCACGTAATAAAATATGCGCCTTAAAAAGCGCATGATAAAAATATAGAGAAAAACAATTATAAATCCATTTTTTACGTTTACGTACCCTCCAATCAAATAGAACAAAAGTGCAAAATGCATTATAAAACCCACTATCTTAATAAATTTAAACCATGATTTGTTTTTAAGCTCTTTATGTGGACCATTTTTTTCTTTTTTAAACTCTCTATAACTTTCATATATACCAATAATCAACAAGATAATTGATGCGATCTTAAAAAACACAAAGACAACATTTAGTATGGCTACAAGTCGTATTGTCGGCATAGAAACGAATTGTTGTGGATCAATATAAATTAAACCAAGTAATCCATTCAACAATCCCAATAGATAACATTTAGTAGAACCTTTAAGGCTCGAATAAAATTTTTTCATATTTTCTATAAAATGAACTGGCTATAAACACAAAGCTCCTAGCCAGCGATCCCTTGCGGGACCCATATCAGTTTCCCGATATGACGTTCAACACGTGCTCTGACTAAGAGCTTTCTGTGTTGAACGTTTTTGGATCATGCTATCAGATTTCTCTGAATAGTTTAGATCTGCTTATAAGCTATTTAATTGTTAATTGAATTATAACATTTTTCGACTTTGAAAGTCCACCCAACCATAGCTTCTTTTAATGTTCATGTAAAGCATAAGTTATCGACAGTTTGCCTACACGGGACGCTCTTGACTCTTAAAATAGGTTGCGTCATTTGTTAAGTATATGAATACAGCGCAAATGCCTATGGGAGCTGTAGGCAAAACAACAGTCCCGACGAAAATTAAATATTGTCTTTACGCAAGAAAATCGACAGAGTCTGAGGAAAGGCAAGTTCTCTCTATTGATAGCCAAATTAAAGAAATGCTTCAATTGGCTGAACGAGAGAATTTGGAAGTTGTAACAATGAAGAGAGAGTCGCACTCGGCCAAAGAAACCGGACAACGGCCAGTATTTAATGAAATTATAGAAGAATTGAAGCAGGGGAAATTCAATGGAATCTTAACTTGGGCGCCAGATCGTATTTCAAGGAATGCTGGCGATTTAGGGAAAATAGTGGACCTAATGGATTCAGGCGCTCTCTTGGACATACGAACATTTGGACAGAGATTTGGTAATAATCCAAATGAGAAATTCTTGTTGATGATTTTAGGATCACAAGCGAAACTTGAAAATGACAACAGAGGTATTAATGTAAAACGAGGATTAAGAACGCGAGTAGAAATGGGATTATGGCCGGGAATGGCACCGCTTGGATATTTAAACCAAAAAATGATGGACAAAAAGTGTCAGATTATTATTGATCCTTTGCGCGCACCAATCATTAAGAAGATGTTTGAAAAAGTGGCATTTGAACATTATTCAGGCAGAAAGATATATAACTGGCTTAAATTTGAATTGAATTTCTATACACGAGGAAACAAGCCCTTAACGTTAAGTGGGGTTTACCGTATATTAGATAATCCATTTTACTACGGAGTATTTGAACATCCGAAAGAAAGTGGAAATTGGTATACCGGTAAGCACGAGCCAATTATCACTCAAGAACTATTTGAAAAAGCTAAAGCACAATTAAAGCGCGATCAAATAGTTAGGGAAAATAAAGAATTCGCTTTCACAAAATTATTTACATGTGGCTACTGCGGATCGGGTATATCGGCTGAAGAAAAATGGAAGCCGCTCAAAAATGGTACTCTGGCTCATTATATTTATTATGGTTGTAGTCGAGGCGTAGATCGCAACTGTAAGAATAAATATATCCGCGAGGAAGAGTTAATTACGGAACTATTGAAGATATTGGATAAAGTGAATATCAATGGACTTGGCATGCGACAAAAATTAGAAGACGAAATTGCAAGATTTAATATATTTCAAAGATCGGTATTGGGCAGTACTGACAAAGTAAAAAATAGAGAAGACATGGATATACGTAATTACGCAAAGTATATATTAAAAGAAGGATCGGTGTCGGAAAAAAGAGAATTGCTTGGAAATTTAAGGTCGAGGATTGTTTATAAAGATAAAACACTTACATTGCTGGAAGAACAAAAATAAAATAACAACCAAAATAAAATCGCCTTTTACTCAAGGCGATTTTTTGATAGAATAGAGTTATGAAAAAAGATAAATCTTTCGGAGTAATTCCTGTCAGACAAGATAAAGATGATATAAAATTTTTATTAGTTAAGCATAAAGCAGGACATTGGGGATTTCCAAAGGGACATTTAAAAGAGGGAGAAAATGAAATAGATTGTGCTAGTCGAGAGTTGAGAGAAGAAACCGGTATAAATAGTTTCAATCTGAAGCCGGAAATCAAATTTATAGAGAATTATACTTACGAACAAAATGGTGAATATTGTGATAAGACCGTAACTTATTTTTTAGGGCTTATCGAAGGAGATCCCGAACAACGAAAAGAGTTTATAGAAGAAATTCCGGAGATTACTTTATTGGATTACGAACAAGCCAGAACCACCTTAACACACGATAAAGCCAAAAAAATACTTGATGACGCTTATCGCGTTTTGCAACAAAATAAATTATAAAAATTAATATGTATAAATCACTTACAAAACAAGGCATACAAAACTTATTAAAGGTATCGTCAAATTATAAGGTAGACGGACTTATTGTTGTCGGAACTCATCCCAAAAGAAATGCATATCCTTATCTTCGAAGTGCTTTAAACAAGTTATATCCCAATTACAAAAAAGAAGAAAAAATAAAAAATAGATTCTTTAGCGACATAAAAAGTTTTAAAATCGGCGATAAAAGAATTTGGTTTGATGTCGTATATGGTGCTGCGTATTTAAGCGAAGTAGTTCATATTGCTTGCGTGCTGGGGTCGCGAACGAATATTCTTCTTGGCACCTGTGGGGGACTACTTCACGAAATGAAAACAGGACAGGTTGTTTTACCGAAAGCAAGTTATAGCAATGAAAGTGCAACCAGAATGTATCAGAGAGACAATGAATCATTTATTTATTTGGCCGATGAAAAATTAAGGTTAAAAATCAAAAAGAAACAACTAAATCATGGAAGCATAATTTATGAAGGGAATTTAATGAATGTTCAGGCAATGCTTGGAGAGACAAAAGAAGATGTTGAAAATTGGGCGACCAATGGTTACTGTGGCGTGGATATGGAATCAGCAACATTTTTTGCGGTTTCAAATCATTTTAAGGTTCCTTCGGCGGCGTTGTTGTATGTTGCCGATAATCTTGTGAAGAAAGAATTAGTCACAGACAAAAATTATCAAGAATTAAAAAAACATAGGATAAAAACAAAGAAAGAGAATTACGAAATCGCGTTTAAAACAATGTTGGGTAAATAAATTTATTGATGCGTTAGAATAAAAACATGAAATACAAAACCGATCATTTTTCGTTTATTTTAAAACCATCTACAATAAAAAATGCTGGAGTGGGAGTTTTTGCCTTGCACGATATTGCCGAAGGCACGCATATGGCTCTTTTCTCCGAAGGCTTCCAAGAAGAAATTCGAAAACCAGAAGACATTCCAAAAGAATTACGGGGTTATTGTATAATACAAAAAGATGGAACGCTTCTTTGTCCAAAGTATTTTAATAAACTAGACATAGGAAATTATCTCAATCATTCTGAAGCTCCAAACATAAAACACGACAAAGATAAGGGTTATTTTGCATCGTGTGACATAAAAACTGGTGAAGAAATATTCGCAGATTATAGAGAATTAGAAGAACCAGAAGATAAAAGAGAAAGCTTCTATAAATAAGTTAGAATCAAAAATTATTTTATTGTGCGAAACAATAAAACCCGAGACATTTTCTCGGATTTTTGTCTGCACGGCGGTGCTTGACATGATCAATTTAAGGTTGTAGGATAAGAGAATGAAAATAGGGCTGAAAAATAGCATAGAATAGATGTTCCTTGGAGGTTCTTTAACAATTGATTTGCTATGCTTTAGCAAATCTTGATATAGGTTCTGTTTTGTTGTAAAATAAATCAATATGACAAAAAGGAGAAAAAACATGAAAAAGGTGATACTTACGGGTGATCGACCTACGGGCCCTTTGCATTTAGGTCATTATATTGGTTCACTTCAAAATCGAGTAAGACTTCAAAATGAATACAAAGAATATGTTCTTATCGCCGATGTCCAAGCACTAACTGACAATGCAGAGAATCCGATGAAAATAAGAAAGAATATTCTGGAGGTTGCGCTAGATTATCTGGCCGTTGGTATTAATCCAGACATCACAACGATAGTTGTCCAATCAATGATTCCTGAGCTTGCCGAATTAACTATATATTTTTTAAATTTAGTTACAATTGCTCGCCTACAGAGGAACCCTACAGTCAAAGACGAGATGAAACAAAAAGGATTTGGCAACAATATCCCGGCTGGTTTTTTTATGTATCCAGTCGGTCAGGTGGCCGATATTGCTGCATTTAAGGCAGACTTAATCCCTGTCGGCGACGATCAACTCCCGATGGTTGAACAGACCACGGAGATAATAAAAAAATTCAATAGAATCTATGATAATATTTTGGTCGAACCAAGGGCGTTGCTTTCTGATTTTCCACGTTTGTCCGGCATTGATGGAAAAAATAAGATGAGCAAATCTTTAGGCAATGCTATTTTTTTATCAGATTCTTCTGACGTGGTTAGAAACAAAATAAGGCACATGTTTACGGATCCTAAACACGTAAGAGTCGAAGACCCCGGAACAGTAGAGGGAAATCCGGTGTTTGAATATCTAGACGCCTTCGACGATGATAAAGATTTTGTTGAAAACTTAAAACAATGCTACAGGGCGGGCGGATTGGGTGATGCAGTGGTCAAGCAAAGACTTTTTGAGGTCTTAGAAAGGTTGTTGGAGCCGATTCGCAAGAGACGCAATGAATTTGCTAAAAATCCAGAAAAAGTAATGGAAATTTTAAAAGAAGGTACCGAGAGAGGAAGAAAGGTAGTAATTCAGACACTCAAAGATGTTCGTAGGGCCATGGGAATTGATTATTATTGATTAGATTTTAATTTATCAAGACACTAAAAATGGTGGTTGATGAAGAAACAGAACTTAGAACTATTCGTATTAATGGAATTTTGCGAGTGCGAGGGTAATGATTATACATTACTCTCGCACTAATTTTTTACATTGCAAGATACGCAGAAATTATGAAAATTTCATTTTAAAACATTATATAAATTTAGATGACTTAATAAAGTAGAAAAAATATAAGACTATGTACAACATATTAATTTTTGGAGACAGCATAAGTGCTGGTAGGGGGGTTGGCAAAAACAAATCTTGGCCATCTTTACTGGCTCAAAACTTCGATAGCAAAGATAAATATTCTACGACGATACACAACTTAAGCATTCCCGGAGAATCTACAAATGAAGTTCTTCTTAGATTTTCAAATGAAGTTAAGGTAAGATATAAAAAAAAATCAACAAATGATCACTGTACTATTGTTTTTGCTATCGGCATTAACGATACAAAAAGTATTGGTTTGTCAGATAGAGTTAAAATGTCTATCGGCGATTTTGGAAAGAACATAGAAAGATTAATTCAGTTGGCGCATAAGTATACAAATCATATAATTTTTGTTGGCTTGACGCCAGTTGATGAGAATAAAATTGCGTCAATGGGTGCTAATTATTTTTTAAATAAAAAAATTTTGAATTATTCTGAAGTTGTAAAAAATATTTGTATTAACAATAGAATTTCTTTCGTTGAAATAATAAAGGACGTCGACAATATAAATTTTGAAAAATTTCTTGCTAACGATGGCATCCATCTCAATGAGTTTGGACATAAGATGGTATATAGAAAAATTATTAATTTTATAAATTCAAGCCCCGAAACAACTCAGCCGCTCGATCTGTTTCAGGTCATTAAAAAGGAGTATTCTTTATCGGAAAAAGACATATCGGCCATAAGGTTAAGATTTATGGATAACAAAATTTTTAAAAATAATTTCTTCCTTGGGCAATTTCATGACGAACAGCCGGAACTAATAATCGGTGCACCTTGCATAAGGAAGGACATAGAAGGTTTCTGTTTAAATACGTTTTCGCAAATTTTTACGCCGATAAAAATAGCGAGCACCCTGCATTTGCCATGCAAACTCTTTGTTGGAGTGAAAGAAGAAATGATTTTCCAGCCCAAATTAGCGCATCTTTACCAAAAGCTTGGTCTTAAGATAGAAAAAACAGCAAAAAACATAGCCAAAGAATTGGGCGTAGAAATAGAAATAGTAAATACCGCTTTTCATAAATATGACAAAATAATCAATGAATCTATCGGGGAGTTGGGCGTTCATCTTTCTGTTGAGGACTCAACTTCTCTGTTTAGTCTGCCTGTTAATGACGGTTTTCCTAAAAAACAATTACATTCGGCCGAGAGGACATTATCGAGCGAAAGGATTATTGTTTGCAATACCTCATATTTCTTAAATAAATTATTTGGACAGCATAGCAATTTAATTGTCGAAGATGTAGGGCAACACAAGTGTGTTTTATTCGCAGAAAGGTATGAAAAAAAATATAAATCGCCCAACTTTTTGGCCTTTTTGCCACTTCCCAATATTTCGGGGACGACCAATATGTTTAAGGCAGAGAAAGAAGAAAGATTCTTGCTTGGTAAAAGCAATAATTATTACAAATCTATTTTTGAAAGGTCTCCATTGTGGGTTTTAGAAACATATGGGAAATTATTTGATTTGATTGTTGAAAAAGAAAATTGTTATAATAAAAATTTTAAATTATTTTTGGTAATCGTAAAACGAATTTCCAAATATTTTTCTTAACAAAACGATAAAAAGCGATTCGAATTCTTTAGAAAAATTTTAATTAAAAAGAATAACCATAAAAGAGCCAGTCCATTTGTTAAATAAAAAACCTTGTCGGGTTTGGTTTGATTAACCCGACAAGGTTTTAGTTTTTAGGGTACTAAAGTCCAATTTGAGGAAACCTCTCTTTCGCCGTTTTTTCAATTCCCTCGGCGTCCAAACGGAAGTGCCTTATTAGTTCTGATAGTCTCCCGGTTGTTCCCGCCAGAAATCCGTGTCCATGGATAACTGATGGTCGTGGTCCCTCGTATTCCATCGCTGTTTTTGCGATTGCTGATTGTAGCACAAACGGATTGCCATTGTACACAGTCAACACGGGTACGCCATCCTCTAGTAACTCCACAAAAGAGTGGTCGAGCTCCTTCATGTTTATCACGTTTATCACCTTTATTCCCAACCCACGTTCATCGCAGTTTCTTGCGGCGCCAACAGCTCCTTCGGTCGGCAGGCCACAGGCAACAATCACGAGTTTGATTTTGTGTTTCGGTTGGTAGGCAACATAAGCTCGAAGATTCCGTTGCGATGATTCAACCGAAAGAGGGTTGACCATGCCACTGTGGAGTCGAAGATATACGGGACCAGGATAAACGGTAAATGCCCAATTTAGACAGCTTACCAAATCAATCGTATCAGCTGGTTCTAGAAGAGTCATGCCGGGCATATTCAGCAAAGCACCCGATTGGCCCGTGGTTTGATGCGTGGCGCCGTTGTGTATTTCACAAATTCCACTGTCTGATCCCATAATAACCATTTTTGAGTTAGCCTGAGAAATGGCGTGCATTTGATCGGTTGCTCTAAAAAGGAATGGATCTCCTCCTGCTATAAAAATCCTAGAACCTGAATCGGTAACGGAAATACCATGCGCCATAGCGACGAGGTGTTGTTCCCGTATTCCGACGTCGAGATAACTAACATGCGGTTGATTGAATCCGCACCGATCAGATAGCTCCTTAACGGTAACATCCGCAGTTAGCACATAAAATCTAATTTCGGGATGCTCTTTGAGTAGGGTTGTGAATTGTTGAAGATAGTGAACTAGCCCATCCTCAAAAACATCAACAACCTTGGGTGCGAATTCTACCTTGAATAAATCAGGAGAACCATTTTCTTCCACGCCAGCTGAAATGATTGGGAGTGGTATTTGTTTAATTTTTCCCGAGATTGCTTCTTGCAGTGCGCCCGTTTTGACATTGGCAAGAAATTTCTCTTCTTTTGTGATCGCCTCGGTAACATAATTTTTGGGGCAAACTCTGATTGTATGATAACCGCTTCGGTGTTTATCAGCACCTTCCAGGCCCCTCCCCTTGGTTGTGTTGGCAATAAAAATTGTTGGCTTGTCAATTTCTCGCTCTGACCGTAATACCTCCATGATTTCAGCGACAGAATGTCCGTTCTGAATTTCTTTCACCGACCACCCGTATCCTTTCCAGATGGTTGATTGATTTGATTTGCTGTCTACGGCCGATGTTGGTTGAGCAAGCTGTTTTTGGTTGCGATCCATTATACATAAAACATTAGAGAGATGGGTGTGACTAGCATATCTTGCCGCTTCACCCACGTTTCCTTCTTGCTCTTCACCGTCACCAAGAAAAACCCAAGTTGTGGCAGGCACCCCTTGTCTTTTTAGAGCGATAGACGCTCCTACGCCGTAAGAAAGAGTCATGCCCAACATACCACTCGGAGTAATGTCTACTCCAGGTAAATGTTCCATTGATTCGTGTCCTTGAAGTCTAGATCCGAGTGATAGATAGGTGGTAAGTTCTCTTTGTTCTATCCACCCGAGAAGAGAAAAAATACTGTAACGCAGAGGAGCGATATGTCCTCTAACTAATACCCTGTCTCTGCTTGGGTTGCGAGGATTTTTTGGATCGAATCTTAAAATTCCTCCAAAATAAAGACAAGTCATCAGTTCTACTGAAGAAGAACATCCGCCGATATGTCCTCTTCCTGCTTGGAAAATAGTGGAAAACATACGTCGACGAACTTCGTGACAAATCAGTTCCAATTCCTTAATTTCCCGATTACTGTTCATAGTTTTTCTCCTTTTTGTTCGTATTTAATCGTTGCTGATATGGGTTGAATCGAAATGGTCTTTCTAAGTAAATTGTGCATAATTTATTGCCTCCTCGTTGAATTTATTTTAATTTGTCAAAGAACTGTTTTTTCGAAATTATTTTAACAAAAATCAATCTCCCTATTAAGATGCAATACTAAATCTTTATTTTTGTTTTGTCAAGTCTTTGCATGGCTTATTTCCAAAAATGATATAATGAATTTATGAACGAATTAATCGAAAAAATTCAAAAACAGATTATTGGACTACTGCCAGTTGATCAGCAAGATCGACCTGGCATTTTGTTGTCCGACAGTTGTAGCGAGGCGTCGCGATTAGTTGGTGGCTGGATAAAAAAGTTAGACGAATCTAGTCGTATATTAATAATAAAAGGCATTGATGTTTGCGATACTCAAAAAGCACATGATATTTTGGCGGTAATAACAACCGATAATCAGGTTTACGTTATTGATCCCACAATTTGGCAGTTTTTCCCAGAAGCAAAATCAATTTTAGTATTCGTTGCGGACGATATTAATATCGCTTTAGATAAAATCAAAACAACATATGGCGGACAATGGTCAGAGAGCGAAGAATTTATTAAAATAGATAAAGATGAAGAAAAAAAGTATCTAGATATTATATCTCAAAATATTCGTGAAAATTTAAAATAGTACAAATAAAAAACAGCGACTAAAAAATCGTTGTTTTTTTTATTCGTAAACTTTAGGTGGTCAGGTCGCTACCCGTTCGTAGTTAATTAGGTCATGCCGATAAAAAGTTGTCAATGCGGAGAGGGTGGGATTCGAACCCACGAGCCCTTTTTGAGGGCGCAGGTTAGCAACCTGCTGCACTAGACCAACTATGCGACCTCTCCACAATCTCAAGCATAGCTTAATTTTGACATCTTTTCAAATGTTTTGGGTTGTGAGAGCCAATGAGGTTGAAATATTTTTTTACATCTTTTTGGCTTTCAATTTTTATGCTTTTGTTGTTTCTTCTGATTCCATTATTGATGCCGAGTTTTTTTAGAGAATTGTGAACAGTTTTTATTAATGACAACGATCCGCTAGTAAAATCTATTTTTTTGTAGGAATAAACTCTGTTATTTACTTTATAGCGATGATTAACAATTGATCCGTCTGTATCGAATAACCCACGGACACAGGCAATTAAGAATTTTTTATCTCGTTGTATCCACTTCGGTATATCAATTTGTTGTTTAATCTTGTTACCAATCACCAACCCCAGTGATTGTAAAAATTTTATTAAATTTATTCTAGAAACAACTATATCATTAACCGAATTTTCAGCGTCATGATAAACGCTTGGATTAATTTTGAATAATTTTTTAATTAATTTTATTACAAATTTACTATAATCTTTGTCGTCAATATGATGTAATGTTATTGTTAGTTGATTTTTACTCATTCCTCCGTCTCCCAATATTATTCCGCAAAATTCTGATAAATTCTTAGATTTTTGAGGTTTAATTATTGATTTTGGTTGTGTTGTGGGGTTTTTATTAAATTTTCCTGTTGTCTTCCACCATTCTTGCCATCTTTCTTTTCGTTTTTTTTCATCGCCTCCAATTTTTCCATATTTTTTTAAAACAGCTTTTCCGCCAAGAGAAGCGCCTTTATTTGTATACCAATAACGATTTTTAGTTTTTACGTTTTTAGGAAGCGGAATACCGGTTATTCTAGATAATTTTTGAATTGATTGTAGGTTCATCGAAAATCTTCCACGCTGCCAATCTCTTATGGTTCTTTCGGAGATATTACATAGCTTAGCCGCTTTTTGTAGCGGAATTTTTAAAAGAATTTTATTTATAAAATTCTTTTGCTGGTCTTTGGGCAAAAATGCTCTTTTAGAATTTAACATCTCGTCCATATCTCCATCCTACTATAAATTTTATCCTTTCGCAACCGTGAGCGCCCAGATTTCTTTAGGGCGATAAGCTCTTAAAACTTTTGCTGCTTCTGTCAACGTTCCACCGGTCGTGATAACATCATCGACCAAAATAACAATCTTTCCTTCGATTACACTCGGGACAAGTTCCTTAATTGAATCCCTATTTTCGAGATTTATAGCAAACGCATTTTGAATATTATTTAATCTTTTCTTGCCATTATCTTTTAAATTGGCCTGCGGTTCGGTGTAAACAACCCTCTTTAAAATATTTGTATTTATTTGTAGATTAAAATGTTCAGCAATTTTTTCTGCCAATAATTCTGCCTGATTAAATCCGCGGTGTCTTAAGCGGTATTTATGCAAAGGTATTGGTATAATTAGAAATTTAGAATTGGGATTTGATTTGAAATTAGAAATTAGAAATTGAAAATTTTGTCTCAGCACCCGAATAAGGAGCTGAGACAATGGCTCGGATAATTTTTGCGCAAAGTGGTATTTATAATTTTTTATCAATTCGCGTACCAACGGATTGGCGTAGCTAGTTGCAAAAATTATTTTATCTAAATATGCGCTTGATACATTGTTTATTTCAATTTTATCTTGCCTCGCCGAGTCAAGGCGGGTAAAACAATCCGAACACAAATATGTGTCGGATTTTCCGCATCCTAAACATTTTTTCGGAAAAAACAAATCTAAGAAAAAATTTTTTAAATCCATTTGCTTTAATCATAACAAATTACCAAAAAGAAGCCAATTTGACATATTGCTTATAATTTGGTATGGTTGCAATATGCAGATAACGAAATACAGCAAAATCATTTGGCCATACCTTAAAAAGCACAAAGGTAGGGTTTATTTTTTAATTTTCCTGGCCGTTTTATCATCTGGGATAGACGCAATCATTCCCTATATTTATGGAAATTTGGTTGATGTTGCCGTAAGGCCCGAAACAACTCTAAAATTTATTTTTATGGTTCTTGGGCTGTGGTTGTTTTTGAGTTTGTTTGTAAATTGGATAAATCGTTATGTTGGCAGAAAATCAGTGATGGTTGCTACAGACGCTTCTAATGATTTTTATATATCAATGATTGCGCATATTATGAAATTACCGGTATCTTTTCACAAAGAAAAGAAAATCGGAGAAGTTTTGCAAAAAGTTTCTCGCGCTTCAGAGTATTTTAGCAGAATTATTGAAGAAATCGTTTTTTTTACTGCGCCGGCAATCCTTGAGGCAATTATGGGGTTGGTCATCTTGGCATTTGTGGAATGGCGTCTTTCAATTGCCATTGTTTTTATTTTATTGCTTTACGGGCTGATCACAATTGTTAAGGCCAAGCCAATCATGAAATCGCAGAAAATTCTTAATCGTGCTTACGAAAAAGCGCATGGCGATATTTATAATGCCGTCAATAACATACAGGTGATTAAATCAAGCATCGCAGAGAATTTAGAAAATAAACGCAACAAAAAAAACTACAAAAACATTATCAACAAATTTTGGAAGCTTATATTGGTTTGGAACAGATTGGATATTTGGCAACAGACACTTACTGGGGCTGGTTTTGTGCTTGTTTTTGCTGGAGGAATTTTTCTTTTGCGCGCAGGTCATCTTTCTGCTGGAACATTGGTTATGTTTGTCGGCTACATTAATCTTGTTTTTCGCCCGTTTGCACATTTGGGATATTATTATCGTTTATTAAAATCAGCAACCACGAGCATTGATCGGGCGTTAAAATTGGAAAAAATCAAACAGGAAAGATATGGCGGAGAATTTAAAATGGAAAACGTTAAAGGCGAAATTGAATTTCATAACGTCAGCTTTTCCTATAAAAAGGGCAAAACAACGTTAAAAAACCTCAATTTCAAAATTAAAGCAGGGGAAACGATTGCCTTGGTTGGACCAAGCGGGGTCGGCAAAACAACGCTTGTTGACCTGATTTCCCGTTATAATTCGCCGACAAAAGGCAAGGTTTTGATTGACGGCAAAGACATTGAAAATGCAAACTTAGAATCATTAAGAAAAAATATTGCAATTGTTCCGCAAGAAATTACTTTGTTTAACGACACAATTAAAAACAATATTGCCTATGGAAGGTCGCATGCGAATATTCAAGATATTGTCCGCGCCTCAATTGTTGCCAATGCGCATGAATTTATCAGCAAGTTTCCCAAAAAATACAAGCAAGTTGTCGGAGAAAGAGGAATCAAATTGTCCACTGGCCAGAAGCAAAGAATTGCTATCGCTCGCGCAGTTTTGAAAAATCCGAAAATTTTGATTTTAGACGAAGCAACCTCTAATCTTGATTCCGAGTCGGAAAAATTGATTCAAAACGCATTGGCACACGTGATTAAGGGTAGAACCACTTTTGTTATTGCTCATCGTTTAAGCACAATCAGGCACGCTGACCAGATTTTTGTTTTTCACAAGGGGCAGATTGTTGAAAGGGGTAAGCACGAAACATTAATTAAGCACAAGAATGGAATTTACAGAAAATTCTATATGATGCAGTCAGCATTTAATAGCGAAAATAAAACCGAGAACGGAGAGGAAAATAAACAAAATGGAAACTAAAAAATTTCAACGGAAAATTGAAGACTTTGTCTGTGAAAATTGCGGAGCAAAAGTAAAAGGCAATGGTTATACCGACCATTGTCCGAAATGTTTGTGGTCAAAGCATGTTGATATTAATCCTGGAGACAGAGAATGTGATTGCAATGGCTTAATGGAGCCGATTGGGGCAGAGAAAAAAGGCGATGAATATATAATTCATTACAAATGTATTAAGTGCAAATATCAGCATCAAGTTAAATCCATCCCCGAAGATAATTTTGAAGAAATATTAAAATTGTATTAGAATAAACCTATATGGCAATGGACAAAAGACAATATATTGTGGCTGACGATCCGACTGCGAAAGAATTGGCAGAAGAAATAAAAACCAAAAAAGACACTAATGCCTTACGCATTCAGCGGTTATTGAGTTTGCCGGATTTATCGCGCAAAGAAGGTTCCCCGATCAAATTTATTATTGATAAAATTGTCGCTATACCGGAATTCAAAAATTTTGATGTGATTAAAATCCCAGAAATTGTCAGCGTAAGAGATAATTTTGATTTATTAAATGCTCCACAAGACCATCCAAGCAGAAAAGAAACCGATACTTACTTTTTGAATAAGGATTATGTTTTAAGAACGCAAACAACAGTAATGTGGCCGTTTTATTTGCAGAGACCGGAAGTTGTTAAGCAATTAGAAAAAGCAGGAGAAATCGGGCTTTTGAGCCATGGCAAAGTTTACAGAAAAGACGAAATTGATAGAAGCCATTTTCCGATTTTTCATCAAATAGATGGGCTTTATTTATGTAAAAAGAAAAATAAAGAAATCGGAATGAAAGAATTGCAAGAAGTATTGAGTATGATCGCCAAAAATCTTTACGGGGATAAGGTGAATTATAGGTTTTTGGAAGATACATTTCCCTTTACCGATCCAAGCACGCAAATTGAAATTCAGCAAGGAGATAAATGGCTGGAAATTGTTGGCGCGGGAGTTGTGCATAAACAAGTTTTGAAAAATTTAAATATTGACCCTGAAATTTACAATGGCTGGGCATTTGGTTTTGGAATTGAAAGATTGGCAATGGTGAAAATGGGGATTCCGGATATCAGGATTTTTTGGTCCGAAGATCCAAGAATTACCAGCCAATTTAAAGATATCAATAGTCAGTACAAAGAGGTGAGTAAGTTTCCGATGACTTATCGGGACATTTCGTTTATCATCGATAAAAGCACAAGCTTGAATAATTATTACGAAATTATCCGTGATTGCGCAGGAAATTTGGTTGAAGCGGTAGAAACACTTGATAAATATGAAAATGAGGAAAAATTTGGCAAAGACAAAATTAGTTATACTTTTCGCATTGTTTACAGGTCGCCGGAAAGAACTTTGACCAATGAAGAAATAAACGTAATTCAAGACACAATTCGTATTCGCACCGCCCAAGACCTGAAAGCGGTTTTGAGATAGAGATTATGAATAATAAAAACGGATTTGAATGCGAACATTGCAAGAAATGGATAGAGATTACGGAATTTATGGGCACAGAGCACCGCAATCACTGTCCTTTTTGTTTGTGGTCAAAACACGTTGATTTAAATAAGCCAGGCGACAGAAAAGCAAAATGTAAGGCAGAAATGAAACCAATTGGATTAACATTCAAACACGAAGGATTAGATAGATATGGCAAATTGAAACAGGGCGAGATAATGTTGATTCACGAATGTGTTGGATGCGGGAAAATTAATATCAATAGATTGGCTGGCGATGATGATTCTTCGCAAATTATAAGTATTTTAGATGAATCTCAAAACACGAGTGCAGAAAAAAGAGAAGAATTAAATAAACAAAATATCAAAATTCTAAATAATAGCGACAGAGAAGAGGTAAATAATCAATTATTCGGAAAAATTGAATAAACAATAACCAACAAAACGACTGCAACAAAGTCGTTTTTCATTCGTCCTAATATATAGAGGTATACTCTTGACAATGCGCATTATAAGGCGTATGTTATGGATATAAAAACAAAAGCTATTTTTGGCTTTAATATAGATCTTTGAAAACAGAAAATAAGGAGCACAAACATGCAACTAAAAGGATCATGGTTAAATGTTAATCGTAAGTGTAATTTAAGGTGTGGTTGGTGTTATTCCGAGGGTAGCAAATTCATGGGACATGATATGCCCTTAGATTTGGCGGTTACTCTTACGAAGATACTAAAAGAACTGGGTATTAAAAATATTATTTTGATTGGTGGCGAACCGACTCTGTGGAAGCCCCTTTTCCAATATAATGATTTTTGTAAAGCAGAAGGCCTAAATTCGATTCTGATAACAAATGGTTTAAGTCTTGCCAGCGATAGATTTTTTGAACAATACAAAGAACATCCCTGTGGCTCTCTTGGGATATCGATGAAGGGCGGTACCGCAGAACAATACGCAAGAGTTGCAAAACTTAAAAATTTCAGCTTGATTAAAAAGTCTTTTACAAGGATTGCTGAAAATTTTAATAAGTTTGTGAACATAACCTTTAATTCATTTTATTTGGAACCTGCCAGTAGTTTAGTTGATATGGCAAAATTCGCATCCGATTGTGGCTTTGCGGGAATGAAATTTGAATTTTGCACAACCACATTTGTAGATGGCGAAAGAGTATCAAAATATATGGTTCATCCTCATAAAACAGTTGTTGAAATAATGAAAAATCTGACGGAAATGAGAAAGCATCTGAAAATTATTTTTGAAATGAACCTTCCTTTTTGCGTATGGCCCAGGGAGTTTATCGAAGAGTTTAAAGGGGACGGATCACTGATTAGTGCTTGCCACGTAATGAGAAACGAAGGTGTAGTTTTTGACACAGACGGCAAGACAATGATTTGCAATACTCTTTTCGATTACCCTACGGGAAAATATGGAATCGATTTTACTGATAGCGAATCTTATCTGAAATTCAGGCAGAGTAAACAGGTTGCGTCTTATTATGACCAAATAATAAGTTACCCCTCTTATCGTTGTATGGATTGTTCTTCGCACAAAGAGTGTGGCGGGGGGTGCCCTCTTCTATGGTTCATTTTCAAACCTGATGATATAATTAAAACAAGTCCATAGTCTGGATTTGTAATTTAAAGGAGGTGGCTCATGAAAGAGCTTCTTCAAAAAAGGATGGTGACGGATGTCGTTCCCAAGGAACGGCCCGTCGGTCTCGTTTCCCGTTCTTCCAACGGGAACGACTGCACGTTTTGTCAGTGTCAATGCGATTGCAACTTCTGCAATTGTTGCACTTGCAAGTGCTGATAAACGTCGCAGATCCTGGGGGAGGTGTCTTATCGACACTTCCCCCGCTTTTATTTTTTAAAAACTCATTATATACTTAAATCATATGCCAAAAATAATCTTTAAAATAAACGACATAAATCAAGAAAAAATACTTGTTGAATCGCTTCAAAAAAGTATAGATTTTTTTAATTCTCACAGGATAGAAACAACATGGCCGAAAGAAGAAATAGAAAAAGAATACAAAGAAAGTGATTACACAAATTTTAGAAATAAATTAGAAGAAGAATGGAGCACAAGAGAAAATAATTTTTTCGATAAAATAGAAACATTTTTTAATCTTAAAATAGATGAACCATTCGAGGTTAATATTTCTAATTATGGCGTTGGTGGTTGTTATAATTTACCTCGCAAAGTAATTATTAACAGACAATTACCCTATGACCACATTTCTAATATTAAACACGAAATTATTCACTTGCTAATAGAGCCATACATTAAAAAATATAATATAGATTTTCAAAACAAAGAAAAACTTACAAATTGTTTTTTAGAATTATTTTGTTAATTTTCATGGAACTTAATTTTACAGAAACAAAAACTAAATCAGGAGTGTCTTTGTGGACGCTTTCTTCGTCGAATTATAATAGCGTTGCAATGGGAGTAATTATTAAATGTGGCACCAGAGATGAAATTTGGCCGAAAGAAGCTGGCATTGCACACGCATTGGAACATATGCATTTTCAGGGAACGATGGAATTTCCTAATAACATGAAACTTACTGGATATATTGAAGAAGTTGGTGGAAGAATAAACGCATTTACCAACAATGAAAGAACCTTTTATTTTGTTAGAGTTCCAAGCAATTACGCCGAAAGAGGAGTGCACATAATAAACGAACAATTAACAAATGCAATTATTCCAGAGAATAAAATTCAAACTGAAATGAAAAATGTTGTTCAGGAGATCAAACGAAGGAACGATAATCCGCAACAATATCTTGGATTGTTGAGCAAAGAATTTATTTATGGCGATCATCCTCTTGGAAGAGATGTTTTAGGATTTGAGGACTCTGTTTCGAGCTTTACCAAAGAAGATTTTTTGGCATTCAAAAATAGATATTATAATTTTTCAAATTATATTTTTGTTGCTATCGGCAATATCACCGAAAACGAAGCGGTAAAATTATTTGATAAATATTTTAAAAAAGATTTAGAGAACAGACCAAGTGCAAGAAAAAAAGAAGGCGTAGTGATCAAAACGGATAAACAACTTATAAAGAACAAAGAGTTAGATCAATTACATATTTCATTAGATGCATTAATAGGCAAGGGAAACGAAAAAGAGTCTCTTTTTTTGGAATTTTTTAGAGACATGATTTCTGGTGGAATGTCATTCCCTTTATTTCAAGAAGTCCGAGACAAACGTGGACTTTGTTATACAATATGGGCATCAATTACAAAAAGAACCGATATTGGGAATTTCAGCGTTTATGTTGGGACAAATCCCAAACAATATAAAGAAGCAATTAATGCGACAATTGATGTTATTGAAAAATCAAAATCCGACATTAATTTATTGAACAAGGTGAAGAATTTAAAATTGGGGAAACTTATGTTGGGTTATGAAAATACAGAAGACATTATTATGCGAGCTACCAACGATATTCTTTTTTTGGGCAGACCAAGGGGATTTGAAGAAATAAAAAAGGAAATTGAAGAAGTGAAAATTGAAGATATAGAAACGGCTGTAAACAAATACTTAAAACCGGAATTAATTTATACAACAATGCTTGCGCCAAAAGATTTTAAGGCAGATTGATATCAAAAATCAGCACTAAGTTCTGATTTAAAAAAAACAGATTTTTAAAAAATTTGGTAAAGGGCTTGACTTTTTATTAAAAAAGGAGTATAATTATAGTAGGAAAATAGTGATGCACTTTTGCACGTTGACCCTTGCACCTTAAAGGTTTCTAGTTTTAAGGTTGAGGGTTAATATAAATTGTTAGTTGAACTTTGAAAAATCGATAACTTCTGTATCTTAATTTAAGGTGCAGGGTGAACATATATAAGCGAAAACTTGTAGAATAAAAGCTCGAAAAATCTATCCCGCAAAGCGGGATGAAAGGAGAAAACCGATGAAAACGAAATGGATTGTGATGGCGTTTCTGGTGCTGATTCTTACGGCTTGCGATCAGGACTGCAACCCGAACGGACCCGACGACCCCCCCAATCCCTGTGATCCGGTAATCGGAGAAGATTTTCAGGTCAAGGTTACATTTGATTATTATCGGCCCGAAATCATTAACCCCAATGCAACAGATACGGTGGTTATTCTTGGTTCGTTTACGGATTTTCAGGCAAAACTAATGACAGAAATAGAAACAGACCACTTCCAGTACATCTGTTCCATTAAAGCTAATTCATATCCCAGAGTTCAGTCCAACATACATTTGGTTGGAATCAGCGATGCTAAAAGGATAGTTACCGGTAGCGACTCATTGTTTCCAGACATAATTTTAGCTAATGGTGTAGAGCTAATTAAGAGGCATTATTCGGGTTCTGGTTATTGCGATGAGTTTTATGTTGACAAGTGCGGAGGCATTTTCCAGTAAACAACAGGGCAACAAAACAAATAGTTTGCCCTGTTTTTTTTATTATATTTATTGACTTTACAATTTATGATATAATAAATTGTATGAAAACAAAATTTATTATTTTTTATTGCGTAGCAATTATTTCTATTTTTGGTTATGTTTTTATTTTTTCCGTTAATCACGCCTCTGCTTCTATTACTGTCAACGGCAGCTTAAATGGCAATATTTTGAATGTTAATGGGCTCGTTGTTGGTGCAATAAACAGTCCGGGAACATGTGGTGCTGGTGTTTGCCCGCCAAGAAATATTCTTGAGCCTTGTGATCCTAGGGCGTCATCTTGTAATAATGGAAAATTTACATATCAAATATTAAATACAAGCGGAGGTTTAATTTTAAGTGGAGAAATATATGATATAATTCAAACTCAGATTGGTTGCGATGTTCATTGTAAAAACGTCCAAAATGATTGTTGTTATTCCCAATGGTGCGGTGGCGATAGTTGCGAGGCCAAGCCATTTAAATATAACTTTAGCAAAGATATTAATGTTGGTAGTTTGAGTCCCGAAAATTATACCTTGCGCGTAACTGCAGGATGTTGTTCTGGTTCGGGAACTTGTAATAATAGTTGTACGGCAGATTACTCTTTTACTATAACCGCGCCTGCTTTTAATTTTAATATTACAACAAATCCAACCTCTGGTTCAGTAACAAGAAGTAATTCTGTTTCTACTACCGTGACAGTTGCCAGAACTGCAGGAACCGGAGCAACAGTAAATCTTGCTGCCAGTAGTTTGCCAACAGGAGTAACGGCTTCTTTTTCTCCAACCAGTTGTAATCCCGGTACTGGTTCTTGTGCTTCCACTCTTACGCTTTCTGCTAATTCTACTGCTCCGGCAATCACAAGCGATGCAATTACCATTACTGGCACAAGCGGGAGTATATCCGATAGTGCTACATATTATTTAACTGTTGTTGTTCCGACTGTTTCCTGCACAATTACGGAAAATCCAGATTCGGGTATAGCACCGTTGGATAATGTTGATTTAACCGCAACTGTTGGAGGTACGGCTACGGGAGAAGTTTATTATGAATTAGATTGTAATACCCAGGGTACAAATTATCAATATACTCACACTGAAGACATTGATAATTGGACCAAAGATAATGCCTGCGATTTTTCAACAGCAGGAACTTATACGGTTAGAGCAAGGGTAACCAGACAGGGAGCCACAGATACTTGCACGGATACGATTGTTGTTTCTCCCACTCCCACTTTGTCCGTTGCGCTTTCGGCAAATAAAACTTCATGGCCACATCCATTAACCGGAGTTATTTTAACGGCGAATGTTTCTGGAACAGCAACAGGAACAATTAATTATACATTTTATTGTGACAATGATAATGATGAAATTTATCCTCTGACCCCACCAGAACCAAATCATAAATTAGATGCTACAAGCACAGATCCGTATTCAGCCCCAGCGAATACTTGCAACTCCATATATGCAGTTCCCGGAACTTATACTGCCAAAGTGGTTGCAGAGAGAAGTATTTTGGCGGCGCAAGACACAATAACAATTACAGTTACAAATACTTCGCCAACAGCCACAAATTTAAGTGTTGTTTCGTCTGACCAATGTCTTACTGCTCCGTATTACAGTTTTGCCTGGACATATTCAGATTCGGATGATGATGACGAATCGCAGTTTTTATTTCAGGTTGACAATAACAGCAATTTTTCTTCTCCG
>Ga0265297_10001390_pt1 | contig 57239 bp, 76 predicted proteins | sample Munlanlwell13791_FD_192502 | JGI IMG/M metagenome (GOLD analysis project Ga0265297, IMG submission 192502) | Leachate microbial communities from a municipal landfill in Southern Ontario, Canada - Leachate well 137-91 | ecosystem: Engineered > Solid waste > Landfill > Unclassified | place...
TTGGTTAGACGGGCACGGAGACAACGACGCGACGCTAAGAGTGTGTGACGGTGCTTTGCCTTCAACCGAGATCACAGAACGCGTACTATTCTTACACGCGTTAGCTTCACACTTTCTCGCAGATGTAAATTGGCGGGAGCTTCGATTGACGTGGATGAAACCGTAATACAACATCCCACAATCGGTTCATCGGTAGAATTACCAGATGGTGGACGGGGTATTGTCGTAGGAGTATACCCGGATAACACCAACCCTGATACCCCTATTATTATAGTGCAGCCGTGCGGAGCATGCGGCGAGGTACTATTCTTTGCCCTCTCTGAAATCACGTGTTAGGTGGTCTATGAAACCCACACAAGTCACGTTCGCCTGTACATGGGTACGGCAGGTACTACCCATTAAGATGATTCACGCCATGCTGTCACGGGCAGTAGCGCGGATGCCTGGAACAGATGTAGGGCTTACCCTCTATGAAGTGGCGCAGCGATGTTCGCCGCAACAGTTCGCAAGTCTGCTCGAACCATCGCCAATTCGAGAGTTGTTTTTGGAAGAACTCTTGACATTGGAGCAGGACGGTGATATACTTCCATTACCTAACGTTTAAGGAGTCGTGCGAAAATGGCTAGGATTGCACAAGAGTCGAAAGCGGTTGTCTGGGCTAAGGTCGAAGACGAAAAGCTGAATCGCGTCTTTAGGATTTTCTATCCTGACGTTGATCCCGCCGTCATCAACCTTACCAAGCAGCAGATCGCTAAGATGGTCGAGAAGCAGGCGGGCAAGAAAACGCCAGACGAGATCATCAGTGATCACGACAAGCGGCAGGCTAAGCGGGCTGACGCGCTTCCGGCAGAGTACACGCAACTCAAGTTCCCCGAAGACATTCAGGACGTGTTGAACCGCGTCGGCACGCGTGTTGTGGTATCTGAAAAGTACCCCGACACTACGGAAGGCCGCATTAAGGCGGTTGTCGATCTCAAGGCGCGCCTGTATCGGTTGAAGCTCACCTTGGCCCAGGCTAAGGCTATGCCGATTAAGGAAAAGATCACTCGTACGCCTTCCCAGCGGTTCGACGTGGTGGAATTCGCCTTGGACGACCCGAATGCGGTACCGGATGGAGCGCGTCAAGTCATCAGCGCCGTTATCGGACTGGACAAGGACGCGAAGTACGGTAAGCGGAAGGGCGCAAAAGCCGGTGTCCTGATTCGGTTGCCGAACCTGCTTGGCAAGTTCAACATCATCCTCAACCTCGGTACGGAGTACGCGGTTGCGGCGGAGAAGACCGACGAGCCAACCGACGAAACCAAAACAGCAAAGACCGCTAAGACGGCCTAGTTTGGTGAGTCAACAGGAAGGATTATCCTCTTACCTCCCTATGGCGACCAACATAGATAACCCTATGTTGGTCGCTTTCTTTTAGGAGCCGACTATGACGGTCGTCAAGGTAACGCAGTATGCGTCAGAAGACTAGAGTAGGTTTAGGCTACAGTGTTTTCTGCCGCAGTATGGGGTTAAGCAGCGGCAAGACTCCATCCACGAAAAGTAACCCACACTTCGAAGAGGCCGTGTCTCGCGCCCGTGTTAATATTGATTGCACGGTACGTATTCTCGGGTGGAATTTCACTAACGGTATAGGGTACTTCCGGTTGAGTGACAGTTTGATTCCTCACCTGTACCGTAGTGATGCAGAACAACTTCGTTATAGACTGCAACCCGATCTTCACGAAATACGGCGACTAATCGAAGAGACTAACACGCGGCTTACTTTTCATTTCACAACGCTATCGTTTGCTGCGATAGGTACAAAGTGGGAAAACCACGCGGCACGGTTACTTCGTTTTGCTACGATTGCAGACCAGCTCGGTGATAATGTGTGGTTGGAATGTCACTTGGGGCAACGACCGCTTACAGTGAACTGGTTAGCCCAACTGGTTAAGAACGTGCAAACGCTTCCCCTGTGGGCGCAGCGTAAGCTGACTTTTGAGAATGATGCAACGTGGTCTCCGTCTGACACTCTGGCAGCCTGTCAAGCTGTGAGAATTCCATTCACTTACGATATTGAACACCATCGGTTGTTTGCACGTACCAGGGTAAGCGAACCGCCTACGCGGTTTGTACGTGAAGACATCGAAGGGTTTATTGCGAAAGTCCGTGCAACATGGGAAGCGCGAGATACGTGGGCGACTGTACATGTGTCCACGCCTGTAGACCCTAACGCTAATGAAGACAGGCACGCAGACTATGTTGCATTCACCGACTATTCCCGACTTCGCCGCGCAATCAGTCATGTCGGTGGATGTTATTATGTCGTAATTGAAGCCAAGCAGCTCGACTTAGCTGTTTTACAGTTACAACGGTACACTACCGGCAAACGGCCTTACTGGTCTGTTAAAGACACAGGGGGAAATTACGTATGACCGACTTCAATCCTCTGTCGTTTGATCCTGTTCCAGCACGCGGTAAATTGGAACAAGTAACCAAACATCCGTTTTCTTGTGAGGCGAAACTCGACGGTGTGCGTCAAGTCATTACGATACGACCGGACGGCGAGATTTTAATGACAGGACGACGGGACAGCGTGCATACGGGGCAGAAACTCAACAAAGCTGCGTGGGTGCCGCATTTGTGCGATGCATTACGAACCCATCTTGTTCCGACTACTGGAGTTACTGTTCTCGATGGGGAACTGTACATCAAACGCGGTACCAGCAATGAAGTGGTATCCATTTTCGGTTCGTCGTTGGATAAGGCTCTTCAACGACAACTGGAACCAGGATGCGCACTAACGTTCCGGTTGTTCGACGTACTGTTTTTGAGCGGCGAGGATATACGAGAGGTACCTCTTGTTACTCGTTATCGTTTCATAAAGACAGTAGCGCAACAACTTGCGGAATGTGGATATGGGCGATTCTTTGCAGCTACTCCGGTGTATTACCACGCTCTTGATCATGGGACTTCACTTGGCGCTACGCCGGAGTTGATTATTGCAGAGTGTTATCAACAGGCAATCGAACGAGGTTTCGAAGGACTTGTTGTTAAAGCACTCGATGGGACGTACGACAAACACGCGTGGGCTAAGGTTAAACCAACTAAAACGTATGACTACGTGTTTGTTGGTATTGATGAGTCCACGTCTGAAACGTACGCCGGTTGGGGTGCGGCGGCACTGATCTTAGGACTGTACGACAGTTCTGGAAAACTGATTTCGTTAACGCGCTGTAGCGGTATGACGGAACAGTGGCGCGCGGAATTCTTCACAAACCGGCAGGCGTATGTTGGAAAAGTAGTTGAGGTTGTCGCTCAACAACAGTTTCCAACAGGAGCTTTACGTCATCCACGTTTCAAGGGGTTGCGTCCTGATCTTAATGGTAGTGAGCAGACCTTGGAGAAGTACAATCTTCATGTGTCTGACATCGTAGCGTTGTAGGAGATAACATGCGGCAATCCATCATATCAGGACTGAAGACTCTGCTACAGTTCGTGATAGCAGTAGTAGTCATTACGACACTCTGCATCTTGGTGTTGCAGCGTTGTGCGTATGCCGCAGAACCGTCAATCTCTGAACTGGCGACCAAGTTCGTCGGTGAAGAGGAAGCAGCGGTTGTTGAAGCGGTATGCTTCGAAGTGGGTGAGGAGTACGACATTGACCCGTGGTTGATCGCCTGGGTATGGCGGTACGAAGCTGGCTTTCAAAAGTATCCTGACGGGTATTATCTCGGCGGGTTGCAGCTCGACCCAGAGATTCACTTGAAACACTTTAAGGAATATGGGTTAGACCCGACCTCATGGAAGGACTGGATACGGTACGGTGTACAATTATGGCGGCTCAGTGCAGATAAGGACTATTCTTTATTCCAAGCGCTGGAGCCGTGGGGTGTACGTGGAAAAGCAATGAAAGCCTACAAGAAAACACGGGGATCGTACGACCGATGGGACTCTTTTACGGATGAAACGACCGTTGAATGAAGCGAAAAGTCGTCGGGGACGACTGAAGACTGTAAATAACGGTCGAGGACGGGCAGGAAGTCGTTTCTCGATTTCCTAAAGGCAAGGAGCGTGAGAGGTAGTTTCCCCTTGGCTACTACCCTCACGCTTCTAAAAGGGTCAGTTCCTGAATGATTCTGGCAGTTTTCAAAACTGCTTGTCACGATCGGAGCATTTTAACAAGCCAAGAGGCTCTATAAGAATAGAGCAAACAGTAATCTTCATCATTGAGGTGTCAGTATGCGGGTATTAGTGGTACTAATCGGATTCTGCGTACTGTGTCTATGCGGTTGTGGTGGCGGTACGGCCACTCCACCGCCAGATGATCAGTACACGGCCGATTTTACGTTCGACAACATTCTTGATGAAGTCGAACTGGATGCCAGCTTGAGCAGTTGGCCCGATGGTCGGCTACCCGACGAAGATAACGATAACGGATGCTACTGGATGGTGGATAACGAACGCGTAGACGAACCTTATCAGGACTACGTTGTTCTTGTACACCTTACCGAAGGGCCGCACTCCGTCTCGTTGTTCATCGGCGTGGTCGTTAACGAAGTTCTGGAAGTCGAAGCTACGTGTACTCGGACGATTGATATTAACTACTAAGATCGTCCAACGGCATTTGGCGCGGCTAGTAATACTGGTCGCGCCTTTTCCATAAGGAGCCCTCAATGGCGCACGACATACGAAGGCGCGATATTCAAGTCGGCGTAGAAAAGGCTTGGCATGAATTAACCGTTGTCGTACCAGAGATTACTGCGGATAACTGCGGTATCATCTGGCCGATGTCAAAACAACGGTTGTTCCTTGAATCCAAGATTCCAACCGACTATTTCATCTGTGTATCGGACGATGACGGACTCCCGATTGGCAGTCCTGTTACTAAGCGGTACACAGTCATTCCGAATGACAAGATTTGGTTAGCCGTAACTACAGCTCTGAAAGGTACGGAACATCGAATCGTGTCAGTTGGAACCTGTTCAGACCGTCAACGTGGCTGGATTTCAGTCAAGTTGGATGACGGTTTTGTAGCGGCTAATCGGAAGACCCAGAGCGTGTTGAACGTGTTATGGGGTCACGGCGGCGTGATGAACTTCATTGCAAAGTCAGGTTTCACAATTGTAGTCTGTCGTAATACCTATACGATGGCACTACAAGAACGCGGAGACTTTACTCTGCGACAGAAGCACGTCGGCGATGCGGACTTACGTTTACTCAACATGAAGGACGCAATCGAGGCGCATGCCGCCACAGTTACATTCTTCATGGAGTCCATGAACAGTTTCCACAAACGTCAGGTATCGCATAGTGAAGCACGGGAGTTCTTTGCGGGGTTTGTAGTAGAAGACTTCGACCCGCAAAAGAGCAAGGTTTCTACTCGGTCGCAGAACATGTACCGGCGTTTGTACCAGTTATTCTACAGTGGTGCGGGTAATAACGGTGAAAACGGAGCTGATTTGTTCAACGCAACAACGGACTATTACTCGCATGAATATGCGGGCGGTAGGAAGGATGCGCAACGTCAATTCGAATCATCGGAATTCGGTGGTGGTCAAGACAGAAAGCAGGCCGTGTTCGAATTGTTGTCAGGGAACAAGGTCACGGGTCTTGGGGATTATAACGACTGCGTAAAGCGCGGTACTCTGGTTCTTTCAGCCTGATAACGCACACGCCTTACTGTCAAGCCTACTTTATAAAAGTGCTTGACATTCTGCTGGAAGTGTGCTATAATGATTACGCTTCAAGGAGAGGTATGAACGTCTCACGTTCTGGAATCTGGCTCACTATCAGTCCGTCAACGGATTGTCCTAACGATCTCCCGTTTCTTGAGGAGATCGGAGCTATCTACGTAGAGAAAGCACGAATCTACCGTATCCGTTACAGTGAACCCATTTTCCACAAGTTAACGGAGTATCTTTCAGCTAACAACGGTACGATGGATAGCACCTGTATTGCCCTGGCTATGTTCAAGGCAACGTGGGCTGATTCACTAAGTGAGACGGAAGTTACTAGTAAACGGCTACCGATGCGACACCAGAAACAAGGTGTAACGTTCCTATTAGACCTTAAACGAGCAATGCTCGGATTTGATATGGGAACGGGAAAGACAAAGACGGCCGTTGATACAGCTACCAAACTCTTTGATGAACATCGGGCATCGTTCGCACTAGTAGTAACCGACGCTTCAGTGGTATCAACCTGGGTAGATACGTTGATACCAGAAGACAGTGATTATCCCGCCATAGCCTTAATCGGTAGCCGCACAGACCGAATCTCGCGCCTGCGATGGGGATTGGCTAACGGCTACCGATTCTTTGTTATCAACTATGACGGCGTACCCGTTATAGAAGATGAACTTCTGCACATTCTTGATGAGCGTTGTATTCTCATCTTGGATGAGTCACAACGCGTTAAGAATCACACAACTAAGCGGTTTAAGTCGTTGTGGAAATTATACTCGAAACATGAATTCGAGTATGTCTTCCTGCTATCCGGTACGCCGATTACTCAGAGTCCCGAAGATGCATTTGGTCAGTACGCCTTTGTGGATACACGTATCTTCGGACATCCAAAATCGGACTGGTATCGGTTCCGTGCAACGTACGTTCAGACTTCTCCACATGATCAACACGTCGTAGTTGGTTACCGTAATATGAAGCGTTTTCTGGAGAAGTTTCACTCTCGCTGTTTCCGTATTCAAACGAGTGACGTGTTAGACTTACCACCGAAACGCTTCATTCCGATTAAACTGCCCCTTCCTGCACAGCTTGATAAAGTGTACAAGGACTTTGTACGAAGTCGAGGTTTCATACGAGTACCTGGACATCCACGACAGGGTGATCGTGACGAGTTATTCGTGACCATGCACCCCATGACGATGCTACAGAAGGGATTGCAGTTAATCAACAACTTTATCTATCTAACAACCGACGACGACGATTCCGGTTGTAGTTACACCGAAGCCGTCACACTCTTCGAAGACTGCGTGAGTCCCAAACTTGATTTTCTTATGCAGTTGTTAGAAGATACCGACCAACCCATCGTAGTGTGGTTCTGGCATCGGGCTATGCGTTATTTCTTGGAACGCCGACTAATGGAAGCGCGTATTCCTTACGTTGTTGTGGATGGGTCTATTGCTCCTGAAAAGCGTGCAGAGCCAATGCGTTTGTTTACAACAGGTAAGGTACGCGTACTAGCCGCCCAAGAGAACACATTACGGACGGGAGTTAATCTCACACACAGTCGTATCAGCGTATATCTTGAGCGCTGGTTCTCGTGTGAGACACGGCAGCAATCGGAGAAGCGTATTCACCGTCTAGGAATGGACGAGTCTGTGGAAAATGTACTGTACTACGATCTTCTCTATGATAAGACGGTTGATATGACTGTGTATGATAAACAGCAGAAGGGCATCGAACTGAGTAGCGCGATTGTCAATCTTGATAATGTACAGTTAATGTTAACGGGAGCGTGGGACACGCAATAATTCAGCTAACAACTGACAAGGAGTTAGGATGTCGGGTAACGTTACTGAAGTTCCAACAACGCGTAAATCGGTGTTGGATGTTGTTACGTTTGGAGCAGTCCGTCAACAGCTTCTAGCTCGTATGGTTGCATTAGGTCTTGATCCCGATGACCCTCAATCGTGGGAGACTACGATTGGAGACATGGGGATTGAGGAAATCGTAATGACAATCTGCGATACAGAGCGTGGTGCACTGTTCCTACGTGCGTTGGACGACCTTACTATCGTCCAGATGACAAAGGTCGGTAATGTACTACCAGGAATCATCGACCTACAGGCCACTACAAAGCCAGAAGTTGTGGCCCTACTGGTAGAAATGGAGCGGTTGTACAAACAACTGCAAGAACGTCTTGAAGTCTTGGAGTCGAATCGCGGTTTATTGCGCGGTAAGCTCGGTGAGATGATGCGTGATAACGGTGAGTCGGAATTCAAGGCTTGTGATTCTCGTGGACACCCGATTGCAAACATTAAACTCGATCTCAAGTTCCGTCCGTCATGGCCTGAAAGGGACATGCAGTTCGTGTTTCTGACGGACATCGGACAGGGGGATATTATTCAACAGTCCGTACCGTGGCAGACCGCTGAAAAGGTCATTAACGGTTACGTGGATGATGCAGATGACGTTGTGCGTCTAAGCGAAGAACCTACTGTTGAGAAATTCCTTACTGTCCGTGCCGAACTAGCAAAACGGATTGGCAAGGCTGAAACCGAGTTGAAGTTTGCAGTCATTCAAATTACCGACCGTGGTGCTAAGATTGTTGAGTACACCGGAGATGACGAATTCCCCTTCCGTCCGTTGTGCAACCTGTATCAGACGATGACTGCTAAGGTCACAAAGCTGTACTAATGGCACAACTTACAGACGCTCAACAGGCCGTTTTACTTCGTATTCAGGAGTTAACGGCAGAATTACCAGGCATGCCGGAGTTCTACAAGACTTGTGTGCGTTTGATGTCTGTTCACGCACGTAAGAATGCAGACTATACCGGCACTTCGGGCAATCCGTTATTCAATTTTCTGTGGACGGCAGGATTTAACCACGGTTCCTTGAAGGAAGCATTTCGGCACCATGAGGGTAACAAGATTGCGCGTCTTCTATCCTTAGACAGCGCTGACGAAGATGCGCACAATGAATCAGTCGAGGATACGCTAGATGATCTGGCTATCTACGTAATACTCGAACGGGCTGCCCGTGATAAGTGCGGAGCGGCGTTTTTCGAACCCGTTGAACCACCTAGTCCCTTAATGCCGACGGGTGGTTTCTTCACAGTAGAATTAAAACGAAAGGAGTAACGCACGATGGCGAGTAGATCAACGGCTAAAGGGGCGGCCAAAGCCAAAGCTCCCGCTGAAGTGGCACCTACAACGGCAATCGTACCGTTGAGTTCCAGTCCCCTAGCCAAGCAAGACGACCGTGGACGGCCTTTCATTGATATTCCGTTTGAACTACGGCCAGAAGGTGGCGAGAATCAAACAGATGTTCGACTGACACTCCCCCGTATGAAGGTTCTACAGACTAACAGCGTGGAGTGTAAGAAAGAGACGCGGGTTGAAGGTGCCGAAGAAGGGTATTTCTACAATTCAGCGTCAGGTGAAACCTTCGAAGACTTCGAAGGGGTCGCCTTGTATATGTTCCAAGAACGCTATTACAACGTACCGAAAATGTCCGCCAACATGGTGTGTACGTCACGTGACGGTAAGGGACTTTACGGCACGTGTTTGAAGGGCGATTATACTGTCCATCGGATTCCGTCCAAGATCATCCGTGATGATTCTGATCGTGAGTTCGAGGTTGGTATCTGCGACCGTTGTCCACATGCTGCACGGGCATATGGCCAGCAATCGGACTGCCAGCATGCAGGAATCTTGGTGTTGGTACCGATTGACTTCATCTCCAAATGTAACGAGATTATGTCTCGTATCAAAGCCGATGGTGATGACGGTGAGACCGTTAGTGAGATCATTAACGCCCTGTGTACTATGGGATTCCGTAGTTCAAGTTGGAAGGCGTTGAACATGATCGTTGATCAGGGCACGCGTGATCTGTCCTACTTTAAGTGGAGTTGGGTCTTCAATACGTTTCCTACGCAGAATGAAAAGGGGTCGTGGTACGCGATCAGTGTGCGGAAGAATCGCAAACTGACCGCTGACGAGTTGATTTTCGCGCGTAGCCTGTACCGGTTAGCTCAACGTATCCGGCCCGTCATCACCGACGTAGAAGTCGTAGACGAGGTACCGCAGTCAGAAACTCCGGTAGGTGATATGTAGTGATTCTGTCGCGTCTGTTTGAATTGGTCAACCCACGGATGTACTACTCCAAGGTCTTAGGTCAACTACCGACTACCGAGGACTTGCAGGGTAACATCCTGATTACTTGCCCATTTCATCCAGATACGGCAGCGTCCCTACATATCAACGTACGTGATAGTGGCGGACTCTACAAGTGTTTTGGATGCGGTGCACAGGGGAACTTTATACAGTTCCACCAGCGGTTGCATGACATACAAAGCGCAGAGAAAGCCGCGCTCGAAATCGCTGCGCTGTTCGGGATTGATGAAGCGTCGTTAGGCGTCGAGTATTTAAAGGAAGAGGATATAGAGGAAGCGCATGCGCGTTTACTCAAGAATCCGCAGTATCTTAACCACCTAGCGAAAGTGCGGGGTGTTACACTTGATACTGTTAAAACCTTTAAACTTGGTCTTGAACAGCGCAGCGGTCGAGTTACTATTCCCATACGGGACAGTGAGGGTAGAGTTGTAAACGTCAGACGCTGGTTACCGGAATTTAAACGAGCAACCGACTTTGACGTTACAATGAAATGTATCGGTACTAAGGGGTTTAACAACCCTGAACTCTTCCCATTGCAGGCGTTACGCGAGCAGGAGATTCTCATCTGTGAAGGTGAGATGGACTGCTTAATGCTAATCTCGAATGGTTTTAACGCCATTACGTGTACTCACGGAGCTAAAGTTTTCAAACGATTGTGGGCGCGATACTTCCGTGATAAGGATGTTATTCTTGTCATGGACAATGACGGTATCGGTCGTGAAGGTAGTAATGAACGTCGAGAATTACTGTACCCGTTTGTACGCTCTATCAAGGAAGTATTTCTTGTACCAGAACTAGATGATCAGGATATGACGGACTATTGGAAGGAAGACCCCGCTGCTTTTGCAATCCGTCTTCGAACAGCTATTGATACTACAGCTCCGTGGTTACGTCAATTGTCCGGTCATTTAACCGAAGTGAATCTCCATCAAGCGGCCCGACATGATCTCATCGGTCAGCAGATTAAACTACGGGCGGTTGTGGCGGGTCGTGAAGATACACCAATGGCGATTCCCGCTAAGGTACAAGTGACGTGTGATAGCCCTAAGAAGGGGTGTCCTGGTTGTCCTGCTTTGGTTGGTAGTGGAACGGAGATAAAGACTATCCAACCTTCTGATCCTCTCTTTATTGAACTTATAACCTCACCACAAACAAGACATGAAGCAATACTCTGTAAGGCGTTTCAAATAGGTTGCAAAACTCCTAATTTCGAAGTACTTGAGTATTATAATGTAGAAGAGGTACGGTTGATTCCTGATTTAGATATGAGTGAAATGACCGTTGAATACACTATACGTACGGCGTATATTATAGGTTACGGTGTAGCATTCAACGAGATGTATGAGTTAATCGGAACAACATCTATTGATCCGCGTAACAATCTGATAACGCATATTTTCTGGTCGTCCCAACGAATTAATAGAGTCTCAGAATCTCTTAACGCGACCGATGAGGTAGAGTGTGATGGAGTTGTCGCACCGGTAGAGATACACCTACAATTATTCCAACCCGGTAAAAATGAATCTGTCACGTCCAAACTACGGCATATATGGCACGATCTTGAAACAAACGTAACACGCATTGTACGTCGAACCGATGTACTTCGTGCATGCGATCTTACGATGCACTCTCCTCTGTCATTCACTTTTGACGGTGAGGCGGTAATTAAAGGATGGTTGGACTGTTTAATTATCGGTGACACAAACTGCGGTAAGTCTAAAACGGTAGAGCGTTACTTAAAACACTTCCGAGGCGGTGAGGTATACTCCGGTGAGAATATATCCAAGGTTGGTATTATCGGTGGATATATCAACATGTCCGGTAATGGACGACCTCGTTTTGTATTGGGCGTATGGCCGTTGAATGATACTCGGGCGGTTTGGTTGGATGAAGCGTCAGGCATGACGCGTGATCTGTTATCTGAATTAACCATGTTGCGTGATCACGGTGTAGCGGAAAGCACAAAACAAGGTCAACGTAACCGCTTTCCTGCACGTGTTCGGTTTGGGTTGATCTCCAATCCACGACCCCGTGAAAGTGGTAGTTCGAATGCAATGAACTCATTTGCATTCGGCGTGTTAGCCGTACGTGATCTAATTGGAGCAGATGCAGATATTGCCCGTTTTGATATGGCGGTATGCGCAGCTAATGCGGAAGTATCTATTGATGACATTCACCGTGGTAATACTGAAACCGCGCATATCTATACCAGCGATTTGTGTAATCTACTATTAAGGTGGGCATGGAGTCGCAAGACATCTCAAATCAAGTTTGAGGCTTCGGCAGTACGACGGGCTAAAGAACTAGCTAAAGACATGTCAGAAATCTTTGATCCGAGTATTCCGCTGGTTACCGGACAATCACAACGCCTTAAAATAGCACGGTTAGCTACTGCTATTGCAATTCGATTGTTCAGTTCACCAGACGGTGAGAATGTAGTAGTCACCAAAGAACATATCGAAGAGGCGCATCACATTCTGGTTGAGGATTTCTCTAAACCGTCTATGGGGTATCATGCATACTCAGCATCGAAGCGCCGTGAGAACTCGTTACCAAATCCAGAGGGAGTTAAAGTTCTTCTCGACCAGCAGGATTATATGTTGTTCGAGTGTTTAATCTCCAACCGTATTGTAAGTAAACGCACGGTCGAAGACGTTACAGGATTGTCACCTGGAACGGTAGCGACGATTTTCCGTGAACTAATTCGATTACGCTGTATCGCACAACGGGGTCAAAACTACGCACTAACTCCAGCGTTTATTCGGTATCTCGCGGATTATGCGCATCCGCATGCGCACGATTACTATTCAGACGAGCGTCAAGAATCAATCGTCGAGGGACTGTAATGAATAAACCGATTACTCTTGAACGCCGAACCGCTGGAAAGTTAGAAATCGTCAGTCTGTATGATGATATTTACACGCATTATACAGAGGAAGAAGGTAAGACAAGCACGTGTTCTCAAACGTATGAAAGAATAGGACTTACGAAACAACAATGTCTCGTAGCCTATCAGGAAGAAGGTTTTGGAGAAGTGGACAATGCCTCAATACACTGAATGGGATGGACGTAACCGTGAACAGTTAGCATCACTTTTACGCGGTGATGCTACTGAACGCGTCTTTTATGGCACTACGTTTTTGGACGAGTCGCCATCACTTGCAAACTATTGGGTGGGCAAGCGGAGTTTGCAGTTTTACACGTACCTGTGCTTGTTGATAGCAGGCGGCAGTAAACAGAAAGAACCACTAGTGTCCGTTGATTCGACTTTATCGGCTGCATTAAACGGACGCGGTTACTTTTCTTATGCTCTCGGTGAAGTGTACTCCACACAACGTGAGACAGCTCTTGCCGCTCTTGCATTGCGTAACGTGGGTACTCTTCTGTTCGCTCCTGTGTATAACTTACAAAAGGCGACCACGCGCCCGCGCATCTGGTCTTTAAGTCTAGTACCCGTGCGCGAAGAAGGAAAGTGGGTACTTGTAAGTCAGGCGATAATGGGTCACTGTACTGTATGGCCTATGTTGCCTTACGAACTTCTTGGAGCTTTTGTAATCAGTCAACTTCTAGCGAGTGCATCGCAACTTCCACTATTACGAATGCAGTGGTGTTTCCACTGTTTGTCGTTACCGAAACAGTGGCCGGATGGTTGGGTGAGTCCTGACGTATCCGAGGTTCCAAGTAAATTACCATCCACCAGTGCCGCTACTGAACTTCTAGCGGCAGAAGCAAAGTTGCGGCGAAATCCTCAAGTGCGTCCACACTTACGCATACCTGTATCTGTTTATGATACAGCGTTTCTTGACGGACTACAGAAAGTATACGCTGGTCGTGCAAACGCTAACCAAGGAGCCGGTTAATGTTAAGTCCACTTAATGACGCACGTCAGTTATTCAGTACGCACGTAACGTGTCCGCGTTGCGTTGTCGTAGCTAACAGTCTGGTAACTGACATCCCTTCGATCACTGCTCGATTTGATCTTACCGGTTGGGCGGTTACATGGTTGGATGTAAGTCAACCCGTTGAGGCTTCGATCATCGCCGTAATGTCCGCAGTATTGGGGACGACCGATCTTGTGTACATCGTAATCGAAGGGTCGAACGTTCTGATAATGGACACAGGATACATCTTCGGTATAGCGAAGACTTTGCATCGTCCAGTGTACGTCGATTTCAGAAACGATGTCCGGCGTTCGGACTATCCCCTCTGTTTGAAAATGGCAGACGGGATAGGCTGCGGACACGACGATCTTGCCTTATACGTCGATACGTTCGAAGCGCGTACGGAGTTAACGGATTTCGCAACGCGTGCACGTGCTGTAGCAAATCTAATCAAGAGGTTACGGATGTAATGGCCGACAAAACACTCTCACCGGATGAAATCAATATACTGTTAAAACAGGAAGCGGCTTCCATACTTGATTTCTGTTGTGGGCCGATTTCACGTGTAGCGCAAATACCTAATTTGCGTACATGGGTAATCGGCGGACAACCGGAAAGTGTCGCTGATCACTCTTTCGGTGTGTTGTTATTCGCTTTAGCAATACACCAGTTGTGTAAGGCGCGCGATATTGCACCTATATGTAATATCGACGGTACACGCATTGCACTACAGGCGCTTACCAATTCCGCCTTAGCCTTTAACAACCTTTATGCGGTAGAATTTCCCGATAGCCCGACTCTTGCGAGTATGCAACGGGATAGCGCCGTAATGGTTGTTAAAGCGGTAACGTTACCTCTAGCTCCTGGTATTGCAGAAGGGTTTAATGAGGCGTGGGTTAATCAACTCACAAACGATAAGAACCCTGTAAGCGCCTTAGTCAATGTGGCAGAATTAGGGTACAGTATTCTCGTATCCCTTAACATCGCCACTGCGGGCAATACCAGCGGTAGGTTATTATGCAGACGATTCCTATGGGAACTATGGATGCTCAGCAAACGTCTCGATGAAGGACTTGCTGCTATAGCTATGGGTATCGTTAATACGGTTTGCGAACTGTTAGGAATCGTCCCTGAGGAGTTAGACGATGATGCCCGTACCTAGACACTGGATCAATGTAACAACATCGGAAGATGTTGCATTCATGCGGGAAGATATGGTCGATTGCAAACGCGTGGTAATCGACACTGAAACCACGGGACTGTTAGTTACCGATGAGGTATTCGGTATTGTGTTTGGATTCGGTGACTATGCCGATAAGAAAGAAATAAAAACGGTCTACTGGTGTAACTTTAACATCGTAGACGAGTCGATAAAAACGGCGGTGTTAGAGATACTTCGTGAGTTATTCACCACCGGTAAACACAATCTTATTTTCCACAACGCCTCGTTTGACATTCGAATGATTCTCGCGTCGTTCGATATTCCGTTACTCCACGAGAATCTTAACGATACAATGTTAATGGCATTAGTGTTGTGTCGTTGGCCCGCTGTTGGTTTGAAATACCTTACTCCCGTTATCCTTGATCGTCAACCTGTTTGGGCTAGAGAAGTGGTGTCCTTTAAGGTCAAAGCGGGGTTTAAGGACGACGATGATAATTTTGAGTACACATTACTTCCCGCCGATTTGATCTTTCCGTACGCATGCGAGGACGCTCAAAACACGTTCGAACTGTTGTTTGCTTTGATGCAGTTCTTCCGTTATGAGAACGCATCACTTCAAACAATCTATAAGCTCGAACGGCGTGTCGTTCGTACGACTGCACAGTTCGAATATCACGGTCTTAACGTTGATGTTAACTATTTCACGGCGTTGAGAGAACGACTGTACACTGAACTCTCAGAAGAGAGAAAGTACTATTCGGAACGGTGGGGACAGTATAAGAACTCTAAACGGGAGATGGTACCTACTATTGACTCACACGACAGATTAGCCCGGATTCTGTTTGAGCCAAACTACCCTGACGGATTACACCTACCGATGGAGTTAGCTACTCCAACACCTTCTGGTGGTATTTCGGTGAAAACCGACGAATTAGCAGCAAACTTCCCTGACAATGAAGACGTACAGCGGTTGGCTCGGTATCAATACCGACGGTCGATCTATGAGAAATTTATAGTACCTATTTGCGAATTCCACGTAAAGTGGGTTAACGATGACGGTACTCCAGCACCCGCTACAGTACATACTCATTTCTGGCAGATTAAATCCACCGGTCGTTTCAGTTCGGGAAGCGAGAAGAAAGGTTCCATTGAACGGGATCAAATCAATCTACAGAACTTCCCTAACGACAAACTAGCTACTGAGTGGGAACGGGAGTACTCTGTTCGTCGTGGTGTTATCGCCCCACAGGGTGTTTTGTTTATGACAGCGGACTTCAAAGCCTTCGAAGTCGCTGTGCTTGCAAACGCTTCTCAAGACCCGAAACTGGTACAGCACGTACTGACAGGTGTTGATTTTCACTCTACCGTTGGAAGTATGGCGTACCATCGTCCTTATTCAGACTTACGGAATCACGTTGATGATCTCGCTCGTCGTCAACGAACCATGATTAAACGGACATCGTTTGCATTCTTATACGGAGCCGGTGTAAAACGTATCGCACGAACAACAGGTATTACAGTCGAAGAGGCCGCTCGTATTAAGGATGCTCTTTCAGACGCGTATCCGGATATGATGCAATGGTGGGACAGTACGTACAGGGATGCTGCGGCACGGGGTAAGATTTTCACGTTATGCGGACGTGTTAGACGCATACCCCCAGAACGGGCATACACACTATCAGTAAATACAGTATGCCAAGGTACCGCTGCTGACATTATGAAGTACGCGCATGCCGAGTTAGAAGTATTATTACAGGGTACCAAGTCTCGTCAAGTACATACGGTACACGACGAAATCCATTTCCATCTACATCCTGACGATGTAGATTTGGTGCCTAAGATTGTACGTATCATGGAAACGCGGCGTTTCGATCCACCAAACAAGGGCACGTATGTACCAATGATTGCAGAGTTAAACATCGGCCCTAACTGGTCGGCAATGCGTGAGACCACAGTAGAAGAAATCCAGAACGTATTACGGGAGATGAAACATGGGTAACCTGTCAAAACAGTATAAGGGACTGGACGTTCTGTTGGCAGAGAAAACAGAGAGTGCCGATTTCCAACAACTAGCCGCTGAACATGGTATTACGGGTGAGCAGTTATCGGAGTTAGCGACTACACTTCGTAATATCGAACAAAACAAAACGATGGTTCCCACTCTGGATGATTACACGCGAGTACGTGTTGGTAAGCTAACCGTTCCTAAAGGGTTTAAGCGGCACGTGGAACTTTTAGCGAAGTTTGCCGGTGTTAGTGAAGAGGCGATATGGCAGTTATTAATGATTGAAACATGCGCCCTGTACGCCGACAAATACGCAAAGGTAGTCACGGTACTAAATGAGGCTTTACAACAGGGGCAAAGCTAATGTCTCCACACTATCCGACTGCGATTACGTTGTCGTTGCGGATTGAACGCACGCCTAGTCGTAGGTTGTGGGTTGCTAGAGTGGAAGAATTAGAAATGGCAGCCGTTGGACTTACATCCGCAGATGCGTTATACTATTTAGGACAGAATCTTTCAGCCCTAGCGCAGTCCTGTCAAACCGAACGGAAGGATGTTTTTGATTTGATCACAGTACAAGGGGACTAGTATGTCGAATGAAAGTGAACAAACGCGAGCTTTGCGCAAACTTCTATTGAAGTACGGTTTCTACTTCATTAAAATCGTACAACAAGGATATACCGAAAGAGGTATTCCCGATCTGTTAGGTTGTGTGGATGGTATCTTTGTTGGTATTGAAGTAAAAATCAAAAGAGAACGTGTTATTCTGTACACCGATCATCAACGTTTCCACTTAATGAACATCCGTATTGCTGGCGGAATCGGTGTTGGTGTTGTTTACGATCCGTCACGATCACCAGAAACTAGATGGGCATTAGATATGGAAACGACCGGTGAAACCGAACACCTTACATGGGTCAGTTTCACCGGTCTAGCGGAGAGCGTGCGATCTCTACCGATGAAGTTAGGATTAACTACGGAGTTGCCGCAGATTCGACAGAGGGTAGGTCAGCAAACAGGGCGGGAGTCTTCTTAGTACTCTCTGGTGCTTCTCCCGTTGTCGGTTTACCGCCTACATCACCATCTTGGTCGATGTCCTCTGACAGGAATGCTTCAAGCCAGTCATGCAATCCCATCTCCTTGAACTTCGCCATGAAGTGGGATTTGTAGATGTACATAACCGCTTGTTCAGCCCACTGACGGACTAACGGCATCAACGGTTTTAATCCTTGGGGTGCGATGACCTGTTGCAGTTCTGACATGAGTAATGCCATTTTCTGCAATCCCGGCATTCGCGGATTCTGATTCTCGATGCGCGTAATCCGTTGATAAAGTTCTTGTGGGAGTGTCGATTCCACGAAGAACTGTTGCCTCTCGGTTATACCGGTAGCCGCAATCAACGGGTCACGTACCCGTTTACGGAACCACCGTGAGAAATCATTAAGGTTGATTGTACCTTTCTTCTGTGCCATATACTCCTACCATGTTGAGATTACGGAATCAGGAAGATGCGTACCTGGGCACGCCGTATTACTTCCTTTCACCTTCCGGTGAGGTACCACCGTTTTAATTGATGGTATTTTCGCACGCAATACCCGTACTAGTGCACAAGCTGCTGTCAGTTGAGCTTTTGTCGGTTCGGCTGTCATAAAGTTACCGAACAACATCACCCCGATACTCTGTTTATTTCCACCTTTCGCATGGTTAGTACGTGATGTTACCGGATTACATTTGTAAACCGTACCATCCGTACCTATCGCGTAGTGGTACCCAATACCGCCCCAACCTTCTGCGGCGTGCATATGCGAGTACCGTTTCAACCGTTCAATTTCTTTTCCCGGTTTAGGTGGAGCCGCAGCATCGTGGTGTATCACAATCTGCGTAATTTGCGTTTCCGGTCGTATAGGTGCCGGATACGCATGCTCCATCTGCTTACTCACATCCACTACTTTCAGATCGCTCACGCATACGCTCCTTGTCTAATGGACACGTCCTACAGGCTTCAGTATCCAACTTACCGTGTTCCCTTAGATAAGGGCACGTGGTCGCTGCATTCGTCAACCTGCATACGCGGTGTACCATTGCACGCAATGGCTTTAACGCCTCTTCGAAGACATCACCACTAGTACGTAATTCTTCGTAAGTCACCGGTGCTGCGTCATTCATTACTTACTCCCGTCAGCCACTCCATTGTTCTTGATGTAATGATCAAGAATAAACGTCAACATCCCCGTTAACTCTGATAAGTGCGTATTAAGACGATGCATTTCTTCAATAAGACGGGTATGGTCAGTAGTACAGACATGATCGCGTTCTTTGAGCATGTCTAAAATAGCCTGGTCGAGTCGTAGAGTTATTCCCTTCAACTCTTCAAAATAGGCTTTAAACGTTTCCGCATTTGCTCTAAGTGCGTCTGTTTGGGCCGATGCCACTTTGTTTTGTGCGTCGGCTGCGTTCTTTATGGCGGTCTTTACGACCCATCCAAACAACGCTAACATTGAAGGGACTAACAGTGCGAGAATCCCTACTGCTATTCCGTACTCCCAACCGTTCAGTGTCATTGGTCGTTCCTTACTTCTGTAGTACTGTTATTTTCTCTACGTAAATGCGAGTATCGTACGACCCTTCTGTTGTCCAATCAAATCCCTGCGCTACTACACCTGCGCGAAGGTGGTCTGTCCACCCCGATATATTGACTAAGGAAAGATCAAGGGTGGCTTCGTAATACGTTCCATCCGCACTTGCCTTGAAATCCGAAGACAGTTGTCCGTCGCCATCGTTGTCGTCATCATTACAGTACAGTTTAACCCAATCAAAATTATCAGCGTCGTTTAATTTAACGCGCGCTTTAACGATGAGTAAAGAACCTTGTTTTTGAAAATTAACTCCCACGGCTAACCATACTTGAAAGAGGGCCGTTAGAGGTTCTTCCACGATATAACGTGCGTTCCATCTCCACAGTCCGTCATTAGTTGTGCCCTCTTTGTTGGTATAATCGAAAGCAAACTGTGGAAAGTTCTGAGGAACAAGAACATCAGATGCATTAGGATGAGCGCCATACGTCCACGTCTCTGTGGGATTCCCATGACACAGTACGTTGCCATTAAAATCCTGCTTCATCCAAGCAGATACGGTCGTCCAGGTACCGTCATCGCACAGAAAATCACCGTTATCTGGCGCTGTTGCAGGAAGTGACCAAGCCGACCATGCCGCATCGTTTGCATCACACTGTAAGAATCTACCCGTAGTTCCTTTAGCTACTCGCGCGAATTTCGGAGTAGAATTAGCTACTAGAATATCGCCACGTGTAACCGTTCCTGTTGCAGTATCTCCGTGTGCTGTACCGTCTAAAAGATTATGGTCTGTAGCAGCATCATCATCGTCTGATACCACAGTACCAAATCCCGAACCTTGGGATAAGTTAAATGACAACCCCTTATTGCTAAGTTGTTTAGCCGCTTTTAAAGCGATCTTATAAGTGGTATGTAACCGTGATGTACGAATTACCCGAGGGTCACTATAAGGCAAGAGGTTCCTCACTTGTCCACGCACCGGCGCGGTTTGAATCTGAATACCCGTACGCTGTCGAACTTACGGTGAGTACACCGGGAGTATCACTTCCAACCGACTCAATTAACGCATTGCGTTGAATTCCAAACAACCAATCTACAAGTTTAATGGTACGGTATTTCTGTGCTGCTTTACGGGATTTAAAAGATAAGTCAAACTTGCGTGCATCTCGTAAAGTTTCCATTAGAATTCGGGCAGCTTCTAACGCACACTGGTTAGTATTACCAAGAGAATTATTTTCTTTTATATCGCTACGATGTCCTGCAACTAGTTTGTTTGCAATTGTACTACGCGAACATAGTTGCTGATAAAGATACGGCAACAAGACTGCGGCTTCTCCATCATTTTCTTTAACTCCCACCTTTTGGTACCATGACCCCGTACCGCCTGCTCCTTGAATTAAAGTCCAACCGACTCCGGGTGCTGTACCAATAACGTAGGCTCTACCTGAAATGGTAGATGAACGAATAAACTCCATATCTGACAGTCCACCTGCAAAGGTGTATTTCAGGTGAATCTTCGTCGGCTTCATGCTGATTAAAACACAGCGACAAATACTACGTAAGAACGTCCCAGAGGCTTCTACCAGTTCAAAGGGTTTTGCTCGTCTATCCCACAAGTCCGGATGCATAGGTTCCCAGGGTGCGTCAGGATCGTATGTTGAATAACCTGAATCATTGTGCGCCTCGACTCGTAATTCAAACGGAAAATCTCTACGTGAGTCGGGCATCCACATACGAAGCCGTTCTAGTATAGTTTCTGCTCCAAAGTTAACATGAAGCATCGGATAGTACGTATCTGTTATACTAGCGGCTGGTGAGGAAGATGCACTCTCGTTCCATATTTTAAACTCTGTTCCAAAATCTCGGTCGAGCATATCTGCAATACTGCCGTCTGTTGTCCAACCTGCCGGCCAATACGCTTCCAATGTCGTGACCATACTAGGTTCAATAGCATTCTGAGGCCATTCATTTGTACCGGATACAATAATCTCACTACGGAACTTCTCAACGCTTCGTGTAACGGTACGTGCCGATTCTACTTCGGTTGCGTCTACGTAGTCATCGTCATCCTCCGCATCCGGTGGATCACTTACAACGCGTCCGTAAGGATACGACCCCGCTTGATAGTAGGATGTGTCTGTATCGAAAGGTAGTAATTCTACATACTGGCATCGTAACATCATATTTTCGTGATCCCACCAAACGCGATAGTTAGGCGGGGCGTACGCAGACAATAACTGATCAACCATCTCAGCTAAAGTACCATCGTAGTTATGCCATTTCCATTCGTTTACAGTAATCAAACTAGGCCAAATGGTACGTACGTAATAATCACTCGAAGTATTGTTATAGTGTACTCCTGCTACGAGTTCAGGGCCATTCGGAAGAATAACACTAAATGCGTTGATTAGAATATCTTCTAATTGATTTGTATCCTCTTCATACACGACTAGGAATTCAACAGTCACATTACCAAGAGGAGTGTAACCGATAAACTGCAAGTAGTTGAGTAAATCGGTACCCATCTGCCACTGTGCCGGGGGTACTAGATGATCAGGATAGTCTTCTTCATCGTTACCATCATCTCGTATTCCGGCTACTGCTTTCCATTGACGACGATTGGCCGGTGGATCATCGGGAACACCGCCAATATACGCTTGTGGATATATATCAGGATCAGGAATCCATCTATCTTCACCGCTTTCAGTAATACTAATCATTTCTACTGGTGCGGCATCCGTACCCATACGAATAATATCAGCACTAGACGCGGGTACATCGGGACGTAATAAATTACACAAACCGAGGAAGTCTACAAGTTTTAATTGTAGTTCATTTACTGACGGTATTACTTCACTTATAAAACCATGATACCGTGTAAAGGTGTAACCGTCATGGTCTGTTTCATCTATCCGTACTTCAGAATACATGCGATAAATATTCGAAGTGCTTGTTTCTGATAAACGTGCCGAGGTCATTTGTACTGTAACGGAAGCACCATCGGAGAGTTGTTCATTTGATCCACTCCACGTGACAATGCCGTGTTGAACTTTAGTCCAACTCGATGACCAATTGCTGCGTATGTATACGGTGTAGTACATTATAGTGTTCGAGTTATTGCGGTGAAGTTCGCAGACGTGTTAGGCGCTGTTAATGCGTCTATAGTACAGAACCCGCTCTCAGTCACTGCTAAGGTGAATTGTGCTGATTTATCTCCCGTTACACTTATTCCTGTTTCAAAACAGGCAGAGGCATCTATAAGATACCCCTTCCAGTAGGTCATTGAGTCGGTGTTAATAACTAAGGGCATGTAGTTAGAACTTACAACGCGACGTTGCCACGCTAAATTCATTCTAGCTAATGCGTTGTTTAAAGGTTTAAAGGTACCCCAAGCTATGGAAGCAGGGCCGATATACGGGTAAGAATCTTCATCCGCATACGCCCCGTATACCGATCCATAAGAATTCGATCCGGTAGGTGCTTCTAAACTTATAATCAAGTGATTATGTACTAATCTCCAGTTACCCCATTGCGGCCAATTCAAGAACTTTTGAGGTACTTCTGACACCACAACAGGGGCACGATAGATATTAATACCTTGAACATCACCAACGGGTTCCCACCACACTAAGCGTATCGTATCCCCTACAGTATTATAAGGGACGATACAAGGATCAGCCGCAATACCAATACCCGCCATAGCGTTAACCGCAGCCGCAAAACTCATATACCCGGTTATAGGTAAAGTAGGATCATTTTCAAGTGTTTCATTCACCGCCCAAAAGTGCTCCAAATAAACGGGATCACCAGTGGGTGGAAAAGGCATCGACAATAAACGTGTTTGTTTATTTATCCATTCTCCAACATCTCCGTCGATATTGACTTTGTTAGGTACCGCGCAAGTTAGTGTAGATGGTACAATCGGATACGGTGTAGCAATACCTGCTTGATTAATGAATTGTGCAAAGAACTCCGCATTTTCCTTATCCAGTTGTGCAAGTTCCAAATCAATATACTCATCGTAAATTACAGGTGGATAATTATAGAAAGGTGTGTGTCGTTTCGTCGCTGTGATCGTCTTAGTTGCTAGTGTTGTTGATTTACCCCATTGAAATTGAGGCAGCGCGTTATCATGTCCAAACACGTCCCACCAATTGGTATCTGTACCCTGATCAAAGAGTCCGAAGAATAACCGTAACATTATGCGAACCCTCTGTTTAACTGATCTAACAGTAACGGGTCAGTTAGTGCCTGTTGTAATCTCGTTGCCTGTTTTGCCCCGCCCGTAACATTAATCGTGTTACTTTGATTAAATTGAACAGGGCCAGTGTTTCGTCCAGATGGTTGAAAGTACGCACTAGACGGTAGTGTGAACATCTTTAACATCTCTAATGGATTAAACACCGGTTCATAGTCTGGCTTCTCGTGTACGACTGCACGTGGTTTGTTTAATCCAAACGCAGCAGAAATCAATAATCCTAATCCGCCGCCGAGTAATGCACCGCCAACGGAACCGAGAATACCGCCACCAAAGATACCGCCTGCCCACTGTTGCGCCATACCGATTAACCCTTGTGCAAGTTCGGTTTTCGCAGATAGGGTTGCGTCGTTTGATGAACCACCTTGCATTAAGGTGTTGAAATACGAGGATATGGCACCACCAATAATACCGCCTAGATCATTACCTCTTGTATTACCCGTTTTCGACCCTGCGCCGGACTCATTGGGATTAGGAACATCGGGTAAATCATACTGGTATCCACTTCCCCATCCTTCCCAAGCACCCGTAATACCTGACCCTCGATCTGGCTCCGCCCCTGTTTTATAGTATTTATTGGTGCGTGTGTTTAATGCCCATCCTCGCGTACTGCCTGTATCTTCGTTGCCCGACGAGCAACCACCGCTCCCTCAAGTACCTGACGCAGATTTACCCTGTCTACGTACAGCAAAAGTGTTTCTGACAATATCTATCTTTGGATTACCAGTTGGTTTAGTAACATCCTCGGGCACAGATGGTAGAACTTCTCCCGTTTGCGGCGTATTCGGTTGTCCCGTTATCTTAGCGAATTCTTCACGTAATCCGCGCATAAACGAATCTAAGTCTGTTGCAGCATCAGTAAAGGATGACGACAGTCTGCTGATCGCTTCAGGTAGTGATTCCAAATTGGTCTTTATGGGTGCTTTAAGTTCATCCCACCATGCACGAAATTCCTCAGATGCCTTTGACCATTGTTCACGCTGTTTACTCAATGCGTCATCAGTCATAGCCGCATCTAGTTGACCCGATGCAATACCTAATTCGTTAAGTAATGGCCCGAGTACTTCCGGTGGTAATTGCCGCCAATCTTGTACTTGGAATGCATTAGCCGTACTAAATAAATTAAGTCCGGCTTGCATCATCCCTACACGTCGTTGTCCTACTACGTCCAGATTTTCCGGATTTGCAGTCAACTGTGTAATGAACGCTTGCATTTGCCCCAACGGATCTTCAATCCAAGATTGCCACGGTATATTGACTCCAAGTATGGACGCCAACTTTTCCATATACTGTGCATTGGTTTGCGCGTTCTCACCACTGAATACGGTCTGCTCAATAGAAGAACCGCCAGCTAACACAGATTCGAAGAGGGTTTGTACAGCGGTAAGTGCATTACCACCTGCGGCCTGTCGTTCTGTTTGTACCTTTAACAGTTCTTCCTTATACTGATCTGTAGCCGTTTGGAAATCCTGCGCCCACGGTGCAAACAGTTCCGCATACTTATCCTTCCATTCAGTCCCCTTCACAGAGAACGAACGACCACCTACCGTTACACTACCGGTTGCACCTAACTGTTGAATCAGTTTATTCGCAGCTTCTAGTCCCCCTACTTCCATCACTTTACCGATCTCTACTAGAAACTCGTTAAACCACTCAAGTTTCAACGGCGGTGCTTGTGATGTATCCACACCTGCGGGTATTGTAACGCCTGCAAATCCTGTCATTGGTCGAAGTGCGAATCTGAAATCTTTTAACGGTGTTTGTGTCCCATGTTGGTCGTATATAGTTCCTTTACCGGAACTCATACTAACATGTCCCGCCGGACTTCCTTCGAGTGTAGGATCAGTTGAAAAAACGACATCTCCCCATTTTAACTGATTCACATCCGTTATTTTCTGGGGATTCATATTCTCGTTAATCCAATCCATCAACTCTTCGGTTGTTGATACCGTTAAGGGTACAGGAATACCCATTCTACGCATTCGTTCAGCCGTGAATATAGCGCAAAGTTTATCCGTATCTCCTCGTATTGCGACAGAACGGTCGTAGAGTCCTTGCCAATCGGCATCAGCTCCCGACATAAAATCAGTCCAGTTAGACACGGGAGATTGTGGCCCGACCAATGGTGCGGTGGGTGTTTGATTTGTTGACCACGGCACACCACCCCAAATCGCACCTAATGCGTCAAGCATTACGCGACCTCTCGCCGCTCCACCAGTGCCCCATTCACCTTGAAGTCGATCATATTCTGTTGACTTGTTGAATAAATCCGCATTGGCCCCTTGCATACGGCCCCATGCAATCCCCGGTGCAATAAGCGCTTTAATCGCTGCTTGACGTTCAGGTGGTTGTTGACTAATAAGTTGTTCAATCCACCAGTCTGCTGTATCTGTTGCCGCACTCTGACCGGCTGCTAGATTGTTAATGTCGTTTAACCGTTGTGTAGCTGCCGCTGACGCTTCCTTTAAAGCCGTATCAATATCCCGTGCAGCGCTCGTTAAGTCGAGTAATGCTTCCGCGTAATCCTTGGTTGCTTGTGAAATGATCGCTTGGACTTGTGCTTGATAACCTAGTTGATCTACAATCTTCCAAGCCCAATCAAGTGACGTTTGATGCGCTTGATATATCTTGTCGGTTTCTTTATTGATGTCCTGTTTCTTGATTACTTCAGCTTCGATTAACAGAGGAATAACTTTCTGTTGTTCTAATTCTTTACGACGCGCTTCAAGTTTATCTTGTGTTAATTCACCGGTCTTCTGTTCCATCTCCAATTGTACATCAATTTCAGTACGTACACCTTCTAATTTGGAAAGTACCTGATCAGCGGCCTTTGGTAACCCTTGTAACTTTTCTGCCGCTTCTCCAGTTTCCTCGTCTAAAACCGCCATGTTAGCATTAAGACCGTGTGTTGTATCTGCAATCTCCTCTTGGTCTTTTGTCTGTCCTTCCAACAGTTCAGTCAGTTTCTGTTGTTGTTCATCTTGCATCTGCTGCCATTTCAAAGAGGTATAATCGCGTTGTGTGGTAGACCCGTATAGTTCATTAATATTAATACCGTACTGCTGCATGAAGGTATCAAGTTCTTTTAACCACTGTGCCCCTTCTGCTGTACCACCAAATTGATTACGTGGCCCTACTCTATTACGATCAAAATACGTACGTAACTCACTTTCAATACGCGTATTACCAACAGAATTAGGATTAACTTCGTACCTGCCTGTTGAATAGTTGTACGTACTGTACGGTGCAAACAATCCCTGTGGAGCTGGACGTTTTTCTATGAAACCGCGTAACAGATACCCCGAATCCGCGTAATCCGATTTAGATTGTTCCTTAGCCTTATCCCACAACTCCATTTTCGTATATTTTAAGAATTCAATACTCGCCGCTTGCATCTGCCGAAGTTTATCAGCATACGCCTCGACACTTAACTTTTCCATCCATCCTTGTAATTCTTGAATAGAGGTAACCATTTCACCATGAACAGTGATGAAGTTCTTACCTTGTTCAGCAACAATCCCGTAGTCTTCTCCGAGTTGCGGTGTGATAGAAATAACATCGGCAATAGCATTCACCATATCACCCGTACGATCTGATCCCGTCTCCATCGCATCTTTGTAAGCATCACCAAATCGTTGTGCGGCTTCTCGTAGTGCGTCCATCGCATCCGTTGCATCTTCAGCTTGTACGCGTATACGTTCTCCTAATCGCGCTTGTTGATCTAACTGACTTTGATGGTATGCTTCATATCCGACCCATGCACCTAACCCTACAACGGCTGCTGCTCCAACTGTTGTGGCTAATCCACCACCTGCCAGGAAGGGTGCGGAACCTGCAACACCGCCAAGTGCTGCTTCCGGAACCATACCACCAGCAACAAAGGGTGCCATCAGTCCACGACCAACACTTGCACCTGCGAGATTCTTCCAAAATCCTGCCGCTTGAGCACCGCGCACCATCGGCATACCGATACCCAACAGAGTACCGGTAGCAGCACCACCCATGCTTATCATCGAAGCCATACTAAGTACTTCGAAGAGACCGCGCATAACACCCGTGTAATTGGTAATTTGATCCGTCTGCGAGAGAAGTTTATCTTGCGCTTCAAACAAACGCAATATCGGTGATACCGCTTTATCTATGGCGGCTACAAAGTCCCGACCTACAACACCTGCGGCATTGGCTAAGTGGGCTTGTAGTTTCTGTAAACGCATTGAAGGGTCGTCCATCATACGGTTTAAGGCTTCGCGTGTTGTACCCGCAGCCCCTTCCATCTTTTGAACTTCCTCTTTAAACGTGTCCCACTGATTTAGAAGAATGGATAAACCGCGTCGTGTTCTAAAATCGGTAAAGGTCTCGTTAATAAACTTATCACCGCGTTCGATAACTTGAGACAGTGCACCGAAGTTTTGTTCAAAAGCGGTATCTCCTGAAAAGGTAACACCGCGAGCTATGAGTTGTTCACGTGTTTTAGGTTTGGTGAAGGAGTATAACACATTCTCCATCGCCGTCATATTACGTTGAACAGAACCACCTTGTTTTGTAGCTACGGTCATCATTGCAAAGATTTTGTTCATCTGCAATAAGTCCGTAACACCGAAGAGCCGTGCTGCTTGAAAGACCTTACCTAGTGCATCTCCCGCCTGTTGGAAAGTAATAACACCGTCTTTCCACATTGTGATGAGTTTATCAGAGAATCCTAATAGGTCTTCCGCTTTAAGATTAAGTGCATTGTACGCCGACATAAAGATGTCGGTCATAGTGCCAATATCTGTACGCGTAGCTACGGCGGCTTGGTGTGCAATATCCGCAACTTTTAGAGCCTGTACCGTAGATATATCCGCTGCTTGGAAGATCGTATTTGTAGTACCCATGACAGCCGTTGCATTAGTGCCATACCGTGCTGCCATACCGCGAACCTCTTGTTGTAAGGCTCGACCTGCAACGGGTGTTCCCTGCCCAAAGAACTTAGAACGTGAAAGAATAGCTTCCGTTTGTATTGTTGCCGTTTGAAAGGCACGTGCTTCGGAAACTAATCCACTAAATACCGCCTTCAATTGGTACAAGACCATCATAGACACGGCCGTACGTTGAAGCATTTGATTCATGCGTTCTTGTTGTGTAACGACTCCCTTGAGTGAGTCTTTAGCTCCTTCTGCACCCGTACGCATGGTTTTCCATATTCTACCTACCTCGGCGTCACTTCGACTAATACCCCAAATACCGCCTAATACTGCACTCATTTCTGCCTGTGTTGTTCGTGCGGCTGCGGCCTGTCCGTACATTGTACGCGCCGTACGTGGTAAGAAACGACCGCCAGGGCCGCGTGTTCCACCACTTAATACCGCTCCCATTGAAAATCCGTAGGTCTGCATAAACTGAGATTCCAATGCAACTACCTGACTACGCGCCGCGCGATACTGCGCCATGTAGTCATTCCATTGAGAACGTACAAAAGCCCGTTGATCTGTTAGTAGTGCTTGATATGCTTGCTTAGAACCACCATACAATGGCGACATCTTCTGTAACGCCATTGCCATTTCATTATACCGCGTAAGGAAATTCGGCGGTAATGCGGTTGCCGCTTTTGCGTTCAACTGTTGGGCCGCCATAGCCGCTTGTTCAAGACCTTTAGCCGCCGCTAGTGCTGGTGCAGGAAGTTTACCAAGTTCCGCAGCCAACAATGCGAGTTGACCAGTACCGGCACCTGGAACCTGTATATCCAGTTTTACCAGCGCCTCGTATGTTTCCATGAAGCCCACGGTTATTTACCTCGTAAGAAGTCCAGAACCTCATGTAGTTTCTTCCGGGTTGCAGTGCGTCGTTGTTCCATTACTTGCGGTGTAAGGGTCTGCCGTTCAGGGTCTAGCCATCTTTGCATCTCATCTAACTCTTCCAACGTACGCATGATTTTCTTGGCACCTTCTTCGTTCGTATACGGTAGACGATCTTCTAACCGCCCTCTGACGAAGTTGATTTCGGCGTGGTAAGAGAAGACAGCAAACTGATCAGGGGTGAGTCTGTCGAGTGGGTCTGTAACAAAGCAGCCAGTATGTTCGGCAAACTCAACGAGTCGCTGTCCAATCGAAACTTCTCCACTAACAGCCCTTGGGCTTTTTTTATTATCGCCTCAACGTTCGAATTGTTAATCTCTTGATTGATTACCGTTACAAAGAGGGTCAGTATATCCATACCGGTAGTGGTCTCAATAAACTGTCGTATGTCTGAATCTTCTGTAATATCTAAAGTATAACACACCAAACGAACCATATTGTCGTAAATGCGATTGAAGAGAATATCGTATAATTGAGCTGAGGCTGTTAGTGGTTTTCCCCATTCGATACTCAATAGGAATAGAGCATCGTTAGGGAACAGAGATGCAAGTATCTCACCCGCGATTTTACCGCATTGAAACGATTTACGGGTGTTCCATCGTTTACACTCGACTCGTTTACTGCCGTTAATATGGCCTTCCAGATCAATGAACGCACCGACTGGAAATAGAACAGTCTGTTCTACCATATCTCGACTAACGAATTGTTGAGTGTCGTCTGGTTTGTACGTAGACATAGTAACTCCAATGAGGGGTTGCCGACTCTTTTACGCGTACGAGGTTTGGTTTTCGCCCAACACCTGCGAAATACCGAACGGGATGTTGTTGTACTTCTGAATCTCGTCAACGATGTTATCGCCAACAAGTTGGATGTACCCAAACCCGTATGCTGGATGTAGATTCGAATCATCCAGAGTTTCACAGGTGAAGTCTTGACCGTACCAGTCTGTTTCATTGACAGCAAATCGCAGATTAGTATTAACCTGCGCCCGGAAGAAGTGCCAGATCATCTTGCTGTCGAGATCAGGGAACAGCACTTCCAGTGTAACCGGTAAGATCGGATTACGACCAGAAGCATCCAACGGAAGTTCACGAATCCGTGAGATGTCATAGTAGTAATCGACCTTCAAGTCCTTACCGCCAGTATTAGCGGTATCCAGTGTGCTAGTCGGAGATAAGCGCACTTGGCCACCGCCACGCCGACGCGGTTCGTATTGGAAGTCCTCGGGCCAAGAACCCGCGACATACGCCTGTGTAGTATCATCAAATCCTGATACCGTAATAGGACATATGGGTTCCTTAGCCAGTTGTACCACATTCGCTTTAAAAGTGATGGTATAAGTACCATCCGGATTTGCAGCAGGCCACGCTGCGTCCGTGTGTCCCGTCAAATCCAAGAATGCGGTTGTGTGCGAAAACTGACCAGTAACCGCATCACGGGTTACGTCGCCTAAATAGGCCCAATACTTACCTGACGCGGGAACACTGTTACTACCAACAAGTGTCCACGTTAAGGTAATATCGTCATCTACCGCGCTTAACGGTAGATATTCAATGTTGGACGGTAGAGATTCCGCACCGGTACCATCCCGCACACCGATACAGATAGCGATCCACTTTGCCGGTGTACCGCCATTGTAATCTATGTTATACGCGGAAATTTGTATCGGTTCCATCGCTCCCGTCGCTGCTGTTGCTACCGGATACAACAATCCGTGCCATACCCCCGGTGGCGATGATGCTCCGACTAACAAACCAACATCGGTACGATCACGCAACATACGGACATATTCCGTATATACACGACGTGTTGTACCATATGCCAGTAGTGCCGGACTTACACGGCCCCCAGGAAGAGTACGGTCAACGGGTACGATACTGTATCCAGGTGCTCCAACGAGCATGTTGGCATTCGGCGGTTGCATTTCCTCGAATGTCCAACCAATCGTGTAGGCAGTTTTAATCGCTATGACGTGGTCGGTTCTAAATTCCAACCCATAGTTGGTGTCGTGCGATGCCTTCGTCACGGCCCGTTCCACGTACGGATTACGTACTTGCCCAACTTCACGATCGTAGACGCGAATTCGTGCACCACCGAGCATGAGAGACGGTTTAGAAACAGTCATTCTACTCGGCTCCTATCTGACTGAACTCACACACTAAGCTCAACACTAACAGGCGATCTTTCAAGGTATCCTTGATTTCACTCCCGTTAAATATCGGGCCAATGGTTACTTCTCGGGGGGCTAGCCCGATTTTAAGCCAGTAACTCTTGTCTCGTGGATTGACAATAACCCGAAGTAGTTCAAGATAGCCGAGTAATGTCACCATACCGTCCGGTTCGAAGTTGACGGCCAACTGGAATTCCACGGTATACCACCGTTTATCCACTGTACCGCCTTCTACTGTCCGTTCGGTCGTGTATAATACTAACAACGGTTTGAGTAGTGTGAATGCCGTTGTTGCCTCAAGCAGATCAGGCGCTTCGAATTCGTGAAGAATATCTAAGTCGTTAAGTTTGTACTCGTTACGATACCATGTACCGTCATAATATCCTTCTGATCTAGCTGTTATCGTCCCCAACGACTTTAGATGTTGACGAATCTCTTCCCGTATAATTGTAACAGATACGAAGGGTACGGCCATTATGCTTTCACCAACTCTCCCGCACCCATGACCACGGCGCGTAAGTTGTCTTGAACCCGTGACATAAACCGGTTGAAATTATCCTTGATTAGTAAATCTAATCGTTGTTTACCCTCTGTCATCATCCACTGATTCAGCGTTTGAAGAAATGGTTTAGCCGGTTCCTTGAAGGGCAACTCACGACGCGTATAACCACCACCAGGCGCTTTAATAGGTATTACATACCGGTGTCCGAGTTCTACAAACTGCCAGTATACTTTATTAGGAAAGGCGGTTTCATTGATTCCAATATGAATAGCCGTTCCTTCTGCGAAAATACCACCGCGTAAAGCAACTCGTAATAATCCGGTTGCTCCCGCATATGAAAGAAATGCACCTTCACGGGATGCGGTTAAACTAAGTGAACGTAGTGTTAAGGGACTTTGTGACCTTGCTTCAATTCTACCCATCCGTTGACGTAACCGAGATTCGATTTGTAAATTACGCCGTTCACCCCACGTAGTTGCTTCAAATCCCGGAAGTTCCGACATAATATCGTACAGACTCTCTCTAATACGTACAGTTTCGTACTTACCCCGAGAATTCTTTTGACGCCGCTTACGTGTGATAAACCGATTTTCGTACGCTAACGGATTAAACGACTCACTTCCTTCGTGTTGACTACCCCGTTGTCGTGCCGCCACCATTCTACGCATACGCGCTGCTGTATTTGATAAAGACGGTTGATACACCAGTGCGTCAATAATCTCTTCAGCTTTCGGTTGAACAATCATATCAACAAACCGTTGTATACCGCCGAAAATAAAATCTCGTAGTTGTGTTTGCAAAACACCACTATATCCAGGTAGCAGTAACGCCATAGCTTCTAGTTTCTTTACTTTATAAATCGCATGACGTAACCCGCTAATCTCCAATTGCACATTACCCGTAGTTAACACACCTTCCGATATATTAGCCACGGCAGCGGTAGCTATTGCGTGTGCCTTACTTCCAATCTGTTTGAAAATCAAATCAATACTACTGAGATCAACACCAAGTGATTTAGGTGAAACAAACCGCCCACCAGCACCACGAATAACTTGTTGTCCTGACGCGTAAGTTTCGAAGCGGTACGTGCCGCTTGTTAATGATACCGATTGTAATCCTACGCGTGCCATTACTTTGTTGCAAAGGCGGTATGTTGAATACCTTCCGAATCAGGTATATCAACACGGATTGTCCACCATTCCCCTCGATACAGTATTTGTTCTCCCTCGATTAGTGTGTTATCAATTTCAGTAATGGGCTGTTCAGGATCATGAGGCATTATTAATAGTATTCCATTCACGTACTGAATAACAATCGCTGTTTCTGGTGAAAGACCTAATTGAGCGATTAAACTCGTCTCGCCGCGTTCTTGCAGTAATCTGTCAGTTTTACCGGATATAAAATGGAACATTGAACATACAAAATCATCCCACTGTGCAAGTGTTTTCGTACTACGTGATTGAAAACGCGGATCAGGTTGAACGACTGTTGTTTCCGTGATTTTCAACACGGAAGTCGTCATATTATGAAGCAGACGCTTATACTGCGTCCGCGCTTGTTCGAGTTGTGAGGCTGACAGAATCGGCATTACGTTCCGCCCCACTCTTGTCCGGTATGTTTAGCAACAGCACCGTGTTTAATACCCAACCAATAGACAAGTTTACGTTCAAGTTCTTGTTCTAACAACATTTTAGTGCGATTCAACCGGGAAGTAGCCGAAGATGCGTCTATTTGCGCATCCTGCGTAATCAACTTCGTCGCCTTGTCAGTATTACTTAACTCCGCATCAATCACGCGAATCTTAACAACCAACATAAAGATTTGTTGGTGCGACAGCGGTACTAGACACGGTACGACATCAAGATCGGCTACAGTCCAGGTAGTATCCGCCCATACGTTGAGTTCCTGCATGGCGTCAGCCATAAGCGAGGATAACTCCAAGTCGCTAAAGCGCGGACTCGTACCCGAATCTTGAATTAACGCTCTTACTGTGTCTAGTACCGCCATCTGTTCGTCTCACGATAACGTGATCGGTTCTGAATTCCAACCCGTTAGGGCGCAGGAGTCATGTCGATAATCGGCACAGGTGGAGCGATCATAAAGCCGCTCGTTGTGTCGAATGTTAACTCCGTCCCGCTTTCTGGGTCAAGTTGGAACCCCCAAGCACCGCGGTACGCTACCTTATCGCAGAACGTGTCGATGTCAGTAGCCGTACCAAATACGCCGAACGGTACACGCGTACCCAACTCGTTCTTCTTATACTTGTCCGCGACAAGGTAAACCTTGCACGCCGACGCCGTATATGGAAGTTTGGTTGTGTAAGTGGCACTGATACGCGTAGTGAGTTGTTCCGTGACCTGCATTGCCGCATAGTTCATTGCAAGTGCCGCATTAAGGAACTTCGCAAACTCCGGCGGAGCAATAATGCGCCAATTGACGTTCTCAAACGGCTTCTTCTTCGGATCCCACGTTTCCGCGTACCGTTTACGTTCGTAGATCGCGTTGTTAATATCGGTAACAACGATATTAGCGGGTGTATAAGAACCACCCCATGTTGCGGTGGTAACGGCGTTATACACGAAATCCGCGATCTCTTCAAAGTACGCGTAACGGAACTCTGGGGCCAACGCCGACATCTTAATGCCGAAAACGTTAGTCTCAAACCAAGTACGGAAGACTTCAAGACCCGCGCCCCACTCTTCATTGGTCATTTGGGCCGTGTTGTCCATGAACTTGCCGTACTCGATCTGACCAGCACGCCGTACACGTACGAACTTAACGGTGAAACCCCATTCCTTTCGATCTTCCAGTTCGAGTTTCATCTGCCGTTGTACACACCAATCGAGATACGAGGTATCCGGTTGTGGTACATCATGCGGCAGGATCGTCTTCTGGGACTCAAAGAAATTGGGATACATGTCCGGCGTAATGAAACCACCGCCAGTTTCACGCGCCAGTTGCATAGCTGCGGCCATGATAGCCGTTTCGCGTGCCATCTGTTCACGCTGATAGTCCAAAGGATGGACGAGAGTACCGTTTGTCTTCTGGATTCCTTGACGACCGAACGCCGTTAAGACCTCACAGACCTCTGACAATACGGCTTCTACGTTACCACCCTTCGTGCCAACCAGCGATGACCAGTCAAAATTGGGATTGAACAGGTTTTCCATTCCTTATTCCTCTGTCCTTGCTGGTTGACTTTACGTAGCCGCTTGCCACGCTACGGCTAGTGAGCCGTCCGTCTCAAGCTGCTGGCCTGCTGTACCGTCAGTCTTAGCCACGTGCCACAGAGTAACGTCCACGCCGTTACTACCATTAGCAACGATGACCTGACCGTCCGTTTTGCCCGCGACAAGCGTCTTAACGATGTCGCTGTCATCCGCCCAAGCAAGCGAATTCGCGTCGTCCTGCTTGAGTACTTGTCCGTTAGTACCATCGGCTGTTGGTACGTGGTAATCAGTCAAAGCGATACCGTCACTGCCATCGGCAATGAGAATCTGCCCTTCGTCTGCACCATCGACCAACGCCGCCAAAGCCGCCGCAATTGCGTCAGCCGTACCTTCACCGACGATCTGGAACGGCGGCATAAACGGCCCGATGATCTGACCTTCCACGTCACCCGACAACGCCGCTTTGAATGCGTACGCGTGAATGGTCTCACCAGCGACCGCTACGTCCGCTTGTAAGTAGTCGTGAGCACCGACTGCTTCGAAGTGAATCGGGTCACCCTTAACCCATGCGGTACCGGTTTTCTTGGTGACGACATAGTGCCCTTCGACCCATCCGGGGAAGAGACACTTGTTACTCCCGTCCTTTGTCACTGCGTACCCACAAATGACCACGAACGGAGAGGAACTGTAGACTTCCCCTGCGATTACTCCCGCGTCGTTAGAACACGTGACTTCCAGATCACCAAGAACATCGGCATACTGACTAACTTTCTGACCCTTGCCTACTGGTAGTGCCATTAGCTAGTCCTCCCCGCGAGTGTATTACCGTACGCCGATAATACACCCGTTCCTGTACCACCGGAATTACCGGAGGCTTTAACACCACCAAGGTCGAGTTGATTACCGAGTACTGCCACATACTCTTTAGCCGTTGCAACTTCCGCTGCTACGGCCTCTTCAGCTTCCTTGGGGCTACCGAACTGCTTGTCCTTGAGTCGTTTCGCTACCACGTCGCGGAACGGACTGTTACCGAGTTTAGCAATTGCAGCCTCGCACGCAATCTGTGCCGCGCTCATCTGCAATGCCTTCAACTCGGTAATCTTACCGACCAACTCGGTTGGTTTACAACCGATGGTAGTCGCAACCTGTTCGAGAACACTTTTCTCGACTGCAAGCGTCGCTACCTCGCGGGTCAGTTCCTGCACACGGTTGGTCAACGACACAATAATCTCGTTGTCCTTCGTGTTATTCGGCGTGGTCGAAGCGCTCTTGGCAATCTCCGCAACAAGAAGAGGGTTTAATTCTTCCAATGTTGAGAGACCCAATTCGGTAATTAGTTTACGCTGTTCGGGCGTAAGTAACATACCGGATTTCGCTCCTTCCGTTGAGATAACTTCAGCTCCACGGATGCCCTCAGTATTAGGACGTACCCAATCCAGTGAAAGCCAATTCGCCTGTTCTACCAACATTACCGGATCACCTTGATCTACTTCGGGTCGTACACGAGACATCGCCATTGGCGATACGGTGTTGAACGCTCCGGCTTTGATGTACTGGCGATTATTACTAACGTTAAACACATATCCCCGAGCAAGTACCGCCCGTTCACCAGTCGGTTTCTCACCCTTTGTTGCGGCTACCCAAAGAGTACTGGTATCGGGTACAGATTCCAGTTCAGGGTAGTGACCGCGATAACCGGGTAAGCCTGACTCGCGGATGCGTGCAACCAATGTATCCATCACGGATTCCGGCCACAATCTATGAGGTTTGTCCTCTGCCGGATTGTTGTTCGAAGTCAACACCCGTGATCTGCCAATCGGCACAGCGACCGTTACAAACATCGGTTTATCGTCACCGAGTTCTCTGATTACGGCCTTAAACTTTTCCGGCACCTGTAAGTCCGCCGGATTACCGAGGATGGTATAATCACCTACCTTTTGTTGAACAAACGCCGTCTCAAAATCTAATGCGACTTGTTCACCGAATATTCCTGTAAGTCCTTCCATTACTTACTCCCTTTACGACTACCCGCCGCTCCGGTTGGATTATCCCCCGATGCTCCGCGTTTACCCGCCTTCCGTTGTTGTTCCTTCGCGTTACTTGTTGCTTGTGGTTGTTTAACACCAGTAGGATCAGGGGTAAACTCGGACTGTAGTGCCAATGACTGTCGTTGAACATCTAACGCAGTCGCCTGTTCATCTTCTAGTTGGCTGATTTCTCCGTCAGGTGACGGAATAAGGGCCGGATAGTTCTTCATTAGACCTTTCTTGGAGATCGCACCGGCTTGGGCCAACATTGCAAGTGCTTCAACCTTCGTGCGTTGTTCCGATCCCAGGAACTCCGGCCAAATGAGTTCGATCTTATAGTTCTTGAGCGCATCGGTGTATGTGGATACGAGACCGTATGTTTCCAATGGTTCTCCAGTCTCATTATTCTTAGAGACTGTCGTATACCACACCATAGCCATTCGAATAAGGTGTCGCAAATACGGTGTAAGAGTGGACTGTTTGAGTTCGATTTTAGCACGTAACGACGCATACTGTTCACGTATTGATGCGTTCGCTTGTTCAAGAGATGCTCCGAATACGAACTCTGGAACAGATGATAATCTGGCAATCTGACCAAGACAGACTTTGAGAATCTCTTCCGTCTTACCGATGGGAATCTTGGATTCGATGAATTCAGCCTTAACAGGCCCGGATAGTGCTAGTAGTTTATGTTTCTTGAACAAGTCAAGAATCTTACTACTTAACGACTCTTCGGATTCTGAATCAACGTCAATTCCAAAGGACAGTGATAACCATTGCTTAACATTACCCTCAATACCGGTAATTGTTAAGATTGGCCGTCCACTGTACTGCTGACTCTCATAACCTCGTAACAAGGTATGGTGGAACAACAGAAAGTACGGAATACAGGCGTAGAAATCACTTACACCGAACTGGTAGCCTGCTGGTCGTAAGTTGGGCAAATGTACGACAGGGCAGATACCGAGTGGGTTAGGTATAGTCACCGGTTTCGGTCTTAAAACACCTGCGGCGGCTTCTACGATTTCAGACTTGTACTGAATCTGTTTTGCGGTATAGTTACGGGTTATTTTAATCTGCGCAGTGGCCGAATCCCGTTGTGACTTGATACGCTTAACCTGAATAACCGTTGCACTTTCAAGTCCAGCACTATACGGTGACCAACCTGGGAACACCATCTGTGGTGGTAGACTCTCCAAGTTTCGATCTACGTTGAAAACGATGAACCCGTCACCGTATATATTCTTAGTAGTAACGGCTTCCATTAGTGCCCAATGTTGTTCACGCAAGAACGTTTGAGCAAACTTAGTCGCCTCTTCATCTTCCGTACCGTTGACATCATAGACAACAGGTGTCGGTAGTGCGGCTATTTCAAAGGCGGTAAGAACATCCACGATTGTACGAGCGAGCATTGCGCCGTACTGCATACCGGTTGTTTCAAGGCCGAGATAAATATCACGTAGTGTCTCGTAGTTGAGTTTAGAGTAGTCATACTTAGCGGTAAGTTCCGCAGTCTGTTCGAATACACCTAACGCGTATTCGTCTACTCTTAGGTTTAGTAACGTGTTTTGATGATCTTCGGCCATGTTTGTGTCCTAAGAACCGCTAGACCGGAGTCTAGCGGGGTAAGGTGGATGTCGGCAACCCCTCACCATGATAGGCATACCATATATATTAAGGTATGTCAAGACCGTTCAGAAACAGGCTTTGTAGCACTTTTAAAAAGTGACTACCCGATTAGGGCGCCCGAATTACGGGATAAGAGATAGGGATCAAGTTTAATAGCAATTGAGGGACTACATAACCGGTCTACCGACTCTAAAGCACGTACAAAGGCATCTACCGCGTCCCAAAACTCAATATCCGGCGCTGCGGCTATATCTTCAACTAGTCTATAAACCTCTGGAGTAAACCGCACCATGTCCATATTTATCCATTTTGACTGTGCAATGAACGCTGCTTGCTTATTTACCCCGGTATCTGACTGTGTAAACGGTAAAAGACCGTATCTCTTAGGTTCTGCCTTAACTGTATTACCCAAAACACGTTGAAAACCATTAGATTCGCTATTTATGGTGTGAACAACCCCTTTTTGACCTCTTATCCAGTTATATTCTTCTGCAACGAACTTCAACATCGCATCAGGAGTCGCTAAATGTACTCTTCTTTCGCGTAAAACATAAATTAACCCTGTTTTCTGGTGTTGACCGATTGTTACGAGTGCAAAATAGCTTCCTGAGCCGTCCATTTTACTAGCAGGATCAATACCGATGTAAAATATCATCTCTTCGAAGGGTGGAACGTCCTTCCATTCAACGATTCGAAGTAAGTTTGTGTCGATTAACTTGTTTAAGAGGAACTTTACATTGTTCATCATCTGTAACGCGAACGCTACAGGGTTCTTCTTACGCATTTGCAACAATACTTCGAGAGGGAAGCGGGCGGGCCAGTAGGAGTGTTCTACTTGATCTGCTGTCGTAAGGATAGCGGGAATGACTAGAAATAGGTCTTTTCCGTAATACTCCATTAGTGTATTATATAAATCATGGGCGTAGTACCGGGTACCGCGTATTCTTTGTTGTCCACCGGGATTTAGGATGGGGTTGAACACATTATTATACCATTCTACGTGTTTCGACCGCATTTCTGGTGTTGCGGAGTTCTTTAGTGATACACAGTCGTCCATCCACTGTATATTAGCGCGTCCGCCGACAATAGCACCCGACAGTCCGATCACTTCAAGTGTCGGGTCTTTCTCTAAAGTAGTCCGTTGAGCTGAATAAATCATATCACGGTTCCACATCGTTTTACTGACATGTTCACCGTAATAGTACCGCAGTTTAGTATTGCGTTCGAAGTGTGCTTTCATCTGCGCCAGGGCTTTCTTACCGAGACCCATTGCTTCCGAACATATCTGACCAAACATGTTCGGGTCGTGCACAATTTCGTGGATACCATCACCGACAGTCGCAATACCCGTCTTCCACGCATTTCGAGGAGCCAGAATACCGCCATACATACGACCTTCGGTGGCGATATACCGTGGTTCCACCATCAACCGATGGAACCATTGTAGAGGTTTATCAGGATATAAGACTTGCTGTATGAATAGTGTCTTGTTTGTCTTCCAAATCTCTTTCAGTTGATCTACTTCGTCCGTCGCTTGCGATGTCGCCGCTTGTAAGTATTCCGGCGAATTCAACTGGCACTGTTGTGCGTTCAAGGACTTGTGCTCCTTCCGCTAGCAAATCAGTTACCGGTACGGCTCCTGGTGGTAATAGCGATGGTTTCGTCGGATCGGTGGCCTGTTGAGCGAGTTCTATACCGAACTGCCGCATGAAATCTAGTCGCTCTTTCTTTAGTGTATTCAAGACCTTAATCAGTTCGACCATTGTCCGCGGTTTTGCTTTGTTTGCAGGATCATCTAACATCTCGTAGATGGTCTCTTGTAGCATTAGATTTGAAGCAAGATAACCCGCGATCTCGAAACGAGGGTCAATAGGATTATCACAAACCATAGCCTGTGTTGCGGTTTCTAACAATATAGCGAACTCTTCTATCGTCATCCACGGGTACGGTTTATAATTATGACTTCCTAAATACTTCTCTCTCAGTCGTCCGATAGAATACAGACCACGTTTTAAATCCTCTACTAGTAGACGCACAACTAATGCCCGTTGGAGAGTCAATCCGTTATTCCGGCATTCCTCGTCCGTCAGAGCTATAAAAGGATCGTCCGGGGCGTTCAAGGGTATGACGGCCTCTCCGTCCTGTATTGATGCGGGTTCCGCTTCTAACGGGACTGTGTTCTCAAACATTGTGCGTCCGCGCGACATACCTATTATTATACCATCTTTCTACCGGTCTGCAATAAACGCCGGAAAATACGACTAACGGACTGCTGGAAAAGTTGTGAAATTTGATTCGAATTGTAAGCAGGGTTACCCCTACAACTCGTATAGGCGTGTAGCGAAGTGGTCAGCAGTCTATCGGACTGCCAGCCGCTAGTGTGTAACCGCCGAATCGCTAGACTAGCTACCTGTTAGCTATCCAGCTAACGGCACGCGGAGTATTGGTTAGTTCGCGTGAGCGTATGGCAGTATGTCTGCCCGTAAAGCAGTGTAGCAATGCACTGTGCGAGTAGCAAGGCGTCTAGGCTAAGCCTAGGGACTGTGATTAGTGGCAACCTTGCCGATAGACCACGGTCTGACCGCGTAAGAGTCCGCTGCCGCGATGGATAGCACAGCTATTGGCAAGCGCGGGATAGTAAATAACGGGTAGCTGGTTGAGCGTCTCGTAATCTGACGGTTATCCACCATCCTTTTACGAGGTGCTACAATGCAGTTCTTCCTGAAGCGCAAGACAAACAGTGTCAAGGAAACCCCTGGCTCTGATCTGCTTTACAAGCGCGAGTACTCGCAGTTCGTACTGTCGGGCTGCTCGCCTCACTCTCCGATTGCTGGCGATGGACGGTGCAGCATCGGCGCGTTGATGACAGTCGGCAACGAATCCTTCAAGGTAGCCTTTACCTATGCTGACTACAGCAGCGAGCCGTTCATGGACTTCAAGACGGGCAAGCCGTATGAAGTCGCCGTTCAAGACGGTGATCAGACTCTCATCCTGAAGTGCTACCGTATCGAGGCAGCATTGATGGATGCACCCGGTTCACTGACGGCTCACTTTGATGAGCAGTCGTTCGCAGACAGCAAGCCTTCCTTCACCATCTGGGCCGGTGACAAGCAGCTTGGTGGACGCTGGACTCTCCAGTCGCCAACCAAGGAAGACTTTATCTATGCAATCCAGCGGGCAGCTAGCCGTCTAGCTGCTTAGCTGACAGGAGAGACGCTCAACCGTATGCCACACAAACGATCTGGCGCTAGTAAGCAGCGTCGTAACGCTAAACGCAACCTGTTTGCGTCCTTAATGGAGAACAACTTTGGCAAGGAAGCAGGTAGGCGGGTAACGACTGTTTGGGCTGACCAGGGTAACGGTCTTGTACCTGTTGCCCTCGTAGACGAGGAACTGCTCAAACCCGAGCGTATCCACGGGGGTATCCTGCGTTACGACATTCAAGTTTCACGGAAAGGCGTTCGAATCGTCGGTGTTCTGCCGGACGACGAGGAACGCACAACCAAGACTGTCAACAAACACGCGGCGAGACTGTCAGCAGACTTTCGTCGGCGTCGCAACTAAGGACGTTCAACCAGTTACCCGCTTACCACTGTTACAATCTACGGCAGGCGTACGCGGACATAGATCGAAGGGTCTGTGTTCGCGTACGCCTTTGTATACGCTTTTGTATACGCGCAGACCAACGAACTACTGGCCTGTTAGTCCGTCAGACCGTATTAATTCGCCAATAGCTCACTAATAATGCGCACTTTGTCGGCTCACGAAGGGCCAAATTGCGGCCCGCTGGACTGTCGAAGATTTGCGGCACCCTGGATTGATGGGTTAGAATTCGCTACTCTGTCATTCAAAACTATTAAGGATTTACAATACCTTAATCTCTTAGTTTTTTTTGAGATTCTAATCAAACAGGGGATTAGGCCAGTATTGGTGCGGGTTACAGTTTTAAAATCTGAGGAAAAAAACGATTATTGGTCATTATTAGTTTTTTAATAATGGTGTTTTATAGGTAACTGAAAATGGGACTCCTCAATCTGTATAGTAGTCCGACAGACAGTTTTTAAAACTACCTATTTTACCTACTTCCTAAACAAATCACAAAAGTGTATATGCCCTTCCCGCAGAGATGAAAACACCATGTTTTCAAAAGTATATTCCGCATGAATACAGGCTTCAACGGACATCGGGCAGCTTATCAGTAGGCCGACAGACCCTCATTTTACGCGCGTATAAGCGTCAGAACGACGGCAAACCACTTTGCTACACTTAAAACTACTTAACACCGTCAGAACGACGGAAGGAGCATACGATGTACAGATTCTCGTACAGCTCACCGCGTTTTAAAGGCGGTGAGACGGTGACGAACGGTGTACGCATCGGCGTAGTTGAAGGACGTGTGTTCAACAGGCTATTAGGCCGTGAGCACACCGACCGGTGGTACGTGCTTTGGAAGCGCGATCTTAGTGGGCGCTACTTACCCAGGGATACGCGCACAGAAGAAGACGGTACACACCTAAGCAAGTACCGGTTTAAATCACGGTAACGCCGATGAACCTTTGGTCTAACGCCAAGGAGTCTCATGTGAAACGTCAACAGGTACGGCAGGCTGCTGAACGGTCTGCTCAAGAGTCAGGTGAAAAGGTTGGTACCACCGTAAGTAAAGATACTTACGACATCAACTTCCACTATCGGCATGCCGGTGTTGCTAATCCTGCAACAGCTCAAACATGCCGTAACAAACCGTTTGCGAATCTGGTCGAGTTTGCTATGACAAACGGTATCGAGGTACAGCCCAAATGCGACAAGGTTGGTACGCACGGCTAAGGGACTGGTACTACTGCAAAGAACTTCCCGTTGCGCTAACACTAGCGAGCGTAATGTTGGTTCTTATTCTTGCGGTAGTTGGTCAGACTTACAACGCAGCGTGTGAAAAGTCGCGCAACGACTACACAGAAACGCGCGTCAGTATCATCGAAGACTACCTGGACTTGGGTGAGTGACATGGCAATACAGGATGTCGAGTACTATCACGGTGAGACGTTCGAGTTAGTCGAACGCTGTGCCGATGATCACACGGCGTGGGTGTGCAAACGCCTGAGCAACCCCGACGCGTCAACAGTCCGGATCACATTCAGTCACACTGACGGCAGTGAGCCTTTAGAACTGTATCCCGGTGCACGGATCAAGGTAGGATACCTGTTCCCGTACGACTCGATTGCTATGCACTCGGAGATGGTCAATGAGTAAGAACACAACACTTCGAGCGCGTGGCGATGCAGTAGCCGTTAACTTGCAGGCCGACGGTAAACCGGTTGGTCAGATATGGCGCCGTCCGTACGTCATACATCTGGGCGGCTGTGAGTGCTCGTACGTTCGGTTCAATTATGAGTGGTGGATGCTGGAAGCCGGTAATGTGGTTGAACTGGATATGCTCTCCCGTAACGCGCACAAAGAACATCCACGCAGGTTTAATACCATCGGGAGAGTGTGATGCATCACTATCTTACCGTGGACGAGTTAATAGCGGAACTGCGGAAGGCGAAGAAGAAAGCGCATGCAATGGGAGTAAGTAAACCGCTGCGCGTCCGTGTCATCACTCATACGCACACTCACACGTTTCCGGTGAGTGTGGATGTTTCAGACGGCGGCCTGTTACCACTAGGTGACATTCTAGTGTACGGTGAAGCTCGTACAGAGAGGACATAGGTATGCTGAACATGAGCTTTCAGATCGACGGGTATGCAGCCATACCTATTGAAGTTGTCGAGAAAATGCGGCCGCATCTGATCCTACCTACCGTTAAAGATATTGAACAGGCACGCGAACGGTGGGCGAATCACAATGTTGAACGTGCAGGGAAGGGCGAGGAGCCAGAACCGTTCACACTAACGTGGAGCACAAGTTTCTTCGGTGATCTGATTCCATGCAGAGACATCTTGTTTGATTACGGTCTTGAAATCAAGCTCACCAGAAGAGACAGTCACGACACTGCGTTCTACGAGCACATTATTGAACGGTTGGATAGAGCTTGCCTGCTGTCCGACAATCGTGCACCTTCCGAAGAGTATCTCAACAGTAAGGTAGTTGTGCATGTTCCAGGCAACCAGCTATTACACATTAATAGTGTGATGCTGTTGGCGGACGCGTGTACGGACAGTCTGCAAATCCACATCAAAGATGGTTGGCGTATCATTGCAGTTTGTCCGCAACCTGATCAACGTAGACCCGACTACATCTTAGGACGACACGATGAGCGTGATTAGACCGACAGTTAAGCCTGACCGCTATTCGTGGTGCGAGCGTAAACACGATCGCGCTTGGCGGTCATGGGACTTGTGGAGACCGGTACATGACATCAGCAGTAAGATGGGACTGCTTGGTGTCGTTCAGTTGTTTCCGAACGGTGAGGTTCTGTTCAATCCGAACACTGCACACTATGACTACAATGACACGTGGTTCATCAGTGCGGTGATCATTGACATCATGCAGTCCATCGGAAACATTCTGTGCTCTGACTATGATGAGAAGGCTCAACTGGCATTGGTACGCGGTGAGCATGCATTCTTCGTTAAGGATGCAGAACTCGCGTGCGGCGATGATTGGGATGATGCGCCGTATGAGTGCAATGCCGGTAATCCGCTGGAGTATTTGTTTGCTGTACGGTGGTACGGCCCGTTCGCCGCTCCATGTGACGGCGTGATGAAAAGCGGGTACTCAGTGGAAGACATCAACACGCACAAAGCGGCACCGTGGTTACGGTATATCGACGACGAAGGGCGCAACATTATGGCAGGCACAACCTTCAGGGAGTTCTGTACGTTCATACGTGCCGGTGGTGGCACGGTCTTAAAGTAGCCGACGAGTGAACAAGCGGTTTGACCACGACCGTAAAATGTGGTATAATAAATAACGTCTGAGGAGTAACGGCATGTCCACAACCTATGACGCACGGTGCGATTATGACGCACTGACGGATGCACAACGCATCGCACTCGCTTCCCTCGTCGTCCTGTTCAACGGACGTACTATCATGCCCAAGGCTGAGTTGGGCGACTACGACCCTAAGCACTACAGCGGTCAGCGCAACAAGCGTCACGCACGGCAGAAGGCCCACATGTTGCACGTCTTGCGGCGGGACGGTTGGTACTTCGAGCAAGGCGCTAACATCGTCACCAGCCGTAAGCTCGACCGTTTGATTGCCGCGAAGGGCAGTCCGGTAGTCTCACTGAAGGCGGTCGCGTGATGAAAAGACGATACGATACCGGCCCAGCATTCCATCTGCCCCATAAACCGTTAGACAACATTAAGGTGTTGTGTCGGTATGGGAATGTGCACACTCGGCGTGCATACTCAACAATCACCCGTGTACCTTTTATAGCGGTACGGGAGTGTGATGACTTTGAAATGAAGATCGCAGTTCGGTATCATAACGTGAACCGTGTGCTGCGTTGGAACTCTCGTGATGGTTACCACATTTTGATAAGGCCAGAGGAGATGGTGCGATGACCGGTGCGATACACGTCGTAACAATCCTCAAGTGGAATAAACCGTGCCCGCCACGGCAGCTTGTCGAAGTGAAAGCCGAACCGTACGTTGTTATGCGGGGACTGTCGGGCGGACTGTTCATCGTTGATGAGGTTGACGGAAAAGCAGTACGGCTACATGTCCACTTCAATGAGTGGAATCTTCGATGGGAAGCGATACTGCCATGAGACGATATCCGTATACAGATGCAGGTATTAAAAGGGTACCATGCGCTCGTTGCGGTAAGCCGTCTGTTGATCAGTGGAACATTTGTGCACTCGGTAATGGGTACTACGGAGTGTGCAAAGAGTGTGATGAGCAACTGAATGAGTTGGTATTGCGGTTCTTTCGTTTCAAGGACTGGCGAACGGTACTCAAGAAATACAAGGAGCGGACATGAACGAGTGTTTGCATTGCGGCCCTAAGTGGCCCAAGTCCGGCGACCCTCGGTGTCCAGTATGTGGATTGAGTGGCGCTGATTGCACTACTCTTCAGCTCAACAAACCGTGGGTTGTGAAGAACAACAGAAAAGTCACGGCGGATGACTTCAAACAGTTTGAAGGCGACACGCGCAGACTATTGCACCGGCAGTTGGATGATCTGTTGGATGACATGATGATGGTATACGGTCGGCCTCTGTTCTATGAAACCGGCGCTGTAACAGAAGTCAGCGTGTCAGTTCAGACGCCAACAGAACCTAAGCGTAACCTATATCCGAATCCTACAAAGGGTGTTTCAACATACCGTGTTGTGCGTAAGTTCCGTGACCATCCAAATTCCGTTGTTATTAAAACAGGACTCACGCACGATGAGGCGGTGAAACACTGTGAAGACCCGGAATCGGGGTCTACGACATGTCAGTCGTCGGCTGGACGGGTGCTCACAGACAAGATGGGGCCGTGGGCGGACTTTTGGTACGAGGAGTTCATACCTGCGGTACAGGTAGAAGGAACGTAGATGTCAACAGAACCCAAGATCATCGCGTATACGTTTGCGGAACATCAACATCAGCATCGCACAACTCAAGAGGAAGCAACAGAGTTAGCGGAGCATCTCCGTTTTGTTGCTGGATATGCTTCTGTGTGTGTGACAGAAACATCGCACGGATGGGAGTGCTGGTGTTGGTTGGAAGGAGACTACCAGAAGCCAGGAGCAGAACCACCGTCGGCGCGGTATATTCCACAAAGCCGTGTAGACTACACACGTATTTGTACGTTCTGCGGTAAGTCGATACCACTGAATGAGGGGCCGTATATCGGTGGTATTGTCGCTCATATTGGATGTGCGCATGACGCATCGCAGCGGGTTTTCCTTACGGCATTGGGGCGTGAGCAAGAAAAGCAGCGATGTTGGTATCGGCTACAGGCGTTTCATCCTCTATTAAAGGTGATGCTGAAACTTAATCTGTGTCAGTATTCGTACAGCGGATTTGGGGATGCGCACGATCATCAGTCGTACACTTTCAAGTGTGCTACCCGCGTACAACTGCATCCAGTAATGAATGCCGCTGTTGGAGTGTTTCCGCCGGATACGGACATTTCAGCGTTCATCTTAGATTCAAGACTAGGTAAAGCGGAACCGGCGTGTATAGCTAGCAAGGCGGTGTTTGAAATTGACCTGCTTAGTTTAGCAGACTTTATTCGGCAGGATGAGGCACGACTACAAAATGTTCAACAACATTACGGGCTGCTCATATCAGTACTAATAGACTTAGCATTCCGTCCTGGTCTGTTCAATCCCGCAGTTTTCGAAGCAATGCTCAAGGACGTGAAATGAAACCTGTAATGCAAACGATCTATGATGGGGTTAGCGGTAACTGTTTTGCTGCGTGTGTTGCCAGTGTATTAGAGATGCAGCTAGAGGAGTTACCTAATCCCAAGAATGAAGACTGGTGGAATGTGTGGCGAAAAACGTTTGCGCAACTAGGGGTAGGGTGGATGTTTGTAGACCTACCACTCCCGCCGTCATTTCATTTAAGGAACGGCATATACGTATTGCTAGCGGGAAAATCACCGCGTGCGGTTCGTACGGGAGCAGACTATCTTCACAGTATCGTAGCTCAGTACCGTCTTGTTGATGGTAAGCACGCTTTTGATTATCGTCACGATCCGCTGCCTGCGTCACAGAAAGAGAGTGCGGATGAGTGGTTTGTAGGTGATCCAGTGGAGATGATGATGCTATGGAAACTCCAATGAGCACACATCTCGTTACCTGGATTAGTGAACACATGTCCACGGTAGACGGCCGCGTTATTCAGGTAGAACGCACACAACACTGTCCATCTTACGATGAAGCCCTGCCCTTCGCACTGTCGTTAGGGCAGATCACTACTAATTGCCAAGTGCATATCTGGGCGTTAGTAGAACAGATACCGTACCGTCAAACCGAATGTGCGACGAAGGTTGAGGAGTTGTAGTATGGCTGAGAAGTATCAAACCAAGTATGGAAGTTCTAAGCCTGTTGTATTCAACAATTCCACGCACGGTGTTAAGATTCTCTGTGCGTTGGAGATTGTGGAACGAGGTACGCGTGTATCAACATTCGCCGTAGTTCGACGGGTAGTTCAGACGCGCTACTTACCGGGATGTCGAGCAGAGCACTACATCATTGCTTTCAGGCGTAAAATCGTGGTAATAGAACGCTTTGGAGCAGGTGTTCTTGCAGATGTAACGTGGGAAGTAAGAGATTGTACGTTCGTTAACGAGGAAGCGTACTGTCTACGGACTGCCTACTGCAAACTGCAACGCGAGAGTCGCTTACTAACTCCTACCAGTGAGAGGAACTATGCCAGAGTTACCGCATGAACGCGCAATGTTCGATCTGGCTACACTAAAGTGCATTGAGGAGATGGTTGAGCTTCTCAATGACGGCACTACCTTGGAAGAGATACGCTACGTAATTGACATTATGAAAGACGGCTCTCCCGAGAGATTAGTTTATGAACATGCGTACAAAGGGCTGACTTGCGTACCACTCGGCAAGTTCATGCTCTGGTTCAGAGACAAGCAGGCCAAGATTAATGAGAAGTTCGGCTGCACGTCGATTAAAGATGCAGTAGCTCAGTGCATGAGCAAGAGTGGAGATATCGTTGAGGTAGCACTGTATGTCTACAACGAAATCAGGGTTCGTCCGTCCACCCAACGCACAGTGGCAGTGGACGATTCAGTCGTACGAGAAGTGGACACCAGATATGCCTCTGGCAGCACTTACGGTGGGGACGATAGTCAAGATCAAGGACACAGTGGCTGAAGGGAATAGTAATATTCGCGGTACGGTTCACGGGCGTACTGGCATTATCATTGCTATTGCACAATCAGCCAAGAACCAAAGGCGCTTCGAAGTTGCATTCTGGACGGATGATCTTAGTGAAGCGCACGCCGTCTTGTTACCGGCCAAGTGGTTCGAATGCGCGTGGTTACCGCGTGTTGTATCTGACGAAGAGTTGAATAGCGGACAGGTGCATATCCTGAAGCGTATCAGTAATCGTCAGGTGCACGACCTTTATCCTAATGCACGGGGTGAACATCACGGCAACTTTGCGGTACTATTCCGTGAATTTCTTGACGGAGTACTAGCATGGATCAACTTACAATAAACAAGCCAGATGTACCGCCGTTGACATTACCGGCGATATCGCCGGATGCAACGACATTCACGCTATTACACGGGGAGAAAACTGCTCAATGTGATTTCCGTGTACCTTTTGTTTATGAGAAACAAGAGGACGGTTCTTGGAAACGCGTAACTTTTGTGTATGATGAACTGGATGAGGGAGCACAAGAGAAAGCGCGTGAGTGGTACGTGTCGTCGGACTATCCTTGGGGTGAATGGTGGGATTCGGTGTATGATTGGTACGCTGATCCCAAGGATTCATTTGCTATCTGTCGGTACGAAGAAAACCCAGCGGCTAAACTTCTCGATACTGCGGCGACGCACATACGTGTTGATACACGACCGTACTTCGAGCCGGAGAAGGTTGAGGGTTTTGATTTGTATCGAACTGAAGTCACGATCACGGGGACTTTTGATCTGTGTAAGGTCGTAAGATTCATAGAAGCCACGATGAATCCGGATGAGGATAAGTTCAAGCAGCGATGTTGGATGCGCCTCTTACGCTGGTTGGAAGACGGAACAATTGATAATGAGTTTATTTCTATTCAGCAGTCGTCGTACGGCCGTGCTTATCAGTCGTGGGACGCGTTCTGCTGGCAAGGCGACTTCGATGCCCCTGAGTGGTTAGAGGTTTACGCGATGGAAGTCAAAGGCTTCTTAGACGAAGATGTGACGGAAATAGCAGGGGAAGTGTTAGAGAAACTTCAAGCTGAGTACGATGGGATGTTCGAGGAAGAGTACGTTGCGGAAGAAATTCGAGTGAACATGCATACGTTCACTGAAGAAGGACAACGGGTATGAGCAAAGAGTATCCGATTGCGGATTTAATACGGGAAGTGCTGTCAACGGACTGGTATACGTCTGTACCCGATATTCTGAGCAATATTGATAACGGTTGTTATCACGACCGTAGTGGCAGTGCAATCATCAGTAGTGTGCTCTACCGAATGTACGTTCGTGGGATTATTGATCGTAAACAAGGCGTAGGCCCGCGTGGTGGGTTTGGTTACCGATTAAAGAGACCGGGAGAACAACATGACAAACGATGAGATCAAAGCGCTGTTAGATGAAATCTACGGTGGAGACTCCTACAAGTTGCTTGACAAGGTAACTTGCGGTGACTCGACCATCTATACAGACGAAGAGCGGCAGTTTGATCTGGTTGCTCCGGCGTATCTGTATCTGTGTCTGCACTATGCGGGGCAGGATAGTAAAGAGTACGAACAGTTATGCCGGTTACTTACGGTATTCAATCCCAAGGTGGCGCCATTTAAGCCGGGTGATGATGATGACTGCAACAATGAACTTTATCGCCATCTTACACAACAGCGGCCTTTCCGTGTGAAGTACGGAATTAATCTCAGCGTCGAAGTTGAGGTTTGGGCAACGTCCTTAGACGACGCAGAGAGTAAAGCTACGGCGATCAGTGTGGAAGTTACACCAGACGCGTCGGTCGATATTGATGTCGTGGTAAAAGAAGCTGAAATCAACGATGACGATTTCACGACGTTTGAAACGGAAGACATCGGCCCGTTCGTGGAAGATGAGCCAGAAGAGTACTGTTACGACTGGCAGTACACGGAAGGGGCACTCCTCATCTGGGATAAGGAATCTGGAAAAGAGGTATATATGCAAGGTGAGGAAGGCTCTCAATTGTATGAGCAACTTGAGGCGATGAAGTGCCAGAGCCATATCAACACTACGCTGGGAGAGTACTTCAATGCTTAAAACGGTGAAACCAACCGACAGTAAGGAAATACAGGCGCTAGTGACAGCATTACGTAACACGTATGAAACGAAACTAATGGGCGTTGTAGCGGCAGCACTAGCCTACCCGTGGCACGTCCTTAGTTTTCGTTTCGTCGTAAAGGTTGGAGACGATGACTATGACTCGGTCTATAAGTTCGACGGTCTGGGAGATATGCATACGTGTGTGGTTAGTGACGGCACGAATTGTGTTAGTCGCGTCTGGACTTATAGCAACTCTAGTTCTCCTACTTCAGATGTTGTGTTGGACATGGCGCGAGAGTTACGCGAAATGGCGGACAGCGATGCGAAAAGAAAAGAAGTTTAAACACGGCACCTTTCCGGTGCTACAGCGCAGGCTTCATAAAATGTGTCAACAGCGCGGACACATTATGGTTCATGCTACCACCTGGCGTTGGCGGCAGAAGAATGTAAACGAGATGTTTTATTGCCGTCACTGTGGTATGCAGGCTTTGATTCAATTTCATCCGCCGATGGGGTACGCGCAACTTCACGGCACAGCATGTTGCGTCTCATGCACCTACGATGAGACACAAGACCGTATTGTAAATCCACAAGAGTTGGAGTATGATGGTGGCGATCAACAAGAACATTGATGGTGAGGCGATGGCGTTTCTGCTCGTTATGCAGACATATGTTATATCTGCAATCGGCAGTAAAGTCGTCAGCGTCCCCTTCGGTCTACGCCTGTTAGCGTATCTTAACGAAGCTGCGCAGGATATGATCGGAACAGAAATGGTTGACCGCCTTGGTGCTATCGTCACGCATCCGTCAGAAGCGGCGGATTTGCGCAGTAAACTCGATGAAATGAAGGAGCGCGAGAATGTCTCTCAAGAGTCGTCGGGAAGCACGGCGTAAGGCACGGGCGAACGAGGCGGAACCATCCACGGTGGAATCACCCGTTAAGCTGTTGAACGCACGGGATGCGGCTAAGGAAGTACGGGTGTATTTACACAAGGGTGCGCATCCTAATGCCGTTGTTCACGGTCGAACAACACCAACCGGTGTTGTAGTTACCGTGGCACTCATGGCACTTGCGGCAGTAAACGTCTGCGAAGATGTCGGCTACCTTGCTACAAAATTCGGCTTCAAGGTTGAGTGGGTGTAATGCCTACTAGTTTCTTTGAAGGTGAATGGATACGTGAACGTTACAGCGGGCGCCTCATGTTGGTGGTACAGGAGCGCTACACCGAAGGGTTAGCGGTACTCTGGTACTCAAACGGCAAGATTGTACTCTCCTTAATCGACGATACCGATTGTGTGAAAGTACCATACGAGACGGTATACGCTGATTTAGAAGACGCCTTTCGCCTTGTCAGTGCGCCAATTATGGTGTGCTGCGAAGAGAGTGATGCAGCGTTGCAGGAGTGTGCTCGTAAGGTAGTAGCCGCAGCGAAGGTACGATATTTTCTGCACAAGAGGTAACTATGCCGGCGAGCAACTACATTATCCGTTGGCGTGACGATGCACAAGTCTGCGTCCGATTCAACATCGACGGCATTGTAACCTGCGCAGGTGTCGGAGCGATTAACGTAGTGGCAGGACAAGAAATGATCTTCGATCACGACGAACGCTGGTCATTTGAAGGAGTGACGTGTGAATGAGGATAACCCTGTGGTGTACCACAGTCTGTTTGAACATCGGTACGTTGACGATGAGCACGGCGATACCGTGCTACTTCCGTACGGCGGAGAAGTGGAGAAGTTAGAGGAGCTGTTAACAGAAAACGACGAAGCGCTCAACTTCGAGATTGACGACTCCAACGAGAACGAGATAACGATACGCGTGTATACAGACAGTACGGAGACCGAGGTAGACAAGAGTCTGAGCGCCGGTCTTGATACTGAAAACTCTGAGGCGTGGAACGAAGAGACAACTGTATTACGTCATATCGCGGTCGGTTACTCTACTTTGTCCGAAGACCCCAGGGAAGAGGACAGATTAATGTTGGCGTTAGACGGCAGCGCCTACGATCTGTTCATGCAACTGACACACGTACCGAATAACATCACTAAGGACAATTTGACGTGGTGGCTGTGCAACGTATGTTGGTATACCGGAAGTTTACGGGCAGCGATAACTGCGATAGCAACCGCCCAAGAGTCCGGCTTCTGGGACAGAGACTTCGCCGATGCCCACCAGAATGTAGCAGTAGTGGTATGGGTATCCAGTGTAAGTACGGCATACCAGCAGATGTTCGCAACCGTCATGCCCTTGTTGGATGTACCGATGATCGCATGGTTACGTGATCAGTATCTTGCTCCCTTGATCGGTGCGATGCAGGAACTAACATGTCTGTTCGCTGGTGAGAGGTAAGACATGCCACGATACATCGTAACCATCGAACTAACAGCGGATATTGCGATAACCGCTGAGTCTGCACAAGATGCGGACAGCACTGCGCGCATTATCGTGGAAGCACGACGTGGATTCCAACCACCAGCGTATCTAGTGGACGATGTTACCAACATCCACATTACGGACAGTTGGGTGGACAATGAACTCGAAGGAGAACAGGATGCCGGACGAACCTCTGACACTGAACCCGTCCCCGGAACCGTCCCCGGAACCGTCCCCGAAACCGTCCCCGGAACCACAACCTGAACTAGTGTCCGTTCACATTGCGGAAATGCAGCTATTAACTTCCATTGCTCAATGCATGATTGAAGCAGGGTTGTTAATGTCCAATCCCCCGCAACTGATAACACCGAACGGTAAACAGGATCACCAAACGAAGATTAACCAGCTCATTAATAAAGCTGGTGCACTTTCTATGCAATGGGGACTCGCTAAAGGTATCCTGGCTGTTGAAGAACACTCACCGTTGGTGGTAGCAACATGAACGGGTCGATTACGCGTATCGTATCCGTTGAATACGAGCGCCCCTTGCCGTGGCGAAAATGGAGCATCCACTTCTATCAGAAGACAATCGTCGAACCGAAGTGGATGCTCTATCTTCGTGTGATGTGGTTAATACGGGCATGCAAAGTACACACGATTCCATACGGCGTGTGGTACGATGCACGCACGAATAGTATTAATATCAACAGGATACGCCGTACTTGGTGTATCAAACGATGGCCCTATTTAATGCGCGATGAATACGGCGAGGAAGATAGGGAAATCGAAATCGAGTTTGAATACTGGTATGAACCAGCCGACCCGTCCGTTGGTTATACAACGGACTACCCCGTGTGGGAAATTACAAACGCGTACTTCACCGATACTGGTGAAGAGTACGAAGGAGATGCAGATGTCTGGAATGATGACATCAGACAATACTGTTGTGATAACCCGGAAGGTGGGTGAGTTAACCAATCATATCGTTCCTGCACAACACGGTGATTGGTTCTATCTTCGCACACTGCGTACAGTCGGTAAGATATTACCGCGCTCAGCTTATCCACTCTTCGAGTTTGAAGAGTTCTACTATTTCTACGTTCCGTGGCTTAACGCAGAAGTATCACTACACAGTAGTGAGTTCGACGGAATGCCACTCGACGTGGAAAACTGGTCAGACATTGAGGTAGGCTGCATGGCTCGCATAGATCAGTGGTATCTTGACCGTATGCGGGCAATGGGTAGGCCGGTACTTATTAAGGATGAACCGGACGGTTATGAGGGTGAGTTTCCTCTAACTAAAGATGATGTCGGTCGCATACTTGAGTTCTCACCATTCCATGCGGTCATCCAGTTTGCGGCTATCAGTATGAGTAACTACGATACCGATAGGTATCATACCGATAGGTATCATACGGATAAGCGAATCGGGCGCGACTGCATTGAGGACAGTATGCTCGTATGGGATGACGATGCGCCCGAAGAACGGAAAGTAACGGCTGACGGAGAAGTTCGTACGTTAGATAAAACTTGTTGGCCGGTTCATGTAGCGCCGGAAGAATGGTGTGGAGATACCATTGTTATCCCTTACCCGTTCACTATACCTGATTACGGTGAACACTATCACAGTAGTCCATTAACCCGTGTGGATTTCTGTCAAGAGTGCGGGTATCTGTGTGAGAGAGATGACATGCGGAGCATGGATGAGTACTCCGAGACAGCGTTATCCGGCGGGGATTGTTTAAGCCTGTGTGACGGTTGTTATGATTCGGACACTTATGAATACTCCTTCCTTGTAATTGGTGAGGAAGGCAAGGATGAAAATGAGTACCATATCGGTAAACATGACTCCAATCTTGAGGACGCACCCGATATAGTACATGATTTTGTCTCCCGTTGGGACTTTAAGGAACAACAACTACAGGATGTAAACAGTCGGTATTTCTTACGGCTAGATGAGCAAAGTGGATGGTCGAGTAACGTTGAGTGGGATTTTGATAAGTATACCGCCGAAAAGATTCAAACGTACTTCCGTAAGCGTAAGAGTTACGTGTGCAACTTCACTATTTTAAGGGTAAATACCAATGCGTACTACATACGGAGATCGGAAGTCTGTGCTTTTGCAGCATGGTTACAGAAGCAGTATCGTAAGGGAACCATTACACGCAGTCATCATCCACTCACAGATTACATGCCCACGAAAGGTCAGATTATTGTAGCGTTCCAACACGGTGACGAACCTACATTTGCAGTAGATACGCCTGACGTGTGGAATGAGCTACTAGTAACTGTGAGGTTATTGAAATCGCTTGGCGCGTGTTCTAATCAAGTTGCAATGTTCGCTGAAGTCTTCCCACAAGGCGTCAAGGTCACAGTTGAGAATATAATGATAGCGCAAAGCGCCGGACTAGACCTTGATTGGATGTCAAGTCATGTTCTAACAACATCGTGGTGCCGTCGGTATCGTGAGGCGCACGGGCCAAGTAGAAAAGCGCAAGTATTCTTCGAAGGATACTGGCATACGCATGCTGGTTCATTGAACATTACCGTAACTGTTCAGTATGACGAACGCGGTTACGATTTAACCGTACTGACAGAAGCAGGTACCGTACTAGCGACAGCAGTAGAATCTCTTCCGCTTACGCTTGATGAAATGTATGAACACGTAAAAGGGGTATACGCTGAGTATCTCAACGAGTGGAAACAGTACGGGTTCATGGTCGGTGGGCGTATAACACGCAAGGAGACGGTCAATGTCTGAAGAGAAGGGGTACCAAGGTTGGACTAACAAAGCCACTTGGTTAGTCGCGTTACAGATTAACAATAACAAACTGTGGCGCGGGCGTGTATATACTCTTGTACGTCAACGGAATATGCGGGCGGCACAAGCGGATGACGCGCTACGAGAGTTTGTGGAGTCACTGACGTGTGATTGGTTAGACGGTCA
>Ga0265297_10001391_pt1 | contig 57227 bp, 51 predicted proteins | sample Munlanlwell13791_FD_192502 | JGI IMG/M metagenome (GOLD analysis project Ga0265297, IMG submission 192502) | Leachate microbial communities from a municipal landfill in Southern Ontario, Canada - Leachate well 137-91 | ecosystem: Engineered > Solid waste > Landfill > Unclassified | place...
CGAGCAAACAAATTATAAGTGTCCTGCGGCGGAAGATGATACCAAAGTTGGGGTTTCTGCCCAAAAACACTACCAATATGATAAGCTAGTTGCTGCCGTTCTTTCGCCGGATTATAACCCAGTACACTAATTTCCCCACCCGTCGGGTAAAGTATCCCCGTCAACATTTTAATAGTAGTCGACTTACCCGCTCCATTGGGTCCAATAAAGGCCAATAACTCACCTTCGTTAACCGAAAACGAAATATCATCCACCGCCCGCACTTCTTTATATTGCGGTTTAACCACCGACGCCAACCCCGCTACCAAACCCGACTTCTTCAGTTTCAGACGAAACACCTTATCCAAATTCCGCACTTCAATTATCTTCTTCTTCGTTTTCATAACCTAGTTAAATTAAAAAGCTGTCAGGGCAGGACTCGAACCTGCAACTTGTGCATTAACAGTGCACCGTTCTACCATTGAACTACCTGACAATAAAAAAACCGCGTCCCTGTTATGTGACCCGGTATAAGTATGTTGCTAATCTGTCTTTGCTAACTCATATTACCCAAGTCGACATCAAGTCGGCCAATTAAATCGATAATTATGACAATTTGTTAGCAGCTTCTTTTCCATAGCAACTCTAGTATATAAAATAATAAATGTATGTCAAGCCAAGGAAAAAAATTAACTTTAAATTAATCTATAATTCCCCATTCGTATAATCCATCCCATCACTATAGACAAAACGTTTGGCGTGCAATTTCATCAACACAAATTCCGAATCAGCCGGACCATCGGCATACCACTGTCGCCATTCTTCTTTCCAGACTTTTTCTTTCACAGCCATATCCTCAATCACTTCCATTTCACCGCAAACTTTCAAGCCACGTAATTTTTCCGCATCGGCCGCAAAAATACACACCCGCGGATCATTACCAATATGCTCCATTTTTGATGAAGAAGCGTTAGTAATCATCCATAAGTCCAATCCTTCCGTTCCTCCATTGAGCATCATCCGCACCTCGGGAGCGCCGGTAGTATCAACCGTCGCCAGATTGATCAATTGAGTTTTGACCAGTAATTCCTTGGCCGCCAGCAAAGCTTTTTCTTGTTCCATATTTTCTAAGTTATATTATTACTTCTCATTATAACCCATTATTACTTAACCAGTACACCCATTGTCCTCTCGTCAATTTTCGCCCAAATGGCTTCATCGGTATCAATATGTATGATCAATTCCGCCCCTTGGCTAACCCTGGCTATTACATTATCAAAAACCACCTCATCTGTATTGGCCAATTTAACCAAAACAGAACTCCCATCAACGATAGCCAATTGGTTAAATAATTTCTTATCACCGTGTAAATGTCGCTGCGCCACAATAATTCCCTCCACCAAATCAACCTCTCCGACCGGACCGATTAATTTACCTCCCACCGAACCAAATAAATCCCCCGACAATCTTAATGGGGGATTGATTTTCAACATATCAGCATCACTTCGGCTTATTTCCACTTGCGTCTTTTCTCGGACCGGCCCCACCACCCGCACCCGCTCCAATTGCCCTTGGCCAGCTACCAAAGTCACGGTTTCCTCCGCCGCAAAACTACCCGGCACGGACAAATCATTACGTTTATTTAACTTGTATCCCACGCCAAATAAAGTCTCCAAATCAGATTGGGATAAATGGCAGTGCCTAGCTGATGTTTCAATTAAAACTTGACTCAAGGATAATTATAAAACTTATTTAAAACACTATCGTTCCTCTGATTACCACCCCCCGACCTTTCTTGGATGACTTCTGTTCAAATTCTTCATTTCCGCAATAACTAATAATATTTAAATCAACGTTATTCCCTTTTTGCTCTAACTTTCGCTTAACTTCTTCCGGTAAATCCACTAAATATTGTAACTTCCTTCCTGATTGCTTGCCCCAAACCATTTCTTGAACAAATAAATTATAGTCCTCAATCTTCCCTACCCGCTGGCAGCACAACTTCAAACTCTCCCGGGCATGAGGGCAATTTGGATTAAAATTGATCGCATCTTTTAGCTTTTGAATTGTTATAGCTAAATATTTACTTTTATCACCCTCAATCTCCCCTTTCTTCAAATAACACAAACCAATGTTCTTATGTGAGCAACAGCTCTCCGGGTCGATCTTCAGCACCTCTTCATACCCGGCCAATGCCTTATCAATATTATGTAATTGATAATCAATATTGGCCATCATTTGCGTAATTAATTTAACGTCTTCTTCAGAACACACTTCCAATGCCGACTCACAAGCCTCCCTGGCCGGTTCGAACTTATTCATCAAAATATTTAGCTTTATCACTCCCGCCCAAGCCGGTAAATACCCAGGTTCAAAAAATAAAGCCCCTTTATACAATTCCAATGACCGCTCATAATCCTGATCAATCAAGCACACTTCCGCATTGGCCATCATTAAAGCCCCCATATTTTTCATTTTATATTCCATTGCCTTAGTCAACGCTCGGTCATAACAGATCCGGGCTGATTTATAATCCTTTTGTTCATGCTTTTCCAATCCATATTGAAAAAAATAGTTTGGATCATTGGGAAATTTCTTCATGGCTTCATGCAAATATTTCTCCTTTTCCCACCCCCGCGAAGAGTTAATCACATTATCATATATACATTGGTACAATTCATCACTATTTTCTTTACGTAAAAAATCCTGACCGTCAGAAAGAATTTTTTTTCCCACTGCCGCCGCCTTTTCCAAATTACCGGCTTGCAAATAGGCATGGCTTAATATCGTCCGCAATTTATATGAATCAAGCGAATCAGACTTTAATTCCAACGCTTTTTCAAATGAATCAATGGCATCTTTTAACCTGCCCACCATCATCTGAGCTACCCCCAACTTAGAAAAAAATACAAAACGATGTTCAACTGTTTCTTTCCAGACTTCGTCGGCACTCAACTGTTCAGTATTTTTTGCATCAATATTTATCTGGCGCATAAAACTTCCATTAAATGTATCACCCCATCATAATAATAAAAACCGCCCCGGCGGTTATCAGAAAAAATCGGGGATGTGGGACTCGAACCCACGACCTCCTGCTCCCAAAGCAGGCGCGCTAGCCAACTGCGCTAATCCCCGATATTAAATTATACCAAAAATCCTCCAAAACAATCTAGATCTGAATATAATTATTTTTTCTTAATTTGTTTTTCCGTCACAAAAAAACCAAGATAACGACCCAGCATCAATCTAGTTTGCGCATCAAGCGAAGGAATTGAACCAAAAATAGATGAATTGATCGGCACCATCACCCAAGTTAAGATCATCTCCAAAGTATTCCAGTTTCCATATTTGGGCGGCCGCGGCGGTAGCATTAGAAACGATATACCCATCGCCACAAATAAACCAACCCAAGAAATAGTTAATAGTCGATCAGCCCAAAAAGGTAAATAAAATGACAACGGTGATTCAGAAAAAGAAGAACTCAACAAAAACGGCCACCAGCCCGCCGACAACACAAATAAACTACCCGTTGCCCAGGAAAAATGACCATCGAGAATACGCCACGTTTCCACCAACTTACGATACCAACCAATTGATTTATCTTTAAGGCTGGCTCGCACCATATAGGGAAAATGTTCAATCCCATATGCCCAACGCCGCATCTGCGCATACTGTGCCACCATCGTTTGCCACAAACTTCCGGCCAACACTCCATCCATATAAACCGGTGTCAAAATCGGAATCACGCTATGATCCCCGGCATATTTAAACATCGCTCGGTAGTATTGTTTGGAATCCTCTGACACAACACTCACATCCCAGAAATCTATATCAACCAAAGTTTTCATGCTCATCGCCTGACTGGAAAAATTGACCATTCGATAACTTCTAGTCGATTCAACTATCTGCCAAAACGAAGAAGAAAAAGCAATAGTGCGAGTAATTAAAGGCACATCCCAAATATTATTATTGTAAATAGGGATCGGCTGATAACTTTGCCTGGTTCTTTTTTCATTCAGTAAATATTTATACGACAAATTAGCAAAATACTGCGGATGAACCCGAGTATCGCAATCAAAATTCGACACTATCACTTGTTCATAATCGATCTTTTTTTCATCCAAATATTCCCGCAATCTTCGCCCCGCCCAAGTAGCATTGGCGCTCTTAGCCTTGATCTCCCCCACAATATTGTCGGGATGAATTGTGATCAAAAAATCACCAAATTTATCTTGATATCTGGCCTTTAGTCGTTCCCCCCTTTTATTTAATTCCTCACCCGCCCTCTCCTCCAAAGCCAACACAATAATAATCTTCTCTTTAGGATATTTGGCCGCTAAATATGAATCCAACGAAGGGACAATAATTTCCTCCGTCTCGTTGTAGGAAGGTAAAATTACCACATGATAAATATCCTGCCAACCCCAAACCCCGCCCGGAATTTCGGCTTTGGTCAATTTTTTTAAAATAGTAAAATAATCTATTTTTTGTTCCCTTTTCATCATCCGATAACCAATTATCAACCGTCCACCAATTTCCACCGCCTTGAATAACCAATACAAATCAAAAATAATCACCCACACCGCCACCAATTGGGGGTTAAAAAAAGAAAAAACCAGCGGCACTATCAGCATACTCCAACTTAACAATCCGGGGAAAATCTCCAGACTACGCTTAAACCAATAGCTATCTATCCATGAAATATATTTTTTAGACATAAAAAAATAATTACGAATTAACGAATTGCGTGAATTAATTTTAAACTGTCATCCTGGAAAGAAAGCGTAGCGCTTCTTATCCAGGACCCCCTTACCACTTAAGCATTATTAATATTCATCTCCCTTTGTACTTTAGGGGGTCCTGGATATCGAAACGGCCCGCAGGGCCTTTCGCTTCCAGGATGACAATTTTAATTCATACAACTCGTTCATTTGTAATTATAGATCAAACATACGACATATAATAAATCACCGTCACCAACACCAGCACTTCCAAAAAAGCCGCCCCGCCAATCAAAAAGTAGCTAACCAGTCTTTCTCGGTTATAAGCAAAAAAAGCAATCAATAGATGAATCAAGGCTACCACACTACCAAAAATCGGAATCACATATTTATATAACTTCTCGTTAAACTGTAAAAAATTAAAATAAACCGGAATCCCCATGACCACACTCGACTGTCGATATAGCATAATCCACATTATCCAGGCCAGCAACAAAAACACCACCAACAATGCCAGGCTAAACAATATCGCCTTATCTTTCCAAAAAACTGCCTGATTTAGCTCCATCTGTCTAATATCTTGTTTAGACATAATATTTTTTCCACTCCTAAGAAAATAAATAAGAAATCTTGCCCTATTTACATTATACCAGCTAACTTCTCTTCATTTTGCTTTCCAACAATACCACACAAGCAATCAACACCAACACCAGAACTAACGCCGGTCCCGGCATGCCAACCACTAACCACTGATCATTAATTAATATAAAATTAATAATGCTATCCCAAAACATAAACCCTACCAAAACCGCCACCGCGAGGCTACCACCAAAAAAATATCCCAGCCGCTCCGCCAAAAAAGCCAAACTGACCATAATTAAATAATTTGCCAAACTAATATCCAGAAAAAGTAGTAATACCGCCGCCGAAAAAACACTGAACAATAAACTCCTCGCATATTGATTGGCCACCCACAATTTTATCCTGCTCATCATCCATTGACCATATATAACTTGGCAAAATATCGCCATCGTAATAAACAGCCCCAGTTTTGATATGATTCCCGTCCCGGAAAACCCCAGAAAAACGCCATAACCGAGCATTGACCATAGAGATAATACTATCAACCAAATCAATAACGATATCAATCCACCCCAAAACCACCGCCTGACTAACCATAAACCAGTTATCGATAAATCAAAATACCAAACCCACCCCAAAACTACTAACCAGCTAACCAAAATTAAAACAATATACAAAGAATTATCATCGATCAAACAGGTTAAAAACATTACCATCACATACATCCCGATCAATATTGTCAATCCAGTCAATAATATTCTTTCCATTTGACTCATAAAAAAACTCCTACTAGATACATTGTAGAAGTTTTTTATACTTAATAAAATTAAATTATCAATAATAAACCCCCCAACAATATCACCAACAACTGCGATAAAATCCCACCCCAGTGATTATTTCGATTTTGGATCATCTTGTGCCACTCAATATAATTTTGACCAAATGTTGTTTTCCACATTAACAAAAAGAAAGTTATCACGTCTGGCAATATCGAAAACATCATCCCAATTAAAATTTTAGGATTCAAATCATTGCCCACTAACCCGAAAACCAAGCACAAACCCACTAGCATATCCACCGAAGCTATAACAAAAAACCGTCTATTCTTGGTAAAATCAGGATCCCAATGGGGCAGCGTATCCATAAGAAAATGCATAATCACCGAATAAAACAATATTTCGGCATAACTAGCCCCACTCGCCCCGATCGCCGCCCCCACCACCAAATGTGCTGTTGATAACATATTAATTACAAATTAGAAATTAGAAATTGATGAATTGTGCTAATTAACCATCTCCCTCATGTCATCCCCGACCGGAAGCGGAGCATAGCGGAGCACTCCGGTTATCGGGGATCTCATCAATAGGGCGTTTATAATAAACTTAATGATGAGATCCCCGCTCAAGGCGGGGATGACAGGGGAACGACTAATTAGCACAACTCGTAAATTTGTAATTTATCATTATCTACCGTTATAATTAAGTCGCACAATAATTTATATAAATAAAATAAAAACATGAAGCTATCCGCCGCCATCAATCAATTTCTGGAATATTGTCAAATTGAAAAAGGTAAAAGTCAAAAAACATTAGAAAATTACCAACATTACTTAAAACGCTTTCTTAATTTTACCAAAGATATACCCGCGGACAAAATCGATGCCAAGATCATTCGGACCTATCGCCTGCATCTATTGACCCACAAAAACCAGCGCGACGAAACTATCACCCACCGCACCCAAAATTATCACCTGATTGCCCTGCGAGCCTTGTTCAAATACCTGCAAAAAAATGATATCAACTCTTACAGTCCCGCCAAAATTGAATTAATTAAATTACCAACCAGATTGCCCCAATTTCTGGAATATAATGAAATCAACCAGCTTCTAGAATACCAACCCGACCCCAAAAACATCATCGAAATACGCGACCTAGCCATTATTCACACTCTATTTTCCACCGGCCTGCGAGTCAGTGAACTTATCAAATTGAAACGAGAAGATATTAGCCACCAACGCCAAGAAATATCCATCATCGGCAAAGGCGGCAAATCACGAATCGTTTTCCTCTCCTCTCTTGCCGAAGCCAATATTAATAAATACCTATTACTAAGGAAAGACTTAAGCCCTTATCTCTTTGTCAATCATTACCGCAAACATAACCAAACTGAACCTCTGTCGGCCCGTAGTATCCAAAGAATTATCAAAAAAATGTGTAAAAAAACTGGTGTGGTTAAACCAGTCACTCCCCACACCCTCCGCCACTCATTTGCCACCGACCTACTAATTAACGGCGCCGACCTGCGTAGCGTTCAATCCCTACTCGGTCATAGTTCAGTTACCACCACCCAAATATACACCCACCTCACCGACAAACAACTCAAAGAAATTCACCACAAATACCATGGCCAACGATCCAAAAAATAAATTTAACTAATCAGCTCTAATTCCACCTGGCTCTTCATTTTCACCAGAGCCGCTCCGGTTTTAAAAATAACTCCCTTCTGATTAGTTTCAACATAACAATCAGCCGACAAAACGGTACTCTTTTTCCATAAACCAAAACCATTATCGACAACAAAATGATCAATCCAACCATCAACAAGATTAAAAGACACATCAGTTACTACGCCCAACCTCTCCCCACCAATACTATATGCCCGCCGTCCCAAAACCATTATTTTATCTTGTACCAACTGCTTACTAATCGTCATCAGTTTATGATTTAATATCCGACCCTGAACTTGCATAACACCATTCCACCAATCCACCGCCCGATCGATATCAATAATCCTTACCTCCTTTGTCCACCGACTTTTCTTGATCAGCAGAGCAATCACCCGTGGTTTATTGGCATCCACCACCAACTCCACCACCCGCCCCAACATCCGATTCGATTGGCGTACTCGACAACGACTATTAATAATTTTGGTGGCCCAAACAATATTTTCCATAACTATATTATATCTCAGATATAGCTGGTTGTATGATAAAATAATACCATGACCTACCCTCTCCATAAAATTCGTAATTTTTGTATTATTGCCCATATTGATCACGGCAAATCAACTCTGGCTGACCGACTCCTGGAAAAAACCAATAGTGTTGATAAACGAAAAATGACCAACCAAATGTTGGATACCATGGATCTTGAACAAGAAAGAGGTATCACTATCAAACTCACGCCCGCTCGCATGAAATACCAAGATTACATCTTAAACCTCATCGATACCCCTGGCCATGTCGATTTTGCCTATGAAGTTTCCCGCAGCCTGGCCGCCGTAGAAGGCGCCATCCTCCTGGTTGATGCTTCCCAAGGCATCCAAGCCCAAACTGTCGCCAACACCTATGCCGCCATGGAACATGATCTCACCATTATCCCCGTATTAAATAAAATAGACCTACCCGCCGCGCGACCCGCCGAAATAAGCCAAGAAATATGCGATACCTTTGGCTTTAAACCCAAAGAAATATTAGCCGTCAGCGCTAAAACCGGTGAAAATGTGGAACTACTTCTAGAGGCCATCATCCAACAAATACCCAGCCCCGCTGGGAGAAGTGACTCTCCCACCCAAGCTTTAATTTTTGACTCCAAATACGATTCCTATCTTGGTGTTATTGCTTTCGTGCGCGTCGTCAACGGGGCTATTCATCAAGACGATACGATTGAATTAATTACCACCCAACACCGAACGCAAATATCTCAACTAGGTTATCTTCTACCTCATTACCAAGCCCAAAATCAGATCAACACCGGTGAAATAGGCTACATTGCCACTGGCTTAAAGAGCGTCAATGAGTGCCGCGTGGGCGACACCGTCACCACCACCATCAACCCAGCCACCACTGCCTTACCCGGTTACAAAGAAATTCCCCCCAAAGTCTTTGCCGGCATATATTGTGAAGAAGGCCAGGAATATGACGATCTAAAAGACGCTGTGGAAAAACTTAGCCTCAATGATGCTTCTTTCACTTTCGAACCAGAAATGTCCGACAATCTCGGTCCGGGCTATCGGTGTGGCTTTCTTGGTTTACTGCACATCGAAATCATCAAAGAAAGGCTCCAGCGAGAATTTAACCTCGACGTTATTCTTACCACCCCAACCGTCAATTACACCATCCAAAAAACCGATGGCGAAACCATTGTCATTAAAAATCCCGGTCAAATGCCCGACGCCGCTGCTATCGTCCAAATATCTGAACCATGGACCAAAACCGAAATTATCACCCCTAACAACTATATCGGCAACATCATGGAGATGACCAAAAAACACCGCGGCCAATACAAAAACACCCAATTTTTAGGCACCGACCGCTCCCTGCTTACTTTTGAAATTCCCTTATCGGAATTAATCACCAATTATTATGACCAGCTAAAATCCGTTTCTCAAGGATATGCTTCCATGAACTATGAAATAACCAATATTAGACCCGGCCACCTCGTTAAACTAAATATTTTAGTCAACAATGAGACAGTTGAATCGCTAGCCATTATTACCCATCACGACAAAGCCGAATCCATGGGCCGCCAAATTGTGGGCAAACTCAAAGAAATTATTCCCCGCCAAATGATTAAAATCCCCATCCAAGCAGCCATTGGCGCCAAAATAATCGCTCGGGAAACCATCCCCGCCATGCGCAAAGACGTCACCGGCTATCTATACGGCGGCGACTTTACCCGCAAACGTAAATTATTGGAAAAACAGAAAAAAGGTAAGAAAAAAATGCAATCAATTGGAAAGGTTGAAATTCCCAAAGATGCATTTATCCAAATAATCAAAAAAGAAACCTAGAACAAATCAATAAAAAAATTACGAATTAAGAATTACGAAATTAATTAGTCGTATATCATTTATTTTAATTATATGGCTAGCCGCAAAAAAAATTACTGATAATTCGAAATAATCATCACCGAGGTAAAACTTTCGCTGCCATTAATTAAAATAAATGATATACGACTAATTAATTTCGTAATTCTTAATTCGTAATTTTTTTATTGATTTGTTTAACAATCTTATATTACGTCGTATTTCAGATACACTCCCCAATCTTGTAACCACTTAAGATTTTCCACCACCGGTTGAAAATATTCATAAAATACTCCTGTTCGGGATGGCTGGACGTCAAAAGTAAATCGCCCCACCTCTCCCGGCGCCACTGTGGTCTGGTCCATTTCCATCCGGTTAACCGAGAGCCAAGTATCGGCATCATATAAATAACTAGATCGATCCATCGGTCGAGTCGTCCCCAAATGAAGAGCGTTATTTCCTTCCTTCTGCCAAGTCGCTGTACCCGTATTCAAAAATTCGATCCAACTAGTCGCTTGATCACCCACCTGTAAATTCAGATATTCTGACTGATCGCGCCAAGCTGCGGCATATAAATCACTATTGGTCACCTCCAACTCCCAATAAATACCCATATCGTTCATCCAAGCAATATTCTCCGCAACCGGTCGAAAATACTCGCGATAGGCACCAACTTGATTTGGCGCTTTGATAGTAAATTCAAAACGCGCTATTTCACCAGGTTTAACCTCAACACTGCTCATGGCAATACGGTTATTTGACAACCAACTACCACTTTCATAAAAAAGACTACCGCGGTCCATTGATCGATCAGTACCCAAATGAACAGCATTGGCCCCATTCTGTAGCCAAAGAGCATCGCCTGTATTCTCAATTTCCACCCATAACGTCCTAGTTTCTCCCGGCTTCATAACCCAATAATTTGATTGCTGCTTCCATTGAGCCAAATAATTACTACCATAAACGTCAATTGGATCTGGATCTGGATCTGGTTCTGGATCAGGCTCAGGATCAACATCTTCCCCTTCCCCCATCGCCTGCATTAACGCCTTGACGTTCAATCGTCCATGGCCATAGCGCACATCAAAATCCCCCGTCATATCACTGACCTGTTCAGCCGTCGAGGCCAATAAATCATCAATTTGTGTTGGTGTTAAAGAGTTATCGTTATTAAACATCATCGCGACCGCTCCCACTACATGCGGCACCGACATGGAAGTACCTTCATAAACAGCAAATTCACTCCCGGTGTCTTTCCGCAAAGCCGCCACCACGTCCACCCCCGGCGCCACCAAATCCAATTCATTACCACGATGAGAAATGAATGAAGCATTACTCAAAGTCGCCACTTCATCATTTTTATCCACCGCTCCCACCGCGATAACTGAACTATATTGAGCGGGATAATAAAGATAATCAATATCCACTCCATAGGATTCAGAATTACCGGCCGCCGCCACTAAAACCACACCATGATCGTAGGCATAGGCCACCGCCTCTCTAACATTCTTCTGATCAACAGTCGCTCCCAAACTTAAATTAACCACCTTCGCCCCATTATCAACAGCATAATAAATACCCTGGGCAATATTGAACAAACTAGCTGATCCATTGGCATTTGCCACTTTGATCGGCATAATTGTTGTATTCCAACAAACCCCGGCCATCCCAATCTCATTATTAGTATTGGCACCAATTATCGACGTCACGGCTGATCCATGATCATTGTCATCGGTAATATCATTGTCATCGTAAACAAAATCATAGCCATGCACATCATCGATATATCCATTGTCGTCGTCATCTAAATCATTACCTGAAATTTCATCTTCATTGAGCCACATAAGATCTTGCAAATCGGGATGAGTATAATCAAGACCAGTATCAATCACCGCCACCACCACCTCTTGGCTACATTTATTGGTGTCCCAAACAGTTTCCAAACCAATAGTTTTTAAATTCCATTGACCATACCCACTACCATTCTTAACATAGTAATAATCATTGGGTACAGTCGTCAAAATTGTGGCCTGCCCATCTTGTTCAACACTTTCCGCACCCCGCCAAATCTGACTACTTTGAACATTAGCTTCCTCAGTATGCACCAGAACATATCCACCAGCACCTAACTGTACTTGATCCAAAGTCAAACTATTTTCCTCCATAAATCGCGTCAGATCCACCCCGCTAGCCAGCTTGATCACTAAATCTCCAGTATAATTTTTATCATCATTCAATGTAGTACTCGCTTGCACGTTAACCATCGAAAACAACATTACCAGCGTCATACTCAAAGCCAAAAGTCTTTTCATGTTTTTCCTCAATAATTTTAAATTTTATACATTAACAGTATATCTTTTTTATTTAAATTTAAAAAACTAATTAAAAATATATTAACTTCGAAAAAATAATATCCCCTCATAACCCAATCTTAACCCAATGCACATTAAAACAAATTAAAAAAAATCATCGTTAGATACCGATGACTTCTCCCTAGGGTAAACTTCTCATCCCCCTCTTATATTTAAATGGGTGCAGGGGGATTCACCCTTCCGATATAGATTAAATAGATGAGGGGTGTAAACTTCTCATCCCCCTCTTATATTTAAATGGGTGCAGGGGGATTCGAACCTCCGACCGTCTGCTTAAAAGGCAGCTGCTCTACCAACTGAGCTATGCACCCCTATCTTTTATAACCACCAAAAAAAACAATCTTCAACACCTTGCGCTAAAAAACTTAGAGCAACATTTACATACTACCAGGTTTTACCAAAAGAACCAACATCAATCTATATTCTAGTCTTCTTCGGGAATAATAAAATAGCTAGTCACAATCATCAAAATAACTGGCAGAACTATCCACCATGATTGTCTAGCCATTATCCACGCAATAACTGTTGATTGAGAATTAATACTCGCCTGTACCTCCGGTGCCAAAAATGACATAATTGTCGAACAAACTATCAAAGCAAAAAACACACTGTAAACAAAAGATAAAATCAAGGGATGCATCACTTTAACATCCGCCATGGCTTTGGCATGTTCGGCTCGCACCGACATCAGAATAATTATGGCTACAAACAAAAAAGTCTGCGTCAAAAACATCGAAAACAATCGATCAGATATTGATTCATTCAATAATACCCCACCCACATTTTGGATAAGACTATTAAAACCCGGGCCCACCACATCAACCACTGCCACAGCGATATAAACGTTAAGTAAAGTTAAAATAATTTTATTTCTCTGTAAAATAAAACCGTATAACACCGATACCAAAATACAAAAACCAATAAAAATATTCCAACTCAGTACCATTTTAGCCTCCTTATAGAAACAAACCTAACCATAGCGTACCCCAATTATGGGTCAAGGATCAAGAGCCTAAAAAAGTCTCCTGTCACTACAAACCCATCTTCCTTTTCATTCGATCAATTACTCCTTCTTCATTGTAACTTTCTCCGCGCACCGCGGCATATTTTTTAATCAAATCTTTCTCTTCGCGAGTAATTTTCTGGGGAATATCCACAATAATATTTACCAAATGATCCCCTCGCTTACTCTCATTTCCCAAAAACGGTACTCCCTGGTCAGGTAATTTGAATTCAGTCTGACTTTGCGTCCCCGCTGGAATTCGCAAATCATATTCACCATCCAAAGTTCTAATCTTCACCACATCACCAAGTACCGCTTGAGTAAAATTGATATGATTTTCAGTTTTTACATTTTGCCCCTCCCGTCGAAAATAACTATCGGTCTTGACCTTAATTTGAACCAATAAATCACCGTCATCACCCCCAGCCAGGGCCGCCTGTCCCTTCCCTTTCAGACGCAATACCATCCCGTCCTCCACTCCGGCCGGCACCGCCAGTGTTTCCCGCACTCGCCCGCGTCGTCGCCCCTCGCCACCACAATCCTGACATTTTTCTTTTGGCACCCGGCCTTTACCCTGACACTGGGGACATACCTGAACTTGCCGGAAAGAACCGAAAACAGTTTGGCTAACCGATTCCACTTGACCTTTACCATCGCAAGTTGAACAATCGGCCATTTTTTTACCTTTAGCACCAGTCCCACCACACTGCTCACATTTGATCATCTTTTCCATCTCCACTTCCACTTCTCGCCCAAAAACCGCCTCCTTAAATTCAACTTCTAAAACCTGCCGAATATCACTCCCCCGCTGATTTTGTCTCGCCGCCCGCGAACCGCGCCGTGCCCCTCCCCCAAAGAAAACATCGAAAATATCACCTAAATCATCACCAAAATCAAAATCAACCTTAAAACCTCCCGGAGTGTAAGCGCCACCAAAATCACCAGGATTAAATCCACCCGCTCCCGCCCCACCACCTCTAAAACCAGCCGATCCAAATTGATCATAAGAAGAACGCTTAGCCGGATCAGACAAAACCCGGTAAGCTTCATTAATTTTTTTGAATTTTTCTTCCCCCGCTTTTCCCCCACCCTTATCCGGGTGATATTTGTGCGCCAATTTGCGATACGCTTTTTTAATCTCGCCTTCCGACGCACTTTTGCTTACACCTAATATTTTGTAATAGTCTTCACTCAAAACTAAAAAATAATTAATAATTGATAAATAGTGCTAATTAACCGTCCCTCATGTCATCCCCGACCGGAAGCGGAGCGCTCCGGTTATCGGGGATCTCATCAATAAGGCGTTTATAATAAACTTAATGATGAGATCCCCGCTCAAGGCGGGGATGACAGGGGAAATAACTAATTAGCATAACTCATTAATTGATCAACTAAGCAATCTGTTCCCCACTAGAAGCATCAATAACAATACTCAATATCTCCTCAGAATCAGGAGAAGTATAAACAATATACCAAGCCAAATTATTATTGTCCGCTAGCGAGAGCATTTGTGAAATTTGATAATTAGGATGATCTTGACGATACTGATAACCACCAAGAATATCCGCCTTTTCCATTGCTTCGGCATAACTTACCTTCCAATACTTGATGGGAATATTTAATACTCCCTTCTTTAAAATATAGTCATCCCGAAAAATCAAAGTACGGGTGAATTTACTCGTATCAGAGCGGGAAATATCAATCGCCCAATAATAACGGGGCTGTAAATCAGAGGAAAAAATAAATTTATCCACCACCCCGTCATCTTTTAGACTAGAAAAATACTTCGATGAAACCAATAACAGTTTAGCATCCGATTGCCAATCTAAAGCCAAGTCATTGGCTAGATTAAACAGTTCTTTAGCTTTGTTTAAAACTTGTTCATTGTCTTCCACCTTGTAAACATCATCCAAAACATCATCGGTCGTTTTACCGTTCTCTTCACTTACTAAAGTATTATCGTTGTTTTCAATGGTAGTTTGATCGGTCTGATCGTCGGTGGTATTGTCATTGTCGCCAAAAACTGAACAACCGGTCAACATTAAAATACCTATAAACAAACCCCCGACAAAATACTTTTTCATTTTTCTCACCTGGTTAATTTATTTACTAACCATATTGTATCAACAATATAACTCGAAAGATAACTAAATTATTCTTTCTTGTCTTCCTCACTTTTTTTCTTGGTTTTGACATCCACTACCGGTTCATCGGCCTCTTTTTTATGGTCAGTCTTGGTATCTTGTTTACTAGCCTGCTCATACATTGCCGCCCCAATTTTTTGGACCGCTTCGCTCAATTTTTGATTAGCTGTCCGTAATTTTTCTAAATCATCCCCCTCTTTAACTTCTTTAAGCTCTTTTGCGGCTTCTTCAATCTCTTTCTTGTCGGCTTCACTCACCTTATCCTTATAATCTCGCAAAGTCTTCTCACTACTATAGATTAATTGCTCCGCTTTATTCCTTTCCTCAATCAATTCCTTTTTTTGCTTATCATCATCCGCGTGCGCTTCCGCCTCTTGCCTCATTTTTTCCACCTCCGCCTCCGATAAACCACTCGATCCCTGAATCACAATATTTTGCTCCTTGCCTGAAGCCTTATCTTTGGCCGTCACATTGAGAATACCATTGGAATCAATATCAAAGGTCACTTCCACTTGCGGTACCCCGCGCGGCGCCGGTGGAATTCCATCCAAAATAAAACGACCTAAAGACTTATTATCAACCGCCATTTCCCGTTCACCCTGTACCACATGTACCTCAACTGAAGTTTGACTGTCCGCCGCGGTTGAAAAAACCTGACTGGCTTTGGTTGGCACGGTTGTATTTCTCTCAATTAATTTTGTCGCCACCCCGCCCAAAGTTTCAATACCCAATGATAATGGTGTCACGTCCAATAACAAGATGTCTTTTACATCGCCCGACAAAACTCCCGCCTGAATGGCCGCTCCCATGGCCACCACTTCGTCCGGATTGATGCCTTTATGTGGTTCTTTACCAAAAAATTCCTTCACCTTCTCCTGCACTCGCGGCATCCGAGTCTGCCCACCTACCAACACCACCTCATCAATATCTTTTTTATCCAACTTGGCGTCCTTTAAAGCCTTGGCGCAAGGCTCGATCGATCTTTCCACTAACTCATCCGTGATTTCTTCCAATTTAGCCCGCGATAATTTAACATCCAAATGCCTCGGACCATCGGCCGTATTGGTAATAAACGGAATATTAACTTGGGTCTCCACCGTTGACGATAGCTCAATTTTGGCTTTCTCAGCACCGTCTTTCAGGCGTTGCAAAGCCAGCATATCGTCACGTAAATCAATACCCTCAGTTTTTTTGAATTCATCGGCCAAATAATCAATCACTGCTTGATCAAAATCATCACCGCCCAAATGAGTATCACCATTGGTAGCCAAAACTTCCACCGTATCGTCTCCTACCTCCAAAATTGACACATCAAAAGTACCGCCACCCAGATCGTAAACCACAATCTTTTCATTGGCCTTCTTATTTAAGCCATATGCCAAAGCCGCCGCGGTCGGTTCATTGATGATACGCTTAACCTCCAACCCAGCAATTTTCCCCGCGTCTTTGGTGGCTTGACGTTGCGAATCATCAAAATAGGCCGGCACAGTAATTACCGCCTCCGTCACTGCTTCTCCCAAAAAACTTTCCGCGTCTTCTTTCATTTTCTGTAAAATCATGGCGGCAATCTCTTGAGGCGTATACTCCTTCTCGTCCATGACAATTAAAATCGAATCATTTTTACCATTTTTAATTTTAAAAGGAAAAAGTTTTTTATCACGAGCCACTTCTTTGTCACCAAATCGGCGCCCAATCAACCTTTTAGCACTAAAAATTGTATCTTCCGGATTGGTCACCGCCTGCCGTTTAGCCAATTGTCCCACCAAACGTTGACCATTCTTGTCCACCGCCGCCACCGAAGGCGTGGTCCGGTTCCCTTCCGCGTTCGTGATTACCGTCGGCGAACCACCCTCCATAATCGCCATACACGAATTAGTTGTGCCCAAATCGATACCAATAATCTTATTCATGATATTTTCTCCTCTAAGTTAATACTATAAACTAAGCTTTATAAATCAAAACTTTAGCCGGTTTAATAACCTGATCTTCCATCATAAATCCCATTTCCACCACTTCGGCAACCTTACCATTATTGGCTTTGTTCCCCTCCTTAAAACCAACTGCCTCCGCCAAATGGGGATCAAAAGTATCCATATCTGGCCCCATCTTTTTGATACTATAACTATGCAAAATATTCTCAAAAGAATCCAAAATCATTTTTACACCGTCACCTTCATTTCCTAAGACCACCGCCGCCCGCCGACAACTCTCATAGACCGGCAAAAAAGATAATACCACCTCCATCTTGGCCAACGACAATAATCCTTTTCTCTCTTCTTCGCTCCGTCGCTTATAATTGGCAAAATCAGCTTGTGATCTTTTTAATGATTCATCTAGTTGACGACATTTTTCCACCAAGTCCGGTAGCTGTCCATCATCAGTAACTGAATTATTTTTCACCGTCTTTTTCACTTTCTTGGTCGACATTTGATAACTCCTTAAGAAGTAAATAAGCTAAAAATCTTCCAACATCTTCGAAGCAAAATCCATTAATTTTGGTAGTATCTGATAATCCATCCGCACCGGCCCCACAGAACCAAAAATATGACTTTCACCAAATGGGTCACGAAATTTTTTCACCGCAAAAGCCAAATCGCGAGTATAATCATAGTTTAATTCATCATCGAGATAGACCCGATATGTCCCGTCCGGAAGTTGCCGGCGCAAATCTGCGATAATATGATCAATCCGATCAAGCAAAATACCCATCCGTTGTGTCAATTGCCCATCTCGAAACTCCGGCCGATTTAAAATATACTGCATCCCATTCATATACCATCGATCCTCCGGCATACTAATAATCACCAAACTATCGGTAATATTGGCCACCTCTGTCGCTAGCACTTTTACCGCCTGTGAATACTTGGTCGAATCCAAAGATCCTAGCACCAACGACATTCGCCTTCGAAATCGCGGCGGTAAATCCTTGGCCGCCATCAGATGATCAATAAAATACCGATAACCAACAATGGTTGGTATTCGTCCCGAAGAAGTATGGAATTGTTTTAAATATCCACTTTTTTCCAATTCCACCATGTCATGGCGCACCGTCGCGCTGCAACAACTCATCTTGTGTCGCCTCACCAACCACGCCGAACCCACCGGACGAGCCCAATTGATATAGTCTCCCACAATCATCCGCAAAATATTTTTTTGACGCTCATTGATTGTTTCCACAATAATTTATGTTTATTAGACTATTCCTGGCTACATTTATAATAATAAAATTAGCACTCGAAAAAGTCAATTGCTAAAATAAACCACCGCAAATGTTAAAATATAATTAGTGGAACAATTACGAATTACAAATGACAAATTACAAATGATGAAATTGATTAGTCACATATCATTTATTTTAATTATATGGCTAGCCATAAAACTTACTATTATTAGACAGATCCACCTTAACACCTCCGACCAAACTTTCGCTGCCATTAATTAAAATAAATGATATGTGACTAATCAATTTCATCATTTGTAATTTGTCATTTGTAATTCGTAATTAATAATACGTCCATGAAACTACAACATAAAATATTATTTTTCCTGCTTTTTCCCATTCTCCTACCAATTTCCACCCACGCTCAAACCGAATATTCATATAAATGGATATCACAAAGTAGTTATGTTCAACTATACCCAGAAGAAGAAACTCAATTTTGGGTATTGATCGAAAACACCGGCCAGGCCACTTGGGACAAAAACCTTCCTATCCATCTCGGCACCGATCGCCAACCTGATCGCCAAAGTATTTTTTATGACTCTTCCGACTGGCTTACTACTAATCGTGCCGGGGAGCTGACCGAAGACACAGTGGTTCCACCCGGCGGCCGAGCTGTCTTTTTATTCAATATTATTGCCCCCAATCAACCCGGTACCCATCGAGAATATTTTCGACCCGTCATCGAAAATGTATCTTGGCTAGAAGATTATGGAATATATTGGGACATAACCGTCAAACCAAAAGAAAACGAAACCACTATTCCCAATGATTCTACCGATAATTATATTACCGATGGTTCGTATCGCAGTCAATTATTGTCACCGGATGTCACTCAATTTACTCTCGCTCAAGGTGACAGTAAAAATCTTCACCTGCAGATAAAAAATGTTGGTACCGCTACCTGGTACAATGATGGCCCGAGTCCCATTCATCTAGCCACCGCGCGCGATTGGGACCGTACCAGTATTTTTTATAACAACAGCTGGCTCAGTCAAAACCGCACCACCGCCATTAATGAATCAAATGTCCCGCCTTCCCAAAACGCTTCCTATAACCTAGTGTTAACCGCCCCCACCAATGCTATCCCGGGAATATATTCCGAAAGCTTTCAATCTGTTGCCGAAAATATCACCTGGTTCATGGACTATGATATCACCTACGAAATTACCGTCCGTAGCTCGGACCCAAAGTACGGCGAAATTGTCCGCAACAATACCATTGATCAATTTCTATCCAGCGGCCATCAGATCACTATCACCGATTTAGCCAGTGGCCAAAGCCTGCAAGTTAAAACCATCAGCATGGATCGCTGGCACGCCGATGTTGTGCCACTGACCACCAATGATACTGCCATCATTCGGGAGATATACAATTATTATGATGATTTTCACCCCGGCTGCACCGGCGATGATTGGATTCTTTGGCAACCCAATGCCGTCACCGTCCAAATCGACACCGACTCGCAATCACGAAAAATCGCCGCCAGCATGGATGGCTGCGCCCACGATGTCAATGGCGGGATTACCGACAATGGTTTCCCCGGACATTTCGACCTCCATTTCTATGAAAGTATGATGCACGGTAAAGAAGAGTTTGATTGCAGTTTTCAAAAAATGGTCCAAAAAGCCGCCGGCAATCCTAACTGGCCAACATATGGTCAAGCTGATCCTTGTTGGAACCCATGTGTCGGTGGTGGTTGTTAAAAATAAATTAGGAATGACGAATTACAACATTGTAATTCGTCATTCCTAATTTATTTTTAACAACCTCTTTAACCAAAGTTAACAACCATAATTAGAAAATAACTATATAAACAAATTTATATAGTTTTTTTATGCCCCCCAAATCCACATTAATAATCTGGTTCTGTCTGGCATTTATCACGGGGATATTCTTGGGAACAAACTTTTTCACTCTCCCCCACAATCTCGTCTACTTTATCCTAATTTTGTTTATCCTGTCATATTTTACCAACCATCAATTAGTATTTATCTACATCATTCTCCTCGGTCTTGGCAGTGGCTCAAACCATATCAATCAATATATCAATCAGCAATCAAATAATAGCATCGGACAAATTACTACCATCTCTGAGAAACAAATTTTAACCGGCATTATCACGGATATCCCCAACCAAAAAAACAATTCACAAAAACTAACCGTGGGACACATTCAAAAAGATCATCAAACCTACTTTGGACAAATAATAATTACCACTAGCGCTTTTCCACGTTACCACCTCGGCCAAATTATAGAAATAACCGGCCAAATTACCCAACCAACCAATCAAAGCGATGACTTCAACTATATTGGCTACTTGGCTGTTAATCAAATATATGCCCAATCATTTTACCCCCAACTAGAAATCACCGGCCGCGCCCAATCCTTCTCCGTCATTCTCTATCACCTCCGCCTAAAACTAATTGAACAAACCAAACAATATTTTCCACCCGATATCGCCGGTTTACTAACCGGCCTCTTATTGGGTGACAAAAATAATCTTTCGACCACCGCCTATGACAATTTCCGTACGACTGGTCTAACTCACATCATTGTCGTTTCTGGTTATAACCTGACCATCTTTGCCGTCATTTTCAATAAATTTCTCCGCGGCCGCTTGTCTTGCTGGCATATTTTCTTTATTGTCCTTGGCTCCATGACACTTTTTACCATCCTGACCGGAGCGGAAGCCTCAATTGTCCGCGCCCTGATTATGACTAGTCTCCTCATTTTAGCTCCCTTACTCAGTCGCCAAAGCCACCCCACCATCGCTATTCTCCTCGCTGCCACCATCATGATCACTATCAATCCCTTTATTCTTTGGTATGACGCTGGTTTTCATCTTTCATTTCTAGCTATCACCGGCTTAGTTTATTTTTCCGCCCCACTAACCAAAATTATGACTAGAATAAGAATACCATTACTAATCAAAAATCCCCTCATTGAAACTTGTGCCGCCCAAATTACCACCGCTCCCTACATTATGTTCAGCTTCCACCAACTCACTCTCTTAGCACCTTTGACTAATATCTTAGTCCTGCCATTCATCCCCGCTGTCATGGCCATTGGTTTTTTATCTTTATTATCAACTTTTTTCTTGCCTGACTCTATTTCTATCTTAGCCACCACCTTTACCGCTGTGCTGCTTAAATATTTTTTCTTGATTACCAATATTTTTGCCAAAATTCCCTTTGCCACCCTTGATGTCAATATTGATAAACATTATTTAATCCTTTATTACCTCGTCATCTTAATCGTCGCCAAAATATTTCACTCAAAATATGCGACTTCCCATCATCAATCATAAATATATTTTATTTATCCTGATTCTTAGTAATCTTGTCACGTGGTGCAATATTGGTGTTATTTGGGCCGGGCCTAATTCCAATGCCATTACTTTTCTTGACATCGGCCAGGGTGACGCCACCATCCTCCAAACTAATTACTCCCATCAAATAATAATCGATGGCGGGCCGGACAGCACTATTTTGGAAAAACTCGATCATTATCTCCCCATCAATGATAAAGAAATCGAGCTGATGATCCTCACTCATCCACATTCCGACCATTTGACCGGACTGTTGTATATTCTAGAAAATTACCAAGTCAATTATCTTGTCTATACCAACGTTGCCTATGACAACCAACAATACCTTCACTTTCAAGAAATTATCAAAAACAAACCAACTCAAGTCATCACTGCCACCGCCGGTCAAAAAATAATCTTTGACCAGATCATTACTCTGGATATTCTCTACCCTGATTCTTCCCCAGCAAAAAATCTAGACATCAATGATACCTCCATCGCCATCAAAATATCCACTCCAAAGCAAACTATCCTCATGATGGGTGATCTCTCCGCCAGAATCGAAACCAAACTAATCAAACAATATGGCAATACACTAAATAGCCATATTCTAAAAACCGGTCATCACGGTTCCCGCTCCGCCACTTCGCCCACTTTTTTGGACTATGTCCAACCTGAATTCGCCATTATCTCTTGCGGAATCGACAATCAGTATCATCACCCTCACCCGGAAACAATTGAAAATCTGGCCAACAAAAATATCACCATCAAACGTACTGATACTGATGGTGATATTGGTTTTAAAATATAATTTTACGAGTGGTATGAATTAGAATTACAAATAATTAATTGCCTTGGTCATATATTATTTATTTTAATTATATGGTTAGCCGTAAAACTTGCCACTATTAGACAGTTCCACATTAACACAAACCGGCAAAACATTTGCTGCCATTAATTAAAATAAATAATATATGACCAAGGCAATTAATTATTTGTAATTCTAATTCATACCACTCGTAAAATTAGTCTGAAGCTATTTGCCAAATCTCCTCTCCCGCTCACCATATTGCTCCAAAGCCACGATCAGATCTTCCCGCCCAAATTCCGGCCAATACTTATCCACAAAATACAATTCAGCATAGGCTATTTTCCATAAAAGAAAATTACTTAACCTCATCGCCCCACCCGTCCTGATCATCAAATCCACATCAGACACCTCCGGCATATACAAATGCTTCTCTAAAGACTCAGCCGTCACTTCCCCTGGTTTTATCCCCTCTTTAATCATGGATTGACAGGCATCAACAATCTCCTGCCGCCCGCCATAGCCAAAACACAACCCCAAAGTTAATTTATGATCATTGCTAGTGGTTTTTTCCATTAAATAATTCATCGCCCGAGACACTGCCGACGGAAAAAGACTAAGATCGCCATAAACTTGTACCTTAACTTGATTATCTCTCAGTTTTTGCCATTTTTTTTGGGCAAACTCGACACTTAAATCAAACAACCCCTGCAACTCTGCCGCCGAGCGAGCAAAATTCTCCGTCGAAAAAAGATAGACAGTCAGATACTCAATCTGTAATTCTCGCGCCGCCATCACGATCTCTTCCAATACTTCCGACCCCGCCCGATGACCATCAGTCACACTGTTTTTTCCCATCTCCTTGGCCCAACGCCGGTTGCCATCCATGATAATAGCTAAATGTTTGGGTATTTTCATAAGTAATAATTAAATCACACATCAACATCTTAACAAAATAAAAACCCAGTCGACAAGTAAATAAAAGGTCCCTTGATGCAAGGAACCTTTTTTGTACTAAATTATATATCCAAAGAGACCTACTTACCCCCTTCTGTCACCTTGGCTTCAGTTTTACTGCCCCCTCTTAATCTTTCTACTTCTTGCTCAACTGGCCACTTGGCAAAAGCAAAATAAATCGACATGATGGGAGAAAAGAAAAGAACCAGCAGCACCATCCAGCCAGAATAGCCCATTTTTTTGACCATGCGATAGGTTATATAGATAGCGAAAACAATGATCACTAACCAAACTAAAAAGATGACGATCATCATCCCAATCCCCAAACCACCGGCCAATAATCCGCCCAAAGCATCACTACTACCGGAACCATAGTCAACCGTACCGTAATCATAACTATCATAACTATTAAAAGAATCAAAACCATCTAAATCAAACTCGTCCATCAAGGCCTCCAAAAAAACTAATGATAATAAATTACTTATATTATACTAAACTAATTCCTCCCCGATCAATCAGATTGACGACTCCAATCCAAATTAACTCCCTCAATCGTATCCAATTTATCTTTGACTATTTTCTTTATTTTTTCCAAGCCAGCTTCCGTTTTGGCCTCCACCCGGACAATAACCATCGGCTGTGTATTACTGGAACGCACCAAAAACCAGCCATCTTCCAGATAACCTCGAATTCCATCCAAATCTAAATAGTGATCACATTTTTCCTTACCAAACTGGACCATTTCCGCCACGATCGCCAACTTTTTCTCTTCCGGCACCGTCAAACGATATTCCGGCGTGGCCGGATAGTTCGGTAAATCCGCCATCAACTCCGAAAACTTACGTCCCGACTTAGCAATAATTTCCATCACCCTGGCCATGGCGTAAGTAGCATCGTCAAACTTATACCACCGGTCGGCAATATAATAGTGACAACTCATCTCGGCCGCCAAAATCGCGCCCGCTTCATGCAACTTTTCCTCAATGAGTGTATGCCCAGTTTTCCAAAATATTGGTTCTCCGCCCAGTTTTTCCACCTCTGTCACCACCGCTTCCGAATTTTTTAGCTCCACAATCACCTTACTTCCCGGATGACTCGGCAAAATATCGCGCGCCAAAAGCATTTGAATTTTATCTCCCAGCCAAATATGACCCAGATCATCAACAAAGCCAATCCGATCCGCGTCACCATCGAACATCACCCCCAAATCCGCCTGATTCTCCTCGATCTTGGCCAGCAGCTGTGAATAATTAGCCAATATCACCGGATCCGGTTCATGAGCTGTAAAATCCGGATCAATATTATTATTTATTACTTCATATTCGCAACCTAATTTTCCCAACACCTTCGGCGCCATAAAATTAGCCACCGCCCCAGACGCGTCCACCACCACTTTTAAAGGTTTGGCCAAATTTATTTTAGCCACTACATCATCAATGTGATCATTTTGTACCTGAAAAAATTCTCTGTACTCACCCTCGCCCTTTTCAAAATCTTTGGCTAACGTGAGATCGCGAACCATATAGATCTGTTCTTCTGGTAACGATTTTTTCTGAAAAGACATTTTCAAACCATTATATTCAGCTGGATTATGACTGGCTGTCACTACCGCCCCGGCGTCTACTGCATATTTATGACAAGCATAATACATGGTCGGCGTGGTAATAATCCCCATATCCCACACGTCGCATCCGGTTGACAGTAAACCCCGATTCACCGCCTGCTGATAAGATAGCGAACTATGCCGTATATCCCTTCCCGTCACCATAATTTTGCCACCATGCCGGCGGATAAAAGTACCAAGCGCCCGCCCAATATTTTCCATAATATCCTCACTCAAATTTTCTCCGGCAATACCACGAATATCATAGGCCTTGAAAATACTCGTATCAATTTTTAGGTTCATAATTAATAATTAATAATTAAAAATGAATAATTAATAATGATCAATAGAGAAACAATTCATCAATTCTTACTTCTCATTATTAACTATTCATTATTAATTACTCATTATGCAGTTCCCGATACATCCGTCTCTTCCGGCAAGACAGGAACATCGGAACTATCATCGACTAAATCAGATTTATTATCCGTCGGTTCCGGCTCTCCCTCCCCCACTTTGTATTTGGCCGCCCAGGCTTGATAACGACTAAAAATCTCTTCCTCTTTAGTCTCACCATTGGCATTGGTAATATACCGATAAAAAATCGAATCCGCGCCATAATGAGCACTATCCACCTGGACTTTTTGGCCCGGCGCCAAACTGTTGGTATAAATATACTCCGGTGCCGGCGGCGAGGTAATATTGAAAATCACCGGCTCTGTCACTTCCACTTGCCGCCCGTCATTGGTGCCATAGAAATTAAAAGTCAAAATCGCGCCGGAAATCACCGCCTCAATCAGAACATAGTGTTTAGTGTCATTGACAAAACGCAAATCCGGATTGGGAATATAGACCGTCGCGTCCTGACCCGCCGGCTCATAATAACTAACCCGATAACGATGGGGTGTACGAGCCGTAATCGGAAAACCAGCGTCCAAAGCGGTACGATACATAGTGGTTGACACTTGGCATAACCCCCCGCCATATTCTGGCTTAGTTTCATTGCCGGCAATGACTAATTCCGGTAAATAACCACTAGCCGCGTCAACCGAGCCAAGCAGAGTCGTGAAACTAAACTCTTCACCGGGTGCCAAAACCATCCCGTTGAAATTTTCCGCTCCCACCGAAATATTATGAATCCGATTGGCTGGTGAATAACTAAAATCCGACGAACCAGTGGCAATCAACTCTTTGATACCCAATTCCGCCAAATTTCCCGTCGCTATCACCGACTCCATCACCTCTACTGGCAATTTAACAATATCTTTCGACTGCCCCAAGTTATTTTCTAAATCAGTAATCAACTTCACCCGATTGACCATCTGACCCGTAGTGCCGGTTTCCACCACCACCGGTCCCGTCGCTGTCATCGCCAAACGAGGATTTTGCGGCCGATCCTCAAAAGCCGTCGCCCGTTCATTGAGAAATCTATCTACTACCGCTAAATCGTAACCAACACACAAGACCTGTCCCTGATCATTGACTGTTGCCTCCACATTGTCATGACAATCAACTTTATTTTTTTGTTCAAAGTACAACATCTGATAAATATCATCACTAGTAATTTCAATTGTCCAATCCTCGTACTGCCACTGCATTGGCCGACTCATTTCCGTTTGCGCCAAACTCAAAGCCTCACTGACCATCTGGTCTGACACCACCGGATAGTCTGGCTTTTCCACCAAAATAATTGGCGCGAGATCCAGCCCGGATAACTTATTTTTTAGATCAGATAATAATTTATCCTCATCAAATACCATTCCCTGACTTGCCTGAATAACTTTAAAATCATCTTCTCCTTTTTCAATCGCCGCCGAAACGGCCGGTTGATTAACTCTCTCCCGTAATCCATTTAACCAATTATTATAATCAAACTGATCTTCAAAAACCTCACAAGATATATTTAATTGACCACTTGCTGCTCGCAGTCGACTAAAAAGCCGGGGCCAGAAATTTTGATATCTCCCATATTCCCAAATTTGTTTTTGGCACTGATCCAAATCCACCCCCATCCCTACAGCCGTATAATCAAATTGATTATCCGCCGATAAGTTTTGACCAGTCACCGCGAGACCTTGCTCATATCGTTCCTGGCGATCAGCAAAGAACTCCGCCAACTGGCTACGCGTCATCCCGCCCAAATCAAAATCACCCAGCCTCAAACCATAGGCCACTTTGCCAGCATAGGATATTTCCATCGCCCAACCAGCCATTAGACCAACTATCAGCACCACCGCTAACAATAAAATAATTTTACGAACCCACCCAAATGAATTAGTCATTTTTTCACCCTGATTCTGCTTTTCATTTGTTACAGGTTGTTTCTTTTGATCGCTTTTTTTATTTTTTTTAGTCACAATATTAAATTTATCGTTTATCAATGACCAATTAATCACACCCTTTATTTACACTTTATCATATTTATATTAACCGTAAATTAAAAGAATCCACTCCCCTAAAAAAGGTGTGGATTCTTTTATGTAGAACATCAAAAAGATTAACGTAAAAATTTAACCAGTAAAATCGCGACGATATTTAGAATTTTAATCATCGGATTGATCGCTGGACCAGCCGTGTCTTTGTAGGGATCACCCACCGTATCACCAGTCACCGCCGCGGCGTGAGCCACACTACCCTTGCCACCATATTCACCTTCTTCAATATATTTTTTCGCGTTATCCCAAGCCGCCCCACCGGAAGTCATCGATACCGCTACAAAAAATCCCGTCACAATACTACCCACCAGCACGCCACCCAACATTGAAGCTCCTTGGCCTGATTTCAAAAAGAAGTACCCAACTGCCACCACAATTACCGGCACCAAAACTGGCAATAAAGCCGGCCAAACCATTTGATTTATTGCTTCCTTGGTCACAATATCCACCGCCCGCGCGTAATCAGGTTTAGCTTTACCTTCCATCAAACCTTTAATTTGTTTAAATTGACGCCGTACCTCATCCACCACTTTCGCCCCCGCTTTACCCACCGCCTGCATGGACCAAGCACTAAACAAAAAAGGAATCAGCGCCCCAATAAATAAACCCGCGATTACATAGGGATCACTAATCTCAAAATGCACCACCCCACCAAGTTTAGTCGTCACTGCGTCAGCATAGGCACCAAACAAAACCACCGTCGCCAGCGCGGCCGAGCCAATCGCATAACCTTTAGTTACCGCCTTGGTTGTATTGCCCACCGCATCCAATTCATCAGTCACTTTTCGAATATCTTCTCCCAGTCCGGACATCTCCGCAATACCACCGGCGTTATCAGTAATTGGACCGTAAGCATCGATAGCCACAATAATACCGGCCATAGACAACATAGCCATAGCACTAACGGCCACCCCAAAAATTCCGGCCAGGAAATAACTAATCAAAATTCCCACCACAATCACCAAAGCTGGCCAGACAGTTGACTCCATGCCCACCGCCAAACCAGAAATGATATTGGTGGCATGACCACTAGTCGAAGCTTCCGCTATCCTTTGTACCGGGCTATACGATTTGGAAGTATAGTATTCAGTAATCACCACCATCAAACCAGTCACCACCAAACCAACCAAAGCCGCAAAGAAAATATTGGTGTAAACATAGACACCATTATTGGACATCAAGTAATATATCAGTACAAAAAAGCCAATCGCCGACAATAACCCCGAAACGATTAACCCAGTATATAGAGCACTCATAATTTTCTTATCCGCTCCCAGCCGGACGAAGAAAGTGCCGATTATTGAACTAATGATTGAGACCGCACCCATGGCCAACGGTAAAACCAAAGCATTGTCATTATCCACAAACGCAATTCGGGCCAACAACATGGCCGATACCGCTGTCACCGCGTAAGTTTCAAACAAATCAGCCGCCATGCCGGCACAATCACCCACATTATCACCAACATTATCAGCAATTACCGCCGGATTACGCGGATCATCTTCCGGAATACCCGCCTCGACTTTACCAACTAAATCCGCTCCCACATCCGCTCCCTTGGTAAAAATACCACCACCCAAACGGGCAAAAACTGAAATCAAACTACCACCAAAACCTAGACCAACCAAACCATCAATCGTCTCCTTGTTAGCTCCAGTTAAGAAAAAGAAACCGGCCACCCCGAGCAAACTTAAACCAACCACCATTAAACCAGTCACCGTACCTCCATTAAAAGCCACTTTCAGAGCTTCCCCCAATCCTTTTTTAGCCGCTTCACAGGTACGAACATTGGCCCGCACCGACACACTCATCCCGATATAACCAGCCAAGGCCGATAAAAATGCTCCCACCAAAAATCCGACGGCAATTTCCCAACGCCCCATCACCAAAAATAATAGGACAAATAACACCGCCGCTACCACGGCCACCCAGGTGTACTGTCGCTTCATATAAGCCGCCGCCCCCTCTTGGATAGCACTAGCAATTGATCGCATGGTATCGCTTCCCTCGGGCATTTTTATAATATTCCAGACCAAAAATCCGCCCCAAGCTACTGCCAAAACCGCCACTACCATGGATACCAACAACATAGTTTGAGCCAATTCCATTTTGACTTCCTCCTAAATAAATTAATAATCAATTACAAACGAAAAATTACAAATTACGAATAATGAATTGGAATAGTCATATATTATTTATTTTAATTATATGGCTAGCCATAAAACCGAATATTATTAGACAGCAGCACATTAACACCACCGGCCAAACATTCGCTGCCATTAATTAAAATAAATGATATATGACTATTCCAATTCATTATTCGTAATTTGTAATTTTTCGTTTGTAATTATAGCCCTAAGACTTGATTATACACAGCCAAAGTTTCTTTGGCCATTTTTTCCCAGGAATATTTAGCTACTTGAGCATAGCCGCGTTTGACCAAATCCACCCGTAAATTTTCATTATCAACAATTCTTCTCATTGCCTCCGCCATCTCATCAATATTATCTGGATCAAAATATATCACTGCCTCACCCAAAACCTCCGGCAAACAGGAAGCATTTGACGAAGCCACCGGAATACCACATTGCATCGCCTCCAACGGCGTGAAGCCGAATCCCTCATACTTGGAGGGGAAAATATAACTATTGGCCCCCGTCACCAACGCCGGCACTTCTTCTTCCTCCACCCACCCAGTAATAATCACATCATTTTTATATTTCGATCGATCAATCGCCTGCCGCACCTCCGGATAACGTGGATCTTCTTTACCAATCAAAACTAATTGCATATTTGATCCACCCTGCTTGTATTTATCAAATGCCTCCACCAACCCGACCAGATTCTTATGTACCCGCCATTGACCCAAATAAACAAAATAGGGCGCGCTTATCTTATATTTATTTTTAACTTGACCAATATATTTTTCATCTTCACACCGCACAAATTTATCATTGATAGCTTCATAAACCACCGCCATATTCTCCGCTTTCCCGCCAAAATATTTTAAAATATCATTTTTAGTATATTCCGTCACCGTAATCATCCGTTCTGAATTCATCACCGCACTATGCATGGCCACTTTGTAACCAAACTGGGAAATAAATTTACGCCGCACCCGGCCTGGGTAAAACAACAAAGTAATATCGTGTACCGTGGTAATAAATTTACCCTGATAAAAAATGGGGTGATTAAAATTAGTAAAATGCACCAGATCCGGTTTCATTTTATTCAAATATCGCCACATCCCCCACTGTTCACCCACGGTGTAATGCACAAAATCCACCCCGACCACTTCATAGTTTTCATATTTAAAATCAATCATCCCCACGTCCTGTTTGTAAACGAGAATAATATATTGATTTTGTCGATCAATCTTCAAAATATTTTCCAATAATTTATATGTATATCTGGCTAGCCCGTCCCCGCCAGCAATAAACCTGGCATCAATACATATTTTCATAGTAATTTCCCTAATAAAAAAATAATATAACAAATTAATAATTAATGAGTTGTGCTAGTTAGTCATTCCCCTGTCATCCCCGCCTTGAGCGGGGATGACATCATAAAGTTTATTATAAACGCCTTATTGATGAGATCCCCGATAACCGGAGCGCTCCGCTATGCTCCGCTTCCGGTCGGGGATGACATGAGGGATGATTAATTGGCACAACTCGTTAATTATTATTTTGCTCAATCGCTATCGTTATCCCGAATAATAACCAAAATAATATCGATAAATCATTCTTGTAGTATGGCGTGTCCAACATCCCGCCCACTATCCATCCGGCCAAAACTATCATTATCGCTACCACCCACCAATAATAATCTTTTTTCTTAAGCAGTTGCATCAACTTACGCCACCAAGATACGATTATCAATAGTAATAATATCAAACCCAATAGTCCCAGTTCCACCCAAGTATGTAAAAACAGATTATGCCCATGCAACATCCGCCATTCTAAAGGTGGATGAAACAAAATTGGTGCGTATTCCAAATACTGCCGTTCATAATTTCCCAAACCAATACCTAACCACATCCGATCCAGGATTATCGCCCAATCCACCTGCCACACTTGCAACCTAACCGTAATTGAAGACCGCCGACCCAGATCAATCATGTTATTTAAACGTTCTGTCCCCCATTGCGAAGCCACAAAACCACTCGCCAAAATAATTATAAATAAAATTACCACTAAAACATTTTTGATATTGTGACCAGTCTTCATCCAACTATACATCAATACCCCCAACAAAAAACTACCGATCCCCACGTATGAAGCCGAAAACAGTAAAGCTAAACACCCCAATAACCAAAAAATAACTTCCCACCAAATGATCTTTCTATTTTTCCAGGTGGTTACCAAAACAATCAACAAAGCCGGCCACAATAACATCGCCAAATAATTAGCCGATGAAAAAAAAGCCGACACTCGCCCATCCGGAGTATAAGTCACGCCGAATATTAGTTGGATAAAAGCCACTCCGCCCAAAAGACCCAGTAAAAAAACAAACCCTTGACGCAATAGTTCCAACTGGCGCATATTTTTCAAACTATTGGCCACCACCAACATCAATATCATTGGATCAAAAAACCAGCCTTTCCACAATCCCAGTGAATTGATTTTATCGTCAGAAACAAATAAGACATTCATTAATACTAGGCCCAAAAAAACCATCGCCAAGGTATAATACCCATTCCAACGCCAAACCGCCTTTTTCTGGTAACAACGCCACAGATATATCAAAAATACTAAATATATACCCAACTCCAAAAATGTGGTTGGTATGCCACCAATCTGTAATCGAATCAGATAAAATGGCAACAAAAACACCAAAAAAGACACCCCCCATATGATATCCTTCCAGGATAACCAGGCTAAAATAAACAATAAAATTGTCGCGATAAATAAAGCCATAACATACCAAGTATCAAGTAACAAGGATCAAGGATCAAGTAAATCTAATACTTATTACTTGATCCTTGATCCTCGAAACTTGTCTTCCAGCCCATCGCCAGCCCCATCAAAAACCAAACTGGAATTAAAATATGCACATAAAACAAACTATTGGTGAACTGAGCATGAATCATCACTCCCAATATACCCATCAAAGATCCCAAAAGAAAATATTTATATTCCCAATCTTTTTTTTCTTTCCAATAAGAATAATAAATTATCCCAAAATAAACCACTAGAATAAAAGCAAAAGATAATAAACCAAACAATCCCATGGTTGACCATACTGTCAGATAACTACTATCCGACCCCCCAGCCGAATGAACATTGGTATCAACAATAATTCCCCGCCGAAGTTGTTCGATAGCCAAAGCATTGTAACCCACTCCCGTCCACAAATTATCTTCGGCAATCGCCAAACTATCCTCCCAGGACTCCAATCGTAACTGAGCCGTATTATCAACTTTAAATATCCCTTGCACCCGCTCTTCAATCCGCGGACTATTCACCAAGATCAATAACGCCAGCAATCCTCCCATCAACAACAAACGTTTATCAAATTTATACGCCATTACTGAAAAAATCACGGCCAAAGCCACATAGGCACTACGCGATAAAGTTAAAACAATTCCCAATAAAAATAATCCACTTAAAACCGCCCAAGAGAGCTTTTGGAATGTCCATTCCCGATAATGAAAATAAAAGGAAAAAGAAGTAGCGAAAAACAATAGCAAAATCGCCCCGGCAAAATTCGGATCCAAAAAAGTGGAAAGTAAACGCCCCACATGCGGATCCCAGCCAAATTCTGTCAAAAAGCTAATATCCGGAAATATAATCAATTGCAAAAAACCCAGCGCCAAAAATATTACCCCCATCCACAAAAACCACCACAAATACCGCTTGGACTCCCCATACCATTCCACGATACTCCAGGTAATTGGCAAACAAGTGCTATACATCACCAATCGTATCCAGTATAACCATATATCAACCATCTTATCTGCTCCATACTGAGGTACCACCCACATATTAATCAAAAAGCTAATCAGCCAGAAAAAAACCAATCCCCACCACAATAAATTGGATCTAAAAACTCGTTTTCTTATTAAAATATTAGCCACCCATACTACCAGCAATATTCCAATTACACCATCACTCAACAATATCGCCCCGCCACCGAAACTGAACCGGACCAGTTGTCCGGCTAAAACCGAAAATAGAAGCAACCATAAACCAATCCGAATGTCATACCACATCCACAAAAATAATATTCCCGCGCCCAAAGCCGCTATGGCTATTTTTTGATCAATAGTTGATAAAAATGCATATAACACTATCAAGCACCCACCCACTAAGGCAACGGTCATTGAATATCGGTTAATTATATTTTTAGCTTTAACTAGCATTTATATTGATAATTAATTTAACCAACTCTGCCGCTGCTTTCTGCCAGCTGAACTTCTTTACTTGCTCATAACCCCTAGCCACCAACGTCGGCGCTAATTCCTGATCCAAAACTATTTTTTTTATACCTTGACTAATATCCACCACATTCCTCGGATCAACCAACACCGCCGCCTCACCAGCCACCTCCGGTAAACTAGAAACATTTGAGGTTAACACCGGCGTACCCATTACCATTCCCTCCAAAACCGGCAAACCAAAGCCCTCATATAAACTAGGATAACACAAACACTTGGCCCCTTTGATTAAAGCAAACTTTTCCTCATCACTCACCCGACCCGTAAAAATAATATCGTCATCGGCGGCCAGTTCCTTTACCTTTCTAAACACATCCTCATAATACCAACCCTTCTTCCCCGCCACCACCAATTTACCGGACCAGTTTTTCTCCTGCTTAAATCGAACAAATGCTTCTATCAGCCGAATAATATTCTTCCTCGGTTCAATTGTACTCACAAAAAACAAATAATCACTTGATAGAGAATATTTATTCTTAGCTGCTTCGACATCAATCTTGGCTGGAATCTTATTTACCCCCTCCACCATTAAAAAAATCTTCCGGTCATCGACACCAAACATTTTTATTAAATCATTTTTCGTACCCACCGACGGTACGATAATTTTACCAACACTTTTCAAAGCTCCGGCAACCGTCAATCGTTCATTCCACAAAGCTTTTGGACTATGCCGAGTGGAAAACTCATCCATAAAAGCAATCAGATCATGAACCATCACTATACATTTCTTTGACATTGATAATCTGGGCACCATGAAACTAGTCAGCGCCAAATAGACATCATATTTCCACCACACTTCCCATACTACTCGTAGATGCCACAATAAACCCGGCCATTTAATAGTCACTTTGTGGAAATTATCAGGAAAATCAGTCATATCAAAATCTTCGTGCACCAATAAATCCACCCGCCAATCTGTCGGCACCACTTTCTTAAACTCCGCCATCAATTCCGCCACCACCACGCCCTTGCCAGCCTTTTCCTGCTTAATCGCCTCCCGATAATCAATACCAATTTTCATACACAAAATTAATTACAAATTACGAATGACAAATTACAAGATGAGCAGTTATATATCATTTATATTAATTATATGGCTAGCCATAAAACTTACTATTATTAGACAGATCCACCATAACACCACCGGCCATACATTTGCTGCCATTAATTAATATAAATGATATATAACTGCTCATCTTGTAATTTGTCATTCGTAATTTGTAATTAATTTCCCTCTCACATCCAGAAACACACTTTTTCCCGTCAAAAAACGCTTCACGTGCCATTTAAGCACTGCCACATGATAAATACTAATATCCGTAATCGAACGATTAATCGTTTGCCACCATCTAGGCACCATCCAGCCGAATAAATTATTAATCATGAAAGTTGGCAGTAAAACAATCAGTATCCAGAGTGAGCCAAACACATAAATAATAACCAATAGCCAACTAGAGAGCCAACCATGCCATTTATTCTCAAAACCATAGACACTGGGTAAATAATAATCCAGTTTCTTATCCCACTGTTTTTTAAATCTAGTTTGCCCCGTGCTGCCCCCTTCGAAATGAGTGATGATCACCGTCGGATAAAACATAATTTTCCACCCCGCTTGTCCAATCCGCCGCTGCCAATCAGTTTCTTCCCGATACATAAAAAATCTCTCATCCATACCCTCCGTCTGTTCCCATACCTCGCGCCGCAAAAACATGGCCGCCCCCAAGATATGTTTAACCTCCCGCTCTCGATCGTGCATCCGCCGCGAAAATAATTTACCAGGATATATTGTATATGGAAACAACCAATATAATAATCGATCGAACAAAGTATTTTCCAAGAAACCTGTCAACAAATTAGGATAGCTATCATAGGCTGAAACTTGAAGCGAGCCATCGCCAAATCGCAGTTGTGGTCCCACCACCCCCACCGAGGCGTGATTATCCAGATAACTATACAAAGACCGCAATGTCCCCTTGGTTATTAAAGTATCAGCGTTCAGTAATAAAATATACTTTCCTTGGGCCACTTTCATGCCCCGATTATTCCCCCCACTAAAACCAACATTGTCCGAGAGTATCCATTTGATCCAATTATATTCCTCTTTTCCCGACAATTCCCGCATGCCATCAGTCGAACCATTGTCCACCACAATCACTTCAACCATCAATTTACTCGACCGAATATCCTCCCGCAGAGAAGCAATACAATTTTCAAAAAAATCCCTACCATTGTAAGTCACAAATACTACGGACACATCAAATTGACGCTTCTTAGTCATTTTTTTTACCAACCACTTTTAATACCATGTCTCGACTAATACCCCCCAACAAATACATCATGACAAAGTAGACCAAACCTCCAATGGCTACCAGTAAAACCAAATTCCAAGTTGACAACCAGTACAAAACTAAACCCATCGCCACCACACTGGGAACAACCTTGGTCACAATATTTAAATTTGGTAATATCTGGATATATTTCCAGACAAACACCATCGACAAAATCATCACCAACAATTCCGTTACCACTGTAACCGAACCTGCCGCCCAATAACCATATTTCGGTATCAACCAAATATTGAGCGCCAAATTAAATATCACACAAACGAGCGAAATCCACATCAATTTTTTCTGCATTTTCACCGCAATTACCAGATTATTTGACAACGTGCTAAAAAAAACGAATACCACCGGTACCGACAGGATCTGCAAAATATAGACCGAATCTTCAAACCCGACCTCACCTGTCAGTAACTTAATAATCGGCCGGGCCAACATGATCAAGCCTGTTAGCATTGGTAGAGCCGTCATCATCATAAAATCAAAAGCTTTTTGATACACTCGTTTCAATTCGCCAATCCCCTTCAAGCCATGCCGCACCAAAGTCGGAAAAACCAAACCCACAAATATCGAGGGAAAAGTAATCAATATATCCAAAATCTTGTAGGGCAACCCATAAACCCCCACCTCTTCCTGAGAACGAAAAACTGATAAAAATATGGTGTCCACATTAAAATATATCCGATTAAGTAAAACCACTACCGCCAAAGGTAAAGTTTCGATCATTATCCGCCGCCAGATTTTCCAATTAAATTGAGGCCGCAAAGACAGATAGTGCCTAGCAAATAAGTAAGTTACGATAAACAAAGCAATATTGCCAGCCACATTGGCCCAGATAAAATCCAATAAATTCCCCTGCGCCAGCACAAAATAATAAGTTAAAACCAAAATAACAATTCGGCCCAGCACTTCACCCATTACCAACTTCCACATATGTAAATTAACCTGGAAAACCGCCACGACAATCTGATTAAGATTGATAAACCAAAAACTAATCGCCCCAATGGCAATCGCCATATCGACTTGGTTGGTATATGGGAAAAATAAATAGGCCAGTAAGGGCGCTAAAAATAGTATTAACAAGCCCAGCACCAATCGCATTCCCAATGAATTATTCAAATACAACCGCCCTTTATCCTTGTCATTGGCCAACTCCCGCACCACAATAATATACATCCCCAGATCAACCACAATCCCAAAAAAACCCAAATAAGTCATGGTAGTTGTGTATTCACCAAATCCCCCCTCGCCCAGATAACGAGTCAAAAGCGAAATGGTTGTAACACTCGTCGCCACCACCACGACTTTACCAATCGTCTGGACAATTGTATTGAAAGCAACTTTTGAAGTCAGAGTAGTCATATTTGACTTTTAACCTTTGAATTTTGACTTAATGATAATATCATCCCCAATAAAAATACAAATATTAACTGCCCCGCCCAAACATCCCATAAATAATGATCAAAAAAATGTAACCAGACTACTGCTAAAAAAACTGATAGCCAAAAATATTTGGGATAATTTTTTACTTGTGAAAATATTATGGAAAGACCAACAGTCAATATCAACAATACATATAGACCGAAACCAATTACACCCAACTCGGCCCAGATCAATTTAAACACGTTATGTACCGGTTGATACATCCACCACGACAAATCACTGCTATAAAGCGGTAACACCATGACAAAATTACCAATCCCCACCCCCACATAATAGACTTTATCTATTATCCAATCCGCCGCCTGACTTAAAAATACCCGCACATTAAAAGATACATCCCCGCCCAGACTCTCGCCCGATATCAATCTTGTCCAGACTACGGACCAATTCGATATTATGCCCGTAACCATTATCAATAAAAACACGATCCAAAATTTTATATCTATAATCGCATCCGTACGGGCACGCTGCAACGTGCCCCTACCATAATATTCAACCACAAATCCAATCATAACAACCACCCCCGCCACCCACACACTCCTCGAATACCCCACCAGACACCCAATTGAAATAATCCCCAAAATAATTCCCCACATATATTCATTCGTCCGGGCGCGCTGCTGCGTGTCCCTACCAAAATATATTATCCCTCCCAAAATCAAAATAAGACCCAATAGCATTAAAAAACTATAAACATTGGCGTGTCCTAAACTCCCATAAGCCCGCACAATTTTTTCCCCAGCCACGTCCACTTTGGCCACCCCCAATACATCTTTTCCCAAATGACTTTCTCCCAACCACCACAACCCCAAATCGGCCTGCCGCCAATATTGAACAATTCCCCATACCGACTGAATCAACACTGATCCAACCACAAATTTACCGATCGATTGCCATTTTTCACCACTGGCACCAATGGCCAATAAAATGTAAGCCAACAAAAAGAAAATGGCCCACAATCGCAGCACATGATAAAAAGCCATCGAGCCATTATAAGACCAAAAAATAGAATACGAAGCCAAAAGCGCTAATATCCAGAACAGAACCAATGCCACCCCCGGCCACACTCCAATTTGCCAATCATCCCAATCCTGATAGCGCCAAAACTTAACTAAAATATCAATTAACCAAAATACCAGTACCAATACCACCAACAAATCCGTCACGTAGATAAAAAAAGTGGTTACATCCAATATCTGCCCATCCACAATTGACCACGGCGTTAAAAAACGTAAGCTCGTCCCGATCGGTAATAAAAAACATAGCATCAAAAAGAAGATAAATGACATCTTCTTCCACCAAGTACTTTCAATAATTCTTACTCTCTTATCCATACTAATAGTGTATCAAAATAATAAAAAAAATTACGAATGACAAAGTAAATTATTAATTATTAATTTATCTTGTAATTCGTAATTCGTAATTATTTACTAAGCGCACCCGGCAGGATTCGAACCTGCGACCTTTGGCTCCGCAAGCCAACGCTCTATCCAGCTAAGCTACGGGTGCAAACCATGATTACAATCTTAACCACCGGGACAAATTATCAGCCGAGTCCCCCCCCTCCCGCGACACTTTAGGCAAATAATGCGCCAAAAATTTTTCCAAAGCCTCAATATCCACCGAAATCAAAATGATTGATAGGCGCGGCGGAATATAGTGTTTGGTACCGACATACAAAATGCCTTCAGCGCTAATCCAAAAAGATTCCAAGTCACTAAAACCATACAATTTTTCACCTACCAATAACCCATCACGGGTCACCACATAATGCATGGGACCAGGCTGCTTAAAAGCATATTGGTAAATAACAATCGCCAATAATATAGTTATACCAATTCCCAGATAGTTCTTCAATAAAATAAAAATAACCACAAAAACAATTGTGGCCAAAACCAACCCCCACACCCAATTTTTTCCTTTTTCATGATAAATAAATTCCGGCGCCTCCCACTCAAACACCTGCGTCTCATCAAAAGCCTCTACGGCCGCGTTATCCACTAGGTCATTGGCGTGTAAATTAAGCCGATTATTATTTGCCACCATGTTTATATGGTTAATGTTATTCTATACCCAATATAACAATTACCAATGACAAATTACAAATTAACAAGTGGAGTGAATTATACAAATAACTCTTGATTGTCATCCCCGCCTTGAGCGGGGATCTCATATGTAACGCGTTTATTGCAGTCTTAATGATGAGATCCCCGCTCAAGGCGGGGATGACATGCAAACTAATCATATTATTAGTTCACACCACTCGTTAATTTCTAATTTCTACATCCCATTATCAACAATAATCTTTTTTAAAACATACGCCGAGGGCCGCGGTGTCCGCTTTTGCGTCTCAAAATCTACGGCTACCAGCCCAAACCGCGGCCAAAAACCACTACTCCATTCAAAATTATCAATCAAAGACCAGTGCAAATAACCCCTTAAATCCACTCCCTCAGTCATCGCTCGATGGGCCCATTTGAGTGACTCAGTTATAAACCACGGCCGTAGTTGATCATCTCGATCGGCCAAGCCATGCTCGGTAATCACCACCGGTTTATTGAACCGCTTCAATTCCAGCAAACAATGATACAACGACTCGGGCACCAGCTCCCAGCCCAGATCAGACACTCGCTCATTTTTATTCTTTCCCCATCCCCCATCGATCAAATGATGAAAATAGTGATTCAAACCAATAAAATCCTGATAATTATTTATTTTTTCTAAAAACATCTGATTGTTCCACCAATCAGCCACCGACTTGAGCATACGATTCACTAGTTTGTTACCAGCCGCTTCAAACCAGGCATTTTGCTGAGCTACCCCGATCAGAAAATTATTATCAATCTCTTTCAACACGCCATAAACTTGCTGATGAGCTTGGATGAGTTTGCCCACCACCAAATAATATGCTAAATAATCTTTTTTACCCGGTGGCCACTCACCAGTAATATAGCCATGTCCCGTAAACACCAATGGCTCATTGATTGTAATGATATATTTTATCTTGTTCTTAAAATGCTGCCCCAATTTCGCGCCATAGCGAACAAAATATTCCACCACCCGGCGGTTTTCCCACCCGCCTTTTTGACTCAGCCACAATGGCAAAGGCCAATGGTAAAAAGTCACCAATGGTTCAATATTTCGCCGGCGCAACGCTTCAATTACTTGCAGATAATGATCCAAAACTCGTTCATCAAATTCACCTTCCCTCGGCTCCACCCGCGACCAATCAATCGAAAAACGAAGGGCATTGTGTCCCAATTGTTTAGCCAGGTCAAAATCGGCTTCATATCGATTAAATTGATCACCTGCCTGACCGGAAATATAATTGGCTTCACCAAACATCTCCGGAAACTTTTCCTGTTGCCAAGACTGCCAATATTCTTTCGCCGCGGCCGCCAACCTAGAAGCATTGGCCCGCTCCCACTCTGACCAGTCATTGGTTAATCCACCTTCAACCTGATGGGCGCTCGTCGCTGCTCCCCAGTAAAAATTTTGTGGAAATCGATATTGCATAATAATAAATTACGAATGACAAATGACAATATTGTAGGGGCGGGTTTATAACCCGCCCTCGTGCATTTATGCACGAAATTCGAATTACCGCACGCATTATTGCGATCATCACCATTTACGGATTTATGGATTGGCGCACGATCATGGGCGGGTTTAAAACCCGCCCCTACAATATTGTCATTTGTCGTTTGTCATTCGTAATTATCTATCGCATTTCTTCCACTTCTTCCTTCCCCTCGGCCATTTCTTGCACTTGCTCAGCATCTCGCTCCAGCAACATGGCTTGAAATTCGCCTACGTGCTCCTTTTCCTCTTTGGCCACCGCCAAAAATACTTTTTTCATATGCTCATCCCGAGTCATAGCTACCATTTGCTCATATAAATTGATCGCGTCCAACTCGGCAATAATTGCTGCCCGTAATAGATTAACATCTAATTTTTCCTGATCAACCCGACTCAGATCAAAAGGGATTTGTGACAACATTGGCAATCCTCCATATTAATTAATACACATAATATATTATACTAAAATTAGTATATATTTATCCTCATTTAATATCTTATCCATTAATTAAGCCTATGAAAAAAAATTATATCTGGATCATTGTTGGCTGTTGTCTAATTTTGTTACTGGTTACCATCGTTGGTGGAGTCGCCGCCTACTTTGTTATCTCCAATAGTAACAAAATTGATCAAACCCAAAACACCAATACCACCGAAACCAACTCTGATTTCAACTTCGATGATTTGACCGACACCAATACCGAAACCAATACCGAAACAAAAAATTCTTTAACCCAACAAGAACTGGAAGATGAATTGATTGACTATCACAACGATATCTACCAAATGCGTAATGATGTCTATGACGCTCTTCTGGTCATCAACGATAACCTGATCGACGTCCAGTCGGCCGAACCGATCAAACAAGCCATCGACCAAGCCAAACCAGTTATCAATGAATATGAAGAATACGTCAATGATCATCCCACCAACTCCGACGAAATGAACCGCCTGGAAAGCGATTATCTAAAATACGCCCTCCAAGTGCTGGACTACAGCCAAGATCTCTACGATAAATTCGACGATATTGACACCTATAACTCCATCATGGATAAATATAACGAAGCTTTTGACAATCTTGATGTCACCGATCAAGCCATCAATGATTTTATGGATACTTTCTCCGAGCTCATCCCGGAAGAACAAAATTAATCTTAGATCAAATATTAAAACGCCGTCAAAATATATTGACGGCGTTTTTATTTTGAATTAAATGTGAATTACTAATTAATCTCCTCCCGCCTCTCCCGCAAAAAATGCGTCCACTGCTCAATAAAAGCAATAAATACCAAAAACGGCATATCAACCAATATCGTGATCAATAAAGTTATTTCCAAACCAGACCAACGATCAACCAGCCATTTACCCGCCCGCACCACCGGGAAGAAAAAGAAAATAGCCACTGTCTGCCAAATGGTTTCTTCATCACGATCAACATTCAACTCCCGTCCTCGCTCCCGAATTTTGATCCCCAAAAAACTGATCGTCGATAAGAATATCAAAAATATGCCAGTCGAAAAAATACTAAAATGTAACAATCGTAATGCATAGATCACCATTCCAAAAGTCAAAACATAGGTTAAAATATAGAGCAAAACTACAAAGAACTGAATTATTTTATTTTTAGGAGACACCACTTTTATCTCCCGCGCCTTACGTTCACTACCATCATATACAATCTTTTTTACCTCCTCGGTCACCCGCTGCAAATTCTCCGCTCCCGGTAGTCGAGCGGTAATCACCAGCAAAAACATTAATAACGGCGGAAACATTAGATTGATCGCTAAGACACTATAATGGAATTGCTCAGTCACAAAAATATCGAATGGTATCTCGGTAATTAACGCCAAAAGCACTTTAGTGATAAAAATTGAAATAGTGCTGTATAATGCCGCCCGCCACATCACCCCTTTCAAATTATTCAATCTAATATTATAGAACTGGCTTATCAGTCCTTCCAAGGTCTGTGGGTTAGCTAATCGATGCTCCGCTAAAGACGGATCACTGGCCACAATATCACTCAAAATCAAAAACGGCGTGTCGTACTTTTCGCACACCCGCAAAAATTTAGTAGCCAAGGGATGATTCAATTCGCGATCCAAATCATTTTTTATGGTATAAATATTTTTAGTCATCTCGTCCAACTCTGGTGACGACATCTGCAAATTGGACCAATCCGGAAATTTTCTTGTCAGTAAATAATAAGTAATAGTCGATTTATCAATTTTAAACAAAGCTCTTTGGGTAGCAATATATATCTGCACATTCTTTTCTTCCTCACTCATCTTGCCCACCGTCCCCTCCTCACGCAACTTAATCACTTTAATCATTTCCCCCGTCATGAATTTCATCAACGTTTCTTCGCGCGCGGCCGGCGCCAACTTTTGTTCAATCTCATAACTGGCAATTTTGAGTAACCAACTTTGAAAATACACCTCATCCTGTTTTTGCGGATGCACTACATTATTCAAAATATAAATATACTTATCCATTATCATCTGTACGGCCGCAATTTTGGTCTTCTCAATCGTATTATTGGCAAAATACCCACCCCGGATCAACTCATGGATCATATCCTCCACCGCTCCCGGCTGGCCATATTCACCAAAAACAATCAATCTTTTCAGTGTTCTCTCAATCGCCCTTTTGCGCAACAAATGCTCTTCCCGCCAATCCACCACTCCTTTGATTTTCTCATAAATCGCCGACACCTTGGACGCCACTTCATCGGCCTGGATCACCTCACCATCAACCGGCTGCTTAGCCATTTTCTGCCACTCTCCATAGCGCCCGATCAACTTCAAAGTCGATGGCGATAACACCCCATTACTCATTGTCTGGATTATTCTTTCCATAGTTCCCAGTATAGCAGGAGAAAGCAAGGAGCGATAATGGAATTAAAAATAGACACAAAAAAAGCTGGCGTAATACACCAGCCTTAATCTATTATTTCTTATTATTTGAATTTTTCCAAACTCTTGCCACAATACGGGCAAAAGTTTTCCACGATAGGTTCCCCATCTTTTAAAAAATCTTGAACCCAGCTGTCCATGTGATCACTGTCGCAACCTTTTTTTGTCTGTTCCCTCTCCTCTTCTAACATTTCTTCTTCATCAAAGAAAGGGCTTGGGAAAGAACACGAACTGCAATATTTATATGCCGGGTCAAGACCATCCCCACACTTTACACATTTTTTAGCCGTGTCCCGGACTTCATCCACAAACCAACGAAGAATACGCTTATCATCAGAAGACATATTCTCGTCATACCCCCGCTTGGAATTATATATTTTGAAATAATAATCCCGGCAATCCTTACAGTTTTTCATGTGATCCCTAACCCCTTCCAGATCCTTCCCAATTTCTGCCTCCTCAAGGTCAGCTAGCACAAGATCAACTATTGCCTGTTGTCTCTTCTCGCAACTCATCTTTTTTCACCTCCTTCATAATCTATTTTCTGGATCAGTAAATCCACCGCCCGGCCCCAGTCTTTATCTGTTACAAGATCAGCCCCCATGTGCTGAGCTAGTTTGTACCAGAAGTTATTCTCCGGGTGACTATGGCAATCCGTGCAAACCACGCACGGAATTTCTCTTTTCTGGCACTCCATCACTATTTCTAGCCCTACTGGCTCCTTAGTGAGGTACATATCAGTCAAGACTCCGTCATAAGTCACACCCGGTAAATCCATTAAATCAATGGCCGCCTCCACATTTGGAACAGCACCAATAAAACCAGGGTAAGCAGCCCCCGCGATATGTTTTCTCCCTTCTACAGCCTTAACAGCCTTTTCTGCCTCTCCAGACTTGTCCTCCACTATTAGAAAAACATAAATGCCAAACCTACTTGATCTTGATCTCTTCCTATCCATGTAATTCACCTCCTCGCAAACAAGCATCGAAATACATATACCAGTCGTTGAAACAGTTTATTCCGCTCATTCCCCATTTAAACCCCATAATCACTTCGGGGTCATATTCCTTATTGGTTAACAAATTAAAAAACCTATCCAGTACACCAGAAGAATATAAACAGTGCAACGAAACACCATTGTGCATCACTTTTTCAAGACCTTTGTACTGGCTAAGTATTTTTCTCATACTTGCCAACCTCCCATGATAGTCCTTGTCCTCTTGGTACAAAGAGCACATGAATTCGTGCAATTTATCGCCCCGACCCTTCTTATGCAATTCCGACATAGCTTGCAGATCAATATCTATGTCGACAAAGGTATTCATTAACTGGCCCCGGACTTCAGCAGGTAAGCACACAATCAAATTTTTCAACTCGGGAAAAAGAAACTGTGTGATCACTGACGATTGCAAATCTAAATCCACCTTTGATATTGCTGCATCAGCACCTTTCTTTTTTCCTTCTTTATTCAGATCGGAAGATCCAGAAATCATTACCACAGGAACATTGGATATTTTCTTTATTTTCTTTACAACACCTGGCCCCTGTAACCTGCTACCAATAAACTGGCCATCCATCAGTATTAGTGAATACTGTCCAAGAAAATCTTTGTTAATCACCTCACCAGGCAATTTAACAAAATCAACAACTACCCCCATTTTCTTCCCTTCAAGAAACAGACTCTCCCCGTCTTTAGATTTCCGAGTCAAACGATCATCAACTACCAATATCTTTTTCATTATATTCTCTCCTTTCAAATTTTTAATTTACCCCGAATTAACCAAATCCACCTCCCTTTTCTTGATTAAATTCGACAATCCCCATTATACAGCCAAATCCCCCATCAAACAACACAAAACACGCTATGCAAGCGTGTTTATATAAATATTAATACAAAAAAATATTTATTTTCGAAAAAATAATGCTCCTCCACCAATCAACTCAACTTTTATTCTATCCCTTAAAAACCTGGGGAATGACTCAAGCAGATACTGTCCACTCAACTCCTCTCTCATTTTATCAAATTCAATATTCTCAACCATCTTGAAACCAAGTTTCTTGGCAACTTCACTCAACATCCCAGGAGTATTAATCTCATCATCGTCCGGACCAAAAAACTTCACCAGACCATCCATCTTGGCCACCGAATAACCATAGTTATTTATTAACACAAACTTGTCGGGCTGCAGAATCCGATATGCCTCTTTCAATATCTTCTCGCATTCATTGATACTAATAAAAATCTCCTTACCATAATCACCCTTATAAGAAGAATTAAGCAAATTCATCATAATTACCCCTCCATCTATCGACTCATCTTTAAAAGGCAATTTAAAAGAATCAGCCAAAATTGGACTCCTGCCAATTTCTCTCTGATATTCCATTGGATCAACCGCCACATCTACCGGAACCAATTTCGCCCCTTTAGACTCAATCACCTCATGCAACTGGGAAACCAATGGCCCATTATTTTCATTTGGCAAAACTGGATAGCCAGCCCCTAAATCGATTACATTTTTACCTTCTAAATCGAAATTTTTAAAAACTTCTTGATATTTTTCCTGCCCAACAAAATCAAAATACTGTCTTGGCGCCAATTCAATGCTCTTTCCAAAACCCTCCCAATATTTTCGACCACCTTGCGCAAAATTTTCTCTCATATATTGTCAATTCAAAATAAATTAAATATTTCTATGGCCATTATAAAACAAAAATAATAAAAACACGCTATTAAAGCGTGTTATGGCCCAAATTATCACCGACATCGCCGCCATTATTGCCGCTTTTTTCCCAACTTGCGACCCATAAAATAATAGATCAACGCCCCCACCCAATGTGTCAACACCACCACTAGCAACCAGACAACCTGATCATCTTTGTTTTTGAAATCTCGCTGCGCCAGATCAACCAACATTATTACCCAAAAAATCGTCCCGCCAACAGCAATAGCGAAAATTAACAGATACATACCCAGCCAGATAATCCAAAACAATAAAAATGGCAAAAAAACCAGCCAGACCAACGGACCAGGATCAGAACTACTACTTGCCTGCGCCAACTCTACCAAACTTAATATTGTAAACATGATTTTCTCCTTAGCTATATTCTAGCAAACATTATCATTACTTTCGTCTATTCTTTCGACAATCACCTAAAATAGACATCAAACAATACAAAACACACTATTCAAATGTGCTTTCTGTCAATAAGGTTACAATTTTTATCTTTTCATAAAACGCTTTCTCATAAAAGCCCTACCCGAGGCCGATTTAAGATATTTTTCAAATTTAAAAGCAGTATATATACTATTAAAAGCGAAATAAGCCACCAATTTTATTGGTAATCTTTTTCGAGTAGCTAACACCTGAGCACTACTATGTCTTCTAATCCTTTCTCGTAAATCCTTAGTGCAGCCTACATATGGCTTGCTATCAAAACACATCAATATATATACGTATTGCATAGCTATCCCAACTAGAAACAATATTATTTTTTAGCATAACAACTTATATATTAATTTCAGATCAAAATCATATTATTCGCATATGAAAACACCCCGAAAGTTAAATAAGATCACAAAAAAACGGACTTTGTCCGTCGTAGCCCGCCCCCGAATATCGAAATTTACGCCAACTAAATTACCAAAATATAATAACGGAAGCCCGCCGTCGCTCTTCGAGCTATGGCGGGCGAAGACGGAGGGTGGAGGATTTGAACCTCCGCTAAGGATTAACTCCCTAGTACGGCTTAGCAAGCCGCTGCCTTCAACCGGACTCGGCCAACCCTCCAAAAAAATTCTTTAGAAGATATTTCATTCGCTCCCTCCCTTTACCGGTTTTTAAAAACTTTTCTTCTGCACATGCATCTAGCTTGTTCAAAAAAGCCTGATAATAAACAAGTTTCCAGGGTGCACCTGCAGAAGAAAACTTTGACTCTTTTCTATTATGTTCCAAAATACGATTCCTCAAATCCCGAGTAAAACCAATATATTTCTTTTTTAAACTAATACTATACAAAATATAAACATAATACATAACAAAAAATAGTATTAAGCTGCCTTCCCCGCCCAAGGCGGGTGCGCCTAGGGCGCAAACCGGACTCGGCCAACCCTCCAGGTTACAATATAATAATTATACTGTAAGAAATAGACTGACACAAATAAATGAAATTTAATCATTACTTTTGACCTTTTCTCTTTTCCGCCACAAAATTATTTATCCGCAGCAGACTGTCAAACGTCCCCGCGTCTTCCCAGACTCCTTCAATCACCAAGGCTTTCAATTCACCATCTCGCAAATATCGTTTATTCACATCCGTAATTTCCAGTTCCCCTCGTGGTGATTTGACCACCTCCCGAGCATACTCCACCGCCCGGCAATCATAGGTAAATAATCCCACCTGGGCAAAGTGGCTTTTGGGCTGGGCCGGTTTTTCTTCCACACTAACCACTTTCCCCTCAGTATCAAGTTCCACCACCCCAAACCGCCGCGGATCATCAACTTCTTTAACATAGAGCATCGCCCCACCCGTGAAAGATTTAATTTGCGCCGAAAAATCATGTTCAAAAATATTATCACCATAAATCACCGTCACATCGTCCTTCCCCACAAAATCCGCCCCAATAAGCAGCGAATCAGCCGTACCCCGCCGTTCTTCCTGGACCGTGTAGGTAAACTGCACTCCAAATTCACTGCCATCGCCCAATAATTCCCGATAACGATCAACATGTTCCGGCGCGAAAATGAGCAAAATATCCTCAATCCCCCCGCTCGCCAAAGTCTGGATCGGATAATAAATCATCGGCCGATCATAGACCGGCAGCATTTCTTTGGAAACCACTTTGGTCAAGGGTAAAAGCCTCGTCCCCTTGCCAGCAGACATGATTATTCCTTTCATGACAAAAAATTAATAATGAATAATTAATAATTAACGAGTTGCGTGAATTAATTTTAATATCATATTATTTATTGGTTTATAAAACTCGCTCAGGCTAGGTCGGTATTATTTAAAAACGCTCATACAGGTTATAAACCAATAAATAATATGATATTAAAATTAATTCACGCAACTCGTTAATTATTAATTATTCATTTATTTAAAACAAGCCACCAATATCCGCCTGAACACCTCTTTCGTCAGTTGCCGATCATGCTCCATAAACGCGTCATAACCTGGATCAGCATTAACTTCTAATACAATATAAGTTTCCAGCTCGGACAGATCGTGACAAATCAAATCCAGGCCAAAATAACGAACCGACAATACTTGCGAAATTTTTTTAATAAAACTTTGCAACTTAGGTGGATATTTTTTTAACACCTCCACCACCCAACCACCCCGATTAAGATTGGCCACATCCTTGAGTATTAACTCTTCATTTTCTTTTAATACACTTTGGCTCGAATAACCCCGTTTTTCTAACTGCTTCCAATCAACTTCCAGCCGCCCTTTATGTAGACTCTTAGTTTTCTCCATCAACACCGCCAGTTGAGTCCGACCATCACCCCGCACCACCGGCGGCGACTTATGATAACACAGCCCGATCTCATCATCAACCACCACCACCCGGTATTCCTTACCCGTCACTATTCTTTGCACCAAAACAATGTAATCAGACCCAAATACTTGCTCAATATGATCAATCAATTCATTTTCATCATATACCCGCCGGCACAGCTTTCCCATGGAAAGACTATTAGGTTTGACAAACACTGGATAACCCAAATGCCTCGCCCAAGCCAAAGCTTCATCTTTCCCCTTGCCCCGACAATACTCGCCGTATTCCTGATCACATTTCAAAAAATAATCCCCTTCCGGCACCCCAATTCCCGCCTCTTCCAATAATACATATGTAAAAGCCTTATCCCGACAAACCGAACGCGCCATGGCTTGGTTCAACGGGAATTTTGCCAGCGGCGCGTAACCAAACAACCGCCCGTTGATCCGGTAGAGAAATCCCGACCACCGATCCAACCACTCCACCTTATAACCTTCTTCCTCAGCCACTTCAGCCACCAGCCGAACTTGTTCGGGAAATAAATTATGATTTATTTTTGATGATTTATACATCCACCTCCTCTCCCAATCCCGGCGTAAAAGCTTTAGTTTGCAAAGTGTCATTTATTTTCTGCTGCAGGCTTTGCTTGGCCGTTTGTTCGCCATGATTCAAAATCACCTGCTGTGGCAAACTTTCCATTGAAGCCAACCATTGAATAATGCGATTACGATCAGCATGAGCCGAAAAAGCACCCACCGCTTCCACCTTAGCTTTCACTAGCACTTTTTCCCCAAATATTGTCACTTCCTTGGCCCCATCAAGTAACGCCCTCCCCAAAGTTCCCGCCACCTGATAACCAACTACAAATAAAATATTTTTTTCATCGGGCAAATAATGTTTTAAATGATGCTTAATCCGACCCCCGGTCATCATGCCCGAACCGGCTATAATAACCTTGGGCTTATCATCGTCATTAATTGCTTTGGATTCGGCCACAGTATCAGTAATCTTTAATTGCGGAAAATCAAACAAATTAGTCTCCGTCGTCAAAAACCATTTGGCTTCTTCATTTAAATAATCAGTATATTTATTAAAAACTTCCGTCACCCGGTGGGCCATGGGACTGTCCAGATAAATATTACCGCGACACATATGTTCCCGCTCGGAAAAATCATTGAAAACGTACAACAACTCTTGCGTTCTCTCCATCGCAAAAGCCGGGATCATCACCACCCCGCCATGGCCCAGAGCTTCGCATACCGCCTCTTTCAGTATCTGCTTACGCATGTAGATATCTTCATGTTGCCGGTCACCATAGGTCGATTCCACCACCACCGCGTCCGCTCCGGGTGGAATGTCTGGTTTATTCAACAATAAAACCGGATAGTTGCCCAAATCACCGGAAAATAATATCCGCTTTTCTCCATCAAATATTTCCACAATCGCCGAACCCAAAATATGGCCGGCATCATAAAATTTAACTTGCAACGGTCCCACCGTAAAATCAGTATGATACTCCACCCCCTGCATATAACTTAGCAACATTACCACGTCATCTTTATCGTAAATTGGTTCCTCCGAATCATAACGTGCATCTTCCTCGGCAATTTTGGCCGCGTCCAACAACACAATCTCGGCCATTTCCACCGTTGGTTTGGTACAAAATATTTTTCCCTGAAAACCCTCTTTAACCAAACGCGGCAACAAACCGCTATGGTCCAAATGAGCATGGGTTAAAAACAAAGCCTCGATCTGGGCCGGATTAAATAAAAATTTTTCCCGATTAAGATCAGGCTTTTTTTCACCCCCTTGAAACATTCCACAATCCACCAAAAACTGCTTACCGCCTGTTTCAACCAAAGTACAAGAACCAGTCACTCCTTCCGCCGCCCCACACAATTTTATCTTCATGATGATTATCTCCTTTATTAAATTTTCACAACTATATTGTAACGCGTCCCGGCTCATCGGTAAATTTTTCTCTTTAGACTTGCCCGCCTTCATTCTGTTAAAATATTGGTGGATACCTTTATTAATCAATACTATGTCTATCCAGATTTATTGCCAAAAATATTATCGCGCCCTCGGCCGATTTTTGGCCAAAAAAATTCCTTTCGCCCAAGCTATCAATCATCAATTCCGGCGCTATCCCAACCTTGAAGCCCACATCAAAATTCCCACATCGGCCCGCCACCATACCTGTCTAATTATTGGCACCATTGCTCCACCAGATAGCAACTATCTGGAAATAATTCTATTGGCGCACACCCTAAAAAAAGAAAAGGCCAAAGAAATTATATTAATTCTCCCCTATTTCGCCTACACCCGTCATGACAAAGACAAAACGGGCGAAAGCATAGCTACCAAATTAATTATCACCTCCCTGCAAAATGCCGGAGTAGACCAAATATTGACCTTGGACCTACACAGCCATCGAACCAAAGAATTTTCCAAAATCCCTCTGGAATCAATCTCCACCGCCAGTTTATTTGCCCACGTTATCAAAAATAATAAATTAACCAAAGCCGAATTAATCTCCCCCGACCAAGGAGCAATGGACCGGCTGACCGCAATAAAAAAACTACTGAAAATTACTTCACCCCATATCTATTTCCAAAAATCTCGGACCAATCATAAAGTCACCTGCGTCTTAAAAAGTCCAGTTAAAACCAAAAAGGCGATTATTGTTGACGATCAACTTGATACCGGCGGTACATTAATCTGTGCCTGCCGAGAATTACAGAAACAAGGTGTAAAAGAAATCTACATCATGATTACTCATGGATTATTTACCGGCCACAATTGGAAAAAACTGTTTAAACTGGGAGTTAAAAAAATATATACGACTGATACCATTCCCAATTTACCCCCACACCCCCAAATCCAAATTTTACCCATCAATCCACTATTATTATCCACTATCAATAAACTATGAAAATTACCAGTCCGGCTTTTAAGTCCAATTCCCACCTCCCCACCCAATACACTTGTGACGGCAATAATATTAATCCACCACTAACCATTGGTGAAATACCGGCCCAGACCATCAGCCTAGCCTTGATTGTCGATGATCCAGACGCCCCGGCCGGCACCTGGGTTCACTGGTTAGTTTGGAATATTGACCCACAAACCACCAATATTGATACCAATTCCGTTCCCGATAACTCAATCGAAGGTACCACCAGTTTTGACCAACCTGGTTATGACGGTCCCTGCCCGCCCTCCGGCACCCACCGTTATTTCTTTAAGATTTACGCCCTCGACATCACTTTGAACCTACCTGTTGTCACTAACAAAACCGAGCTAGAAAAAGCAATGACTGACCACATTATTGATCACGCTGAATTGGTCGGATTATATAGTCGAGAATGAAAATATCACTATTACTAATCCTAGTTTCATTATCTTAAAAATATCTCCACCAAAAGGAGATATTTTTATTTATCAGACAAAAAAACTACATCGCGCTTTCTTCAGCGTCACTTTCACTTTCCGGTTTGGGCGCGCACATCTGGCAATAACATTTACCCTCATGACAAACACCATCCCCTTCACTAACATCTACTCCGCAAGATACACATTTGGCCTCATCCCCCTCATGACTACCCCCACAACCAGCACATCCTCCCATAACACACTCTCCATTATATTAAATATTAAATTAAACCTAGAAAATTATAACTTAAAATTTTAAATTTTAAATTTGCTTACCACCCTGCCTTTGGCTCGTCACTGATTAACACACCATTTTGATAACAGTGAATACAATAATCACAATTTTTACTACCATCCGCTTCCGTGCCAAAATCCTTCTCTTGTTTAATCACCATTCCACACGCCCGACATTTGCAATTTTTATCTATTTCACATTCGCAGCGACTCGATTGTTGCGCATCGTCATGATCGTTATCCATATAATATTGATTAAATTAAATAATAATCTACCTATCCTTACTTTATCAGTAATTAATGACAAATTACAAATGACAATAATGTAGGGGCGGGTTTATAACCCGCCCAAACTCGTGGTCAAAATGTTTATTTACTAAATAAATTCAACGTGGAATCTATTGCGAGCCACATAAATTTATAATAACAATAACCATACCACGATCCAGGGCGGGTTATAAACCCGCCCCTACATTATTGCCATTTGTAATTTGTCATTAAACATTTAATCCAAATTTAAGATTGAAAAAAGTATAATTTAACACGGTCACTAATTTTCCCAATGGAGACGAAAATTCACCTACCCAATTCAATTAAGCAAGTTCTGGCTAAAAAACTCAACCCCCATGAGTCGATTCTTTATACCCAAAAAAGCGACTTATCAATCGAGAAAAAATTCGATGATACTTATCTCATTATCAGCCAGCAAAATATCTATGTCATTACCGACGGGAAGATAATTAATCAACTGCCAATAAAAAAAATTGTCAAACTAAAGATTGACGAATTATTTAACCACGCTCGCTTGCAGGCGGTCAGTCATCAAAAAACCGAGATTACTATCTTGTATTTTACTAAAACCCACGCTCCCCAATTCCGTCATCTGATTCGTTTGGTTAATCAATACCTGCAAGATGGTCAATACAAGCCCCATACTTTCACCGCCAGCATGATCACCCACTGTCCACGCTGTCACAATCCTCTACCTGAAAGAGGTGGAATTTGCCCCCTCTGTCTACCTCGCTGGTCAATCATGGCAAGATTATTATCTTTCCTCAAACCATACCAGAAAATATCATTCCTGGTATTACTTTCCACCACCGTCATGGTTATCTCGCAATTAATTCCACCCTATATCACCAAAAGAATTGTCGACGATGTACTAACCAACAGTCAACATGATCAATTCATTTTTTGGATCAGCGCCATGTTTATCTCCGGTTTAGTTTATTTCATCTCCAGTTATTTCAGTGGCATCTATAGCTCCTGGTTAGCCACCAAACTAGTCAATGATTTCCGTAATCTTCTTTACCAGAAAATTCTCCATCTGAAACTGAATTATTTCGATCGCCATTCCAGCGGTGATCTGGTCAGTAAAATTGTCGACGATACCAGTGAAATTCAACACTTTCTCCTGGACGGTTTACCCTTTCTACTAATAAATTTCGTTTCCCTGATCATTATTGCCATCATTCTGATTAGCATCGACCCGACTTTATCTTTGCTTGTCTTCCTGCCCGTCCCATTTCTAGTCTTTGGCTCTAGTTGGTTTTTGAATAAACTTATTCCCCTTTTCCATTACCGCGGCAGCATCAAAGACCTGATATACACCAACCTCGATGAGACCATTGGTGGCATCCGCGTTGTCAAAGCATTTACCCAACAGGACCGACATATCAACGAATTCACCAACCAAAACAACCGTTATTTTGCCAATCAATACCACATTGAAAAAACCTTTATCGGATTTCGACAAGTCATGTTTTTTATCATGCAAGTCGGCATAGTCGGTGTCTGGTATTTCGCCAGCCGCCGTATCATGGGTCAAGACCACCTTACTCTCGGTGATCTATTGGCTTTTGTTGGTTATATTTGGCTCTTCTATGGCCCCCTGCAGTGGTTCACTCAAATTCTCAACTGGATGACACACGCTCTCGCTTCGGCCGAGCGCATGTTTACCATTCTCGATATGACCTCCGAAACTTCCCCGGCCGAGAGCCCCACTTCACCCCATATCACCCAAGGAAAAATTGAATTTAAACAAGTCCGTTTCAGCTATGAATACGGCCGCGAAGCTATCAAAGATATATCTTTTACCATTAATCCCGGCGAAATGATTGGACTGGTCGGTAAATCAGGCGGTGGAAAAAGCACCATTATCAATCTGATCAATAATTTTTTTGATATCGACTCCGGCCTAATTCTGATCGATGGACACAATATTAAAGAATATCCTCTCGCTTATCTTCGCCACCGGATCGGTGTGGTCATGCAAGAGCCATTTTTGTTTGACGTTAGCATTGCTGAAAATATTCGCTATGGCCACCCCGAGGCCAGTTTTGACCAAATCGTTCAGGCCGCCAAAGCCGCCTGGGCCCACGAATTTATTGTTAACAAGGAAAAAGGTTATAACACTATTATTGGTGAAAAAGGCGTCCGGCTTTCCGGAGGTGAAAAACAGCGCCTTTCTATTGCCCGCGCTATTTTACAAAATCCGCCCATTCTTATCCTCGACGAAGCCACCTCCTCGGTTGACGTACAAACCGAGAAAAAAATTCAACAAGCCCTGGAAAAACTAACCCAAAACCGAACCACCATCGCCATTGCCCACCGTTTAAGCACCCTGCGCCATGCCGATCGCATCCTCTATATCGAAGGCGGTAAAATAATTGAAAGTGGCTCTCACTCATCATTATTGAGAAAGAAAGGCAAGTACCACCAACTTGTCAATCTCCAAACCAAACTTAATCAATCACGTCCCGAAATAATTTCATGAAAAACCCTATCCCACCATTTAAACTCATTCAAAAAAACGGAAAATATTTTCTCCAGTTTTCCCCTACCGCCAAACCAAAACCAGTGAAAATCGTCTGGCTCCAACCTTTTATGACCAAAAACAGCGGTATTTCCATCCTTAATTCCAAAAAAGAAGAATTAATCTATTTGTCTCACCTTAAAGATGCTTCCGCCGACAATCAAAAAATCATCAGACAAGCCCTGATCGACTACACCTTTTTACCCACCATCAAACAAATCAAATCCATCCGTATCAACTATGGCGTACGATATTGGGACACCATGACCGACGCCGGCCCCCACTTATTTGCCATGATCCGCCCTTCACAATACATTACTCACCTGACCAATGACCAAATCGTTGTTCGTGACACCTTCAACAATTACTACCAGATTCCTTCCATCCAAAAACTCGACTTGGATTCACAAAAACAGTTGAATAAAATATTATAATATATGAGTAGTGCTAGTTAATATTTAATCATCGTCCTGTCAATGTCATCCTGGAAAGAAAGCGAAGCGCTTCTTATCCAGGATCCACTCCCTTAGTATAAATAATTCTTTCTGGATCCTGGATGCCGGAGCGCTACGCTTCCGCCTCCAGGATGACAGA
>Ga0265297_10001392_pt1 | contig 57107 bp, 60 predicted proteins | sample Munlanlwell13791_FD_192502 | JGI IMG/M metagenome (GOLD analysis project Ga0265297, IMG submission 192502) | Leachate microbial communities from a municipal landfill in Southern Ontario, Canada - Leachate well 137-91 | ecosystem: Engineered > Solid waste > Landfill > Unclassified | place...
GTTTAAAGGGAAATGATACTGGACGCGGTCAGCGAGACCAGGGCCCACAGAGCGGTTATTGTGGGGATGCCTGTCAAGGACACTATTAAACTGGTAAATGATGAAAGACTGGTATCCAATACCCTTGACCGCGAACTGCTCTGGCAGGTACAGACGCCGCAGGTGTTTGAGGCCTCTCTTATCAAGGAAGCTTATGAGCGGGCGGAAAAACTCGGGATAACTGCAACCGATGACGCAAGACTGGTGGAGCGCCTCGGTGAAAAAGTTAAGATGATAAACGGCTCTTACGAGAACATTAAAATAACAACGCAGGAAGACCTTATACTGGGAGAAGCGATATTAAGCTCAAGACAGCGGCAATAGGGCTGGCTGCCGGGTTCCTCAGCGGGCTCGTCGGCATAGGAGGGGGCATCATCATGGTGCCTGCCATGGTGTATTTTTTGTCCATGACACAGCACAGGGCGCAAGGGACATCCCTTACGGTCATTATACCGACAGCGGCGGTGGGAGCAATGTATTACGGACGGGCCGGCCATATTAATTTACATTATGTGATCTGGCTGTCTATCGGGAGTTTTGCCGGAGCCTATCTGGGCAGCTTTTGGGCGGGAAAGCTTTCGGAGCGCTCGCTCAAGATAATTTATGCGGTCTTCATGATCGCTGTAGGGATAAAGATGTTCTTATGAGCACAGCAACACTATTGCTGGTGATAGCGGCGGGGGGTCTTACAGGGGTCTTTAGCGGGCTTCTGGGAGTGGGCGGGGGCACCATCCTGATACCTGCGGCCGTCTTTATACTTGGCGCTTCGCAGCATCTTGCTCAGGGAGTATCCCTTGCCGTCATCATCCCGACGGCTTTTATGGGCGCTTACGCCTACTATATGAGAGATCAGGTGGATCTTCAAAAAGCACTGTACCTTATCCTTGGTTCGGTTATTGGAGCCTATCTTGGGTCTGCGCTTGCCTGCTCTTTTTGCTCAAGGGACCTCAAAATGATCTTCGGTTTATTTTTGATCGCGACCGCGGTAAAATTATTAAAAGATGTACTATCCAGATAAAAAAGACTTCCTGAAGCTGGCCAAAAAAGGCAATCTTATCCCGATATGCCGCAATATCATGGCCGATATCGAGACCCCGGTCTCGGCTTTTGCCAAGATAGAAGGCCGCTATTCGTTCCTCCTCGAAAGCGTCGAAGGGGGGCAGAATGTGGGCCGCTATTCATTCCTTGGCTGTGAGCCGTATATGCTCTTTCAGAGCAAGAATGATGAGATCAGGATAACGGCCTTTGATAAAAAAAAGCGGACCGAAGTGTTAAAAGGAGATCCTTTTGAAGTCCTAAAAAAACTGATGAAGGAACACAGGCCCATGAAAGTGGAAGGGCTTCCCCGGTTCCACGGCGGGGCGGTAGGATATATTGCATACGATGCCGTAAGGTTTATCGAAAACATACCCGACAAGAATCCGGATGACCTTGGCCTTGCCGATATCCAGCTCCTGTTCACCGATACGATAATCGCTTTTGACCATGTAAAACACATGATAAATGTGATATCAAATGCCAGGATAAAAAATGATCCTTCCGCTTCTTATGATCTGGCCGTGAAAAAGATAGAAGAGATCATCCGCAGGCTAAAAGCGCCGGTAAAATTAAAACAGCTTGAGCTCCCGGATGAGCCGCCGGAGTTCCGCCTGTCCTCCAATTTTACTAAGATCGAGTTTGAGCAAAATGTCGTAAAAGCAAAAGAGTATATCAAGGCAGGGGATATCATACAGGTAGTACCTTCTCAAAGGTTTACGGCGCCGCTTAAAAGAGAACCTCTTACCGTCTACAGGATCCTGCGCGCAATAAATCCCTCGCCGTACATGTACTATTTGAAGTTCGATGATGTAAAGCTTATCGGGTCCTCGCCCGAAGTCATGGTAAGACTGGAAGGAACAAAGTCCACCGTCCGTCCCATTGCCGGGACCCGCAAAAGAGGCTCCGGAGAAGAAGAGGACCTCGCCCTTGAAAGAGAGCTCTTGAGCGATGAAAAGGAAAAAGCGGAGCATATAATGCTGGTGGACCTGGCAAGGAACGATCTCGGAAAGGTTTGTGAAAAGGGCAGCGTTAAGGCCACCCGGCTAATGGATGTAGAAAAATATTCCCATGTCATGCATATAGTTTCGAATGTTGAAGGAACGCTCGAAAAAGGAAAAGACGCTTTTGACCTTTTTAAGGCCGCGTTCCCAGCAGGGACCGTGTCCGGCGCTCCAAAGATAAGGGCGATGGAGATAATCGATGAGCTGGAAAACACTAAACGCGGGCCGTACGCGGGAGCGGTGGGGTACTTTGATTTTTACGGCGACCTTGACACCTGCATTACGATCAGGACGATCCTGGTAAAAAATAAGACCGCTTATGTTCAGGCGGGGGGGGGGATCGTCCTTGATTCTTCGCCTTCAAAAGAATACGAGGAAAGCTGCAATAAGGCCAGGGCTCTTATCCGGGCGCTAAAATGATAAACTTCAGGCTACTCAGGAATTCTGATACCGCGCTGTGGATCTGCGCGGCGCTGCTTGTCATTATCGGTTTTCTGTCCATCTATTCCTCAACTTTTTCGATGCTTTCAAAAAAGAGCACGGTATTTGACGATATCAGGCCGGACCCTTTCATGTTCGTCGAGCGGCATCTGGTCTCTTTTCTGCTTGGCCTTGCGGCGCTGCTGCTCTTTTCCTATCTGGACTATTCGCACTTTGAGAACACCTGGCTCTGGTTCTATGGGGGGATGCTTCTTTTGCTGGGGGCTGTTGCTGTTGCAGGGTCGCAAACTTACGGGGCGCAAAGGTGGATCGGGATAGGCTTTTTCTCCCTTCAGCCTTCTGAGATAGCCAAATTGGTGATGATCTTTGCGGTGGGAAGGTTCATCAGCGTAAGAGGAGGCTTAAAGACCCTTTCCGACCTGCTCCTGCTGGGCATTTTGATAGGGGTCCCGTTCCTTCTCATCTTTAAGCAACCGGACCTGGGGACTTCCCTTGTCCTCGTGGCGATAACCTACGGCATGGCGCTGACCGGAGCTCCGTCCCTTGCAGTTGTTCTTGCTCTAATAGCGCCTTTGTTGAGCGTGGTCTTTTGCTTTCATCCCGTCCTGTGGGCTGTTTATCTTATTGCGCTCTGCGGGCTCCTGTGGGTGCTCAAACCCGGGCTCTGGGAAAGCTGCTCCGTTTTTGGCGCCGGCCTTGCGGCAGGGCTTCTTCTGCCGCAGCTGTGGAATATGCTCAAGGGATACCAGAAAGAAAGATTTCTTTCTTTTCTTAACCCGGGGGCGGACCCCTTTGGCGCAGGTTACCATACTATACAATCGCAGATAGCCATAGGCTCCGGCGGCTTTTTCGGCTCCGGATTCCTGCGGGGCACGCAGACCCAGCTGCAGTTCATTCCCCAGCAGTGGACCGATTTCATATTTTCGGCTGTCGGCGAGGAGTTCGGGCTTATCGGCACAATGCTGGTGCTTCTCCTTTTTCTAACTATCATCTGGAGGGCGCTTGCCATTGCCCTGGGATCCAGGGACCTCTTTGGCTCGCTCGTTGCAGTGGGGATAGCTTCGATGTACCTGTTCCATGTTTTTGTCAACATCGGCATGACGCTGGGGATGGCTCCCGTTGTCGGCATTCCTCTGCCGCTGGTCAGTTTTGGAGGGACCTCGCTAATTATGAACCTGGCCTCGATAGGCGTGCTTCAGAGCATTTCCATGCGCAGGGTCAAACTTTTCTTCTGATCATTTCTTAAGTTTGAAAAGTGTTTCCACATCGCCCTCGGCCTCGAACCTCTCGCCCTTAAGATGTACCACGACCTTTTTTGTCTTGAGCCATTCGTCCCTGCGCTTTAACAGCACATTGCCAAAAAGCGAGATGGTCTCTTTATCCTCATTGTAAAGCGCGCTGTCAGACTTTGCCTGCTGTCCCTTTTGCTTTACGGTAACGCCGCCCCGGGCAACTGCGTTGCCGCTCTCAAGAGAGAGGTCAAAGGACGAACAGTTAAGTTCGGTCTCGCTCTCAAGCGCTTTTTTGGTTTCGGGGTTCCTTAGGCTTTTGAGCCTTTCTTTTTTTATGAGCGGTGCGCTTTTAAAGACGATCTTTGTATTTCCCGTCAGGACCATCCTGCTGGCAGAAGTGTCGTAGCTCATCAGGTCGCAGAAAGCTTTTTTGTCTTTTTGAATTACAGAAACACCGTCAAAAAAACTGATATTGCCGGTCTCGTTAAAGACCTCGGCTGCGGATGAGCGCACAGCGGTATTTTTCTTTCTTGTTCCCTTTGTCTTCATCAGGACATTTCCCATTAGACGGGACCTCTTCTCAAGATAGAATACTTCAAGTGTCGTGCAGGAAAGCGTGAGGTCCTTTCCCAGGACCAGAGGGCTGCCGAAAAAAGAGGCTCTTTCGGTCCTGTGGTCATACTTCATGGAGTTAAAAGAAAAACGGGAAAAATCCCCTTTGCCCTTAAGGTCCACGAGCGCGGAGGCCCTTTTTGCAGAGCCCGGGCCTCCAAAAGCGGAGGTCTCTTTGAGCGAAGTGTTCACCTCGACCCTTCCCGTCTTAATGTTCTTGATCACGACCTTGTTGTCCTGAAATACGGAGCCGTCCTTAACTTCTTCAAAACAGGCCTTGTCCTGAAAGCGGTTGGCCCAGCCGTATGAGGAGGTAAGCTCAAAGGTCTTTTTACCCTGCGACCAGCCCACGGCCCTGGTGCCGTAGATCTCGAGCACTTTTTCGGCTCTTTTGTCGCCCATAAGGTCTATGTCCGGAAGGATAAGGTACAAAAGCCCCAGCGCCGCGGCAGCGGCAAAAAAAACAGCGGCGGCGATCTGTGTGGTCCTGTTCATGTACGCTCACAATTGTATCAGTTCGTGCCTGTATTATGCTATATTTATATTGCCGTGAAAAGAACAGTTGTCGCAATAACAGCCGCTATCATCGCCGTATTTTCGGCGCAGGCGCTTTGCCAGGAAGGCGTTATTGTAAGTCCGGACCCTTTTGACCCGGGAAGGGGCAGCGCCATGATCTCCTATGTGCTGGAAAAAGATACGGATGTTTTTGTCTATATTTTCGGCCCCGGCGGAAGGCTTTTGGCAAAAAAGGAGTACCGCGCGGGACAGACAGGAGGCTCTGCCGGTTTTAACCAGGTGGAGTGGAGCGGTAAAAGCGAGTACGGGGATACCGCGCGCAGGGGCACTCATCTGGTCAGAATAATGGAATCGGACACTCAAAAGGTGATAGGAGGGGCCAAACTGCTTGTTGCCGAAGGCTATGCGCTTAAGGGCGCCGAGCTGCTTGGGGCTCTTGCCGCGGCGCTTCTTGTGATGACGGGACTGCTGGCCGCCGGCAGGTCGCTGCCGCTGAAAAGGTTCAGTTCCGTATGTTATAATGGGCTTGCCGCAAAACTTAAAAGAATGAAAGGAGACCATGATGGCGGTTAAAGTCGGGATCAACGGGTTCGGGAGGATAGGAAGGCTGGTCTATATGGCCCTGGTGGAAAAGGGCGTGATCGGTAAAGAGGTCGAAGTGGCTGCTGTAGTCGATATAAGCACTGACGCAAAGTATTTTGCGTACCAGTTAAAGTATGACTCGGTGCACGGCAGGTTCAAGGCCGACATTAAGACCGAAAAAAGCAGCCCCTCGGCCGCCCAGGACGATGTTCTGGTGGTTAACGGTAAAAAGGTAAAATGCGTAATGGCCACCAAGGAGCCTTCACAGCTTCCCTGGAAAGAACTTGGAGTAGAGGTTGTGCTGGAATGCACAGGGCTTTTTACCAGCTCCGACAAGGCCAAGGGACATCTTGATGCAGGCGCAAAAAAGGTGGTAATTTCCGCTCCCGGCAAAGGAGAGGTAAAGACCATCGTCATGGGGGTAAATGACGGTGAATATGATGCTTCAAAGCATCACATCGTATCCAATGCCTCCTGCACCACCAACTGCCTTGCTCCTCTGGTGCATGTGCTTCTTAAAGAAGGCATCGGTATCGAAACAGGACTGATGACCACGATCCATGCTTACACAGCAACACAGAAGACAGTTGACGGTCCTTCCAAAAAGGACTGGAGAGGCGGAAGGGCTGCGGCCATCAACATCATTCCGTCCTCTACCGGTGCCGCAAAAGCGGTAGGAGAGGTCCTTCCCTCCACCAAAGGAAAGCTGACCGGAATGTCCTTCCGCGTGCCTACAGCCGATGTCTCGGTGGTTGACCTTACCTTCCGCTCGGCCAAGGACACCTCAATAGAGGAGATCGATTCTCTGCTTAAAAAGGCTTCCGGCTCATATCTCAAGGGCATCCTCGGGGTGGCCGCCGAAGAGGTCGTTTCAACGGACTTTATCCACGACGAGCGCTCTTCCATCTATGATTCTCTCGCTACCCTTCAGAACAATCTAAAGGGAGAAAAAAGGTTCTTCAAACTCGTGTCCTGGTACGACAACGAATGGGGCTATTCAAACAGGGTGGTTGACCTGCTTGTCAAGATGATAGGCAAGGGGCTGTAGGTTTTGTTCGATCAAAAGGGCGCGCAAGCGCCCTTTTTGGTCTTATGGCCAAAAAGGAGGGGAAGATGAAAAAATCCGTAGCAGACCTCAAAGACAGCGAACTTAAAGGCAAGAGGGTCCTTGTCAGGGTGGATTTTAATGTGCCCAGGGACAAAAAGACCGGAGCGATAACTGACGACCGCAGGATAAAGGAAGCCCTTCCCACCATAAAATACCTGGCGGGCAAAGGGGCAAAGGTGATCCTTGTGTCGCATCTTGGCAGGCCCAGCGGAGTTACGGAAGAACTGCGCCTCAATGCCATAGGCGAAAGGTTGAGCTCTCTGCTGGGGAAAAAGGTCGTTAAGCTTGACGACTGCATCGGCGAAGAAGTGGAGAACACCGTTGCAAAGATGGCCGAAGGCGATGTGACCCTTCTTGAGAATGTAAGGTTTTACAAGGAAGAGGAAGAAAACGACGAGAATTTTTCAAAAAAACTGGCGGCGCTGGCGGATGTCTATGTCAATGATGCTTTTGGCACCGCCCACAGGGCGCATGCTTCAACAGAGGGAGTTGCCCACCTGCTTCCCGGGGTCTGCGGGTTCCTTATAGAGAAGGAACTAAAATTCCTCGGCGGAGCGCTTTCAAATCCCAAAAAGCCGTTCGTTGCCATAATAGGCGGGGCCAAAGTGTCCACCAAGATAAGCGTCATCAAGAACCTGGCAAAAAAAGTTGATGTTCTCATCATAGGCGGAGGAATGATCTATACCTTTTTGAAGGCCCAGGGGATAGAGGTCGGCAAATCGCTTGTGGAGGCCAAGTTCCTTGACCAGGCCAAGCTCATCTGGGCCGAACTCAAGGGGATGGAAGGCTTAAAACTCCTGGTCCCGGTCGATGATGTTGTTACTTCTGACATTTCTACTGATGCACCCGCTAAGACCGTGCCGGCAGGACAGATCCCGGCCGACATGATGGGGGTTGATATAGGTCCCGATACGATAAAACTGTTTAAAGACGCGGTAAAGAGCGCCGGTACCGTGGTCTGGAACGGCCCTCTGGGTATTTTTGAGAACCCCAAGTTCGCAAGGGGCACGATAGAGATAGCAAAAGCCCTTGCGGAATCAAAGGCGGTCACTATAGTCGGGGGAGGGGACAGCGCAGCGGCAGTTGACAAAGCAGGAGTGGCGGATAAGATAACTCACATTTCTACAGGAGGCGGGGCATCGCTGGAATTTTTGGAAGGCAAGGTCCTTCCCGGTATCGCGATACTTCAGGACAAATAAGAAAGGGATACAATGGCAAACACCAAGACCCTGGTCATCATCAAGCCGGACGGCATAAAAAAATCACTTACTGGGAACATTCTTTCCAGGCTGTCAGAAACCAAACTGCGCATCCTGGGGGCCAAAGTGATGCATGTAAGCCGGCAACTGGCTGAAAAACACTATGCGCATCTGAAAGACCAGCCTTTTTTCAAGAACGTGGTGGATTATATCTGCGGCGATGTTTATGATAAGCCGTACAGAAGGGTCCTTGCTCTTGTTTATACGGGCGAGGACGCCGTGGGCAAGGTCAGAAAACTTGCCGGCATAACTAATCCGGAAGAGGCAGATCCTTCGAGCATCAGGGGACAGTACGGCAGGATAACCTCAAAAGGGATCTTTGAGAATGTTGTGCATTGTTCCGCGACCCCCGAAGAAGCGGAGGTCGAGATAAAGCTCTGGTTTGAGCCGGATGAGATAGTTGAGGACATTTATCCGACGGAAGAAGTTGAGGTCAAAGTCAAGAAGAGAGTTTGGAAGAAATAGCATAGTTTTGTTCTTGTTCTCGTCCTTGTCCTAGGAGCAAAAGCTCCTCTTGAGCAGGACAAGAACAAGGACAAGGGGACTCGCAAAATATGGATTCCAATTCATTGATTAAGGAGCTGCTTTTGCGAGTCCGGGCCTATCGTATAGTGGTAGTACGCGGCGTTCGCAACGCCGAGATCCGAGTTCGACTCTCGGTAGGTCCATTGATTTAATCCCTTAAAAACCCGATCTTGGCTTTGGGTTTTTCTTTTTCATGCAGCATTTGCCTCAAGGCATCAAAAACGATCTTGAATTGACCGTCGTACTTCTTTTCCATTTCTTCGATCCTCCTTTTTAAGTCCTGGTGATGCATGAGCATTTCGCGCAGTCTTGTAAAAGTTCGCATGATCTGAATGTTGACTTGGATCGCCCGAGAACTCTTTAGCACACTCGATAACATGGCAATTCCCTGTTCTGTGAAGACATATGGCAGGTGTCTTCTGCCTCCCCAGTTTGAGGTGCCAAATTGGCACCTCAAGTTTGTGGACTCTTCTTTGTTAAGCCGGAACATGAAGTCATTCGGAAATCGTTTGATATTCCTATTCACCTGTCTGACAAGCTGTTTAGTATCAACGCAGTATAATTCTGCAAGATCAGAATCTATCATAACTTTTTGTTTCCTTATCAATAGAATCCTCTTTTCAATGACTTCTGCGGGAACCAAGGCCTCACTGTGGTGTTTTTCAACACATCCCTCATGTCCGTGAGCTCGTTCCATATGAAAACCCTCCTTATCCCCGTATTTACAGCAATTTTCGCGCCACAGGAATAGCAGCCCGAAGACTGCAGACAGGGAGCAGTAGGGGAAAATGTCCAATTTCCAGCGTCCAAATGGAGGCAGGGAGACGGCAGACCGGGGATCGTAGACTGCAGACCGCAGATCACAGGCGAGATCACTTATTCTCGAACTTTCCCCGTATAGACGCTTTGCCCATCACTGCGCCAAAAACGTGGTGCCTTATGTCTTCAAACGAGGGGTTGCCCTTTATGTCTATTGTTCTGTTAAGGGCGTACAGTGTGATCTCATAAACATGAGGGCCCGAGCCCTTTTCCGGGTCCGGTCCGGCATAGCCGATGGTGCCGAAGGCGTTGCGCAGCTCCGAGCAGGCGTATGGCATGTACCAGGGAGACGCCGCTCTGCTTATGTTGGTTACCCAGGAGGGGATGTTAAGTACCGCCCAGTGGATGAGGTTATTATCTGTCAGGTCCACCATAGAGATAGAAAAGGAAACGGTATCATTGGGTGCGCCTTCCCAGGTCAGAGGCAGCGAGATATTCCCTCCTCCTTTTATCCCGGGGCCGGCGTATTGAAGGTCAATAACTTCTCCGTCCTCAAAGGCGGAAGAAGACAGCTTAAAGGTTTCTTTGGTTAAGGCAAAGGCAGTTGTGCTGAGCATTATAATGGCAAGCGCAAGAGCGCCCGGAAGCATTTTTTTCATTGTCAGTAGCCTTTCAAGTTCTGTCTACATAATTATAAGCATGCCGGGACGAAAGTCAAGAATGTCCCTGTCTTGACATCCGGTAGCAACAATGTAATAATAGTGCTACTATGACAAAAATAAAAAGGTTCGGGATCTCTATGGAAAAGGAACTGCTGGCCAAGCTGGACCGCATTGTCAGGCTTAAGGGTTATGCCAATCGTTCAGAAGCTCTCAGGGATTTTACCAGGGAGCATCTGGTCGAGGAAGAATGGAAGGACAGGAAAAAGGAGGTCGTGGGGACGCTGACACTGGTTTATGATCACCACGCAAGGCTGCTTTCGGACAAATTGACGGACATACAGCACGATCATCATCAGAATATAATTGCTTCCACGCACATTCATCTTGACGCGCATAACTGCGCTGAAGTGATAATCCTTAAAGGAAAGGGGGATATTATCTCGTCCATTGCGGACAGGCTTATTGCCACAAAAGGAGTTAAGCACGGCAAGCTTGTCATGACTTCAACAGGGGAGGGACTCTAATGCATATTCCGGATGGTTTTTTGGACCCAAAAATGTCCGCAGGAATGATGGGGGCGGCCGCAGTGGCTCTGGCATATTGTGCTGCCAGGGTCAGACAGGCGGTAACCGCTGTGATGCCCGCTGCGGCAATGGCGGGTGTCAATAAGGTCCTTGGCGGCGGCAAAAGAGTGCTTACGGGCTTTGGGGAACAGCAGATCTATAAAATGGGAATGGTTGCCGCTCTTGTTTTTGCGGCGCAGATGTTCAATTTTCCCATAGAAAGCGGCACCTCGGGGCATCTTATAGGAGGAGTTCTGGCCGCGGTGATAGTAGGCCCTTTTGCAGGAGCTGTTGTGATCTCGGTGGTGCTTGCTGTGCAGATGCTTTTTTTTGCCGACGGCGGAGCCCTGGCCCTGGGGGCCAATATTGTAAATATGGCCGTTATCGGGTCTTTGGGCTGCTACTACATATATTACTGGCTCAATAAGGCGCTGCCCGAGTGGCTCTCCATAGCTGTTGCGGCCTGGTGTTCGGTATTTTTTGCATCTCTGATGTGTTCGCTTCAGATAGGGTTCTCGGGTACTATAGAGCTCGGAGCAGTATCTTCTGCAATGCTCAAGGTGCATGCTCTGATAGGCCTGGCTGAGGCTGCCATAACAGTTGCGTTTGTTTATCTTTTTAGAGCTCTCACCGACGGGCCGAAGAAGGAGGATATTAAATGAAGAAAGTATTTTTTGCTGTCCTTCTTGTTGCGGTCGCGGCTTCGTTCTTTGCCTCAAGCCATCCGGACGGCCTCGAAAAGGTGGCGGAAAATCTTGGGTTCATAGAGAGCGCGCAGGAAAGAAGCGCTCCTCTGCCCGATTACAGCACTCCCGGAGTTCCCGAAGGAGGACTGTCCACTGCTACAGCAGGGATAGCCGGTGTCATGATAACCCTGGCGGTGTTCTGGCTGGCTGTCTATATTATGAAGAAAGGAAATAACGGAATGAACAAAATGTCGGTGTTTTTGGTTGCGTTAATTATGTTGACGTCCTCCGCGGCTTTTGCTGCAAGGCCTCTTGTGACAGATGACTACGGCACTCTGGACCCCGGCGCATACGAGTTTGAGGCCGGATATAACTTCATTTCGCCTAAGGCCGGCGGCGGTGATTCTCAGGGTTTGGTTTGTCAGTTAAAGAGAGGTTTCTTTCCCGGATTTGACCTGGGGCTGGAACTTCCTTACAACACATCCGCTGTATCAGGGCTTGCTGATGCCGTGCTTCACGCAAAACTGAGGATTAAGGATCTTTCAGAGGAAGAGGGAGTGAGCGCAAGGCTTGATGTGAAACTCACCAACGGAGATGCAGCAACAGGCCTGGGCTCCGGATTTACGGATTATGCTCTGTTGCTTATCCTGTCAAAAGACCTGGCAGGGATAAGGTCCCATTTTAATGCCGGCTATACGGTGATCGGTGATGCAGCCAATTCTTCCCATGACGATACTTTTGTCTACGGCGCCGCTTTTGAAAAAGAGATCTGTTCTGGTATAGAGACGGCGATAGAATATACCGGTTCGTGCTGTCTTCAGAGAGGACTGCTTAACAATGTTCAGGTGGCAGGTCGCTGGCAGGCTACCCGCTCTTTAAGGCTGGACGCGGGTTATTCAATTGCCATGAGCGATGTTTCCAGCAGCATAGCAACGGCGGGCTTGACCTTAGAATTCTGAGCCTGCCCGTTAATGTGGTATAATCTGGAAAATGATCAATGTCTGGATATATGTGTTTGTATCCGTCTTTCTGATCAGTTCCATCTCTTTGATCGGGGCCTTTACTCTTGCTCTCAAACCCGAGCTCCTCAAAAAACTTCTTTTTTATATGGTCAGTTTTGCCGTGGGAGGCCTTTTGGGCGGTGCTTTTGTACATCTTATCCCTGAAAGCGTTGAAGAGATAGGAGGCATAACAGAAGCGTCTCTTCTGGTGCTTGCGGGCATACTATTTTTCTTCGTTCTCGAAAAGTTTGTCCTGTGGCGCCACTGCCATGTCCCGACATCTAAGGACCATCCTCACCCTGTAGTTTTTATGAACATAATCGGGGACGGCGCGCACAACCTTTTTGACGGGCTTGCCATTGCTGCCAGTTATTTGATAAGCATTCCAGTCGGGATAGCCACCACTGTCGCGGTCATCCTCCACGAGATCCCTCAGGAGATAGGGGACTTCGGAGTTCTTGTTCACGGTGGCCTCGAGCCCAAAAAAGCGCTTTTGATGAACTTATTGTCAGGCCTTTTTGCCGTTGCAGGGGCGCTGTTCGTTCTCCTCTTTGGCGCCAGTATTAAAGAAGGGATCATTTTTCTGCTGCCGATAGCCGCGGGAGGCTTTATCTATATAGCTGCCTCGGACCTCATACCCTCGCTGCACGGGCAGAGGGATTTTCCCAGGGCCTGGCTCCAGCTCCTGTTCATTCTGCTCGGCATTTTTGTGATGCTCCTTCTGCGCCACGGATAAAAGCGGTTTGACAGTCCCGCGGCTTTGTCATATAATTGAAAAAATTTACCAAAAGGAGATAGGCAATGATGAAACTGTTCCTTGCTGTTGTGTTGGCTCTGTCCGTTTCTGCACCTCTGTCCGCGGCTGAACTCCCCGATTTTGCGGACGATTTCCAGAGCAATAACAACAAATGGTACTCAATGGGGGACACCCAGGTAAAGAACGGGGAGTACTATGTCTATAACAAAGACATTTCCCAGTCCATAACCTGGAACAGGCTGGTCTTTTCAGAAGGAAGAATAGAAGTTGATATGAAATTCCGCGGCGGTGCTCATGAAAGCACCTACGGCCTCATGTTCAAGTACAGGGACAACAGCCACACCTATATGGTGTTGTTCAACCGTGCAGCCAAGTGCGCTCTTATCCTTGTGAACGGCGACATCAAGAACCTGACGGGATGGAAAAGCGTAAAGGCGCATCCTTCAACTTTTAACAGAGTGGTCGTGGATGTGGAAGACAATCTCATAACTGTTACGGTGAACGGGCAGCAGGCTTTCCAGGTCACGGACAGGACGATCAGGTCGGGAAAGATCGGATTTTATGCCAGAAAAGAAACCTCGGCCTCTTTTGACAACCTAAAGGTGTGGCTGAAAAAGGACGGGCAGACAGGTTCAGTGGAAAAATCAGCTCCTGCGCAGACGATGAAGGCCGTTGCCGCAGGAAGGACTTTGGTGAGCGGTATGGTGACCGAAAGCGGCAAGCCGGTGCCGGGAATAGAGGTGAAAGCCTATCTAATAAGTGATCTTAAGGCAAGGCGTGTTGTGTACGACAGAGGGGTAGTGACAGACGGGAGCGGAAAGTTTGCCTTGGACTTAGCTCAGGGAAGCCAGTATATGATAAAGGCCGGGGTTGACGAAAGAGACTGGCGCGCCGGCAGAGGCAAACACGGAGGCACAGTGATAGACCTCAATTTTCCCGAAGAAGCAAAGAATGTCGTTATTCCTCTGGAACGGTCTTAAAAGGACCGGGTAGCGGAGAAAAACAATATGAAAAAAATAATACCTGTCTTGCTTGCGGCGTCACTTATTTCTTCCATGGCTTTTGCCCTGACCGGCCATGAAATTGAGATGTTCAAAAAACTGCAGAACAAATGGGAGAGCAAGGGCAAGGCTTTGATGGCACAGAGAAACTCTGTAAAACCGTTAGATCCGCGCTACACGGACCTCACAAAACAGATAATCAAGGCTGACTACTGGGAAAATTACTACAGGGAAGCCCAGATCGACAGGTCCACCGCATGGGAAATAATCAAGAACACGGCAGTATGGTCGGCGCAGGATGTTGCCGAGATGTCCTCCATAATGTGGGAAAAGTCGGAGGACCTTCTGTCAAAAGTATACGAAGCCAAATGGAGCGACCTTATGAAGGATGCCGCTGACAGCCTTATGAGGCAAAAGCTCAGAAAAATGATGAGAGACGAATTCGGCGGCAAAACATACGAACAGATAGAGGACCATATCATTGATAACTTTGTTCTGCCAAAGCTGGACAAATCAAAGGTCCGTGAACTGGCGGAACAGGCTTTTGGCAAGGCAAAAGACGCTCTTAAGGATGCCTATGTCGAGGAGGTCAAAAGGCAGGCAAAGAGCAGAACAAAGGAACAGCTTCAGGAATACGGCGAGGCTATCGCAAAAAGAGTGGGAGGCGCATTGGACGCGGCCGAGTTCACCGTTGATATGGTGCAGAAATATGTGCTGTGGGACGAGGCCCAGCCTGCCGTTAAGAACATGCTCTCACAGATACAGAAGATCAGTGTCAGGGAAAAATGCAGCCACATAAAAGCGTTCAACATCTATCTTGGAAAAGAGAAAATGACGGCAAACCCGGAAGAAAAACCATCTGCAGATAAAAGTGAAAAGCCCGCTGCGACTCCCGCTCCCGAGGCCGAAAAAACCGCTCCAGCAGCTGCAGAGCCGAAAAAAACCTCCGCGCCTTCCGAAAAAACAGCAGCTTCCGGAGGCAATTACAGGGACAGCCGGGTTGCTCCTACTGTAAGCGAAGTCCTTGGCAGACATGTCAAGCCGGGCTGGAAAAAGGTGCAGGGAAGTTCCGCCGGAGCGGATTACGATGCTTACTACGAAGGATTAGAAAGCCGGGTGGTCGTCAATTATTTTGGCAGGGACCGCGGAAAAGTCACGGCCATTTTGGTGGGATCGCCAAGATCATCATATAATTTTGGTTTTAGGGTCAAGGGCAAATGGACCCCTTCCACTTCCGGCAGGGCAATTGAGGAATACCACGGCAGCTCCACTGACAAGGGCGAATATATCGAGAAAGAATGGTATCCCAACGGCCAGATAAAAAAATTCTATGTGAGGGTGAACGGCAAAAAAACAATGAGTCTGGATTGGGACGAAAAAGGCAGAGCAAAATAACTGCCGGGTCTTCTGAAGCGGTTTGACACGGCCAAAGGCCTTCTGCTAACCTTTAGTTCATAGGAGGGACCTTTATGCTTTCTTTTTTGCTGGCCGCTGTCATCATCATTTTTTTGGCAGGGATCAGGATAGTGCGCCCCACGCACAGGGGGCTGGTTGAGAGATTTGGGAAATACAGGAAGTTTGCCAACCTGGGCTTTAACTGGATCATCCCAGTTGTAGACCAGTTGTACCTGGTCAACATCACTGAAGTAATGGTGGATGCCGCTCCGCAGGAAATAATAACCAACGACAACCTTAATGCCAGGGTGGACGCGCAGATCTATTTTAAGGTGAAGTCCGACGAAGAAAGCGTTAAGAACTCCCAGTACAATGTCAACGATTACAGGTATCAGATAGTGAACCTGGCAAGGACCACTCTGAGGAACATAATCGGAACACTTACCCTTAAAGAGGCCAACAGCGAAAGAGGCAAGATAAACAGCGAATTGCAGAAGACGATGAGGGAAGAGACCAAGAACTGGGGCATAGAGATAGTAAGAACGGAACTGAAAGAGATAGATCCTCCCAAAGATGTGCAGGAGACCATGAACAAGGTAGTTAAGGCGGAGAACGAAAAAGTGGCGGCTGTTGACTTTGCCTCCGCAACGGAGACGATGGCCGACGGACAGAGAAGGGCCGAAATAAAGATGGCCGAGGGCAAAAAGCAGGCCAGCATCCTTGAGGCAGAGGGCCAGGCTCTGGCGATAAAGCTGGTCAACGAAGCGGCTGATAAGTATTTTGTCGGCAACGCCCAGCTGCTTAAAAAACTCGAGACCGTAGAAAGGTCCCTGGCAAGCAACTCTAAAATAGTGGTGCCGACCAATTCCGAACTTGTCAATGTCATAGGAGAACTGGCCGGAGTGGCTCCCATAAAATGAAGTCTTCTCCGATTGACTCTAAAAAAACAGTCTGTCATAATGGGGCAGTATGAAACTACTACTTCTGGGTCTGCAATTGATCTCGGGGCTTTCGCTCATCATCCTTGTGCTGCTGCACAGCGCCAAGGGCGAGGGGCTTGGAGGCATCGGTGGCTCTGCCCACATGTTCGGCTCCCAACAGGGACTTGAAAAGGGACTCGACAGGCTTACGATGGTAGCCGCCGTCACCTTTGTGACGGTCTCTCTTATCCTGACGATAACCGCCGGCTGACAAAAGGAGGGCCTTTCATGACAGGAGCCGCTGACATCTTTTCCCTGTTCTCTACTCCTCTGGGCATCCATATAGTTAAACTTTCCTGGGCGCTGGCCGCTCTTGTTATCGCTGTGCTTATAGGCAAGGCGTTGCAGGCCTCTGTTGTATATCTGCTTAGCCTGACAGGGGTCAATTCACTGTCGGAGAGGATTGGGCTGGAAAAGCTGCTTAGAAAGGCAGAGATAAAGAACCCTTTTTCGGAGCTGGCAGGCGATATCGCTTTCTGGGCATTTTTGTTCTCCTCGGTAGTCTGGATAATCTATGCCTTCAGATTTTTGCGCGCCATCTCTATCCTGCGCTTTACGCTGCACTATATCAGTGTAAATGTGGTCAGCGCGGTCTTTGTGTTCATGCTCGCGGTTCTGCTTGCCTTTCTCCTTTCGCAGCTCATCTCTTTTATAGGAGCCCTCATATATCTTCCCGGCTACAAATTGATAGCCAGGATCAATCTGTATGTAGTGGTGATCTTTGGCGCGGTGGCCGGGCTGGAAAAACTGGGAATACCTTCTTCAGACATCTTCAGGCCAGACATAATACTGGGCTTCTTTGCCCTGTCGGGTGCTATCGCCTTTGGCCTGGGCTGCAAAGATATCGCGGCTAATTTTTTGGCGAATTTTTTGAGGGGAAGCAGATAAGGGATAGGTCAGAGATCAGAAAAGGACAAGGACAAGGACGAGGACAAGGTTATTATGAGAGGGGGTGAAGAAATGAAGAAGATCATAGGAGTGGCGATGGTGTCTTTGCTGGTGGTTACATCAACCGCCTTTGCACTGCCTTTTGCCACGACCAAGAGTTCCACAAAAACTACCGTAAAAGCAGTGCCGGCTCCTCCGGCTCTGTCCGCTGCTCCTGCAAGAGTGATGCATTCAGGAGATGCGGGCAAGTGGGGACTGGGACTTTCGGGAGGGATGCCTTCTGCAAGGTATAATTTCTCTGATGATGCTCGCGGCTACGGAGGGCTTTCGTTCACTTCTGCTGCGGGGACCAGCACTTTCAACCTAATGCTGGCCGGAGACGCTGACCTGACAAGGATCTCGGGAAACGAGGTCAATATGGGAGGCGCTTTTTATCTGAATTCAACAGCAGGAGCTACAACATGGACCGGAGCGATAACCTGCGGAGTTGACGCAAAGATCAATTCGGGATTGGTTGTAGAATTCAAGGTGTGGCCGATATCGATCACATCCACGGCGGGGACCACGACTTTCTCGATCCTCGGCGCCGGGACTGTTGGAGCCCACATCTATCTGTAGTCTAAAAACGGGTTCATATTAAGGCCTTTTGTATTCTAGGGGTACAAAGGCCTTTTTTTTGCGCGCAAAACTTCTTGACAAAACCGCAAACCTCGACTAAAATCACTCAAGAAAAGGGGGTGAACAAATGAAAAGAATAGTATTAGCTATTGCAGTTGTTGTTGCTCTATCATCCGTTGTAAGCGCAGAAATCCTTCTCACCGCAAGTCCTTTGGGAGCAGGTAAGATGGGATGGCTGGCAGCAGGGCGGTATGATACCAATATCGGAGCAAATGTGACGCAGATCTCGGGCGGCGGCTTTTTGGGATACGGAGTCATGGACAAACTGGACGTTTTTGCAAAGGTGGGATACGGTACTCAGTCCGGTCTGCCTGTGGGATTGTCTTCGTCAAGCGGTATCATGATGGGGCTTGCGGCCAGATACCAGTTTTTGGCGGAAAACAAGAAAGACATGCCCGTATCGGTTGCAGGTGTTCTTGGTTACCAGTCTTCAACGGTAACATCCAATATCACAGGTTTGGGATCGTTCCAGACAGTCCAGGGTGATATAGGTGTCGGCGCAATCGTGAGCAAGGTCATAGTTCCATGGGTTCCGTACGGAGCTCTTGTGTATCACAGCTTGAATCAGGGAGCAGGTGTTACGGGGTCCAATGTAGAAATCGCTGTTGGCTCGCAGATGGCTTTGTCAACATCGTCCGCGATCATCGGCGAAGTGGCGCTGAACTCGATCACTATCGGCGGCGCCAGTGTCTCGGACACGCAGATCTCTTTGGGCTACACAGCCAAATTATAGCCCCCATTTGATGCATCAGGGGCCTTCATTTATTGTCGTAAGTGAAGGCCTCAACATCTCTAACACCCGGACACGAATTAATGCGAAAGATCTTCCTCGAAATCAGGCGCGCGAATTCCTCGAACATACTCGAATGCAGAAGATTTGTGCTTAGCAGAGTCTTTTCTTTAGCGATATTTCGAGCTGTTTGCGGTCTCCTTTCGCGGGAAGTGTTTGAGATCATTCGCGAAGCGTGTTCGTGATAAGGTTCGAGATATGCAATACGCTTTTTGTTATAATCTATCTGTGATATATTTTATCCTCCTTGGCGGATTTTCGTTCGTGCTGTGCTTTGGGCTTACCTATGCGCTGATAGCCGTGTTCAGGCATTTTGGCCTGGGGCAGAGCATTAGGGAAGAAGGGCCCAGGAGCCACCTTTCAAAAGCAGGCACTCCTACAATGGGAGGCGTTGCCATAGTGGTCTCTGCTGCAGCAGCCTGTCTCATCTTTGTCGATTTTGACGCAAGATTTACTGCTGTGCTGCTTCTTATGCTTGCATACGGCCTGATAGGCTTTTTGGACGATCTGCTTGGTCTGCTCCATGGGAAGAACGCAGGGCTCTCTCCTTCGCAGAAAATGGGGCTCCAGATCTTTGCTGCTCTTGCTTTTGGCTCATACCTGATATTTCTCGGGCACGAAGCCTCGGTAGAAGGCTTTTTAAGAACGATAGGCCTTGGATATGCCTGGCTTTATCTGCCTTTTATCGTATTTTTGACCGTAGGGTTCTCTAACGCTGCCAACCTTACCGACGGGCTCGACGGTCTTTTGGCCGGCTGCCTGATCTTTTCTTTTGGCGCACTTACCCTGATCTCGCTGCTGCAGGGCAATATCGAAACGGCCGCGCTCTGTTTTGCAACAGGCGCAAGCCTGGGCGCTTTTCTTGTTTTTAACCGCAATCCGGCGCGTATTTTTATGGGAGATACCGGATCGCTTGCGCTGGGAGCTGTGCTCTGCGCGGCAGCGGTCATATTACACAAAGAGCTGCTGCTCCTGCTTATAGGCGGCGTGTATGTTGCAGAAACCGTTTCAGTAATGGCCCAGGTGGCATATTTTAAACTTACGGGGAAAAGGCTTTTGAAGATGAGCCCTCTGCACCACCATTATGAACTGTCCGGGGCCGGAGAAAAAAGAACGGTCGCGGGTTTTTGGCTGGCGTCATTTGCGCTTGCTGTCCTGGCGGTGATCGTAGGATAGGATAATGGAAATAGAAGAACTCTCAAACAAAAAGATCTGTGTGGTCGGGCTCGGCAAAAGCGGTCTGGCCGTCATAAAAAAGCTCTCGGGGCTGGGAGCACAGCTCTGTGCCTCAGAAAGCAAACCGTTGAACGGGATCCCGGCAGGGACAGCAGACTTTTTGAGGACGCTTAATGTTCCTCTTGAGACCGGAGGCCACACCCCAGAGTTTTTGTCCGGCTGCGATCTTATTGTCGTAAGCCCGGGAGTGCATCTGGATGATGCAGCCGTGGAGGGCGCATCGGCAAAAGGCATACCTGTCATTTCCGAGATAGAACTGGCCTTTGGTTTCTTTACAAAACCCGTGATCGCTGTGACAGGGACCAACGGCAAGACCACTACCACCACTCTCATCGCAATGATCCTGCAAAAAGCCGGATACAAGGCCGCGGTTGCGGGAAACATAGGAGAGCCCTTGATAAATGTCGACGATACTAAATACGACTATGTTGTGGCTGAAGTAAGCAGTTATCAGCTGGAAGCCATACTTAAGTTCAAACCTCATGTCAGTGTGATTCTGAACCTTACTCCGGACCATCTTGCCAGGCACAAAACCATGGAAAATTACAGTGCCGCCAAAGGGCGGATCTTTGCCAACCAGACCATGCAGGATGCTCTTGTCTACAATGCAAAAGATCCTCTTGTTGAGGCGCTGGCAAAGCAAGCCCGCTGCCAAAAAATACCTTTTGGCCAGGGAGTTGTCTCGGAAAAAGGGGCCTTTATTAACGAGGGCTATCTATGCAGGCTCAGGGGCAATTTTGTGGATGCGGTCTGTCCGGTCGATGCTATCAAACTGAGGGGCTCGCATAATCTGGAGAACTGCCTGGCTGCCTCAAGCGCCTGCCTTGCCCTTGATGTTCCAAAAGAAGCCATTGCTTCGGTCCTGATGGAATTTGCGGGAGTGGAGCACAGGATCGAAACTGCGGGCGTGATCAACGGCGTTGAATTCGTAAATGATTCAAAGGCCACAAATCCGGATTCGACGCAGGCCGCTCTTAAGGCCCTGGCAGGCAAAAAGAACATAGTGATCATACTCGGCGGCAGGGACAAAGGAGTTGACCTTGCGCAAATGTGCCGCCTGATCAAGGCAGAGGCAAAGGCGGCGGTCCTGATAGGGGAGGCTTCTTCCAGATTTGAAGAAGCGCTGCTTAAGGAAGGCTTTAACTCCATCAGCAGGGCTTCTTGCCTTGACGAGGCCGTTAAACAAAGTTTCGGCCTTTCTCAGCCTGGAGATGTGGTGCTGCTGTCTCCGGCCTGCGCCAGTTTTGACATGTTCGATGATTATGAGCACAGGGGAAGGGCGTTTAAAGAGGCGGTAAAAAGAATGGAAGATGCAAGTGAACGCTAGAACTTTAAGGCGCCGGCCCGACTACTACCTGCTTTTTCTGGCTCTGTTCCTTACGGCTGCCGGCCTTGTCTCTGTATTCAGCGCAAGCGCAGCAGAAGCTATAAAATACGGGAACCAATTCTATTATCTTATCAGACAGCTGATCTTTACTGCTTTGGGCCTGGGCGCGCTTACTGCGGGGGCCCTGCTGGATCATAATCTTTACAAAAAATGGTCAGGTTTTATCCTTGCGGCGGGAATCCTATCGTTGCTGCTCCTTTTTGTGCCCTTTCTGGGCAAGTCGGTGGGAGGAGCTGTGAGATGGATAGACCTGGGCTTTGTTCAGTTCCAGCCCTCGGAATTCGTTAAATTCGCTATTGTCGTCTATCTTGCCAGCGCCCTTTCCAACAAGGGCGAAAGGATAAAAGACCTGATTTCGGGATTTCTTCCTTTGCTTGCGATTGTGGTCATGATATGCGTTCTGATAATGAAGCAGCCTGACCTTGGAAGCGTACTTGTCATTTTTTGGTCTTCCTTTCTGATGTTCTTTCTTGCCGGAGCGCGATTCCTGCATCTTGGCGTTCTGGCAGCTTTTTCTGTCGGGGCCGTACTTGTGCTTAGCATCATAGAGCCATACAGGCTGGCCAGGCTGCTTGCCTTTAGGGACCCGTGGAGCGATCCCAAAGGCATCGGCTATCATATAATACAATCTCTTATCGCGGTGGGCTCAGGAGGCCTGTTCGGACTGGGCATAGGCCTGGGCAGGCAAAAATTCTTTTATATCCCTCAACCCCACACGGATTTCATTTTTGCGGTCATCTGTGAAGAAGCCGGGTTAATAGGGGCTCTTGTGCTGATCGCGGCCTTTACCGCGCTTATCTTTAGGTGCTTTCAGATAGCTTTAAGCTGTAAAGATAAATATGCTTATCTGCTTGCCTGCGGGTTTGCTTCTTCTATCTTTCTCCAGGTGGTCATCAATATGGGCGTAGTGATAGGGCTGGTGCCTACCACCGGGATACCACTTCCTCTTATCAGCTATGGAGGCACTTCGCTTATCCTTACGCTGTTCAGTATCGGTGTAATAATGAATATTTCATCCTCAGAGTCAGGGCGCGGAGAAATAAAATGAAGGTCCTTATCTGCGCGGCAGGGACCGGCGGGCACATTTACCCGGCCGTTGCCGTGGCACAGCAGCTGCAAAAGGAGCTGCCGTCGGTCAAATTGCTTTTTCTGACCTCGTCAAAAGAAGTGGAAGACATTATACTTAAAGCCCAGCCTTATGCCACGGTCAGGCTTCCTCTGCGGGGCTTTCAAAAAGGCCGGCCGCTGGACTATCTGCCTGCTTTGTTCTCAGTGATATCAGGGTTCATCAGGGTCTTTCAGGAAATGAAGCGCTTTGATCCGGATGCTGTTTTTTCTACCGGCGGGTACATGAGCCTTCCGTGCTGCCTGGCCGCGTTCCTCCTTGGGAAAAGGATAGTCCTCCATGAGCAAAATGTTCTGCCGGGCAGGGGGATCAGGTCCTCATCAAGATTTGCACGGATCACGGCAGTGTCCTTTGAGGAAAGCCTCAAATATTTTAAGAGCGGCAGGGCGCTGTTAACAGGCAACCCGGTAAGGGAGCAGGTCCTCACATCTTCAAGAGACATTGCTGCAAAGGCCCTTGGTCTGGATCCCTCAAGAAGAACACTGTTGGTCACGGGGGGAAGCCAGGGCTCTGTCTCTATAAATTCGCTCGTGGTAAAAATGCTCCCATTTCTTTCTTGCGGCAATTACAACCTGGTGCACATTACCGGCTCTGCGGACTTTGACAGAGTAAAAAAAGCCGTGTCAGGGCTTTCTTTGGGGGGCACTTTTTACCGGTGCTATCCTTTTCTCCAAAATATATGGGACGCTCTTGCATCAGCGGACCTTGTCTTAAGCAGGGCAGGGGCCACGATGATAAGCGAACTTGCCTGCAAAAACCTGCCGTCCATTCTTATTCCGTACCCTTATTCAGCCGAAGGCCATCAGGAGCTGAACGCGCGGGCCCTCGAGAAAAAAGGAGCATGTTTTGTTGGGTGTGATGATAGTTTAAGCCCGGAAAAAATATCAGATATGATCATAGAATTAATGGGTGATGATAATGCTTTAAAAAAAATGGGCCGGGCCGCGGGCTCGTTCTACAGACAGGACGCGGCAAAAAAGATAACGGAGCTTATACTTGAAGACCTTTGATATGGGAAGGATAAAGAATGTCCACCTGATGGGAATAGGCGGCTGCGGGGTAGGCGCCATCGCCAAGATACTTATAGAGATGGGCTACAAAGTGTCCGGCTCCGACCTTAAGGAGAATGCCAACACCATAAGACTTAGGGACATGGGCGGCCATATCTTTTTCGGCCACTTAGAAAGCAATGTGAGAGAGGCGGACCTTGTGGTCTATTCTTCCGCCATCTCAAAGGATAACCCTGAGCTAAAAGAAGCGCAGGCAAAACAAATACAGATCGTTCCAAGGGCAGAGATGCTTTCTTGGATCATGAGCCAGTCCAAAGTCCCGATCGCGGTTGCAGGTACGCACGGGAAGACAACCACCACATCCATGGTCTCTCTTGTTTTTGACCGCACGGCACAAAAGCCGACTTTTCTGATAGGAGGGGAAAATAACGATGTGGGCGGCAATGCTGCGCTTGGAGGAGGGCAGTATTCTATAGCAGAGGCGGATGAAAGCGACGGTTCGTTCCTGTTCCTCCGTCCCAGGATCGAAGTGGTGACCAATATAGAAGCTGACCATCTGGACCACTACAGCGGGATAGAGGCTGTGTTTAAGGCTTTTCTTGACTTTACCGCGCTTCTTCCTCCGGGAGGAACGCTGATAATATGCACTGACAGCGAATATAACAGAAAACTGCTTGACGAGACCGAAACGGAGGCAAAAATAATCACTTACGGGCTTGAAAAAGAGGCTCAGCTCATGGCACGGAACATAGTCCCTGGCGAGGGCAGTTCCAAGTTCGAGGTCTATGACAAGGGTAAACTGCTTGGAGAAATTAAACTGAATGTTCCAGGAAGGCACAATGTGGAAAATTCCCTTGCCGCCGTTGCCTGCGGACTGGAGGCGGGGATAGATTTTCTTAGCATCAGTTCGGCCCTCAGGTGCTTTACCGGAGTAAAAAGAAGGTTCCAGCTCATTGGCAAAGCCATGGGGGTTCTGATATATGATGATTACGGGCACCATCCAACCGAGATAGCCGTCACTCTGCGGTCTGCCAGAAGCAGCTGGGCCAGCGTCAAGCGCCTTATCTGCGTGTTCCAGCCGCACAGATATACCAGGACTATGCACCTCAAAAAAGAGTTCGGCTCCTGTTTTGCGGATGCCGACAAGGTGATAATCACCGACATCTATGCGGCAAGCGAAGCTCCGATAGCTGGCATTTCCGGCCAGACGCTTGCCGATGAGATAGTAAATAACGGGCACAGGGATGTGACCTACATAGCAAAAAAACAGGATATAACCGACCATCTGGCCGGACTTGTCAAAGAAGGCGACCTTGTGCTCACCGCAGGCGCCGGGGACATTCACCTTATCGGGAAAGAACTGTACGCAAGGCTCAGGGAAACCCAGCGAAAGTTGAATTCTCCAAATGGGAAATAATAACAGCCTGACTGACCAGATCAGACAGACCGCAGCGGCTGTCTCTGTAAACGAGCCGATGTCAAAGCACACGACCTTTGGAGTGGGCGGGCCCGCGGAACTTTTTGTCAGGGTGTCAAATATTGATCAATTAAGAGGAGTCCTTTCTATCCTTGCAGGAGCCCGAGTGCCGGTGCTTGTCTTTGGCAGAGGCTCAAATCTTCTTGTCAGGGACAAAGGGATAAAAGGCGCAGTCATCAGGCTGTCGGGTGATCTTGAGACTATAAGTGTTGAAGGCAGCCGTGTGTCTTGCGGCGCGGGAGCGGGGCTTCCAAAACTCATAAATCGGTGCTATGTCAGGGGCCTTTCGGGTCTTGAGGAGCTTGCGGGTATTCCTTCCACCGTTGGAGGTGCCGTTGCCATGAACGCGGGTTCCTTTGGTTCTTCTATCGGGGACAGGGTGTCAAAGGTAAGTGCGGTTTCTTATGACGGGACAGAACACTCCTTTGACCATTTACAGTGCGGTTTTGATTACAGGACCTCTGTTTTTCTAAGCAACAAAATGATCATATGCCGTGTTCAATTTGACCTGGAAAAGACAGATCCGCAAAAGATCAAAGCAAAGATCGACCGGGTTTTGCTGAAAAAAGCAGCCGCTCAGCCGCTTAAAGAGGCCTCTGCCGGCTGTGTGTTCAAGAACCCAAAAGGACAAAGTGCGGGTGAATTGATAGAGAAGGCAGGACTTAAGGGGCTTTCTGCGGGAGGGGCAAGAGTGTCGGAACTCCACGCGAATTATATAGTGAACTCAAAAGGCGCAACGGCCGCAGATGTGATCTGTCTTATGGAAAAGGTGCAAAAAACCGTGGAAGAAAAATTTTCTGTACGGCTTGAGCCCGAGATCCGGGTCGTGGGGGACTGATTTTTGACACCATGGAGCGTTTCTGATATTCTTTATATTATAAAGAGGACAAAATGCCTGACAGAGAAAAAGTAAAAGAACTCCAAAAGAAAGCAGCCGCCGTAAGGACGGATATTATAGCCATGCTGGGCAAATCCGGCTCGGGACATCCTGGAGGCTCTCTGTCCATTGCCGATATAATGGCGGTGCTCTATTTTTATAAGATGAATGTGGATCCCAAGAAACCGGAGGACCCTGACCGCGACAGGTTCGTTCTTTCAAAGGGGCACGGGGCGCCCGCGCTTTATTCCTGCCTGGCCAACGCCGGGTTCTTTTCAAAAGAATATCTTAAGACCCTGCGTCAGATAGGATCTTCTCTTCAGGGACACCCCTGCAGGCTCAGCCTTCCGGGGATAGATATGACAACAGGGTCTCTGGGGCAGGGGCTTTCGGCCGCTCACGGAATGGCGCTGGCGGCAAAGATGGACGGAAAAAAATACAGGGTCTACTGCATAATAGGGGACGGCGAATCCCAGGAAGGTCAGATCTGGGAAGCCGCTATGTCGGCGGGACAGCGCAAAACCGACAATCTGACGGTGTTCCTTGACCATAACAAACTGCAGATAGACGGCAAGGTGGAGGATATCAAAGGAATAACACCGATCGCCGACAAATGGAGAGCGTTCCGGTGGAATGTCATAGATGATGTAAAAGGACACGATATAGAAGCCCTTATGAGAGCCGTGGACGAGGCATCAAGGACAAAAGGAAGACCCACCATCATAATCTGCGACACCGTCAAGGGAAAGGGTGTTTCTTTTATGGAACACAATGTGGACTTTCACGGCAAGGCTCCCAACAAAGAAGAGACCGACACCGCCCTTGAAGAATTGAAGTGCCATCTATGAGCAAAAAACTTGCGGCGACCAGGGACGCTTACGGCAAGGCTCTTGTGGACCTTGGCAGAGAAGATCCCAGGGTAGTGGTGCTTGACGCAGACCTGGCCTGTTCCACAAAAACAGGCATGTTCTGCAAAGCCTTTCCGGACAGGTTCATTAACTGCGGAGTAGCCGAACAGGACATGATAGGGACCGCGGCCGGTCTGGCGGCCTGCGGTAAAACAGCGTTCGCCTCCACCTTTTCGGCCTTTGCCTCCGGCAGGGCCTGGGACCAGATCAAGATCTCGGTTGCCTATCCAAGGCTCAATGTCAAGATAGTGGCTACCCACGGCGGAATAACAGTGGGAGAGGACGGAGTTACCCATCAGGCGCTCGAGGACCTTGGCATAATACGCGTCATGCCGAATATGACACTGATAGTACCTGCGGATTCTGTGGAGGCGTATAAAGCCGTAAAGGCCGCTGCCGCCTTTAACGGACCTGTCTACATTAGACTAAGCAGGCAGGCTACCGGGATCGTTTATGAGGACGAGTCCTATGAGTTCAAGATAGGCAAAAGCGTTCTCATGAGGAACGGTTCGGATGTGTCGATAATAGCCTGCGGCCTTATGGTGGAGCAGTCGCTTGTTGCTGCGGAGCAGCTGGAAAAAGAAGGTATAAGCGCCAGGGTCGTAAATATGCACACCCTGCGGCCCCTGGATGAGGATGCCGTGATAGGAGCGGCACAGGAAACGGGCTCCATCGTTACCGCGGAGGAGCATCAGATCTCGGGAGGCCTGGGAAGCGCTGTCTGCGAGATCGTAGCCGGAACTTTCCCTGTCCCTGTCGTCCGCATCGGGGTAAAAAACACCTTTGCTGAATCCGGCAAGCCTTCCGACCTGCTCGAAAAATATGGGCTCACCGCAAATGACATAATAAAAGCCGCAAAACAGGCTGTTTCCAACAAGAAACGCTGATGAAGAAAAAACCAAAACCCGAGAGGCCGTCCTGGGACAAGTACTTTATGGAGATCACCAAGGTGGTCTCAACCAGGTCCACCTGCATAAGAAGGCAGGTGGGGGCGGTCATTGTAAAGGACAAAAGGGTGCTTTCTACGGGTTATAACGGCCCGCCGAAGGGTCTTGCCCACTGTGATACCGTGGGATGCGTAAGGAACGAAAGCAATGTCCCCTCGGGGCAGAGGCATGAACTCTGCAGAGGACTTCACGCCGAGCAGAACGCCATAATTCAGGCCGCGTGGGACGGAGTAAAGATCCAGGATTCCACCCTCTACTGCACCCACCAGCCCTGCGTGATCTGCGTAAAGATGATGATAAATGCAGGGGTAAGGAGGGTCGTTTTTGAAGGCGACTATCCCGATGACCTAGCTGCCAACATGCTTATCGAATCGGGGCTTGAGATCTGCAAGATAGACGACAACAGAAAAAAATCACGGAAAAAGAAATAATGGACAGAGCCTGTGTAAAAGCCTCTGTCAGCGGTTTTGTCCAGGGCGTAGGATACAGGTATTATGTGCTTGACACCGCCAACATCCTTAAACTGAACGGATATGCCAAGAACCTGCCGGACGGAAAAGTGGAAGTGGTGGCCGAGGGGCAGAAAGAGGACCTTGAGATACTGCTCGACAAGTTAAAGAGGGGGTCCTACAGTTCCAGGGTCGAAGCACTTGATATAACCTGGACAAAGTGCGAAAATAGGCACAAGGGATTTCGGATATTATGAAAAAAATAGGCTATCTGGGGCCTGAAGGGACTTTTTCGCAGGAAGCCGGGAAAGTTTATGTGAAGGCGCTGGAAGTCAAAGCTGACCTCATACCGTATTCGACCCACCATGATCTTCTTTTTGCCGTGGACAGGGAAGAAGTTGACGAAGGCATAACTCCGATAGAAAATTCAATAGAGGGCTCTATCGGCATCGTTTATGACATGCTTGCCAAGGAAGTGGACCTCAAGATCAGGGGGGAGATCATACTTCCCATACATCATGCTCTGATGGCAAAAAAGCACCTGGAACTTAAGGATATAAAAGAAATAATCTCTCACCCCCAGCCGATAGAGCAGTGCAGAGGCTGGATAAGAAAACACCTGCCCAGGGCCGCCGTCAGCCTCTCATACAGTACTTCCGAAGCCGCCAAGCTTGTCGCCTTTTCTGACAGGGACGATATCGCGTGCGCCGGACCGGCAGGCCTGGCCAAACTCTACGAGCTTAAGGTCATCGTTAAAGATATAGCCGATTACAAAGACAATGCCACCCGCTTCGTTATACTGGGCAAAGCCGACCATAAAAAAACAGGCGCGGACAAGACTTCCATCGTTTTTTCGGCTATCACGGATCAGCCGGGGGGCCTGCACACCATTCTCGGGGAATTTGCGATAAGGAACATCAACCTTACTAAAATAGAGTCAAGGCCGTCAAAAAAAGCCCTGGGCGACTATTACTTTTTTATAGATATGGAAGGGCACAGGCAGGACAAAGAGATACACGGGGCGCTTGCTGATATCATGAACAAAGTGTCTTTCATAAAAGTACTGGGCTCATATCCAAAAGGAGGTAAATAGCATGTCCGGCAAAAAAGGCTCTTTTCTTGACCTTCTGTTCTTGGGAGGGATAATAGGGGCGGGACTGGGGCTGCTTTTTGCCCCTTCCAAAGGAGAAGACACCAGAAAAAAGATCAAAGAAAAGATAGATGAACTGAGCGCTTCCTCTTCGGGGGCCTCGGAAGGCATCAAGACCGTCTCTCAGGAGATGATACAGAAGACGATATCCTCGATAGAAGAGGGCATAGACCGGCTTACGCTGGCGGCGCAGGAAGCGCAGAAAGCCTCTGACGAAAAAAGACGGGAGCTTGGAGAAGCCACCCCGGGCAAAGGCGGTGAGTAATATGGACATGAACCTGGTCATCTCTATCTGTGTGATCATAGTTACGGCCTCTGTTGTTGCCCTTGCGGTGCATACCATCATGATATTGGTGGATGTGAGAAAAATGATCAAGCCAATTGATAAAATGGTCAACGAGTTCCACGGCGAGTTCAAGCCGCTGATAAAGGACTTTTCCGGCATCACCGGCACCGTCAACAGTTTTCTTGCAAGACTGGACAGAATATCCGGGCTTTTTCTCGGAAAGTTCGATATGATGGCTCAGGGGAGCGAAAAAGCCGTCTCGTTCATCCAGAAGGTTGTTAATAATCCAAGAGTTGAACTGGCCAGTATCGGAGCCGGCATAAAAAAAGGCCTCGAAGTATTATTCAAAACGAAAGGAGACAGCGATGGGAAAGATTAAGACCCTACTTACTGGCGGGCTGATCGGAGCGGTTCTGGGCGTGCTTTTTGCGCCGAAAAAAGGCGAGGAGACCAGAAAAGAGCTGTCAGGGGAGACCGAAAAATGGAGCGCCAAGGCCAAAGAAACGGCGGACTCCGTTAAGAAGACGGCCAAAGAACTGGCCGATAAGGCCAAAGACCTGTTCAAGGGGTCTAATGGCTAAGACCGGGATCGCTCTTGACCTTGGAACGACCAATTTAGCCGGGTTCATCATAGATCTTGACAAGCCCAAAGACCGCTTTGCGGCGCAGATAAAATGCTCGCTTGCAAAGCACGGCAGGGATCTGGTGACCCGGCTTACTTTTGCCTCATCCAGCGAAAAACTTGCCGTGCTGCAAAAACTTCTCGTTTCGGATGTGAACAACATCATCCAGATATTGAGCAAGAGGATAAAGATCAACCGCAAAAGGCTGGACCGGCTTGTTGTCAGCGGAAATACCCCGATGCTGCATTTTTTGCTGGGCAGGGATGTTTCGGGGCTCAAAGCCTATCCGTTCTCTCCCCAGATAAAAGGCTCCGAAAATATAGATGCTTCTTCAATAGGGATCACAGCGGGTAAAGATACAAAACTCATCACTCTTCCCATAGTTAGCGCTTTTGTCGGGGGAGATGCGGTTGCGGGGGTGCTTTATACCTGGATGAGCAAAGTGTCTTCGCTTAAGCTTTTGATAGACCTTGGGACCAACGCGGAACTGGTCCTTGGCAGTTGCAAAGGCCTCTGGTCCGCCTCGGCGGCGGCAGGCCCCGCCTTTAGGGGCAGTGAACTGCTTCTTGGCTCAAAAATGATCTCAAAAGTTGCAGGGATGCTGAGAAAGGGAGAAATAGACCGGACGGGGAGAGTGCTAAGTCCCGACCTTAAAAGGTCGGCTCCGGTTTGTTCTGAAAAAGAGCCGACGCGACTCGACCGAGCTCGTCGAGGTCTTCAGCGTCGGGACATTTCTATAACCCAGGATGATATACGCAACCTGCAGCTGGCCAAAGCCGCTATAAGGGCAGGGATAGAGATCCTGCTGGAAAAGGCAGGCAAAAAAATAGGGGATGTCAGAAAGATCCTGTTGTCAGGGCTTTTTGGCGAAAGGATAGAGATCGCTGATGCCATGGATATCGGGCTTATCCCAAAGGTTGAAAGGACAAAAGTGCGCTCCATCGGGAATTCATCGCTTGGCGGAGCAAAATTGGTGCTGCTAAAGGACGGCTTGCTCGAAAAGGCTTTTTCGGCGGCTTCTTCGGTTAATCATGTGGAGCTTTCTCTGGAAAAGAAATATCAGGACCTTTTTCTGGAGAATATCAATTTTTCCTGAACTCTGCCGGAGTTCAGCCGCGTCTTTCCATTGCTTTTCTGAAGGCTTCCAGCATAACTTCCGAGTGTTCGTTTTCTTCTTTGTGCGAGCGTACTATTAGCTGCGTGTAGCCTCTGTGAGGCTGCAGCCTCATCAGGGTCACTGTAAGAGAGGCCCCGACAAAGGTCTCCGGCTCAGCCTCCGAAGGCCCGATCCATTCCGAGGCCGGGAGAAAACCTTTGAGGAGTTCCCTGTAGAGGACTTCAAAACCCGCAAAAGAACCGTCCCTTTTATAGGATGCCTCTGTTGCCATGACCTGGAAAGGCCAGGCAAGCGCGCCCTGAAATCCGTCAAGGAGCTCATCCTGGGCAAGAGCCGTAGAGAATTTGCCGATGAACCTGCCGGCATCTATCTCGAACACTTTACCTGTAAGTCCCGTATCTATGAAATGGGAAAGAAATGATATCTTGTCGCCGGCGTTGGGTCCGGCGTATCTTGAAGTGTGTGACAGCGGCAGGAACAGGTTGGGAAGGCCCGTCTTAAAGGACAGAACGGCCGTTGTGGGGGAAGAAGGCCTGTTAAAGCCCAGCATGTCAGCTTCCACAAACGCTCCCGACATTTTGGCATCTTCGATCTCTCCAAAGGTATCATCCTTTTCTATAAGGTCAAGCACATAATAGTTGCCGGCCGAGGATCTCCCTATATCTCTTGCCTGGGCTATTACGGACATTCCGCTCTCGAGTTGTTCACCGGTTATCAGGTTCCCTGGTATGTCGCGGGCGGTAATGACCCTGTAACCGTTGCCGAACCTGCTCCTTGTTAGCGGCTCTCCGACCCTGGCGAACATAGGTTCGGAGCCGCTTACCTCGTCTTCCATAAATGCCTTTTGTGCGTCCCCCCTGTAAGAGAGAATGATAAGGTTGTCCTGCGGCCTAAAATAGACGGGAGTGGCCAGAAACTGTCGGATGCCTCTGGCAAGATCGCTTGTAAGGTCGGACCTGAAGAACCTGTTAACATGCATCAGGCATTTCACCCCTTCAACAGCCACAGGGATAGAACGCAGCCCGGGCAAAGGTTCGGCCAAAAGCTCTGCGGTCACCGGCATCCTCCGGTTGGCAGAGGCCTCTATCCTTGCCAGTGAGACGGCGGGCGCGAATTTTGGTCCTGTCAGTTCCATACGCTTATTAATCGAAGATTCCAGGGCAAAATTTCACTTTACGCATGCTATAATCACAGCAAAAGCGATGAAAAAGAAGATAGAAGAACTGCTTAAACAGGCGCTTGGCACAAGCAGCGCGGAAGTTGTGATCCCAAAGGATGGTGCCCATGGCGATTATTCCTCTTCTGTTGCGCTTTCTATGGCTAAACAGGAAGGTAAAAAGCCCAGGGAAATTGCAGAAAGCATCCTTAAGAAACTGGAAAAACTCCCGGGATCGGAAATTCTGAAAAAGGCAGAGATAGCCGGGCCCGGCCACCTCAATTTTTTTATCAAAGATGAACAGCTGGCGGATTTGCTCAGCGAAATAAACGAAGAAAGGCGATCCTACGGCAACTCTAAAGAAGAAAAAGGCAAAAGCGTCCTCTTGGAATTCGTCAGCGCCAACCCTACGGGGCCGCTTCATATCGGGCACGGCAGGTGGGCTGCCATCGGCGACAGCATGGCAAGGATACTTAAGGCCGCAGGGTACAGGGTGCAGACGGAGTTTTATGTGAACAATGTCGGCAGACAGGTTGAGCTCCTGATCCGGTCGGTCCTTTCTCATATCAACGGCACTCCTCTTCCTGCGGACGGGTATGCAGGGGCATATGTCAAGGAGATAGCCGATGCCTGCAGGGACATAAAGCCGGAGGCTCTGAAGGCTGAAGTGCTTGAAATGATCTTAAAGGAACAAAAAGAAACATTGTCTTTGATCAATGTGAACTTTGACAATTGGTTCAGAGAACAGACGCTCCATGAAAGCGGAAGAATCAAAGGAACACTCGAAACTCTTAAGAATAAAGGTCTTGCATACGAAAAAGAAGGTGCCCTTTGGTTCAGGTCCACTGATTTTGGGGACGATAAGGACAGGGTGCTGGTAAGAGAGAGCGGAGAGCCGACTTATTTTGCGGCTGACCTGGCTTATCATGAAGATAAATTCAAAAGAGGCTTTGAGCTCTTGATCAATGTCTGGGGCACGGACCACCACGGTTATGTCAAAAGGCTTGAGTCAAGCCTTGAAGCCCTGGGACACCCCAAAGGCAGCCTTAGGATAATAATCGGCCAGCTGGTCTCTCTTTACAGGGGCAGCGAGCCGGTTAGGATGTCAAAGAGGACAGGGGACATGATTACGCTGCGGGAAGTTATAGAAGAAACAGGAAGCGACGCAACAAGATTTTCTTTGCTGATGACGGGGGCTGATTCACACATGGACTTTGATATTGAACTGGCCAAGAAAAAGTCCATGGATAACCCTGTTTATTATGTCCAGTACGCCCATGCCAGGATCTGCTCGGTTTTTGAAGAGGCAAGAACAGAGCCGGACTTTTCAAGCCTTGATCTGCTGTCCCATGCTTCGGAGCGGGAATTGATCAAGAAACTGGCTGATCTTCCTGATGCGATAGAAAGAGCAGCGGCTTCTTTAGAGCCACACCACATCGCAAGGTATGCAAGGGAACTGGCCGCTCTCTTTCATTCCTATTATCACAAATGCAGGGTGATAACAGACGATCCTGCGCTTACAAAAGCGAGGCTGGCACTGCTTTTTTGCACTCGAATAGTGCTGGCAAATGTGTTAAAATTGTTGGGAAGCAGCGCCCCCGAAAGGATGTAAAGATGAAATACGCTTTCTTCAAAGGCGAGATAGTCCCGTTCCAGGACGCAAAGATATCCGTTATGACCCATGCCTTTAACTACGGCACGGGCGTTTTTGAGGGTATAAGAGGCTATTACAATCCGGAAAAGAAGCAAATGTATATCCTCAAGCTTAAGGAGCATTATGAGAGGTTCTTAAGGTCCTGCAGAGTGCTCAAGATGAAGCCAAGACTTACTGTCGAAGAGCTCTGCCAGGTTACCGTGGAGCTGGCCAAAAAGAACTCGTACCATGAGGATGTATATATCAGGCCGCTGGCCTATAAATCAGATGAACGGATAGGCCTCGGGCTTACCGGGATAGGGGACGACCTGTGCATTTTTCTTTCCCCGTTCGGCGAATATCTTGATATCTCTAAGGGCATCCGGGTCTGCACCTCCACCTGGCGCAGGATAGATGACATTTCTGTGCCAGCCAGGGCCAAAGTGACCGGCTCATATATTAACTCTTCGCTTGCAAAATCAGATGCCATAGAGTCCGGCTTTGCCGAGGCGATAATGCTGTCCCACGACGGCCATGTTGCCGAGGGGAGCGGGGAGAACATCTTTATGGTGCGAAGCGGAAAACTCATCACTCCTCCGGTCACTGACAACATCCTTGAGGGGATCACCAGAGAGGCCATTATGGAGCTGGCAAAGGATAAACTGGGACTGGATACCGTAGAGAGGTCCGTAGACAAGTCCGAACTCTATATGGCCGACGAGCTTTTCTTTACCGGGACGGGGGCGCAAGTTTCCCCCATAATTGAGGTTGACAGGCACATGGTCGGCGACGGGGCAATGGGGCCCATTACTCAAAAACTCCAGAAAGCCTATTTTATCGCCGCAAGAGGCGAGGACCACAAATATCCTCACTGGGTGACCCCGGTTTACTGATGATAAAGGGAACCGGTATCGATATTGTTGAGATCGACCGGATCAAGGCCGCTGTAAAACAGTTCGGTTCAAGGTTCCTCGAAAGGATCTATACTCCCCACGAGATCGCCTATTGCACCAAATTCAACAAGCTGCGCTATCCGGAGCTTTCGGTCCGCTTTGCCGCCAAGGAGGCTTATGCCAAGGCGATAGGCACAGGGATGAGGGGCATCTACTGGAAGGATATAGAAGTTAACAATGACAAAAAGGGGAAGCCATTCCTTAAGATAAGAAAAAAACAGGCAAAAAGGTCTTATCTCACGCTTTCGCACAGCCAAAAATACGCTGTGGCCTCTGTGATCATAGAATGAATCCGTGTTTTGTTGACTTCTTCTTGGGGGCGTAATATCATACAGGAAGCAAGGAGTAGAAAATGGACACAAGGCTGCATTTTAGATGGAAATTGATCCTTATCCCGGTCATCATCCTTTCGGTCCTTTATCTCCTTTTTAAGGTGCCTAGCACTGTGGGGACCTTTGTTGTCGGCCTGCTTATCTACATGATACTCAGCCCAGTGGTCAACAGGCTCTGCCGCATATATGATGTCAGGCCTCTGTGGACGGTGCTTGTGATGCTCCTGTCTTTCTTCTCTATAGGGCTGCTGCTTTCTCTTGCAAATTACCTTATGATGAACGAACTCCCTGACCTTTCAAAACAGCTGCCTGCATTTTCTCAAAGTTTTAATTCTATCCTGGCTCAGGTTGACTCTAAGTTCTCTTTTGTCGACCAGTTCTTTCCGGGCAAAGGCTCAAGCGTATCGCAGAGAATGCTCGGGGGTTTCCTTAACTCCGGGGCGATCGAAGCATTCCTTAACAACTCCACTCAGACCCTCTTCAGGATAATGGCGATGTCATTTTCTTTTGTAATGGCGCTGATAATTTCGGTCTATCTTATACTTGACGAGGGCAGGATACTTGACCTTATAGAAGAAAGGCTCCCTAAAAAATTCCTTACTCTCAATAGGAAGATGTGGCATGATATGGTGTCTTCAATTTCCGGATATTTTATGGGGCTGTTCATACTCGGGCTCATCCTGTTTTTTTCCAGCTGGATAGGCCTGTCGCTTCTAAGGGTACACTATTCGTTCCTTCTTTCTGTGTGGATAGGGATTACAATAATAATCCCGTACCTGGGGCCTTTTATAGGCAGCATTCCGGCATCTGTGATGGCTCTTTCCCAGGGGGTGGCTCCCGGCGTATACACTATTCTATTTTTGACGCTGCTGCAGTTCTTTGTGACCAGCATTCTTTCGCCAAAGATAATAGGTGAGATAATAGGCGTCCATCCGGTACTGGTCATCCTTGCCCTTATAGCGGGAGGCGAGCTCGGAGGCATGGTCGGCATGATAGTGGCGGTCCCTTTGACCAGCGTTGTCCTGATATTTCTGAAGTATTACTGGCCTATGTTTTTGGAGGATTAGACCAGAACGGTCTTTGCGCTGGGAAAGCCGTTAAAGCCCGGCACCGCGGAAGCGGATGAGTAGGCTCCGATATTCTTGACATACACGAGATTGCCGACCTCAAGTTCGGGAAGTTCTTCGCTTACCGAGATCGTGTCAAATGAGTCACAGGTGGGTCCTGCCAGTGTGCTTAGGAATTTTTGCCCCCGTTTGATGGCGTTGAATTGATATTTGCAGTGATCGAACACGGTCCCCGAAAAATCAGCATAGACCCCGTCGTCAAGATAATAATAGTTCTTGTTGTTGCGGAAGGTGCGGCCTACAACACTGGTGACCAGAGTGCCGGACGGCCCTACAAAAAACCTGCCCGGTTCGGCGATCACCCTGATGTTCCTGTCAAAGAGGCGCTTTATCTCCCTTTTTATGACCCCGGCTATCTTTTTGAAGTCGATTTTTTCCCTGTCAAAATGATTGATAGGGAACCCCCCGCCGATATCCAGCATGTTAAGCTTTAATCCGTGCTGCTTTGACTCGCGGAAGATCTGTGAAGTTATCTCGAGCGCCTTGACATAATTGTCCACATTTACGCACTGCGAGCCCACATGAAAAGCCACTCCGGCAGGCTCAAGGCCGAGCTGTTTTGCTTTCTTTAGAAAGAACACGGCCTGGTCGGTGTCTGCGCCGAATTTGAGAGAAAGCTCCACCATGCTGCCGATGTTCTCGACCTTTATCCTTACAAGAACCTTTGCTTTGGGGCAGTTGCGCGCTATCTTGTAGAGTTCCGGCTCGTTGTCAAAGGTCATCAGTCTGACCCCGTGCTTTCTTGCCAGCCGTATGTCCTTTTCCGACTTGATCGTGTTGGCAAAGATGATCTTGTTAGGCTTTGCCCCAAGCGAGAGTACAAGCATCATTTCGTTGGCGGAGGCCGTGTCAAAGCTGCTCCCCAGAGAAACGAAGTGCCTGATTATCTGAGGATCGGGATTGGCCTTTATGGCATAAAAGGGCTCAACGAACGGCAGGCACTTCTTAAAGGAAGCGTACTGCCTGTTAAGGGCCTCTTTGCTGATCAGCATCAGCGGGGTTGAGTGCTTTTTTGCCTGCGACCTGATCAGCTTTTCCAGTTTGTTCTTTTTCATTGCACCAAAAAATTATGGAACTGCCACGGGTCTTTTTCGTCGGTTATATTGCTGTTGTAGCCTTTGTAAAAATCAACCTTTGTTTTTAAAGGCGTCCAGTCAACAGCAGTGGATACGAAAGGCCCAAGATATTCTTTTGCAACAGCAAGGACCTGGTCGTGCGGCAGCTGGTCCGGCACACAGACTCCTTTTTTGGGGTTCCTTATCATCCACATCACAGCCGCTATTACCGAGCAGGCCACCTGCAGGGTAGTGGCATTCTGATGAGGAGCAAGTTCCCTTGATTCTTCTATGTCCAAAAGGCTTCCGACCCACCAGGATTTGAAATCGTGTCCCATCATGAGAACACCGAGCTCGTCCCTGCCGCTGATTATCTCGTCCGTCATAATCCTCTGGTCCTTCTGCAGGTCAAAATTCCTCATCTCGAGTTCGTGCAGGGAATTTATGGCAGCCTCCGACGGACAATAGGCATAATGTACGGTCGGGCGGTAAACTGGCTTTTTGCCCTCCCACACTGTCAGATGGTCCGAAATGGTAAAGGCCTCTCCGTGGCGCACGATCATTCCCGTTATCTCGCCGCAGGGTACCCAGCTTCTGACCCAGGTCTTTATGCCCATCTGCGAAATGCAGATCTGGTTGCCCGGTCCTCCCTGGTGGAACATGGCGCCTTTGGGAAGCCTTTTTTCGTGCGTCCCCCAGCCTAGTTCCGCGGGAGCTATCCCTTCTTCGCGGAATCCCTCGATGCTCCAGGTGTTGACGAATTCGTTAAGCTCCTTGGGCCTGTCCGAGATCTGAGTGTCCCTTTCGCTGATATGGATCACTTTTATCCCCAAAAGTCTTGAGAGGGCAGGGTAGTCTTTTTTTCTAAGAGCCGACTTTATCTCGGGGATCCTTTTGCCTTTCTTTTTTGTTTTGATGAGTTTTTCCGCAATATCAATGAGCCCCACCTTAACAAAGTGGGAAACAAGCCCGGGATTGGCGCCGTGTTCAATTACGGCAGTGGCTCCTTTTTTGTTCCTCCAGCCGTCCACCATTTTCCTGATGGCCATATGCCTAACATAAAGGGTCCTCTCGGTCGGAAGTTTATCTTTTGCTCCCGCATAAGGATCCCAAAGTTCTACGGAGGTGTTTATGTACAGGACATCATGGTCGTGGCACCACTCAAGTATCTCAGTGCATTCTATATTCCAGGCCAGGTCTATTATCATGTCGCCGCTACCCACATAGCCTGCGAGTTTTGTCTTAAGGTTCTTGGGAGTTATTCTGTCGAGTTTGAACTTGACGCCCTGTTCCAGCGCTTCTTCTATGTAGTCCCTGCGGGGCTCAAAATCCATCACGGTGATCTTTTCTGCCGGCATGTCGATGTGCTTTAGGATAAGCGGCACTGTGCACCTTGACACATATCCGCAGCCGATAACGAGTACTTTCCCTTTGAATTTTATTCTTTTGCTCATGATATCAATAGGCCCTCCTTGTGCTTTCTATCAACAAATATATCACAAATGGGAACAGGGGGCAGTTGAGGGGATCAGTCTCTTATGTTGATCTGCTTTATAGTGACGGGGGAAAGCGGCCTGTCGTTCTTTGTCTGCGTCTGCGAGATCTTTACTGCAACATCATAGCCTTTTGTCACCTTGCCGAAGATGGTGTGCCTTCCGTTAAGCCACTGGCAGGGAGCAACGGTTATAAAGAACTGGGAACCGTTGGAGTTTGGTCCCGAGTTTGCCATGGCAAGGATGCCGGGGGAAGAAAAATCAAGAGAATCATCGATCTCATCCTCGAACTTGTATCCTGGGCCTCCAGTGCCGTTGCCAAGCGGATCTCCGGTCTGGACCATAAAGTCCGGTATTATCCGGTGAAAGATCACTCCGCTGTAGAGAGGTCCGTTGCCTGCTTCGTTAGTCTTTGGGTCTATCCACTTGCCTGTGCCGTTTGCAAGTCCGACAAAATTCTTTACGGTCAGGGGCGCCTTGTCAGGATATAGCTGACAGGTTATATTCCCCAGACTGGTCTCGATGACCGCGTAGATATTCTTTGGTTTTGCCATCACATTTGAGTATAAGCCAAAACACATGACGAACGCAACTACTGCTGCCGCCAAACAACTTATTTTATTCATAGGAAATATTATAGTAGACAAAAGGGGGGAAGTCAAAATAGAGAAATTCGGACAAGAATATAGCGATAGATGATTGACAGGAGCTTTGTATGATAATTATTCCGCAAATGAGAAAGATCCCGGCAGGAAGGTTCATGATGGGTAGTGCTTTGCTGGGACAAGCCGAGAGAATGGTCGAAGTTCGTCAGTTCATGATAGGCACTTACCCGATCACCAATTTAGAGTATCGCAGTTATTTGCTAAATTTGGACATGCCAGTACCTGACATATTGCAGGATCCTGAATTTTTTGGACATCCTGTGGTAAATATTCTGTTTTCTGAAGCAGAACAATATTGCCAATATCTGGGGGAAAGGCTTGGAAAGGTCATAAGGCTACCAAGTGCCTGTGAATGGGAATATGCCGCCAGAGGGCCGAGATCCCTTAGCTACCCCTGGGGCAATGAACTGGATATCTCAAAGGCTGTTATCAGAACTTCCGGAACCCGTGATGTCCACAGCTATCTATATGATGTAAGCCCGTTTGGGGTCCGTCATATGGCAGGAAATGTGTCCGAATGGACCTCCGGCATTCGAATTTCAACAGAAAATCCCGAAGAACCTTACAGGGTATTAAAAGGCGGTTCATGGATGGATGTGAACACTTTTTGTTTATTGAGCGCTTACCTGAATTTTGACCGGCCGCGCAGCAAGAGTCCAAAGGTGGGATTCCGTATATTGCAGGAACTTTAAACAAAGGCCCCGACATCTCTGCCGGGGCCCCCTTACTTCTTACTACTTGCTTCTTGCCGCTTAACTTATCCCATCTCCCCCAATCTGCTCATCCACGCGGCTCCGAGGCCCATGGTGCAGATAACGGCGGTAACGAGCTGTCCGAGAACGGGAATGAGGTTGACAAGTGCCATAAGGACCACGCCCCAGATAACTTCTGTGACTATCGGCTGATTATATCTCTTGAAAGCTGCAAGCAGCCTTTTTCCTATAAGCTGTGTTACCGAGATATAGCCAAGGACCACTGCAAGGCCGTAAAGCAGCCATAGGACTGCGATGACAGGGATCCCGATTATCGAGACCAGCATCAGAAGGGTTATCGGGAGCAGAAGGACCCACCAGGCAAGTCCCCAACCCAATGTCTGCCAGGCATGGCGCTCTATTGCCACCGAGGTCCAACCGATCCTCTTTGGGAAAAGAATGCAGACGATAACTCCAAGGGCCAGGACCCCAAGAAAGGCCAGCAGGCTTGCCAGGGCTGTTGCAAAAAACATTAACTGCGGGGCCACCTGGCTTCCCGTATCGACTATGATCCCGAGATTATGCGGCATATTTACCTCCGTTGTGCTTCCGGCCACTTTTGAGCCGGGCTCTCTTTTTACGACCCCGCCTATAGATACGGCATTGCCGTGTACGCGGGCCGACGGTTTGAGTATTACCGAACCTCCGACGGCGACAACATCGTTTATAACTTCGCCTGCAATGGTGGCGGAGCCTCCAACTGCAGTGACGCTGTCGGCCAGAACTCCTTTTGCCAGGACCGCATTACTGCCTATTTTGACGATCTGAGGAGCGTTCAGGACATCGCTTCCCGCGGCTGATGCCGGCACGGGAATGATCAGCGCAAGGAACAGTGCGAACAGACACCGTTTAATACCCCCTCTTGGATCCACTTTATCCTCCTTTCCAAGTTATTATTGGCACTATTTTACAATAGGGCGCCGGGGTTTGCAAGTAAGCGGCTGCTGTGGTAAAATTTATGAAATTTTCAGGAAGGAGCTTTATTCATTATGAAGCAGTATTCTCCTGACAAGATCAAGAACACGGCTCTAATAGGCCACGCGGGATCGGGAAAAACCTCCATATCGGAGGCTTTTTTGTATGATGCAAAAGCCACTACCAGGCTTGGAAAAACTGAGGACGGGAGCACCGTTTCGGATTTTGATCCCGAGGAGATCAAGAGAAAGATAAGCATAAGGGCTACTGTGCTGCCCTTTGAATACAAAGAACACAAGATCAATCTGATAGATACGCCGGGGTATTCGGATTTTATTGGGGAAGCTGTCTCGTCGCTCTGGGCTGCCGATTCCGCGGTGTTCGTTGCCTGCGGCGTCAACGGGCTCGGCGTGGGGGCCTCCTCGCTCTGGCAATTGGCTGACAGGTACAATCTGCCCAGGATCATTGTGGTCAACAAACTGGACAAGGAAAGGTCTGATTTTTTCAGGGTCCTTGACACGCTTAGGGAAACATTCGGCAAGGATGTTGTTCCGGCGCAGATACCCATAGGCAGTGAAGCCGGATTTTTAGGCGTGGTAAATCTTTTGACCAAAAAGGCCTATAAGTTTGAGAACGGTGCCGCTATTGAGACGCCTGTTCCGGATGATATGAAGGATGCCGTTGAAAAATACAGGGAGATGCTGATAGAAGAGGTTGTTGAAATAGATGAAGAACTCCTGCAGGAGTTCATGGACAACAAGCCTATCTCAGACGAAGAAATAGTGAAAGCCTTTCAAAAATCCGTGGACCACAAGCAGGTCTATCCGGTGCTGTGCGCAAGCGCCGCAAAGAACATAGGGATAACGCTGCTTCTGGACGACATAATAAGGTGGCTTCCGGGAGCGGATGAAAGGCAGTTTGAGACGCTGACAGGAGAAAAAGTTCAGTGTTCACCTTCGGGAGCGTTCTCGGCCTATGTCTTTTCAACAGTGATCGAACCGCACATAGGGGAACTTTCTTTTGCCAGGATCTGCACGGGAACAGTGGCTCATTCCTCTGCCGTCTTTAATGCTTCAAAGAACACCTCGGACAGGGTAGGGCAGATACTCTCGATGAGGGGAAAGAACAGGGAAGAGCTGTCTTTAGGAAGCGCCGGAGATATTGTTGCTCTGCCAAAAATGAAAAGTGCAGCTACCGGCAATACTCTGTGCACACAGGCAAAAGCAGTGGTTTATAAGCCTGCCTTGTATCCTGAACCTCTGATGTCGATCTCGGTCAAGCCAAAGTCCAAGGCAGACCAGGAAAAGATGGGGACAGGGCTTAACACCCTAACCCACGAGGACCCCACCTTTAAGGTTTCGCACAATCTGGAGACCAAGGAGACCATAATTTCGGGCATGGGAGATGTCCATCTGGAGGTGATGCTCGAAAAGCAGAAAAGAAGGTACGGGATAGAGATAGAAGCAGGGGCTCCCAGGATACCGTACAGGGAAACGATAAAGGGAAAGACCAAAGCGCAGGGCAAATACAAAAAGCAGTCCGGAGGAAGAGGGCAGTACGGGGATTGCTGGCTTGAGATCGAGCCTCTGCCAAGGGGTTCGGGCTTCCAGTTCGCTGAAAAGATAGTAGGGGGTGCCATCCCAAGGAACTATATCCCGGCCATAGAAAAAGGCATAAAGGAGACCATGTTATCAGGGGTAGTGGCAGGCTATCCGGTGATGGATGTAAAGGTAACCGTATACGACGGCTCCTACCATGAAGTGGATTCTTCGGACCTGGCGTTCAAGATAGCAGGCTCAATGGGCTTCAAGAAAGGTTTTGCGGAGGCAAGGCCAACGATACTTGAGCCGATAATGAACATAGAGATCGTTGTCCCCGACGACTGCGTGGGCGATATTGTTTCTGATGTCAACAAAAGAAGGGGCAAGATACTGGGGATGGACCCGGGCCCGAGCAAACACCAGATAGTAAAGGCGCTTACTCCTTTTTCCGAAATAGCAAAATACGCCTCCGATCTGCGCTCTATCACAAGAGGCAGAGGATATTTTTCCTCAAAGTTCTCCCACTATGAGGAAGTCCCGGCAAAAACGCAGGCGGACCTTATATCAAAATATGCCGCATTAAAAGCGGCAGGGGAGCTTTCTGAAAGAAGCTGAACAGCACCATTAATCGAATAGGTTTTCTTGAAATTATCCGCAAGATCCCTCGATAGATATGCATGACAACAATAAAGGGGATCGACCTGACTGCGCGTCTGAGGCAAATAGAGCGGATGGGTGTATTTACGCCAAGGGAGACGGCCGGCGGAGCGCGCCACATAGACAGGATCCTTACAAGCGGCACGGAGCGTTTTGACAGCCTTGCGTCCCTGCCAAAAATAACGGTTTATAACCTGTCGTGCCTGTTGGGACTGGAGACGGATATTCTAAGAGCTGGAATAGATCCCGATTCATTTTCCTACGAACTGGAGAACAGGCCGATGTACTCCGGAGAGATCCATGAAAGGTTCTTTCGCGGGTATCCTGTAAATAACGGGGCAAGTTGGTCAAGATCGGGAGCAATGGACCTAAAACAGTGTTTGACTCGGACTGGATTTGCTCCGATTGTTTCGGGGGCTGATGTGCTGGCGCTTTGCGGAGGCTACGGATTTGGCCTGCTAAAAGTAGATCCGTTCTTTTCATCGTCAAACATGGTATTGCTTGACGCAAATGCGGACAACATTAGCAGGGCTATTGATATCTTTGACAAGGGTTCTTGCGGCATAATTGCGGAGGAGGAACCGGGATTGCGCTGCAGTACAGAGATAACGGCTGCAGGGATAATCTCTCCATTGCCGCTGTCCGCCGATCAAAGTCTGAATATGATCAGCACGGACTTTCAGGGATATTTTGACGCGGTTAAAGCTTTCAGGGAAAGGACATCGGCTCCTAACACATACAGGCTGTGCCTCTCAGATGCCCGGGCCGGCTTTCACGGGGTCCCTTTTGAGGACGAAACATTCAATGTGATTCTGATGCTTGGCGACTCGGAATTCGCGATGTCCTTGGATGACATGAGCCGCCTGATGTTTGAAGCCGTAAGAGTGTTGAACAGGGAACGGGGAGTTTTTATAATTGAATCAAATCATGTGAGCAGATATGCAAATGCCCTGCAGAATATCAGCGATCGGTTCCCGGCCTTTAGGTTGGGGCTCGTTCCCCTGGCAGGCAATGTGGATACCAATATGACCGTCGCTGTTGTAGGCATGGACCATTTTAATAACAATATGCGTTAAGAGTGCTGTATTTGTCAAAAATCTCGCCTGTGTTATAATCCCTTCATGAAAACCCGCCTTAGCGTTCCGGTCTATTTTGAGCGCAGAGTTAAAGATCCTGACTTTGTCCTTCTCCTCGTTCACGGAATGGGGGCGCATTCCGGAAGATGGGATTTTGCCGCGGACTATTTTCTTAAGCACAACATTTCATCTTATTCCATCGAACTTCAGGGCTATGGGCAGACAGAAGGGACAAAGGGACATATAGACAGTTTTAAGGAATACTATAAGGACCTTTTAGCCCTTTGTCAGATCATTAAGAACGAGAATCCAGGCAAAAAGGTGTGCATACTTGCCGAAAGCATGGGGGCCCTGATCTCATTCATCTTTGCATCGCGGCATCAGGGCCTTTTTAGCGGCCTTATCTGTATCTCTCCTGCCTTTGGCAACGGCATGACAATTTCCTTGTCCGATTACTTAAGGATGATCATGTCCTTGTTCTATAACAAGAAAAAGCGTTTTGTGATGCCTTTTACCTCGAAGATGTGCACGCGCGATGAGGCTTATCAAAAGGCCATGGACAATGATCCAAGGGAACACCGGTTCGCTACTTCCGGCACGCTCTGGGAGATAGTTAAAGCTCAGCTCATGGCGCCTTTTGCCGCAAGAAGGCTCAAGCTCCCGGTGCTGTTTTTGGCTGCGGGGGACATTAGGGATAAACTGGTGAGCGTTGCCGCAGAAAAGAAGATATTTGGCCTGTTAAAGAAGAACGATCCTGCCAACAAATTCATCCAGTATCCCGAGATGCTGCACGCGCTTTCTATAGATGAAGGAAGGGAAAAGGTCTTTGGTGATATATTGGGGTGGGCGAGGGTTTTATGAAATACATCTTATCAATAGATCAGGGGACCACCGGCAGCCGTGCGGTTGTCTATGACAAAAAAGGAAAGAGCGTGGCCTGGTCATACCACGAATTCCCGCAGTATTTTCCAAAGCCCGGCTGGGTCGAACATGATCCCGAAGAGATATGGGAAAGCGTTAACAAGTCCATTCAGGCTGTTTTGAAAAAGGTCGACCCGTCCTCGATCAAGGCTATAGGCATCACCAATCAAAGAGAGACCACCGTTGTCTGGGATAAGAAAACAGGAAAACCGGTCTATAACGCGATAGTGTGGCAGTGCAGGAGAACGGCGGGCAGAGCTGAAGAGCTGAAGGCTGAAGGCATAAGTAGGAAGGTCAAAGACAAAACCGGGCTTCCTATTGATGCATATTTTTCGGCGACGAAGATAGAGTGGATCCTAAACAGGGTCAAAGGTGTAGGGTATAGGGTGCAGAGTGAAAATCTTTTATTTGGCACAACAGACTCATGGATATTGTGGAAGCTGACGGGGGGAAAGGTCCACGCGACGGATTATACGAACGCGTCGCGGACGATGCTGTTTAATATTACTACATTAAAGTGGGATGAAGAGCTGTTGAAATTATTCAAGGTCCCCAAAAGCATGCTTCCTGAAGTCAAGCCCTCTTCCGGTCTATTCGGAAATACAGTAAAGATCGGAAGGCTTCCTGCGGGTGTGCCGATATCCGGGATCGCGGGTGACCAGCAGGCGGCATTGTTCGGACAGACCTGTTTTGAGCCCGGTTCGGTAAAGAACACATACGGGACTGGGGCTTTTCTTCTGTTGAACACGGGAAAGAAACGGGTAAACTCAAAACACGGCCTCATAACAACGCTTGGCTGTGATGCAAAAGGAAGACCGTGCTATGTTCTTGAGGGCTCGATTTTTATAGCTGGCGCCGCTATCCAGTGGCTTCGCGACGGACTGCGGATCATTAATAGATCTTCAGAATCAGAAAAAATGGCTCATTCTCTTAAAGACAATGAAGGCGTGTATTTTGTTCCTGCGCTGACGGGACTTGGCGCGCCGTATTGGAGGCCGGATGCAAGAGGGCTTATAACCGGGATAACAAGAGGAACAAAAAGGGAACATCTGGTCAGGGCCGCTCTTGAAGCCATGTGCTACAGCACAAAAGATGTTATAGCCGCAATGCAAAAGGATTCGCTCCTCAAAATAAAAGAATTGAAGATAGACGGTGGAGCGGCTGCAAACGACTTCCTTTGCCAATTCCAGGCTGATATCCTCGGCTGCCGGGTCGTAAGGCCAAAAGTTATCGAGACCACTTCGCTGGGAGCCGCGTATCTGGCGGGCCTGTCGGTTGGATATTGGAAAAACACGGATGAGATCAAAAAATGCTGGATAAAGGGAAAGGTCTTTAACCAGGCTAAGAATAGATCTAATGCTAAGATGCTTTATGGCGGCTGGATTAACGCTGTGAGCAGAACAATAAATGAGTGACCTTGATGTTGTCATCATCGGAGCAGGCGTTGTCGGAACCTCTATCGCCCGCGAACTGTCAAGATATAAACTCAGTATCGCTGTGCTCGAAAAGGAGATTGAGCCTGCTTTCGGCGTTTCAAAATCAAACAGCGGTATAATCCACCCCGGAACCCAGAACCCTTCAAACTTACTCAAGGGAAAGCTCTGTGTCTTGGGCAACAAATTGACAAGAAAACTCTCTAAGGAACTGGACCTGGATTTTAAGGAAGTAGGGGAGTTGATCGTAATATTTGATGAGGCGGATGCCCCTAAACTTTTAGAGATCAAAGAGGAAGCGGAAAAACTGGGCGTTCCGGGACTAAGGATAGTGGATCGGCAGTGGCTTGATAAGAACGAGCCCAATCTTTCTTCAAATGTACTTGCGGCTCTGTATGCGCCTACCGCGGGCATCATCAGTCCTTACCGGCTGGTTTATGCTCTGGCGGAAAACGCGGCTGCAAACGGGGTGGAGGTGTTCGCAGATGCCAAGGTTGTGCGCATTGATTATAGGGGCACGCGGCCGCGTGCCCGTACGCCAGATCAATATAAATTCATCATATCCACCCCGTTTGCCGAATACAGGTCGCGATATGTCATAAATTGTGCCGGTTTGTTTGCGGACAAGATATCCCGCATGGTCGGGATAGATGATTTTACGATCAAGCCGAGAAAGGGACAGGAATTTCTTCTGGATAAGAAAAAGGAGCATATGGCAAATCATCTCCTTTTTCCCCTGCCGGGCAGGCATTCAAAAGGCGTTCTCATCATCAAGACCTCTGACGGCAATCCTATGATAGGCCCCACGGCAGAAGAGGTTGAGGATAAAGAAGATCTTTCAACTTCTTCCAAAGGCCTTGAGACCGTTCTGGAAAATGTGAAAAAAATGATGCCCTCTATTGAGGAGAACGATATCATTGCATATTTTGCGGGGCTTCGTCCCGTTGCGGGAGAGGATTTTATTATCAGGCATGAGGATAAAGTGCCCGGCTTTATTAATGTGGCAGGGATACAATCTCCCGGCCTTACTGCGGCTCCCGCAATAGCTCTGACGGTAAAAGAATTGCTCAAAAAGAACGGATTGCGATTAAAGAAAAAGCTCTTCTTTAAAAAACATCGCAGGCCGGTCCCGCGTTCGGACGGAGACATTGTCTGCAGGTGCGAGACGGTTTCTGCCGGCCAAATAAAGGATGCGATAAAACGGGGCGCAAGAACGCTTGATGGGATAAAGTTCAGGACGCGGTGTCAGGCAGGAAGATGCCACGGAGGATTTTGCACAGCAAGAGCGATGCGGATATTGTCCGAAGAAACGGGGATCCCTTTGCAGCAGATAACTAAAAGAGGCAAAGGGTCAGAGGTCATAAAAGATGAGAGAGCGTGACCTTGTAATAGTGGGCGGAGGGCCGGCGGGAATGGCCGCTGCCCTGTCCGCATATGAAAACGGGATCAAAGATATCCTGATACTTGAGCGCGACCAGTATCTGGGAGGGATCTTGAACCAATGTATTCACACAGGATTTGGACTGGAATATTTTAAGGAAGTTCTTACGGGGCCGGAATACGCGGACAGATTCATTAACAAAGTCAAAGCGGTCGCGGATATCGAGGTCAGTCTTAAGACATTTGTTGTGGGTTTGAAAGTTTGTGACCCGAACATGAATGTTCGGCTCCAACGGTCTGAACGGGAGCCGACGCTTCAGCGTCGGGATCTAGTTATTTCCTATATTAAACCGGGAAAGAGGGAAAAGATCAGGGCTAAGGCTATTATAATGTCTACCGGGTGCAGGGAGAGAACAAGAGAGATGATCCATATCCCCGGCACGCGCCCCGCGGGCATCTTTAACGCGGGCCTTGCTCAAAAGATGATAAATGTAGAGGGCTGGCTGCCCGGGAAGCAGGTCATCATAATCGGCTCAGGGGATATCGGGCTGATAATGGCCCGTAGGTTAACCCTGGAAGGGGCGCAGGTAAAGGCTGTTATAGAGGTGGAGAATAGATCCAGAGGCCTTGCAAGAAATATCGCTCAGTGTGTGGAAGACTTTGACATACCTATCTATTACCGCCATAAGGTCGCAAAGATATACGGCAAGGACAGGGTGGAAGGTGTTGATATTATTAAGGTGGGTGATGATTTGCGAGAGGTTCCAAACAGCGGCTTTACGATAGATTGTGATACCATTCTCGTTTCGGTAGGATTAATTCCCGAGAATGAATTAATAGAAATGGCTGGCGTTGAAATAGACAAGAAAACTAATTCCCCGGTCTCAAAACAACTTAACCAGACCTCTGTTCCCGGAATATTTGTTTGCGGCAATTCGTATAAGGTCTATGACATAGTGGATTCCGTCACAAAAGACAGCTATGAATGCGGCAGAACGGCGGCGGAGTATCTGAGCAGGGGCAAGGGGCAAGGGTATAGGGTTCAGGGGGCTAAGAGATGATAAAAACATTGACATGCATAGAATGCCCAAAGGGCTGCAGACTTTCTGTTGAAGTGGAGAATGGTAAAGCTGTAAAAGTGACAGGCAATCAATGTGCAAAAGGCGGCAAATACGGGAAAAGCGAGGTCGAAAACCCCGAGAGGATACTGACCTCTGTAGTTTCGGCGGAAGGCCTTCAGCTAAGAATGGTGCCTGTCAGGACCAATAAACCTATTCCAAAGTCCAAACTTTTCGAGGCAATGGAGAGGATAAAGAAAATGAAGCTAATAAAGCCGATAAAAGCCGGAGAGGTCTTAGAAAAGGATTTTGTGATCTCAGGAGTTGATCTGGTTGCGACTAGAACCCCAGGACCATTCTGAAAAAGGTCGCCATTACTTCGGCATCCCGGTGGACCGATGCTTTGTCGGCAGCCTCAAAGTTAACGGTCAGAGGCGATGGATTACCTGCCCTGTGCCTTTCAGTAATAATAAGTTTAACCACAGAAAGAAGCTCTAAAGCTTCGGGAGAATCAAGCGCGCTGCTCAACGGCCTGTGGCAATCGATCCAGACGCCTTCATCTTCTTTTACTGGCAGTGCGATGTGGAGTTCCCTGAAACGCTCTATTCCGATCAGATCTATCAGATCCTCAGCGTATTTAACGGAACCTCCTCTTGCAGCTACATTGTTGGCCGTTACCATTGCGTGCCCTATGTCAAACAAAAAGGAACACCCCGATCTTTTGAGGATCGAAGCGATAAAAGAAGGTTGTGTTACATGTTCGTATGAGCAGGCTCCCGATCCGGCTGGAGTTTTATAATCCATATTTTCCAGTAATATAGGAAAACCCGCTGAAGTGGGCAGATTGCTATTGAGAGCCTCCAGCGCGTCAATGAATCTCAAGAAAACCTCATTTTGGTCAAGAATAGCGCATTCAGGGTAAGAAATGCCAAGATCGTAGTCAAGCCTTGTTGTTTCGCAGGCATCGCACAGATGAAATGAAATTGCTGCAAGGTCCCGTCCTTCCAAAAACCTGTAAAGACGGCTTTGCGGCTTGCCAAGATAATCCGCAGTTAGCGGGCAGCAAAGATTTGGCATGAACCTGGTGCCTTCATTATCAAAGAGGAACACGGCATGCACGCTGGTTTGGTCATCCGGCAGAAAATGAGGTCCGGGTTCGGGATCTTCTGCAAGGTTCCAGTTGACTATCTCCCTGTGGACTATCCTTGGGTCATCCCCGAAAAGTCGGGAAAACTTTTGTGCTGCTGTCCTTGCTCCCCGGTTCTCGGGAAGGTTAAGGTCCATCCTGAGGTCCCTGGTAAAACTGAACCTGATGTTGGCTGAGGCCAGCGCTTCTAAAAACCCTGTTTTGAGCGGCTTTGTCGTGTATGATCGTGCAATTCTCAAGCTTTCCCCTTTATCTGTTCAACGATGCAAATACAAACATCTATCGGAGACATTTTAAGAAGATTTCATATCTGTTATAATAATAATGAAATGCCAATATACGAATACAAATGCAGAAAATGCGACAAGATATTTGAGGAGTTCCAGGGTATCCATGAAAAGCCGCTTAAATACTGTCCCGTTTGCAAGGGAAGGCTTCAGAAGCTTTTTTCTACGGTAGGGATCTCATTTAAGGGATCTGGGTTCTATGTGACAGACAGCAGAAAGAGCGCGGCCTCCTCTAAAAGCGTTCCTTCCGGTAAAAGTAATATACCCTCAAAACCTGCTTCTCTAGCGGTAAAGCCGTCTGTCAAGGAATAATACCCGGAAAGAGCCTGTCCAGGAAAGCTGTTATATTAGGCAACTGCAAAATTATTACAATAACAAGACCTGCAAGTCCTGTTACGGCGTTCACATATTTGCCGTTAATTTCAAAAGCCGACCTTGCTATTGACAGAAGGGCTCTCGGGCACCCTCTGCAGAAAAAATATCTATCGGAGGGGTATGTGCAGATAACCTCGTCAAAGTAAAGGCATTTTCTGCCTCCGCTCTTGGGAGGCTCCACCGTCCTGGCCTGCGCCGACTTTCCCTCAAGATGGACCTCTAATATATCTTCGCCCATGGCCTCCACCTCTTTGCCGTATATCGCTTCAAACACTGCCGAATTTCACTTTTTTGCATTGTCTATTGACAAGTCCTCTGATATGTAGTAAATTATTATCTGTATGGTGAAAAACAGCACCTGACAATTCAGGATCTCACGGGCAGACCGATGACAGCAATACGCGCCGTGAGGCGCTTTTTCTTCGCCAAAAAGTCCTGAAGCCGAGAACGGAGTTCAACGTTTCAGATGGCTTTGAACCTTGAAAACTAAATAAGGTGATCCGCGCAATTTTTGTGTGTGATAGATACAGATTATTTACAACTGCCTGCCCGCAACGCCTACGCGTAGCGGTGGCAGGCGGGCGTTAATATGTGGTTGTGGGACAAGATATTAAGGGCACATGGAGGATACCTAGGCTACTTGAGGCGAAGAAGGACGCGTGTGGCGGCGATACGCTCCGGGGAGCTGTCAAACAAGCTTTGATCCGGAGGTCTCCGAATGGGACAACCTGCTCCGTTTAATAACGGAGCGTCACAATCGCGAACCGGACGAACTGAAACATCTTAGTAATCCGAGGAAAATAAATCAACCGAGATTTCCAGAGTAGCGGCGAGCGAAATGGAAACAGCCTAAACCTTGTAAGATCATAGCCTGCAGGCGTTTTTTACGAGGTGTCGCGGGGCCCCCTTTTTCCGGCTGCAAACGGGAAGAAAAGTTACAAATCCTTATCCTAGCAGAAGTCTTTGGGAAGAGACGCCATAGAATGTGATAGCCATGTAAGCGAAAAGGTAAGGACTTTTTGGGGAGTTCCCAAGTACCACGGGACACGAGAAATCCTGTGGGAATCCGGGTGGACCATCATCCAAGGCTAAATACTACAAGTAGACCGATAGCGAACTAGTACCGTGAGGGAAAGGTGAAAAGAACCCCTGGTGGGGAGTGAAATAGAACATGAAACCGTGTGCCTACAAGCAGTCAGAGGGCCGACTTGTCGGCCTGATGGCGTGCCTATTGAAGAATGAGCCGGCGACTTACTGTCAGCAGCAAGGTTAGGCCTTCAAAGCCGAGCCGCAGCGAAAGCGAGTCCTAAGTGTTTGGGCGCATAGTTGCTGGTAGTAGACCCGAAACTGGAGCGATCTATCCTTGGGCAGAGTGAACCCCGATGAAAATCGGGGGGAGGCTCGAACACGTTGACGTTGAAAAGTCATGTGATGACCTGAGGATAGAAGTGAAAAGCTAATCGAGCCCAGAGATAGCTGGTTCTCCCCGAAATGGTTTTAGGGCCAGCCTCGAGGTTATCTTTGCGGAGGTAGAGTACAGTTTGGACTAGGAGACCGGAAGGTTTACCAAATCCTGGCTAACTCCGAATGCCGCAGAGTTTTACTCGGGAGTGAGTCTGCGAGGGATAAGCTTCGTGGGCAAAAGGGAAACATCCCAGACCGTCAGCTAAGGTCCCAAAATATAAGCTAAGTGGATAAGGAAGTGGAGTTCCTTAAACAGCCAGGAGGTTGGCTTAGAAGCAGCCACCCTTTAAAGAGTGCGTAACAGCTCACTGGTCGAGGAATTCCGCGCCGAAAATACACGGGGCTAAAGCTTATTACCGAAGCTACGGACTATACCTTGATTTATCAGGGTAAATTGGTAGGGGAGCGTTCTATTGTAGGATGAAGTCTTTGCGTAAGCAAGGGTGGACGAAATAGAAGTGAGAATGTCGGCATAAGTAGCGAAAAGACAAGTGAGAATCTTGTCCGCCGAAAATCTGCGGTTTCCTGGGGAAGGCTCGTCCGCCCAGGGTAAGTCGATACCTAAGCCCATCCCCGACGGTTGTCGGGGGCAAGCGATGGATAACAGGTTAATATTCCTGTACCGCCTTATGCAGTTAACTTTCATGGGGACGCGGAAGGATAGACCGGCAGCTTATTGGATTGTTGTTTGTCCCGCAAGGGGCATCGATCCTTTGACTTGTCAAAGGGGAAGCGGTCGAATCGTTCTGACGAGAAAAGCCATGTCTGTTTGCATAGGGTGATCGTACCATAAACCGACACAGGTGGATTGGCTTATAAGCCAAGGCGCGCGAGATAACCCTCTCTAAGGAACTAGGCAAAATGGCCTCGTAACTTCGGAAGAAGAGGCGCCCCGACTTAGGTCGGGGTCTAAGACATCAGGCTTCTGCAACTGTTTAACAAAAACACAGGTCTCTGCAAACCGGTAACGGGATGTATAGGGGCTGACACCTGCCCAGTGCCGGAAGGTTAAGAGGAGAGCTGCGATCATATCAAGGTTTGAATCGAAGCCCCGGTGAACGGCGGCCGTAACTATAACGGTCCTAAGGTAGCGAAATTCCTTGTCGGGTAAGTTCCGACCCGCACGAAAGGTGTAATGATAGAAGCGCTGTCTCGGAGAGGGACTCGGCGAAATTGAGATGACTGTGAAGACGCGGTTTACCTGCGCCAGGACAGAAAGACCCCGTGGAGCTTTACTGTATCCTAGCTTTGAGTTTCGATGTGATCCGTGCAGCATAAGTGGGAGACTTTGATCCCGGGCCGTCAGGTTCGGGGGAGTCGTCAGTGAGATACCACTCTGGTCTCGTTGGAATTCTAACCCGGAATGTTGAATTCTGGGAACAGAGTTAGGTGGGCAGTTTGACTGGGGCGGTCGCCTCCTAAAAGATAACGGAGGCGTTCAAAGGTTCCCTCAGCTTGGTTGTTATCAAGCGTAGAGTGCAAAAGCATAAGGGAGCTTAACTGCGAGACGTACATGTCGAGCAGATACGAAAGTAGGATTTAGTGATCCGGTGGTTCTGAATGGAAGGGCCATCGCTCAACGGATAAAAGTTACCCCGGGGATAACAGGCTGATCTCCTCCAAGAGTTCACATCGACGAGGAGGTTTGGCACCTCGATGTCGGCTCGTCGCATCCTGGGGCTGTAGAAGGTCCCAAGGGTTGGGCTGTTCGCCCATTAAAGCGGTACGTGAGCTGGGTTCAGACCGTCGTGAGACAGGTCGGTCCATATCCGGCGCAGGCGGAGGAAATTTGAGAGGAGTCGTTCCTAGTACGAGAGGACCGGAACGAACTGACCTCTAGTGTACCGGTTGTCACGCCAGTGGCACATGCCGGGTAGCTATGTCGGGAAGGGATAAACGCTGAAAGCATCTAAGCGTCAAGCCCACCTCAAGATTAGATTTCCCATCCCGGTTTACCGGGAGTAAGGGCACTCGAAGAATACGAGTTTGATAGGCTGGGGGTGTAAGTCCCGTAAGGGATTCAGCTGACCAGTACTAATCGCCCGAGGTCTTGTTCCACTTCCACATATTAGCGCAGCAAAGATCTGTAGTGGATCACCTTATTTAGTTATCAAGAGCGTTCACGCTGAGCGATCACGAGCGAGCGTGAGCGAGTCGAGTGAGAGTCGAAGCGGTCCTGGTATTTATACTGGAGGGGTCACACCTGTTCCCATTCCGAACACAGCAGTTAAGCCCTCCGAGGCCGATGGTACTTAGTCCTTGCGGCTAGGGAGAGTAGGAAGATGCCAGGACCTTATTATTTATTTAGAGCACAGAACTTAGAACACAGACCACAGAACACAGTTAAGAAAATAGTTAATAGTATAGCGCCTGTGATCGGTGCTCGGTGATCTGAGTTCTGTGTTCTATGATCTAAGCTCTAAGTTCTCCCCAGGTTTCAAAACCCCAAATCACAAACTCCAAATCCCAAGCAAATTCAAAATAACAAATTCCAAACCATCCGGATGCTATAATACTTCCGTGGCTTGATAATCAATAATAGGGAGGAGGCCCCATTTTATGGCAGAGTTAGGCTTATTGTTCCTTTTGGCGGGCTGGCTTATGCAGTTGTGGAAAGTATATAGGGGCAACCGGGAGATAAGCTTGCGATTTATGGCTCTATATACTGTCGGAGTACTTATGCTTGCCGCTGCAAACTTTCAGGCGATGATGCCCCTTGCGGGATGGCTTAATCTGGTTTTGCTGGTACCAATAACATTGATCGCATTCTGGAAAAGATGAACTTTCGCAAAGACCTATTTCTTTCCCATATCCAGCATCCAGTTATAAATGACCGCAACCAGCCATCCTCCGATGCCGGCGTCAAAAAATGCCCAGATCATCCCGGTTAAAGCTCCTATAAGAGTAGGCTTATAGCCCAGATATAAGGAGCCCAGGCCTTTCATAAGTCCCGTTCCCCAGCTCAAGTAAGTGCTCATCAATGCCAGAGCAAACACCGCTCCGGCCCATATGATACCCAAAGTCAGCCCAAACTTAACAGAATCCAATTTCATTTAACTCACCTCCCTTTGTCTTTTATTTTCCGTATCAAGTTGGAAATGGTGCCTGTAATGCTTTTCTTCCTAGGCATAAAAGCGATATTAAGATTTTCCATGATCTCTCCTGTCTTAACCTGGATAGACTGGGATTTCTTTATCGACAATATCTGCGAAGGATATACGCTCCTGTGTCCCGTCATGAGAAAGCTTATTATGCAGGCTATGGTTGCATAAGGAGCCACGACAGGACCGAATAACTCCACCGCCATTATGCTGGCTGCTATGGGAGTATTTGCCGCTCCGGCCAGAAGGCTTACTAGCCCGATTGCCGCAAATGTTGCCACATCAAGCCTGAATATGTTGGCAAAAAGGGCGCCGGCCGTTGAACCGATAAAGAATATCGGGGTAATTATGCCTCCGCTTCCGCCAAATCCAAGAGTAATGGAGGTGAAGACCATCTTCATCAGGAACGAATACCACACGGAAACCGTTCCCCCTAGATTAGCCTGGATCGTATCAAGACCCAGTCCCAGATATTGTGTGGAAAATATCAATGCAAGGCAGACAATGGCAGTTCCTCCCACAAGTGCTTTTACCGGTTCCCATATTCTTATTTTATCCGATAATCTCTTGCCAAGATCCAATATCTCTATGAGAAGGAATGAACATATGCCGAAAAAGACGCCGGCAAGCATTACTTTGATAAAAAAGTATTCGCTGAACATGGGGGCCAGTTTTATCGGATTGTGGAAGTATGTTATGCCCAGAGCTGATGAAACCTCAAAAGCCATTATACCGGCAACAAAAGAGGGGAGCAGCACGTCATAAAGTATCTGACCCACAAAAAGGACTTCCACTCCAAAGATGGCCCCTGCGATCGGAGTCCCGAATACAGAGGCAAAACCCGCGCTGATGCCGCAGATGACAAGTTTTCTCCTGTCATTGTTGTCAAACCTGAAAATATCAGCGAAGAAAGAAGCCAATGAACCTCCTATCTGGGCGCATGGGCCTTCTTTTCCCACAGAACCGCCGAAAGCAACGGTAACTATTGTTGTAATAAACTTTACGGGGGCCACGATCAGTTTGATCTTGCCGAAATTCTTATGCACTGCCTCGATGACTTTTTCCGTTCCGTGGCCTTCGGCATCGGGAGCAAGATATTTTGTTGCTATCATGCTTAATGCCATTGCGAAAGGAAGAAGAAGGAAATAATAAGAAAACTGCCCGGCTCCGGCAACGCTCCAGTTAAGGGTCTTTAAAAAGAGCGTCGTGCCTAGCCCTACCACAACACCTATGATTGTCGATAAAAAGATCCATTTAACCACGCTAACAAAAAGTATCGATTGTTCCCTGAGCCTGCTGTACACCAGTGCCTCCTTACAGATGTGCTATGTCTTCAGGATGGTACAAGAAAAATGGAGGCACGCGGATTCGAACCGCGGACCTGTCGCCGCAGGCGACCGTTCCACCAAATGACCAAGCTTAAAAAATGGTGGAGGCACGCGGATTCGAACCGCGGACCTGTCGCCGCAGGCGACCGTTC
>Ga0265297_10001393_pt1 | contig 57083 bp, 54 predicted proteins | sample Munlanlwell13791_FD_192502 | JGI IMG/M metagenome (GOLD analysis project Ga0265297, IMG submission 192502) | Leachate microbial communities from a municipal landfill in Southern Ontario, Canada - Leachate well 137-91 | ecosystem: Engineered > Solid waste > Landfill > Unclassified | place...
CGGCGGCACGCTCTATCTCTGCCCTCTACAAAGCCATCGCTCGCATCATCAGGTCTATATCACCCTCAGAATGCGCCGCTTATCTCAACAACTCAGGCTATCTCGTATGATAGGAAAACGCTCTAGCAGTGATAACAAAGCTAGGGGCGGGGTTGGTGGTTGCCGCAGGAAATCTGTAGAAAGTATTGGATAACCCTAACCTCTCACCCCTCCCCTAACCCCTCCCTCAAGGGGAGGGGAACACGTTTAGGATTACGGCAGCGTTATTTCTAATCAACCAACAAATAATTAAAGTTTATTTTGCTTCGTTTAAGAGAGTGCGGGATACGACCCCGCCGCTTGTCGTCGCAATGTCGAAACTGCGCACCTTCTTTGCGTGAGTCAGGTGCATGATGGAAATCGCCGTTCGAGGCGGCGTCGGCCTTACGAAAAGGCTCTTTTCTTCGTCGAACATCGGCAACGCGTAAAGAGTCAGCCAATTAAACTCCGCCGGCATAATCTTCAGGGGAAATCCTTGCGTATAAACAGCCATATTCAGGCTTAATTGATCGCCCATAAACTGTTCGCGCGTCATTTTGGCGACACGCTGCAAACAGGCTGTATAAACATCGCTCCACGCTTTCCATACGGGAGAATTTGCGCGCATCGCAAAAACGGCGTCGCTGAGCATCGGGCGGGGGGAAATTTTGGCGACGGCATCAGCCGGAAAATTCGCGCGATACCACTTCAGATGATATTCCCACGGCTGAGAGCTGAGAAAATACGGCTTGTAATCTCGGTCGATTTCGGAGGCGATAAAAAGGTCGTCCTCGGCTCCTGCTCCGGCCAACATCGTGTCGATGGCTTCCGGCGTCTGCGCCCAGGCATCGGCATCTATCCACATATAAACATCGTAGTCCGGGAAATAACTTGGCAGGAAAGGCCGCGCCGTCATGGCGCGAAAGCCTTGAAGCTGTTTCTCCCATGCCTCGCGATCGGGGTATTCGAAATCGACGCATGCCGGAACAATTTTGACGTCAAAGGCGGCAAGCTGAGCCTTGGCGTTTTCGCCAAGGCCGACGTCCAGAACGCCGATATCAAAAGGGACGGAAAAGCAGAGCGCGCGCAAAGACCTGAGCAGGCCAAGCGCTAGCGGAAGATACAGATCGTTTGTAGCCGTGATGACAATATTGCGAGGGGCGGTCACGACGCCACCGGATTATCCCTGACGCGCTTTGTAGCGGGGATTGGTTTTGTTAATGACATAGGTACGACCCTTGCGGCGCACGACCTTGCAATTAGCATGGCGCTTTTTCAGCGACTTGAGCGAGTTGGCAACTTTCATAACTCTATTCCTTACTTTCTTCGAAGAAGGCCGCAAACTAAGGATTACCTTCCGCGCTGTCAAGAAAATCACGCTATGCGCCTCATATTTCAAAGAAAACCTTCGTCCGTAACCGTTTGTTAACCAGAAAAACCTAGAATCAGAATCAGTGAAAAGGTCTTTTTATTTCAGACCCTTGGAGGCAGGAACATTAATCAGTTCAGTCCAGCCCTCTCTTCTTTAAAGCCCCCTTTCGGCTCGGTCTCTTCCGTACTCCCCGTTGCATCGTTTTCATCGCCTCCCTGCGGCGCGTTGTTTTGCGTCTGCGCTTTTATCTTCCTCAAACCAAGGAGTATCCATGGGCAAGCGGCATCGTCTTGAGTCTTTAAACCGCAAAGAAAAAAATTATAACGTCGAACCTCTTTATGGAAGAAATTCTCCTTGGGATCCGCTCAACAGCCCCGCCTTTGACCGCCGCGATCAGGCTTACGTCCGCAAAGTTAAACCGCAGAACGCCAATCAGTCCCTTCTTCTGGATGCCATGGCCAACACCAATCTTGTTGTCGCGCTCGGACCCGCAGGCACAGGTAAAACTTATCTTGCCATCACGGCAGCCGTCGAAGCTCTTGAAGCAGGACGCGTCGACCGCATTATCCTGTCTCGCCCCGCCATTGAAGCGGGCGAGACACTGGGCTTTTTGCCGGGCGATCTGCAGGAAAAAATGTCGCCGTTCTTAAGGCCTCTGTACGACGCGCTTAACGACCGCATCGGCGGCAAAAGGCTTAAACAACTTCTGGCGGAGGGATCGATTGAGATTGCGCCCGTCGGTTTTATGCGCGGGCGGACGCTCAACAACGCTTTTGTCGTCATCGACGAAGCGCAGAACTGCACCTATAACCAGATTAAAATGTTGCTGACGCGCCTTGGCTGGCATTCGACGATGGTTTTGACGGGCGACCCCGATCAAAGCGATTTGCTGGAAGGCCTGTCGGGGCTCACCGACATTGCGCGGAGGCTTGAGGTTGTCAAAGGCGTTTCAATCGTGCGCCTGACCGACCATGATATCGTGCGGCATCCGCTCGTCGCGAGCATGCTAGGGGTTTTATAATCGAGAATTAAGGGCTTTACGCATCACAGTGCGGGTACTGATATTTTCCTACGATAACGGCATCGGTTGTTCCGTCGCGAGGCTGTGGTTGCGGTTCGCCTTGATCATCCTTTTTAACTACAGGTGTAGATATGACACAGGAGTCGATGTACCTCTTCCCTGGCGGGGTTAGACGTCTCGCCTGAATTTCATCCATTTCAAAGCTCATGCTGTATTTCCTTTTTGGGTATTAAGCGGTTAAAAGTTTTTGCAATTGGATATCGGCGGTTTACTTACAGTGGTGGCCAGATACGTATCGCGGATTACTCATTGACCTTGCGCGGGCTTCATCGCCAGATGCAGTGTCGGGGCCATCTGTCACTTTCGCGTCCGCATTTACTACAAAAAGAGTGTTACGAGGATCCTCTTTAACGGTCTCGCCTCGTACCTCGCCAAGATTCATGCCCTCAGCCGAAATAGATATAACTTGAGCAAAACGAGTCCTTGTTCCGCTTGTTTCACCACGAAGCTGTCTGATCATGCTAAGTTTCCCTTTTTAGGTAATAAGTTACCCTGAAAGTATAGTATATTAAAAATACTTGCGCAAGGAATAGATGTCCTTGCTTTATGTAACCGTTTGTAAAATATCAATATTTTTACATCCGCCCCGTCAGGGTTTCTTTGCCCGGGAACATGTGTTTGTCGAGCAGGGTAAAGACCTCTTCGACGCTTGTGGCCACCTCAAACAAATCAAGATCGGGGGGTTGTGAGAATCCCTCCGCGACCGTTTTTTTGATAAGCGCGATCATCTCGTCCCAATAGCCATCTTGATTTAATATAATAATGGGGTCGTTGTGAAGCTGAAGCTTTTTCCACGTCAAAAGTTCAAACATCTCGTCCAGCGTTCCGAGGCCTCCGGGCAGAATAATAAAGGCGTCGGAGTGATCGACCATCATACGTTTGCGTGTGTGCATGTCGGGAACGATGTGCAATTCGGTTAATCTGTCGCTTGGAAGCTCCCGCTCGCGAATATGTTCTGGAATAATGCCGATGACGGTGCCGCCTTCTTCCAGCGCGGCAGTGGCAAGAATGCCCATCAGCCCCACTTGGCCGCCGCCGAAAACAACATGCAGCTTGCGGCGGGCTAACTCTTTGCCGATGGCTTGAGCCGACATTTTATATTTTTGCGCGACTTTATTAGAAGATCCGCAATAAACGCATACAGATGAGAGTATCAAGATATGTTTTCTGCTTTCATTGATTGAGAAATAACAAGCCTTCTGTCGCAGTCTATACGACATTTACTAAAAAGAAGCTAACCGCCTTCGCCAACGGGCGGTTCCGGGGGATTTTCTTTTGGCGCAGGCGGTGGCTGGGGCGGGGACACAAAAAGATATTTACCGATGAGTTCGATATAGGGGCGCGCTTCCTGCATAAAAATGGTGAGGGGATAGAATATATAATCTGCGGAAATATTCTCGGGCGCTTCAAACAATGCCCTTGCCGATATTTTATTCGATGCGTCGACGTCAAAACACACTTTATGCAAAACCTGCGAAGCCCTGAGAATTGTCTTAAGCGCCTCTCTGCGCTCATTGGATTCGATGCTGAACGGTATGTAACCGATGTCGGCGTTGACTAAAAAAAGATACTTTTCGTCTTGCTTGATCCGGCGCACTTCAAAATTCAGTCCGCCGAAGCCAAACCAAAACCGCTCCAACGTCTTGGAGGGGGTTTTTGAGACTTCTTCGTCAAACCTCTGCAGCAGGCTCCCGACATCCGTCGAGGGGCCGCCGGGGGCGGAAGGGGTGTCCTTGGGAGTGGAGTCCGACATAAGAGGGGCTTCCGGAACAGGCGGGATTTACAGTTGGATTCGTAAAGAAGATATCATAGACTTCGCGGCCTATGACAGCGTTAATACGCCTTCGTGTCAAGAACTTGCGAGTCTTTTTCAATTATCCGCGCCCTTAACCGAGAAAAAAAGTCATGAAATACGATAAGTTTGTTGATTTCTTCCACCCCGCAGGCTGGCCTTTTATCGGCATCGCTGCGGGCGTTACTTTTATTTTGTCTTTCATCAGCGGTTTTTTCTTCTCGGTTGGCCTTGTTCTGACGGCCTGGTGTCTTTACTTTTTCCGCGACCCCGAACGCGTAACCCCCGCCCGCGCAGGTCTTATGGTCAGTCCGGCGGACGGCGTTGTCGTGGCTATTCAAGACGTTGTCCCCGACGCGGAATTCGGCCTTGGCAACGCGCCTAGAGCGCGCATCAGCATTTTTCTGAATATCTTTAACGTGCACGTCAACCGCATTCCCGCCGACGGCAAGATTATCGCCCGCCATTACAGGCCGGGAAAATTTTTCAACGCTTCGCTCGACAAGGCCAGCGTCGATAACGAGCGCATGGCTCTGACGATCATGCTGGAAGGCCAGCATCCGCATGCGGGCGAAAACATCGGCGTCGTGCAAATCGCAGGGCTTATCGCGCGCCGCATTGTCTGCGACGCGCACGTCAACCAATCCGTCAAGGCGGGAAATCGTTTCGGTATTATCCGCTTCGGTAGCCGCACGGATATCTATTTGCCGCTCGGCGTGCATTCCTTGGTTTCCGTGGGACAGACTATGCTGGGCGGAGAAACCGTTCTTGCCGATCTTCTTTCAACCGAAGATGCCCGTAAGGGAGAGGTGCGCCTATGACAAACGAGCAAGAAACTCCGCCCCGCCACGTCGTCAAAGACCTTCCTTTGACGCGTTTGTTTCCCAACATGCTGACCGTTTTTGCCCTTTGCTCCGGCCTGACGGGCATGCGCTTTGCGATGCAGGGAAATTTCGAGTTTGCGGTCTTGGCTATTTTAATCGCCGCCATTTTCGACGTTCTGGACGGGCGCGTCGCGCGTATGCTTAACATCGCGAGCAAATTCGGCGCAGAGCTGGACAGCCTTTCGGACGCCATTAGCTTTGGCGTCGCGCCCGGATTTATCATGTACGAATGGGTGCTTAAAGACGGCGGCGGACTTGGCTGGATCGCCGTCATGGTTTTCGCCGTGTGCTGCTCGCTGCGCCTTGCGCGCTTTAACACCATGCTGGACAACCACAACACGCCGTTTTGGGCCAAGCGCTATTTTACGGGCGTTCCGGCGCCCTCCGGCGCGGCGTTAGGCTTGTTGCCTCTCGCTTTCTTTCTTGAGTTCGGCGAGGCCGCTCATTTTCCTCCGTTCGTTTATTCGCTTTGGATGCTTTTGGTCGGCGGTTTGATGGTCAGCCGCCTGCCGACGTTCGCCCCTAAGGGATGGAGGATCGAACCGCTTTGGGTCGCCCCTCTTTTCGCAGGTTCTGCCGCGCTTGTTGCAGGATTGATCACCAATACGTGGATGACTCTCTCCGTCGCGGGCGTTTTTTACGTGCTTGCAATACCCGTCAGCTGGTACAGCTATCACGCCCGCGCCAAGAAGGAAGCTTCCTTATGATTAAACACGTTGAAATTCCCCTGCCCTCACGCGGCACGATTAAAGTCGGTAACGATCTGCCTTTGGTTTTCTTTTTGGGGCCGTGCCAGATGGAATCCCGCGCTCATGCTTTAGAAACAAGCGCCGTTCTTAAAGAAATGGGCGAAAAGTACGGCGTCAGCATCGTTTATAAAACCTCGTTCGATAAAGCCAACCGTTCGTCGATCAAGACACAGCGCGGCATCGGGCTTGAGAAAGCCTTGCCGATATTTGCCGAAATCCGCAAGGAGACGGGGCTTCCCGTCATGACCGACATTCACGAGCGCGAGCAATGCGCGCGTATTGCCGAAGTCGTTGATGTTCTGCAAATTCCGGCTTTCCTATGCCGCCAGACGGATTTGCTGATTGCCGCAGGCAAAACGGGCCGCGTCATCAACGTCAAGAAGGGGCAATTTCTGGCTCCGTGGGATATGAAGAACGTCGCTTCGAAAATCGCCTCGACCGGCAACGATAAAATCATGCTGTGCGAGCGCGGCGTGAGCTTTGGGTACAACACTCTTGTCTCCGACATGCGCAGCCTGCCGATTATGGCGCAGACCGGTTATCCCGTCGTGTTCGATGCGACGCATTCGGTGCAGCAGCCGGGCGGCCAGGGAGAAACAAGCGGCGGACAGCGCGAATTTGTGCCCGTTCTGGCGCGCGCCGCCGTCGCCGTTGGCGTCGCAGCCGTGTTCATGGAAGTCCATGAAGACCCCGACAATGCGCCGTCGGACGGGCCGAATATGGTGAAGCTGAAAGACCTGCCCGCGCTTATCGAAAACCTGATGGCTTTCGATAAAGTGGCGAAGAAGTAGGATTAGGGCATTTTCCGATTAGATAGAACAGGGGACGAAGAAGCCCCCTCACCTGCAAAAACTATGGACTTACTTCGTAAGCCCAAGTTTTTGCTTCCTCTCCCCCGATGGGGGAGAGGGAAAAGAGAGAGCGGTTCTTGATTCTATCTGACCGGATAAAGCTCTAGACATACGTCGGCGCGGGGTTATTGGGTTTGTTATTTCCGCCTTGAAGTTTATTGCCGATGTCATCGACAAGCGCAACCGTCAACGGCGCAGACCCCACCACTATTTGCGCACAACAAAAACCCCAGAAGCCCGAAAGATTGCCTGAAGCAAGTGCCGTAAAGCAAAACCCCGCAAGGAATGAGGCAAACAAAGTTGCGGCGATTTCTCCCCGATGAGGGCGCAGACGTTCCGTTAGAGAAAGGTTTGTTTCCGGTCTCGCTGGCGGAAAATAATCCGCGTATTCGAGAGGTTTTTCGCTTTCCATGTAATCTCCACGAATTGAAAAATCTTAAAAAATTACTTTTCAATAACTAAAACCTGTCTTCTTTTCATAGCACAAAGCCATGAAACTAAAAAACCGCATTTGAAAAAAATGTTCTTAGTATTCAACCACTTCTAACCAAACTTGTGATTAAGCGATCAACCTGGCCCAGCTCTGGGTTTTGGGGGCACGAACGACGGGTTCCCTCCTGTGCGGTTTCTTATCATGCGCGCGCGGCAGTGGCCGTTGGCGTCGCGGCGGTATTTATGGAAGTCCACGAAGACCCCGACAACGCTCCCTCGGATGGGCCGAATATGGTGAAGTTGAAAGACCTGCCCGCGCTTATCGAAAACCTGATCCAATTCGATAAGGTGGCGAAGTTACGACACTAATCTAGCCCAGCTTTGGCTTAAGGGAAGGCTTACGGTTTTATCGCCCTTACGCGGTTTTCCGGGCCACGCACGCGGAGGCCGTGGAGGCGCATCCAAGTACGCCGCGTCGGAGCCCGATTTATAAGTGTGATGCGCCGAGAATGCGGAGGCCATAAGCGCGCAAACGTCGATCTTTTTTATTTCAGCGTGAGTCAGTGTAACACTCGTTTCGGGAGCGTTGAGCGCCTGAGCCGGGAAAAACGGAGCGTGGAGAGGATGGTCTATTCCCTTATATTCAGCAGCCTGCGTCGAATTGAATTCGGCGAACGGCCTATAGAGGGCCTTCCATCTGAAGCAACACGGGTTATGGCGGATAAAGCTATTTTGTGAAATGTTCAGATGCGTCGCGGCGGATTCGATTTCCGCAGCATCCAAGACGTAATTCCACGCCTCCGTCTGTGAAAGGTGACAACGGACCTCATCATCGATTCCCCAGTTAATCGGCTTCTCGTTTTTGTTGTCGAGCGCCCACGTATTCTCGCCAATGTGGGCAACCGCAATGGCATGCATACCATTACAACGAAAGGGGTTCGACCCGTCCTTATCCGACTCACCGATAAAATGATCTTCTCTGTCTCCGCCCTTATAATAATATTCTGCAACATAACGAATGTCATTGTGTTTAAAGCCAACTTTTTCCAGCGAAAAGAGCTTCAACTTGGCTGTTTGCGAAGGAATTCCCTTACTATAGATCAACGCGTCATGGAGCGAACGGATAGGCCCGTCTTCATTGAAAATGCGTGCTTCGTCGTCATCAAAATGCATCTTGACGTTGAACCACGCATTAATGAGCTTGGCTTGCAACAATTCGTCCGATACGCGGCGGACCTGCTTGAGCATATCGGCATATTCTTTGATCCAGCGGTTTTTAGGCGCCATAATGGCAGCTTCAAGCTCGGCCTTTTCCTCCAGATATCTTGATTGTTCCATCAATATATCCGACCCGCCCGCCGGAAGATCGTCATGATCTTCCTCATATCCGCCCATGGAAATGGGGTTTGTCGGCCTGAGATAAGGCAGATTTTCTGGCTTGCGAAGAGGTACTGAATTTTCCTTGGCTCTCATGACTATGGCTCCGTAAAAAAGGAATTCGTAACCGAAAAAGATATAATTTTATTAGTACCAAACTGACAGACAAACAATCCTCAAAACGCGTTAACCTTATATCCCGTTCAATACTCCACGACTTCCAGCCCGTCGCCGATTTGGCGGAGTTTGGTTTTGGTGGCTTCATTCAGCAGCCAGCCTCCCGGTAATTCGACTTCGGCTTCCTCGCCGTCGTCTAGTTCCAGCGCAAGCGTGACCTGCGCGCGGCCCTTAGGGGCTGCCGCCAGAAGTTTATGGATTTCCGCAATCGGTGAAGGCTCAAATAATTTTATGCGAACGCCCTTTGCCGCGCGCGCCGCGACGTCGGAAAGCAACTCGATATTCCGCGCGATAAACCTTAAATCCGACCCGTTTTCAAAGTTTCTTCCGCCGCCTTGCGTGTTGGCTTGCGCGTCGGCTTCGATGAGAACGGCCTGTCCCACTTCCAAAACGTCGCGCTTCGCCGCAAGCAATTCCGAAAACACCGTGACCTCGAACGCGCCTCCTCCGTCGGAAAGTTGGATAAACGCGAATTTGTTGCCCTGCTTGGACGTGCGCTCCTGCTTTGACACGACAATGCCCGCGAGCTTGAAGCGAGATGACGAGGCCCCTTGTTTGTCGGCGATCTTGCTGACCTGCACCGCGCCCATACGATCGAGAAGCGCACGGTAATTGTCCAGAGGATGCGCGGACATATAAAAGCCCAGCGCCGTAAATTCATGCTGAAGACGCGTCAGGTCGTCCCAATTCTTGGCGGGCGGCAAAGGCGGATGCGCGGCATCAGTCGATTCCGCGAACATATTAGCCTGCCCGCTTGCGGCTTCTGCGTTTTTATGCTGGCTGTGTTTCAGAAGCACGTCGATGCCTGCAATGACTTGCGCGCGGTTTTTATTGAGGCTGTCAAACGCGCCAGCAGCCGCCAAATTTTCAAGTTGTTTGCGGTTCACTGCGTGCGGGTCAATGCGTTCGGCAAAATCAAATAAGTCCGTGAATGGTTTATTTTTTGTTGGGCGCGACTGCTCTGTGACCGGCGCTGATGCGCCGCTCACAACCGCGACTGCGCCCTCATCGCGTGCCGCGATGACCCCTTGCATAGCTGCCTCGCCGACGCCTTTGACGGCGGACAGGGCGTAACGAATGGCGGTTTTTCCCGACGACACTTCAACGGCAAACTTCGGAAAAGAATGATTGATGTCAGGCGGCAACAATGTAATGCGGTTGCGCGCCAGTTCCTGTCGAAACACATTGAGCTTATCGGTGTCTCCCAATTCGAAATTCATCGCGGCGGCGAAAAACTCGACCGGATAATTGGCTTTCAGGTACGCCGTCTGATACGCGACAAGCGCATAGGCGGCTGCGTGGCTCTTGTTGAATCCGTAGCCTGCAAATTTGTCGATCTGATCGAAGATGATCCCGGCCTGATCGGATTTCACTTTATGCTTCTCGCCTGCGCCTTTGACAAAATTCGCGCGCTGCGCCGCCATTTCCGAGGCTTTCTTTTTGCCCATCGCGCGTCGCAGCAAATCGGCCGCGCCGAGGCTGTACCCCGCCAAAATCTGCGCCGCCTGCATAACCTGTTCCTGATAAATCAGGATGCCGAACGTGTCTTCCAAAATGGGGCGCAACGAGGGATGCAGATAATCGACTTCCTCTTCGCCGTTTTTGCGTTTGATGTACGTCGGAATGTTGTCCATCGGACCCGGCCGATAAAGCGCCACGAGGGCGATGATGTCTTCGAACCTATTGGGCTTCATCTTGCGCAGAACGTCGCGCATGCCCGAACTTTCAAGCTGGAACACGCCCGTTGTGTCGCCTTTGGCCAGCATTTGGTATGTTTTGGCGTCATCGAGCGGCAGATGCCCCAGATCGACATCGATTTCGCGGTTTTTCAGAAGCTCGACCGCCATCTGCAAAACGTCGAGCGTTTTCAATCCCAGAAAGTCGAACTTGACGAGACCCGTCGACTCCACGGTCTTCATATTGAACTGCGTCGCGGGTAATTGGGAGTCGGGGTCGCGGTACAACGGCACCAATTCGACGAGCGGCCTGTCGCCGATGACGACGCCCGCCGCGTGCGTCGAGGCGTTGCGGAAGAGGCCTTCGAGCTTCAACGCGACATTCATCATCTGGGCGACTATCGGGTCCTCGTCGCGCATCTTGCGCAACTGCGGCTCGCTTTCAATCGCCTGTCCCAGCGTGACCGGATTGGCGGGATTTGTCGGCACAAGCTTGCAGATTTTATCAACATAGCCGTAAGGGATGGCGAGCACGCGTCCCACGTCGCGCAACACCGCGCGCGCCTGCAATTTGCCGAAGGTGATAATCTGCGCGACGCGATCGGAGCCGTATTTCTGCTGCACATAGCGAATGGTTTCGTCGCGCCGTTCCTGACAGAAGTCGATGTCGAAGTCCGGCATGGACACGCGTTCGGGATTTAGAAAACGCTCAAATAGCAAACCGAACCGCAGGGGGTCGAGGTCGGTGATGAGCAACGACCAGGCGACGACGGAACCTGCGCCCGAACCGCGTCCGGGGCCTACCGCAACGCCGTTTTGCTTCGACCATTTGATAAAATCGGAAACGATAAGGAAGTAGCCCGCAAAACCCATATTGATAATGGTATCCAGCTCGAATTTCAGGCGGTCTTCGTAAGGCTTGCGATCTTTAATTGCCGCAGCTTCCATGCGCGCCTTCAGGCCTTCCTTGGCCTGCGCGCGCAATTCCTGAGACTCGTCGCGCCCCTTGGCTGTCGAGAACGCAGGCAAAATCGGCTTGCGCAGCGGGGGCATGTAGGCGCAACGCCGCGCTATGACGAGCGTGTTGTCGCATGCCTCCGGCAGATCGGCGAAAAGAGTCCGCATCTCGGCGGCGGATTTAAAATAATGATCGCGCGTCATATGGCGGCGGTTTTTCTCCGCGACCACCGTCTTGTCCGCGATGCACAGCAAGGCGTCATGCGCTTCGTACATATCGGGCTCGCCGAAATACACGTCGTTCGTCGCCACCAGCGGAAGCTCGTATTTATACGCGAGGGCTATCAGCTCGCGCTCTGTGCGCTGTTCGTTCGCACCGATGACGCCGCCATGATGCCGCGTGATTTCGATATAAAAGCGGTTTTTGAAAAGTTCGGCGTATTTTTTGACGGCAACTTCCGCCGCGTCTTTTTGATTGCCGAGCAGCAAACGCCCAATCTCGCCTTCCGTGCCGCCCGAAAGGGCCAGAAGACCTTCGGAATATTTGGCAAGCTCTTCCGCCGTCACAAAAGGATCGGCGCGATCAAGCTCGACATAGGACAACGAGACGAGCACCGACAAATTACGATAGCCCTTTTCGTTTTGAACAAGAAGAACGAGCTGGTCATATCCGTCGCGCGTCATGGTCTTGAGTACCGCCTGTTCAGGGCGCAAAACGGCGATCTGGCAACCGATGATGGGCTGCACGCCGGCTTCAGCGGCTGCCTGGCTGAATTCCATCGCACCGAACAAGTTGCCTTTGTCCGTCAGCGCGACGGCCGGCATATCGTGCATGAGGCATAATTTGATGAGGTCTTTGCGCGGCAGCGTCGAGCCGTCTTTGGGTTTTTCCTCGACAACCTTGATAGCGCCCTCCGCCAGCGAATAGCCGGAGTGAACGCGCAAGTGGATAAAGGAGGAAGGGGACATTTATATTACCAGAATCTTTACTTATATTTACGTCATTCCCTAAAAATTGCGAAGCTCAAATTGTCCCGCGCATCAAAGGCTTTTAACCACGTTTCGGCTTTTCCGATTCTAAATCACCCGCGGCAAAATGAGGATAACGGAGGCTCAATTCTATGCTTTTGCCGTCCGTCGTTTCAACTTTTAATTTTGCGTTCCGGCTCGCGCGCTGGGCATCGACGCCGCAGAGGTGGAGGATTCCAAGCGTTTCGTGAGGCGTGAAGGGTTCCACAAACATTTTCTTCTGCGCATCCCACAAGGGGGGATTGTCGCAAAACCAGTGCGCATAGGACGGAAGGAACTCGGCCTTATACCCTTCCAGATAAACCATCACGCCCAAGGTCAATTGTTCCGCCGTGAATAGTTTTCCTTTGGTCGCCGCCGTCACGATATTTTTTTGCCAGCGCTCCCAATGCGGCGCGGCAGCGGATAGCGCAAAGCACCCCACGTTCATGACATAACGGTCGCAAAGCTTTTTCGCAATCGAAAAACCGAACGCCTTTTTCGCATTTGAAAAATAGAAATTGGCGATGCGATACGGCCAGCGCCAAAGCCATTTGACTCTGACCTGTTTCGGGCTGCTTCGATCGGCGCCGTTGATGATGGCGATGCGGTCTTTTTTACGCGCCGCCGCGTCGAGAAACATTTGCACACCCGACCAGTCTTGTACCCACGTATCGGCGTCCATCCACATATAGATGTCGTAGCCCTTGAACATCTCGCGGATGAAGGGGCGGCAGACGCAGGATTTAAGGCGATCATTCCCCTTTGTTTTGCTGGCGGGAATACCGGCGGGCCATTCGGGTTTGACGATGGATTTGACGAAGGGCTTGAGTTGCGCAATTTGTTCGGGCGTCAGCCCCGCATCGATCACGCAAATGTCCATGCCTTCGCTTTCCTTGAACGCGCGAACGGAACTTATCCATTCCAGCAGCAACGGGAAATAATTGCTGTCCGCACCGGAGATGAGGGCTACCTGAGGCATGAGATACTCATAGTGTTGCAACTTAAGAAAGTGAAGATTGTATCAGACATTAAAAACACTCGTCATACCGGCGAAAGCCGGTATCCAGATTGAAATCTACTGTTGAAGGATGTCGTTATACAAGTCTTTCCAATCGGGATTAAATTTTTCTATTAATTCCAGCTTCCATTCACGTTTCCATTCTTTAACGCATTTCTCGCGCTGAATGGCATCGGTTATGTCTTCTGCCTCCTCAAAGTAAACGAGCATTTTGACATTATGTTCGGAAGTGAAGCCTTTTATCTTTCCTTCTTTATGTTCCAACACGCGTCGAACCAGATCATTTGTCACGCCCGAATACAGCGTTCCGTTTTTCTTACTGGCGAGAATGTAGAAATATCCGGACATCGCGCTTGCCGAAAGAAAAAGTTTTCAAACTGGATACCGGCTTTCGCCGGTATGACGAGGATTCTTAAACTAACTTTAAAACACACCCTTCAAAACTTGCCCATACTGAACCCAAAATTTATTCAAACCATCAGCAACTGTTAGAAATTCAGCGCACCAACCAATGACGTTTGCAATACGTCCCAACAATTCATTTGAAAAACCCAAGTAGGACAAAATCTTTGATGGCAAATAAATTATTACCTCTGTCCAATAATATAGATCTCTGGCTTCTCTCTTTCGGGTTTCAAAAACTCCTTCGGCCTCGTAGAAAGCCTTAATAACATGAGACCGAATTTCTTTATCATTGGCACTAATGTTATCAAAAACAGAAAATCGTTGATTTTGGACGTAGTTATAGCCAACAGGTTCTACACGACTGAGTGTTTGGTCATCAATATTGGCTCTTTTTATTAACTCCTTAATTGCAGGGCATTTCTTTACAAAATCCCACGTTGCCTTATTTTTTATAAGAGCCACTACATGCTCTTCGTACTCTAAACGGTAAGCTCTTATCCGCGAAGCATATACTGCATTTATCCAATACTTATAAATAGCCGCGACCAACAAAACTAATATCGCAGCTATCAATAAATGCATTTTAAATTCCCATCATGAGCTTAGAACGGAATGCTGTCGTCCAAATCCGCGCCGCTGCTCTTGCCTGATGCGCCCGCGATTTGCTCTTCGGCTGGCGGGGGAATGTTGGCGCCGCCGCCGCGCGAGCCTGCGCTGTCGAGCATTGTGATCTCGCCGCGATACGGGCGGAGGACGACTTCGGTCGTATACTTTTCGACGCCGTCTTTGTCGGTGTATTTGCGGGTTTCGAGCTGCCCTTCGATGTAGAGCTTGGAGCCCTTCTTGATATAGCGTTCGACAATTTCCACCAGTTTGTCGTTCAAAACCGAAATGCGATGCCATTCGGTCTTTTCTTTTTTCTCGCCGGTCGTTTTGTCTTTCCAGCTTTCGGACGTTGCGATGGAGAACGAGGCTACGCGCCCGCCGTTTTGGAAACTGCGGATTTCGGGGTCGCGCCCCAGATTGCCGATGAGAATTACTTTGTTGACGCTGCCAGCCATGGGAATCTCCGAGTAAAAATGTTGAGAGGGGACTCTAGCCAATAACCCCCTTGAGTCCAGAAAAGTTATAGAGTATAAAAAAGAACAAAGCAAGAACAATGAATCTTGCTCTTTGGCTTTAATATTCTTCGTCATTCCGCAAAACGCGCTTTTTGTTCTACACAAAATGCGCGTTTATGCGGAATCCGATTTGTTTGTCTTACCGCAAGAGAACCAAATCGGATTCCGGATGAATTCACGTTTTTGCAAGAAGTGCAAAAAAGCGAATTTTCCGGAATGACAACGGTTTTTAGCGCCAAGGACTCGCAATTTGTTTCCTCTTTCCCCATATTCCTTTTTATGCAAACAGAAATACACGTTCGCGGCGCGCGACAACACAACCTCAAGAATATCGACGTGACGATTCCGCGCGATAAGCTTGTTGTGCTTACGGGGCTTTCGGGATCGGGAAAATCGTCGCTGGCTTTCGACACCATTTATGCGGAAGGTCAGCGCCGCTATGTCGAAAGCCTGTCGGCCTATGCGCGCCAGTTTCTTGAGATGATGCAGAAGCCGGACGTCGATAGCATTGAGGGGCTTTCGCCCGCTATTTCCATCGAGCAAAAAACGACCTCGCACAATCCGCGTTCGACCGTCGGCACGGTCACGGAAATTTACGACTACCTGCGCCTTCTTTATGCGCGCATCGGCATCCCCTACTCGCCCGCGACGGGCTTGCCGATTGAAAGCCAAACCGTCACGCAAATGGCGGATCGCATTCGCGCGATGCCCGAGGGCACCAAGATCATGCTGCTCGCGCCCATCGTAAGGGGTCGCAAAGGCGAATACAAAAAAGAACTTCAGGATTTGCGCAAAAAAGGTTTTCAGCGCGTGAAGGTCGACGGCAAGATTTACGATATCGAGGAAACGCCTGCGCTCGACAAGAAAAAGAAGCACGACATCGCGGTCGTCGTCGATCGCCTTGTTGTGAGCAAGGCGCTCGACAACCGCCTGCCGGATTCCATTGAGACCGCGCTGAAACTAGCGGATGGGCTTTTGCTGGTCGAAGATGTTGCGGCAAAGCAAATAACGACATTTTCATCGAAATTCGCATGCCCCGTCAGCGGCTTTACGATTGAGGAAATCGAGCCCCGCCTGTTCTCGTTCAACAATCCGCATGGCGCGTGCCCCGGATGCGACGGGCTGGGCGAAAAACTGTATTTCGACCCCGACCTTGTCGTGCCCGATAAAACCGCGTGCCTTGCCGACGAAGCCATCGCGCCGTGGAAGACTTTTTACATGCAGGTGCTTGAGGCCATGTGCCGCACGTACAAGCAAAGCATGGTCACACCGTGGAACAAGCTGCCAGAAGATTTTCAGAAAGCCCTATTATATGGCACCGGCGCCACGCCGGTTAAGTTTACCTACCGCGAAGCCAATCACTCTTATAAACACAACAAGCCGTTCGAAGGCGTCATCCCCAATATCGAGCGCCGCTGGCGGAATACTGACAGCAACTGGATGCGCGAGGAGCTTGCCAAATACCAGATGAGCAAAACCTGCGACGTTTGCCACGGCCTGCGCCTGAGGCCGGAGGCATTGGCGGTAAAAATCGCGGGCAAGCACATCAGCGAAGTAACGGATTTTTCGATTAAGGCGGCCTCCTCGTGGTTTAAGGACTTGCCGTCGTCGCTGACGTCCAAGCAACGCGACATCGCGGCGCGTATCTTGAAAGAAATCAACGAACGCCTGGGATTTCTGAACAAAGTAGGGCTCGATTATCTTTCCCTTTCGCGCAAGTCGGGAACGCTGTCGGGCGGCGAAAGCCAGCGCATCCGCCTGGCCTCGCAAATCGGGTCGGGACTGACGGGCGTTCTGTACGTTTTGGACGAGCCCAGCATCGGCCTGCACCAGCGCGATAACAACAAGCTTCTCGAAGCGCTTAAAAGACTTCGCGATCTCGGCAATACTGTTTTGGTCGTCGAACACGACGAGGACGCCATTCGCAACGCCGATTACCTGATCGACATCGGCCCGGGCGCGGGCGTCCACGGCGGGCATATCATCGCCGCCGGAACGCCGCAGGAAGTGATGAAGTGCAAAGACAGCATCACGGCACAATACCTGAGGGGCGAAAAATCCATTCCCATTCCGGCGACGCGCCGCGCACCGCGCAAGGGCATGTGGCTTGAAGTGCTGGGCGCAACCGGCAATAACCTGAAAAACATTCACGCAAAATTTCCGCTCGGCACGTTTACGGCGGTCACTGGCGTTTCAGGCGGCGGCAAATCGACGCTCGTCATCGAAACGCTTTACAGGGCTTTGGCGCGGAAACTGAATTTCGCCCGCGAATTTCCCCTGCCGCACGAGGGCCTTAAAGGCTCTGAATTCATTGATAAAATCGTCGATATCGACCAGTCGCCCATCGGGCGCACGCCACGTTCGAACCCCGCGACGTACACGGGCGCCTTCTCGCCCATCCGCGATTGGTTCGCGGGATTGCCGGAAGCGAAGGCGCGCGGCTACAACGCGGGGCGTTTTTCGTTCAACGTCAAAGGCGGGCGCTGCGAAGCGTGCGAAGGCGACGGCACAATCAAAATAGAAATGCACTTTTTGCCCGACGTTTATGTCACCTGCGACGAATGCATGGGCAAACGCTATAACCGCGAAACGCTGGAAATCCTTTATCGCGGCAAAAGCATCGCCGACATTCTGGACATGACGGTCGAAGAAGGCGCGGAGTTTTTCAAAGCCGTTCCCAGCATCCGCAATAAAATGGAGACGCTCGCGCGCGTCGGGTTGTCGTACATCAAGATCGGGCAAGCGGCCACCACCCTGTCCGGCGGCGAGGCACAGCGCGTCAAACTGGCCAAAGAGCTGGCGCGCCGCGCGACGGGTAAGACTCTTTACATCCTCGACGAGCCTACGACGGGTTTGCATTTCGACGACGTTCATAAATTGCTGGAGGTGCTTCACGCGCTCGTCGATCAGGGCAACACGGTCATCGTCATCGAGCATAATCTTGAAGTCATCAAGACGGCGGATCACATTATCGACATCGGCCCCGAAGGCGGCGACGGCGGCGGCAAGATCGTCGCGACTGGCTCTCCCGAAGAAATCGCGCAGGCTAAGGAAAGCTATACGGGTCAGTATTTAGCGGCGTATTTGAAGGGAAAGAAACGAGCCGTTTGAATGTGTTAGCTTAATTTGGACAGAAGCCTTTTTATACACGATTGATATGCGGTATAACAAAACGAAAGCGATAAAACATATTATTCTTTAATTCATTTTGGAGGCTGTAATGGCGAAACCGCTATCCGAAGCCGAAATTGTTCATAGACTTCAGAACATAGAAACGCTTTCGATAAATGATTTTAAAAGCTTGCTTCTTTCCCTTCAGAGAAGGCCAAAGGCAACCCCGGAAACGATTGTCGAGAAGATGGTTTCTCATATCGAAAACGGCACCGATAGAAGAACGCTCAAGCAAATCTCTGCGCTGCTGAAAGATACGTTCAAAGAGAATCCCCCTATGGCAAAAACCGTTTATGCCCAGAGAATGCTGTCTTCAATTAAAAAAGAAAACTTAAACGAGGATGTTCTCATCTTCCGTATCGAAATTTTAAATGCGCTTCTCTTTTACAATCCCGAGTCCGCAAAAAAGGAAGGCCTGGCCGACCAATTCATCGACCTTGGCCTCGAACATCGGGGAGACATCCGCGCACATTGCTTTGCGGCGCTTAAGATGGTGTTTGCGGTAAATGATGCGGAGATAACGCCGGTTCTGATTGAAAAACTGACTCAGCTTTACGATGAAGCCCAAAAACATCATTTTCAGCAATCTTTTCCGGACGCTTCGGATCCTTCAAAGCGTTTAATCAAAAACCGCGATTTTTCCAAAGAAATTCTTGAAATGGCGGAAAGGGCGGCAGCGATAAGCCCCTCGCCTGAATCGCCAGCATGTAAGATTGCTCCAAGAGAAGCCTCCGTTGCTTCCCCTCTCTGATTGTACGCCGTTCTTAACCTTGCCAAAGAAGACCATGCAGACCTTGTCTTTAAAGGCTTATTTGAAGGATGATCGGCGCGGCCTGTAACGGTATTTGTCAAAAGTGCATCTCGTGGTAGCCTTGTTTTTCCTGTTTTATCTGTGAGCGAAACTTTTCGTGGCTGACCCTATACCGACGCAACCGTCTGTCCCCACCCTTGCCCAACGTACGCTCGCGCGCCTTAAAAAGGTCGCAACCGGCAACGGGCTGAACCCTTCCGATATCTCCGTATTCGAGACAAAGGAACAAACCCTCACACTTAAAGGAAAGCTTGAAATTTCGCCGATGTGCGAAACGGGAAGCATTTCCCATCCTGGAGGCGTCAAAGGCAAAGACAGAAAAATAGTCGAAGGTTTTGCGGCGTTGCAAGGCAACGTCGAAAGGCACAAGCAAGAGTTTCGTAAAAATCCAGATTGGGTCGCCGCGACGGTCAAAGAACTTAAGGCACACGAAAGCCAAGGCTGGGGACTTGAATCCGCTAAAGTCGAGCTGCCTGAAAAATCCGTCATCTTTGCAGCAACGGAAACCTGCCCCAGCTGCCAAGGTCGAAAGACGCTTCTGTGCGAACACTGCCTCGGCAAAGGGCTCGTCGTTTGCACCCAATGCCAAGGCACGGGCCGCGAGCCCTGCTATTATTGCAACGGACGCGGCGAAGATCCCCAACAACCCGGGCAACCTTGCATGATCTGCAGCGGAACGCGCACCGCTCCGTGCCGTTTTTGCCAGATGCGCGGCGAACTGCCCTGCCCCACCTGCAACGGCAATCGCGGAACTCCCTGCGCCACCTGTCGCGCAACAGGCTTGATAACTCAGGAAATCGGCGTTGCTTGCGGCGCAGAAACGCATTTTGTCCTTTTGTCCGAAGACTTGCCCAGCGGCCTCAGGCGCGGGCTTGACCGCATCGGCATCGCCAATCTGGGCAAGGGTCATGCGGACATTAAGGTCTTTGAACCCACAAAAGAAGAGCAGGACGCCGAAGCTTCCAACGGTCGAATCCCCGTTTTGTTTTACGCCGCAACATTGCCTTACGCCGAAATGAAAATGGATTTGGGCGGCAAAAAGTCCCTTGTCTCCGCCGTCGGCAAACGCTGCGCGATTTCCGGCATTCCGAATTTCCTCGACCACACGCTTAAGCCTTGGCGCGATAAATTGCGCATGGCGGCTTTCGGCCAAACGCCGCTTGAAGAAGCATTGGGCGCGCGCGCACTTAAAGAAATTCTGGGACTGTCCGTGGCGGGCAAGGGAAACGAAAAAGACGTGCGCAGGCTTTATCCCTTCGGCCTGTCGTCCGAGGTTATCGGAACCATCCTGAGCGATCTGCATCTGGCCGTCAAAAAGACAACGCTGAAGACGCGGACGATCATGGCGCTCTTCTGCGGCGCTGCAGCTTCGGCTTTTTTCTACATTTTCTTCATGAAGGGTCTTGAGGGGCATCTTATGCTCGGGGTGAACCCGAATCTTGCGATGGCTCTCGATTTTGCGGTTCTGGCGCTCGCCCTTGGGGTAAGCTGGGTTATTCTGAATGTCTCGACCCGCCTTGCGCTGCAAAGCCGGTTTCCTCAAATGCAATACGCGCTTAAGCAGAAAACGGGAAAAACGGGAATCAGCATGCTTGCCGGAATAGGCGCGATGTTCCTTCTTTTCCTGCTGTTAGCGCCCGTTAAGCCCCTATGGCTGGCACGGTTTTTTCTTGGTTAGAGACGGCGGGTTAACCATTAAATTTTGTGTTCAAACTTACGGAGAAGCTTTATAAATTACCGAAAGTTATTTACGCCGCCTTTATTGTTAGGAAATTAACATGGAAAAAATTATTTCAGAGTCGTTGTCGAAAAATCCGGAAACGCAGATTTTTCTGTCTCAAATAACGCGAATTGACGGCGGGTACTGGAGCGCCAAATGCGCCGAGGGATTTAACCGTCCCTCCTTTCATCTTCTTACTCTCAGCGCCGACTTGACCGAAGGTTCATGGAAAATTTCCGTTTTAAGCGGGGGTGCTAAAGATTCTCCCTACTTAGCGGATTCAAGAAGCTTTACGAACGAACAGGTTGTCGAGCAGCTTGGCTGCGTCAGGGATAAATTACGCGGGCTCACTTCCTCCGAGGGCAAATATACGTTCTTTCTCGGCGTAGACGCCCCCAACGAGGGATCGTTATCCCTTGAAACCGTCATGAAAAGACTTAGGGATGGAGAAGGCTTTAATGCCCCTTCTCCCGACAAACCTGGGTTTGATCCAGAAATATCAAACCCTGACGCCAACCTTCTACCGAGGGGATAACTGCGTTTTTCCTTGGGGGCTTCAGATGACCTCTAACCCTTTGTGTCTGGCGCGGTTTTTCGCCGGATAAAAACGAGTTTAACTATATATAATTGTTTTACTTTCGCCCTTTACCTCATAAAATGGCGACTTACACGCAACTCTTTTTGTCAAGGCGGGTCTATGGGTTTATTTTCGGAAATTGCTGCGGATCTTGTTTCGGATTGTCTTGCGAAAATACGCAAGCCGAAGGTTCCCCTCTCTGAAATCAAAATAATTCACGCAGGAGACCAGACTTATAAGAGCGATCACGGCTCCGTTTTTACCCATCTGTGCGCAATAAAAGGTGAAAACGGTTTATGGACGATCAAGTTTCTTACAGAAGCGAGCGTCGGTTATAACAAACATCTGGAAAGCCCCTTTGAAAATTTTGAAGGCTTGACCGGCGAGGAAGCCGTCAACAAGCTTCTCAGTATCGCCGGAGACCTGGAGCCCAAGAGTTACAACGAACACAAAGTCGTTTTTGTTCCCGTTAAGACAGATTCCAACGACGGAACGGAAATATGCCTCATAAACGCGAAAAAAAGGCTAGACTGGGGCGAGAAATTCAACGACCCCGCGCCCCAAAAGCGCAACAATCAACAAACGTCCGCAAAACCGGCTGTTAAGTTGTCAGCTGCACGCTAAACAACATTTTCCTTGGCTCTAAGCACCATAACCGACTATATCCTTTTGGTTTGCACAAAAGGAATTTGTCATGGGTTTTAATTGCGGAATCGTCGGCCTGCCTAATGTCGGCAAGTCGACCTTGTTCAACGCCTTGACGGCGACGGCGGCCGCGCAGGCTGCCAATTATCCGTTCTGCACCATCGAGCCGAATATCGGCATCGTCGCCGTGCCTGATGAACGGCTCGACAAGCTTTCCGCGCTCGCCCATTCGGCAAAGATCGTCCCCACCCAATTGGAATTTGTCGATATTGCCGGCCTTGTGCGCGGCGCCTCCAAAGGCGAGGGCCTCGGCAATCAGTTTCTCGCCAACATCCGAGAGGTCGATGCCGTCATCCACGTCGTGCGCTGTTTTGAAGGCGGCGATGTGACGCACGTCGAAGGCTCGGTCGACCCCATCCGCGACATTGAAACAGTCGATACCGAGTTGATGCTCGCCGATCTCGATGGCCTCGAAAAGCGCGTTAACAGCGGGCATAAAAAGGCAAAACTCGGCGACAAGGAAGCCATCGAACAACTGAAGGTTATGGAACCCGCGCTTGCAGCGTTGCAAGCAGGAAAGCCCGTAAGGACAATCATTCCGGGGCTACCGAAAGATCAGTTGGAACTCCTGCGGCAGTTGCAGCTTTTGACATCGAAGCCCGTTCTTTACGTGGCGAATGTCGATGAAAAAGACGCCGCCAAAGGCAATGCGCTCTCCGAAAAAGTCGCCGCGAAAGCCAAAGCCGAAGGCACGGAGTGCGTTGTCATCGCAGCCGCCATTGAATCCGAAGTCGCCGTGTTGGAAAGCACCGAAGAGAAGGAAGAATTTCTGTCATCACTCGATCTTTCCGAGCCGGGACTAAATAAAATCATCCGCGCGGGATACAACAAACTTCATCTCATCACTTTCTTTACGGCGGGGCCGAAAGAATCCAAAGCGTGGACGGTCAAGAAGGGCTCGTTCGCGCCGCAAGCAGCAGGCGTCATTCACACCGATTTTGAGCGCGGATTCATTCGCGCCGAGACGATTGCCTACGACGACTACATCACGTACAAAGGCGAAGCAGGCGCACGCGAAGCCGGAAAATTACGCCAAGAAGGCAAAGACTACATCGTTCAGGACGGCGACGTTTTTCACTTTAAATTCAATGTGTAACGTCTGCCCTGCGGGGGCTTAGCCCACTTTTTCCTGGTCGATCTGGCAGACGAAAAGCGAGTCGTACCGCACGGCATCGACAATAGGAAATGCCCCGCGAAGGAACCTCTCGTTATCCGCAGTCCAATCGTGCGCGGCCAGAATAACGCTTCGCCCACCGATGATTTCCCGAAGCGCGGGCAACGCTTCCCGAATTTCGTCCGGCGAATGCATGGCATCCGAGAAAATGAAATGATAATCCAATTTCGGAACGCCGGAGAAATTGCCGACGTGGATATCGACGAGATCAAGCAAGTCGAGGCTTTTCAGATTTGCCGTCAGCGCGCCAACAACCCCGCCGGAGCCCGCGATGACCGGCTTCATTTCTTTTTCCCAGCTTTCCATCGTCACAAAGCCGAGGCAAACGTCGCTGTCGGCGGGCAGAAAAAAGCCCATGCCGTCTTTATACGGCTTATAATTGGCAAGCGTCGGATTAAGTTCGCTTGTCACAAACCTCTTGCGTTGTCCGGATTCCCGAATGGCGCGGGAAATAATCGACGTGGATTTTCCTACCCATGAGCCTATCTCAAGAAAAGGCCCTTCAAGGATATAGGCAAGGGCGTAAAGCGCTTGCTGCTCGTTCGGAGTCAACCAACCAGCGACAGGGGTCAGCTCTTTCGGAACCCCCAATATCCTAACAATTTGGACGAGTTGCTGAAAACTTAGCGTGCTTGCCGGGGCTCCCATTTTGACCTCTTTAATTTGAATAAGACTATAGCCGACCATTAACTATGATTCGGAAGAGGCTGGCAAGCATGCCTCAGAAAACCCCTTTTTGCTTCTCTTTTCGGTTTATGCTAGCAACGCATCTCTAATCAGCTTTTAGCCTCTTCGCCCCGGCATCACGCGAAGCGCCTCTGGTATAGGAACGGGATTATGTCAGGTCATTCACACGCCAAAAACGTCATGCATCAGAAGGGTAAATCTGAAGCCAAGCGTTCAAAAATTTTCAGCAAGCTCGCCCGTGAAATTGTCGTCGCGGCCAAGCAAGGCTTGCCCGACCCCGCGCACAACCCGCGCCTTCGCGCCGCCATTAAGGAAGCTCGCAAAGCCAGCATGCCGGGCGACCGCGTCACCCGCGCCATTAAATCGGCATCGCCGGGCGGCGACGATTCATCCGTTTATGAAGAAGTGCGTTACGAAGGCTATGCGCCGGGCGGCATTGCGATCATCGTCGAGGCGTTGACCGACAACCGTAACCGGACGGCGGCGGAATTGCGCATGCTTTTCTCGAAGAACGGCGGAACGATGGGCGAAAGCGGCTCGGTCGCCTTTATGTTTAACCGCGTCGGCGAAATCGTTTTCCCCGCCAAGGTTGCATCAGCCGATGCGATGCTGGAAGCCGTTATTGACGCGGGCGGCGAGAATGTCGAAAGCGATGAGATGGCGCACGTTGTCACGTGCACGGTCGAAGATTTTGGCGCCGTGCGTAATGCGCTCGAAAAGAAATTCGGCGAGCCGGAAAGCGCGAAACTGACGTGGTACCCCAAGGCCGAAACGCCCGTGGAAGGCGAGAGCGCACAGGTATTATTGAGGTTTATCGATACGCTGGAAGACAACGACGACGTTCAAAACGTCTACGGCAATTATGATATTCAGGACGCGGATTTAGAGAAGTTCGCGGCGGCGTAAGAGAGGAGTGATCTCAAAAGAGCATTACTACAGAGTGTGCCCTTACAAATAAACATAGATGCCTTTTGAATTCATTGTCCTCTTTACTCCCCTTCTCTCAGCAATATCTCCCCTTACGGGGCCAAGATAGCAAATCGCCGCCTGTCTTCTTCTCTCGAGATCGTTTGAAAGGCCGTTCACAAAATCATCCGTCACAACTTTATCAAGAGCCTTGTTAAAATTGACTGCGGAACCGGGAGCGTAAGGAACCTTGAAAAGAATGGCAGAGAGTGTATCGCAAACACCTACCGAGACATCTTCGGCCCCGGCATCACGCAGAATTTTCAAAAATTCGCTCGCGCTTCTTTGATGGTGGCTTCCAGGATTCAGGCGTTTGGCATCAATGTCGATTGAAAACGAAGCGTGGTTTTTTTTAATATTTTGAGATATGTCCGAACCTTTTCCCTGTACCGGAATCCCAAAACAGTAATTGCTGAGATCTCCTACCGCTGTTCGGATTAGCTCCAAGTCGGGGTCATTCATCATGTCGAGCCTCATAAGAATATATGGATAAAAAAACAGCAAAACACTCTGCCGCGAGCATATTCTCTCCGGCAAAGCAATAAAAGAGCCTGAATATGGTTAAAACGCCCTAATCTTCGGCAATTTGCTCGACAGGCTTTGTGGTTCCGACTTCCGGCCCCCATGCGTCTTTCAGAAAATCGAGGTTCTTGCGCAGCGTTTTGATGCGCCCCTCGGCATGAGTCAGGGACATCGTCGCAATCGCCTGCGGCACGGCGTAAATGATTAGTTGGCCGATGGCGGACGCGCCCAGAATAACAAGCCAACTGTTGGCATCGCTTAGAATAAGCAAGGCATTGTTCGGCGTCTGCCCCTTGATCCACAAATCCATCAGAAAGGGGAAAATGCCCGCAAGATTCATCGCACAAACGCACGTCGCTCCCGTTTTATCCGGATCGTCGTCCGTCGCGTAAGCGACATAGGTCGGAACAAGCCCTGCTATAAGCAACATTACAGAAGCCAACATAAACGGCATCGCAACGGCAATCATAATAGCGCCTAGAATAAACTTGAACTTGCCCCCGCCTTTTTTGGGCTTTCCCGCCGGTTGCTTTTTTGCTTTTGCATCCGCCATGTCAAACCGTAATCGGCTTTACGGGGGTCAAGGGCTTTGCCTCCCCCGACGCTGCGGGAACAGAGCCGCGCTTGCTTGACGACACGGAGACAGGCTGCGCTTTTTCGTCATTGTTGCGAACGATTTTCTCTCCGCGCAGCAGGGCTTTCACTTCGTCGCCCGACAACGTTTCAAATTCCAAAAGCGCGTTCGCGATTGTGTGCAAATCGCCGATCTTTTCCGTCAATATCTTTCTAGCCGCCGTTTCGCCTTCTTCGACCAAACGCCGGATTTCCTGGTCGATCACTTCGGCTGTCGATTCAGAAACGTTTTTCTGCTGCGCGACCGAGTGGCCAAGGAAGATTTCCTGCTCGTTCGCGCTATAGCGCACACGACCCAGTTTATCGGACATGCCAAACTCGGTCACCATGCGCCTTGCCAAGGACGTCGCCTGATCGATGTCGCTCGAGGCTCCGGTCGTGACGTTTTCCTTGCCAAAGATAATCTCTTCGGCGATGCGCCCGCCGAACATCAACGCGATGCGCGAGGTCATTTCCGTATATGTCATGCCGTATTTGTCGCGTTCGGGCAGGCTCATCGTCAGACCCAACGCGCGGCCTCGCGGGATAATCGTGACCTTATGCAAGGGATCGCTTTGCGGAACATTCAGGCCGACCAGCGCATGCCCGCCTTCGTGATAAGCCGTCAGTTTCTTCTCGTCCTCGGTCATCGCCATCGACCGGCGTTCCGCGCCCATCATCACCTTGTCTTTAGCATACTCAAAGTCAGCCATCTCGACGGCGGCTTTGTTGGCGCGCGCCGCCATCAAAGCAGCTTCGTTGACCAGATTGGCCAAATCCGCGCCTGAAAAGCCGGGCGTGCCGCGCGCAATTACTTTGGGATCGACATTCGCGGCAAGCGGGACTTTCCGCATATGGACTTTCAGGATTTTCTCGCGACCCAGAATGTCGGGGTTCGGCACGACCACCTGGCGATCGAAACGGCCCGGACGCAACAGCGCGGGGTCGAGAACGTCAGGGCGGTTCGTCGCCGCAATTAAAATAACGCCTTCATTGGCTTCAAACCCGTCCATTTCGACAAGCAATTGGTTGAGCGTTTGTTCGCGCTCATCGTTGCCGCCGCCGAGACCCGCGCCGCGATGACGCCCGACGGCGTCGATTTCGTCGATAAAGATGATGCAGGGCGCGTTTTTCTTGCCCTGTTCGAACATATCGCGCACGCGCGACGCGCCCACGCCTACGAACATTTCGACGAAGTCGGAACCGGAGATCGTAAAGAACGGCACGTCGGCCTCGCCCGCCACGGCGCGCGCCGTCAGCGTTTTACCTGTGCCCGGGGGGCCGACCAGCAAAACGCCTTTCGGAATTTTGCCGCCGAGTTTTTGGAATTTCTGCGGGTCTTTCAGAAAATCGACGACTTCCTGCAATTCCTGCTTGGCCTCGTCGATACCGGCAACGTCTTCAAACGTGACCTTGCCGGTTTTCTCGTTCAGCATCCGCGCGCGGCTGCGCCCAAAACCCATTGCGCCGCCTCGGCCGCCGCCGCCCTGCATCTGGCGCATGAAGAATATCCAGACGCCGACCATCAAAAGAACGGGACCCCAATTGAGGAAGAAGCCCCAGAAGCTCGGCCCATCCGCATTTTCATTTTGCGCGACAACCTTGACGCCCTTGGCCAACAATTTGTCCGTAACCGACGCATCGGGAGGCAGATACGTCTCGAAGCCGACGCCGCCTTCGTGCAAATGGCCGGATACAACAGGACCCTTGATCGAAACGTCGGCGATCTTGCCTTCACCAACCATTTTCATGAAATCGCTGAAAGGCATCGGCGTCGGCGCCTCCGCTTTGCCGCCCGATTGAAACGTATTGAACAGCATCGCTAGCAGCGCTCCGATGATGAGGAGAAACGCGAGATTTTTGCCAAAGTTGTTGTTCACAAGATGTCCTTTTCAACGAGCCTTTCATTAGCCGACCCGATATTTTGTAAGTAAGAGTTAAGGATATAGTAAAGAACCTGAAATATTCAACCGATTAGACTTTCCTAAATGATCGTCACACCGGCTTTCGCCGGTGTCCAGATTGAAAACTTCTTGTTTTTTATAATATTATCAGCCTCATAAGCCGCGCGGACGCGCGGCGCTGGATTCCCGCTTTCGCGGGAATGACGAAAGAAAAAATTGACACTACAACCCTAATACAACCCGCCCGTTCCCGATGTCGCGGGCATGGGCGCTGTCGAAGATTCCGGCGCAGGCGCATCCGGTATTTGCAGATCGGGTTGCTGCGGCGCAGGCGGAAGCATCATGCCCGTGCCCATGACTGCCGCAGCGCCTTCGCTCGCCGCGCCTGATTCAGTCACGTCGAGAATGGGGCGGTCTTGGCCTTCCTGCGGCTCTGTCCCCGGAATAAAAGATTCCCAGATTGCTTCCTTATCGCTCGGCAATGCCAGCGTTTCGGTGTGCGGATCAACGCGCACCATGCGCAAGCCGGGCGGCATGCGAAACGGAATGGGCGGCTTGTCCTTAATTGCTTCTATAATGAAGGAACGGAAAATCGGCACGGCCACGGAAGCGCCGGTTTCGCGCGAGCCCAAAGGAACGGGATTATCGAACCCGACATAAACGCCGCACACAAGATCGGGCGTAAAACCGATAAACCACGCATCCTTGCTGTCGTTGGTCGTGCCCGTTTTTCCCGCCAGCGGAAAATCGATGTCGCGCAAGCGCGCCGCCGTTCCGCGTTGGACGACGCCCTCTAGAATATTGACCATTTGATACGTCGTCCGGGGGTCTTCAATCTGTTCGCGCGTATCGGGAATGTCGGGCGGCGTGATTTGCGCCGTCCAGCCTTCCGACCGGCAATCCTTGCATTCGCGGTTGTCCGCGCGCCAAATCGTCTTGCCGCTGCTGTCTTGCACACGATCGATGATGCTGGGCGTAATCTTCTTGCCGCCGTTGACGATCATTCCGTAAGCCGTGACCAAACGTATCGGCGTTGTTTCCTTCGCGCCCAGAGAAAAAGACAAAAGCTCCGGCATATCGTCGACAATGCCGAATTTTTTTGCGTATTCGGCGACAACGGGCATACCGATGGCATTGGCTAATTTCACCGTCATGACGTTATGAGACTTTTCGACGCCGACGCGCAGCGGCAAAGGCTCTCCCCCTTCGTTGTCGTAATTCTCAGGCCTCCACAAGGGCAGCCCCGGCCCTTGGACGTATTCCGAAGGCGTGTCCGAAATCATGCTCGCAGGCGTAAAGCCTTTGTCCAACGCCGCCATGTATACAAACGGCTTGAACGAAGACCCCGGCTGCCGCTCTGCCTGCGTCGCGCGGTTGAATTGGCTGATCTTGGTGCTGAAGCCGCCATTCATCGCAAAGACGCGCCCCGTGTGGGGATCAAGAGCGACGATAGCGCCCTGCACAATAGGAACCTGCCGCAAGGTGAACGAGTTTTCGGGATACGGCTTGCCAAGCTCGTTCAATTTTACACGCTCGACCATCACGACGTCGCCGACGCTTAAAATGTCCGAGGGCTGATGAATGGCGGGGCCGAATTTATTATTGGCAAGCTCTTTCCGCGCCCAGTTTATTTCCGTCCACGGAATGCGACCCCGTTTGCCGTCGGCAAAGGCGATGAGAGCTTCGGTGTTCTTAAGGCCTGAAACAACGGCCTTTTCCCACGCTTCCGCGCCGGCGGGAATGGGGACTTCTTTAAGCTTCGCCTGCCAATCGGCGGAATCCGCCATATGATCGACGGGCCCGCGCCATCCGCGCGCTTTGCGATCATAAGCCAGAAGGCCGTCCCGCAAAGCCTTTGTCGCCGCGTTTTGCAGTTTGGGATCGAGGCTAGTCTTGACGGCAAGGCCGCCTTCCAAAACCGGCTCCTCGCCGAACCTGTCGACCAACTGGCGACGGACTTCTTCGGCAAAATAATCGGCAGTGACGCTTTCTTCCACGTCGCGCATCCTTGTTTCCAAGGGATCCTGCTCCGCCTGCTCGGCCTCGGATTCCGTGATGCGGCCGCTGCTTTCCATGCGCTCGATCACCCAATTGCGGCGGGCGATGGCCGCTTCATGCGCGCGCACGGGATGGTAGTTGTTCGGCGCTTTGGGCAATGCGGCGAGATACGCGGCTTCGGCGACCGTCAATTCATCGAGAGACTTGTTGAAGTAGTTGAGCGCGGCTGCGGCGATGCCGTATGATCGGTTGCCGAGAAAAATCTGATTGAGATAAATTTCAAGGATGCGGTTTTTGGAAAGCGCCGTTTCAAGCCGCGTCGCCAAGATCATCTCGCGCACTTTGCGCGCGATTGAAACTTCGTTCGTCAGCAGCATATTCTTGGCGACCTGCTGCGTAATGGTCGATGCGCCCATGGGATGCCGTTCGCGGCCAAGATTGGATAGGTTGATAAACACCGCGCGCACGATGCCCATATAATCGACGCCCTTGTGTTCGTAAAAATTGGTGTCTTCCGCCGACAAAAACGCGTCGACCACGCGCGCGGGTATGGCATCGAAAGCGACGAACAAGCGACGCTCTGACGCCACAACAGCCATCATGCGCCCGTCATCGGCGTAAATGCGGCTTAGGGTGGGCGGCTGATAGTCCTTTAGATAGCCGAATTGGGGCAAGTCTCTATTATAATGGGAAAATACAGCCGTGATGATGACGGCCCCCACGCCAGCGGCGAGCAACATCAACGACAAAATGGCGGACAGGAGACGCATGGAGACCAGAAACCCGGAAGGAGTGTCCCTTCTTTAGGGTCTAGGCTCAAAAAATGCAAGTATATAGCCTCTATCGTAAAATTTTAATGCCTGAAAGTATTGTATGAAAAAAACTTGACGGAAAATTCAGCTTATATTTTCAAAACACTTTTCTACACGTGTTCTAAACCTAGTCGCGACTTGCCCTGCAAAAACAACCGGCCTATGCGGGCTTCTTTCCATTTTTTTCTCAATATCCAGCATTTTGAAATGAAGCTGATGCTCCCTCTCAATCCGGTTGATGGCATAATCCAAAGGACTGTAATAAGAGGAAACGTACACTGGCTCATAACGATCCCCTGTTCTTACCGGGGCCCCATACCAATAAAGGTTATACTTTTCTCCCCAGCCGCGAGAATATATGCTATTCAGAGCTTCCATTAGTCCCGGGGGTACAGATGTTATTCTATCCGGGATTTTCTCTATAAAATGTGCTAAGTTCCTTCTTTCTTCAAATACAAGGTCATCAGCACAGTGGCTATATTTATGACTTTTGATAAGCGCTTCATAAGCAGCAAGACGTTCATTAAATTCTTTAACAATATTGACGCTCTCCCCATCTTCGGGGCGACTTAAATTAGAGTCTTTGGGTATGGGGCGGGTAGGATCAACTTTCGAAACCATTATTCTCTCCTCTAAATAAAGCCCTTAAATATCAGACGTTAATATACCGCATTATCCTTAGTTTTCTATTACTTTCCTTGATGACGCTCTCTTTAGAACTATATTATTTGAGGAAATTATTGTCAAATACTTGCATCATATGATAATTTTTATATCAAACAGAGCTAGGGTTCTTATCTCACCATGCCCAAAATTTCTCCTTCTCAGCTCCGCGCTGCCCGTGCACTTCTTAATTGGTCGAGAGCGGAGTTATCGAAAGCTTCCGGGATTAGCGAGCCGACGCTTCACCGTTTTGAAAACGGCATGAACGAACCCGAGACCCGCACGGCAAACAAATTGTTAGAAGTTTTTAACGCGCACGGTGTGGAATTTTCCGATCATCAAGGTGTGTGCTTTAAGCCAAACGATATTGATGTTTTTGACGGTGTTGAACGTTTCAGTGATTTTTATGATTTTCTTTATGAGCATCTCAATCAATTCGGCGGCAACGTTTGCGTCAGCATTTACGATGAAACGATACTTTACCAATATCGCTCCGGCAAAGACCCATACCTGCACATGAAGCGCATGAAAAGATTGTTTGATCAAAAGAAATTATTGTCGTTTCGAATTCTTACGACGATCAGCCATTTTGCGACGTACGGCTATGCTGAGTTCCGTTGGCTCCCTAAACAACCGGCGTCACCGACGGCTTTCTATGCGTTCGGCGATTGCCTTGCGCTTATGTCGTTTGTCGATGAGAAATCTCCGCACATCGTCGTCATTCGCTCATCCTCTTTAGCCGAAGGTTATAGACAAGGGTTTAATGTGGCGTGGCAACTCGGCCAAAAGCCGCCGTCGGCAGCTGAAATTGCTAAAATGTGCCGAAGGAGCGTTCCCCTTCCCAACTCTCTGAAATAAAATAAATAATCCAGCGCCGTTATAAAGCCAGCTTGGCTTCGTCGACATCCGGCAGGTCGTTTTCAAAAAGAAGGATGTCGGAAGGTTTTGCGTTTTTCTCAAGCCACGCCCGCGCTTCTTTGAAACTGGCAACCAGATGGATCTGCTTGTCCTTCGCGCATGAACGGAATCCTTCGGCAAAAGCGGGGATTTTGTCCGATCTAACGACAATAACCACATCGGCGTTCTGAGCCGCTTTTATGCCGAGAGCCCGATGTATCTCGTCATTTTTTTCTCCCAATTCCACGATGCCGGGGGTGATCAGGATGCGACGCGCCTTTTTTTCCGCTCCCAGCGCCGCCAAAAGATCCAGCGCCGCTTCAAACCCGCGCGGATTTGAGTTGTAGGCGTCGTCTATATAAATCGTTCCATTGGACTCCGGCACAACCTGAAGCCTGTGCTGAATTTGAGGAACGGTTCGAAGAGCAGCACAGGCGCGTTCAGGCGCAACGCCACATGCCAAAGCCGAGGCAAAAGCAACAGTCATGTTGTTTGCATGAGCCGCTCCGAACAAAGGCGCAAAAAGGCTGAATTCCTGTTTTTGCCATTGAACCGATACCGTCAGCCCCGAAGTCGTCTGATCGATCTTTCCGATGACACAGTCGGCATCGCTTCTGCGGCCGCAAATCAAAAAAGCCTCTCTATGTTTTTCGACAAAGTTTCGGGCATATTCTTGCGCCAAAACATCTTCATGAACGATCATTTTCCCATCGCCGCGGGAAAGAACCGATTCAGCAAGTTCGAATTTCGCGTGTGCAATGGAATCCAGCGTTTTAAAGCGTTCGTAGTGCGCCTCGCCCAACGCCGTGATAATTCCGATTTGCGGCGGCGTCAGACGGCACAATTTTTCGATAGAGCCACGGCCATACGCTCCCATTTCCACCAGAAAATATCGGATTTGAGAGTTTAAATTTTCGCGGATAATTCGCGAAATTCCCATCAATGTATTGATGCTGCCGGGCGTATAAAGGGTCGGCGCATCCACTTCCAGAATATGCCCCAGAATGTGTTTGACGGATGTTTTTCCGAAAGATCCCGTGATGCCAATCGTTTTCGGATTCACTTGAGTCAAAATCGACGCCGCGTCCGCAAGAATCTTTTTTTGGATGTGAGCTTCGAGAGGTATCAGAAGACCGTTTGCCAAGGCCAGCGATAACGGCACAAATTGCACGGCAAGAATCCAGAACAAAGAAGCCTTCGTCCAGACGATGGCGATGCCCGCGATCAAACAAAAGCCGAACGCAATACCGAAAATGCGCTTGGCGCGGGAAGTCAGAACCAATTTTTTCTTGGCGACTTTTCGCGGATCATTTTCAATTCGCGAAAAAAAGGCAAAGACTGCGGCCACAAGAAGATCAACCGCTCCCGCCGGAATCAAGGCGTATAGTCCAGACAAAATCAGGAAAAGAGCCAGAAGCGTCAACGATACGCGTTTATCGAAAGACCGCGTTTCAACAATCCAGAACAGGAAAGGAGAAGCTTTATATTCTTCCTGCTGAAAAATATGCAGATATTGAAGCAGCCTGCGATAAGCGAAAAAAGCAAAAGCCGCGAACACAATAAATGAGAAAAGGATGCTCATACCAAGCTCTCCATAAAATCGGCCAACCGCTTAATCACAACATGTCTCCCTTCGCCAAGAACGGAATAATGATCCTGTTCGGGAAGAATTGTAAGAGTGGCGTTGGGAATAATTTTTTTCAGTCTTTCACCAATCTCCGGCGGCGTTTCGGTATCATGCCTTCCATAAACGAGGTAAACGGGACATTTAATTCGTCCGGCCTCCTCGGACAGGTTCTCGGAAATAATCTTTACAAAGATAGCCCGCAAGGGGCCCGCAGACCGATAATCGGGGCTACCGAATTTCGAACGCAAGACCTCGACATTCAGGCCAAACAGCAGAGCAAGATGCTTTAATGTTTTAAAGGTGTATACGCGAACGAACATCTCCATCTTTTTCAAGATACTGCGTTTGCGCGGCAAGCCCGCCGATCCGACGAGAAAAAGGCCGTCGATCAAATCCGGATGTCTTGAAGCGATCTGGATTCCAATCCTGCCGCCGTAAGAATGCCCTACATAGACTATTTTTTTGATAAACCGGTACGACCGAATAAGCTCCGCCAAAGCATCGGCGACCTGTGCTGTGCCCCACTCCGGCGGAGGAAGCGGCGACAATCCGAAACCGGGAAAATCGACAAGCATATGCGCGGCTCGTCCCGAAAGCGTATCGGCGAAAGGTTTAAAAGAGCTTCGGTTCATTCCCCAGCCGTGTCCCCATACGATAAGCATGGACGCGTCATTCAGCGGCGTTCCGATTATTTCAAAAGCGATGGTCGTTTCGTTTTTCAAAAAGCCTTATCCTTCAGATTCCGGAGACTCGACATAGCCGTACCAAGCTTCCTTGGGCGCATTTGGCAGACCAACCAACTGTGAATACAGCACATACATCTGATCTCCGTAATCGAAATGCCAGTATTCGAACGGGCAGTTTATAAACCCCTCTTGCGCCATTGCCCAATGCAAAAGGCGGCGGCGAAGAAGACGAGGATCGTCCTCCGTAATTTCATGCGCCTGCAGTTTGCGCTCTAAAGCATCGCTGTGAGGGATGCGGCCTTTCTCATTAAACCCGGCGCTTATATCCGGAAATTCCCCTGTCTTTAGATCGCGCAAGCCAAGATCGACGGCTCCGCCGCACACATGGATGGGCCATGTCGTAGAATCCGAAGGAGAAAATCCGGTGGGATCGGAAACGAGGGTCACCGCATAGCGCCGCCTTTCCTCTTCCGACGCCTGAGGCAGACGCCGCGCTGCTTGCCTTAGATAATAGTCCCAAAAAAATCTCTGGCTTTCAATTGAACGATAGGCATCCCACACCATAACCTCTACCCCCGACGGGCGCAAAAGCACGTTCACGCGCGCCAATTTCTCCGCCACCGTTTCACGCCCCCAAACATATTGGGTCGCTCCGCCGATTTTTTCTTTATACGGATCGTCTCCGCAGATAGACCGTGCCGCAAAGTCGTCGCAAGCAATTCCAAAATCAGAAAATTTGACCAGAGGCTCTGCGCTGCGGGGGTTTTTTAAATCGAAGGGTATTTTTTTGTAACTTCCGGCTTCGGAATTTCGTTCAATGATAGGAATTTTGTAATTCACGCCGTATGACATTGACTTCTTCCCTCGGGGTCTTTTTTAATTTTACCATCGGCTTCGGAAGAATTCCTATTTATTTCTGGCCAATCCCCAAGAGCTTATCCGCCAATTCAAAAACCCTTGAAGAATAATGAGCGCCTTTAATTAAAACGATGTCATTAGGCCTAAGAATGGAATTTATCAGTTCTTCAAACAATCCATCGATGTTTTCTTTAAAGATTTTTGTTTTTGTATCGGGAATTTCATCGAGGATATACTTCGCTTCTTTCCCAACCCCAATGACGACATCGACATCGGAAACGGCCAAAACTTTCCCGACCGATCGGTGTTCTTCTTCGGCAGCAGAGCCTATCTCAGCCATTTTGCCGATAATGGCTATTTTCCTTGCTCCGTTTTTGGGAATCTCTCCCAGCGTTGCAATGGCATAGCGCATGGCTTCCGGATGGCCGTTATACGAGTCGTCAACAAGAGTGATATCGAACCCGCGGAGGGTAACGGTTGAAATCTTCCCGCGGCCTTTCAGCGGTTCAAAACCCGCAATCGCCTTCAGCGCCTTGACGATATCCAATCCCAGCGCAAAAGCCACAGCAACGGCGAAGGTGGCGTTATAGGCAAAGCGTTCGCCAAGCCCCAGATCCGCATGATGATAAGCCTTGCCGTCAATTTCTATATCAACGCCGGTTTTACAGTCCTTGTTAATTGCAAAATTCTTGAGCTTTATTTGGCCCTTCTTGCCGAAAGTGATGATCTCCTTTATCCCCTGTTTCTTAGCCTGGGGGATGAGCACGTCATCCACAAAACTCGCGTCGGCATTTATGATCGCCACTCTGCGGTTTTTATACGGAACCACTTTCTCGAAAATCTCCGCCTTGGCGTAGGCAATGTCTTTAAATTCTTTAAAATACTCCATGTGCATGGGGAAGATATTCGTCACGGCGGCAAGATTAGGACGAACCATATCGACGAGCGCGGAGATTTCTCCCGCGTGATCCATGCCCATCTCAAACACCGCATAAGGCGCATCGAAATCGAGCCTGCACAGGTTGTAAGGCGTCCCGATATGATTGTTGAAAGAGCCTTCGCCCCAGTACGTCTTGCCGAAGGCCGAAAGCATGTGGGCGACAAGTTCCTTGGACGTCGTTTTTCCGGAGCTCCCCGTAATTCCGATGACAAAGCCTTTGTATTGGGAGCGCACATACTTGCCCAAAGCCTGAAGCGCTTTAAGGGAATCTTTCACCAAAATCACATTTTTGGCGTTGTCGGGGTTGCTTTCGGCAATCGCGAGAACAGCTCCTTTTTTCATCGCATCGCTTATGTACTTCGCGCCGTTTTGTTTGTTCGAGACAAGAGCAAAAAATATTTCACCTTTGGCAAGCTTGCGCGAGTCAAAACAAACCAGAGAAGTGTCAACAACGAGATGAGGGTCGATTCCGCCGTCGGGAGTACCGGACAGAATCTCGGTCAGCTTTTTAAGCTCAAATTTCACGGCTTATCTCCGAAGAAAGTTTGTTCTTAGGCGCAGACCCTCTTTGACCCCTCTTCGACTCTATTGTCTAAAATCTTCTCGATAAACTCGAGAGGAAGGAGCGGCGGCTCTTCCGTCAAAGCTTGGTGATAAATGACGGTCGATGGCGTCATGCCTGGCAACGAATTTGCTTCGATGATAACCATCTTCCCACTCGCCAGATTAAAGAAGATGTCTATTCTGGCGTAGCTTGTGATACCCAACGCCTGCGCCACCTTTTCGATGCCGGTTTTGATTTTCGTCCTGAATTCAGGCTTCAAAATGTCATCCGGCGGCGGCGTAATGTTGACGCCGGTTCCGCCCTGGAATTTTTCTTCCAAACTTAGGACTTCGCCTTCAGCGATGGTAATGCTGGGATTAAGCGCGTGGTATTTTCCGGCTTTCTCCAGAACGCCGACCGTAAATTCCAGCCAGTTTTCTTTTTTCTCATAAACGATGTCGTTATGAACCACGCGAATGTAGTCAACCTGAACGAAGGGTTCGATGAAGTACTGCGGATTTCTATCCTGCGGCAAGGCGACTTCGTTATCCTGATTTTTGAACGTGCCTGCGGGAATAACTTCGTTCTTGGGGTTGCCCGCAATTTTCGCGTACGTTTTAAATTCATCGAGCGTGTAAAGACGAACGATGCCGGAAGAGCAGCCGTCCGCAAGCGGCTTAATCGCAAAATTATCCGCGCCAAAAGCCGAAACGTCCTTCCAGATAGATTCAAGTTCTTGAGGGGTCGCGGTTTGAATATTAAATTGCCGCTTGGGCAGGGAGGATATATCCGGATCCTTAAGTCCGTTAACAAGCTGTCCGGTTATAAACTTATCCATGCATATTTTTGAGGCTTTGGAGCCGGAGCCGTTATAAATGAGGCCATACCTTTCTAACATCTCCTGAATACGGCCGTCTTCGCCTTCGCCGCCATGCAGTCCGTTAAACACGAACGCGTTGTTTTTCTTCGCTTCGGTGCAGAAGGCGTCAAGAGTCATCGAGCGGGGCGCGTTGTCCTCAACGCTGAAGTTATTGGGAATGTCCAATTTCTCGTATATTTTTTTGGCCAACGGCGCCAATCGAGCATTGATGTTTTCGGCCTCTCCACACGTCAAGCGGATTTCTTCAACCGTATGATCCAGGGCAAAGGAATAGGGAAGCTTCCAAACCACGCCTTCCTTATCCATGAGAAAGGGGATTGGGGAATACTTTTTGGATTTTCTGAGTTTGAGCCAAACATTCGTTCCGCTCATGATGGAAACTTGACGCTCCGCCGTTTTTCCGCCCATGAGGATAAAGACGTTTTTCTTTTTTTCGGTTACGGCGTCCCTTTGCGAGGCGGGAATCTGCAGATTGTATCTTTTGCAGGCATTGGAGACGATGTGCGCCAAGATAGACGCGTGATTAAATCCGACCCGCGACGTTTGCTTGAAGATAAAGCTGTTTTGCTCCATACCGCTGATGGGGTTTATGTCTGAGAACAGTATGTTGCCGTCGTCCAGTATCCAGCCGTCAACACGCAAGAAATCTTTGAATCCGAAGAGAGAAAATATTTTCTCGGATCCTTTTTGGATGGCTTCAATTTGCTCGTCGGGAAATCTTGGTGGGCAATGCAAGATGGAAGAGTCCGTCGCCAGATATTTCTTTCTATAGCTGAAAATCTTTCCGCCTTTGATCATTTCAATTTCGTGCGGAACGAACGCGACGGGCTTGCCGTGCTTGTTTTGTATGATGATGGTCGAGAATTCCCTGCCCCGGCAGAAAGGTTCCACAATAAATTCGTCGCCCACATGAAGCTTTTGCTCGACGCATGTCTTAAGCGCCTCCACAGCCTCATCGGTATTATTAATCTCATAAGTTCCGATCGAGGAGCCGCCCAATGTCGGCTTGATGATGGCTTTCTTGAGATTATGTTTTTTGAAGAACGCCTCGATCATCGAGCGCGCTTGCTTCGGGTCGTTCTTGTCCACGATAGCGAATGGGATGGTGTAAAAACCATTTTCGCCAAGAATTTTATTGGCGCTTCCCTTAGGAAAAGCCGTTTTACAGGCTTTGGCCGTGCCGCCGATGTAGGGAATATTGTTGTCTTCAAGCCATTGCTGCAATTGCCCATCCTCGCCAAAAATTCCGTGTATGAGGGGGAAGGTTAGATCATGCTGTTTCAGTTCTTGAATAAACGTCTCTTTGGATATTTTTTGCGCGCTGTTTTTAAGTTTGAAGTCAAAATCCGAAGGCGTATTGGAATAAAGCTGGTGGATCGAGAGAACATAAATGTTCATGAACACATCAAAATAAAACGGCGTGATCTTGATTGTATCCGACTGCAAATGATCCAACATGGACCGAGCTGAATTAATGGAAATCCCGCGCTCTGCTCCGGGGCCGCCGCAAATAATAGCAATACGCATTATTTTTTCCTTTTTTGAGTGAATCAAAATCATATGACGAAGAAATTCGTTGTAGAAGAAAACAAATCCATGTCAATGAGGGGACGTTCTACACAATTGATAAAATAAACGTCAACCGATAACGCAGTATGATATATTTTCAATCATTCTGTGCGATAATATTGATCAGCTAAATTATTAATGATTCTTTCCTCAAATTCAAGTTGCTGAAAAGTAGAAAAGCTCCCAACGGAACCAAAGGACAGAAGATCAGATGTTCTGATCTAACAACCCCCAAATACTGCTTTCGCACATATAGACAAAAAGACCAATGCCACGCAACTGCCGTGTTTGCATGGGCGGCTCTGTCCCTGAAATGAATGATGAATAGCTCACCTTCCTCTTTCGCTAAAGCCACGGAGGACAGGTCGCTCAAAAGAGCATCGGCGTGACACTTTTTGTGCTTTGCGCAAAAAGTGGTGCCCAGGAGAAGACTCGAACTTCCATGACCTTGCGGCCGCTAGCACCTGAAGCTAGTGCGTCTACCAATTTCGCCACCTGGGCTTACCCTAGGCAAGCCCCGAAAACAGGCCTGTCCAGAGAGGTTGTGGTGGTAAAACATAAAGCAAGATCAAGTCAAGGGAAGGTTTGGCTTCAGCCTTATTAAACAATAGGAAGACCGCCTCTAACCAATAAGGGCTTCCCTTTGATACAATCGCGGTTTAGAAATGTAACCTCCTGATTCTATATGGGTTACGGTCGACACATGTCATTGCGGTCCCCACTTTACGCCAGCCGTTTGTTGGCGGTCTCGGTCTTTGTCTTTGGCATGGGCGCGTCAGCCGCCAACGCTGAGGCAACGACGCCTTCCGTGCAGACCTTTGTCAACGAAGCCCTGCCGATGGAAATGTCGCCGACACAAAACTATCTCAGCGCGCCAATTGCCGCAGGAAGCATGACGTTAGACGATGTTCTGAAAGCGCACCCCCGCGCGGTTCCCAAAGCGCCCGCCATACCGTCCACAAGCGGATTGATGATGTCGGAAGGGCTGAAGACCGTTTTACAAAAAGCCGGCATAACGTCGGCAACGCCTCCGACTATCGTTCAAGCGCCGCAAATTCCCGCGCCTGCCGCCCAAGCGCAGATGTCACCTGTAGCCCCGACTCCCTCCTCTTCAGCTCCCTCGCCTTCCGTCGCGGGTTCTCATAGTTCCGGCGTCGCTTATGAACCCGGCCAAGCCCCGAAAACTCTTGGCACATCCGCAGATGCGCCTTTAAAAACAGCTTCGGGAGCGCCTTGCACTTCGTCCGTTCAGAAATGGGAAAAGAGCTGCGGCGAAGCCGGTTATCCGGCAACTTTTTTCGGAAAAATTTCCGGCGAAACACGGGGAAATTGCGCGGACGGTACGTTGCAAGATGTTTGGGTAACCAACACCTGCGCGCCTCCGGGAGCCTCTAAAGTTCAAGCGGCGGACCCCGCTCACGTTCTAAAACAGCCCGCCGAAGCGAAGGCCGAAGCCGCGCCCGCCCCTGAATTAAAGATAGAGAAGGAAGCGCCTGCCGTCACCAGCAGCGAAGGTCCCCGCGTGTCCTCCTGTTCGGATGAAGACGAAAATCCAAGCGCAGCCTGCACGGCGCTTGCCGCTCAAATACAGCCGGACGAAGCTGAACAGAGCAAAAAAGAAGCCGTCCGCGAAAAAGGGGAAAGAGAAAGCTCCAATTTCTTTTCGAGAACTTGGGATTCTGTTTTTGGGTCTTCTGCTTCCGACGACGAAGAACAACCCGCTCCTCAGGCTGAAGCCTTGCCTCCCACGCCTCAGGAAGCAGCCCCTCGCGACGCTAACGATTTCTGCGGCGTTGCGGCTGAAACGATGGCCTATGAAGCGCCCGAGAAAGGCCTTTGCCGCATAGGCTCCGCCAGCGCCGTGAACGGCGACGGGCCGTGGACGTGGTCTTGCACGAATAACGCAGGCGCACTGTCGTCCTGCAAAACGCTATCGCTCGCAGAACCTGATACGGAATCGCCCCAGAAGGCGTCTTCCAAGACAGGGCAGTTCCTGCAACTCCCTAAATCACTCGCTAAAGCTTCTGCGTCCGCCAAGGTTCCCGTGCCCGCTCTTGCTTGCGGCACAGCTTCCGGACAACCCGCAAAAGCAAAACCGACTTCCGATCTTTGTCAGGGCGGAAAAGCAGGCAAGGTTCTCGGAAAAAATCCCTGGAAGTGGACGTGCAGTAAGGGCAAGAAAAAAGTCTCGTGCGCGACGATCAAGTCCGTCGACGGAGTTTGCGGAAGTTCGAACGGAATATCCGCCACAGCCGCCCCTTCTAAAAACTTGTGCAAAAAAGGCGCCGCCGGATCCGTGAGCGGCGACGGGCCGTGGGTCTGGGCCTGCGCAGGAGTGGGCGACGGAAGTTCGGCCTCTTGTTCTGCTCCGCGCATCGTGCCGCAGGGATCCATTCCTCCAAAGCCGGATGTTTTGAAAGAGAAGCCTTCCATTCCGACGCCTTCGAAATCTTTCTTGCAAACGCCCGCGCTTTCGCCCGTTCCTGAGGCCGCCAAAGTTGAAGGCGACGTAGCGCCGGAGTCAGCGCCAGGCATGCCTGAGACGTCCAAGCCTGTCGATCCTCCTGCAATACAGGAACCCATGCCGGCGAAGCCCGTTTTGCTGAAACCCACGCAAAACGGCGCGCCAAGCACGCCTCTTGTTCTCGCCACGGGGACATCGCCCCTTTTGTTCTCGCCCGGATCGGGGAATGTCGAAGAAAAAGCGTTCGATGCGCTCGACAAACTCGTCTCCGCTTTAAAGAGGAACGAGACGGCGCGGATTTCCCTCTTCGCCTACGCCGACGGCGTTGGGACGACGCCCCGCGCGGCTAAGCGTCTGTCGCTGACCCGCGCCTTGTCCGTGCGCGATTATCTGGTGTCGAAGGGCATCCCCGAAAACCGCGTCGACGTTCATGCGGAAGGGATAGATACGACAGGCGGCAATGCCGACCGCGTTGACGTGAAGGCAAACAATTAAGTCCCGACCTGACCTAACGCCTTAGAATCGCGCCTTATTCTCCATAAGATGGTTTAAGCGGCGTCTTAAGCCCTTTCCACTTCTTACTTGCTTTTTTATGGTTTCTTGTCTAGTTATGCCAGCGAGTTTAGGAGACTCTCTAGTGCGCTAGGTATTGAACGGTTGCTTAAAAACGCTGTTTTAATTTTCTCGCGCTCGGAGTTGCTGAAATGAACGAAGCTTGGCTTGCGTGATTTTGGCGCTAACTCGGCGCGGGTGTCGTGGTGATACCGGCCAATGCTAGACTAAAGGATACAGACTATGGCGACAGGTACAGTCAAGTGGTTCAACGGCACCAAGGGTTACGGATTTATTCAACCGGATCAGGGTGGCTCAGACGTTTTCGTTCATATCAGCGCGGTTGAACGTGCTGGTCTGCGCGATCTTCGCGAAGGCCAGAAGCTCTCTTATGAATTGGCAACCGAAAAAGGCAAGACTTCGGCAGCCAATCTCAAAGTGATTGACGCGGCTTAATAAGCGCTCAGAGCTTTAAAAGCTTGGACGAGGGGCAATCGGTTTAGGCCGGTTGCCCCTCTCCTTTTTTGACTATCGAGGCTGAAAGCAGCCTTCGAATGCTAAACGCCCGGCGAATTACCTTTTTCATATGTTTTGAAAAAATTCGTCAAGCGTTCGGCGGCATGAGCCGCCGCCTCGTCCATCGGCTCGGATACCAACCGCGGCTGGGGCAAGATTTGTCGAGCGGTTGGTATTGGGCTCAGACCCATACAATTTGAAAGACTTTCATGTCTCATACTACCTTTGACACTTTTGGCCTTCCGGCCAAACTGCTGCATGCGCTTACGCGTATGCAATTTACGACCCCCACCCCTATTCAAGATCAAGCCATTCCTTTTGCGCTCGAAGGCCGGGATATTCTCGGCTCGGCGCAAACAGGCACCGGAAAAACCGGCGCGTTCGGCATTCCTCTGATTGCGGGATTGATGGAACATCCTGAAGCGACAGCTTTGATCATGACCCCGACCCGCGAGTTGGCGGGACAGGTACTCGCGGCGATGGAACCGATGATTCCCGTGGCCGATATCCGCACGGCGCTTTTGATCGGCGGCGAGTCGATGCCCAAGCAACTCAATCAACTCCAGCATCGCCCGCGCCTTGTCGTCGGGACGCCGGGACGCATCAACGACCATCTGGAACGCGGGAGCCTCAAACTAAACAACGTCCGGTATCTCGTGCTCGATGAAACCGATCGCATGCTGGACATGGGGTTTGGCGTTCAGATCGAAAGGATTTTGAAGCACGTTCCGAAAGAGCGCCAAACGCTTCTGTTCTCGGCCACCTTGCCTTCGAATATCGTCAAGTTGTCGGGCAAATACATGCGCGATCCCGTCCGCATCGCCGTCGGATCGACGACGACCCCGTTAGAAAAAATCAAGCAGGAGATGATCAGCGTCACCGACGCCGAAAAATACGTCAAATTGATCGAGCAGATTAAGGCGCGCAAAGGCTCCATCATTATCTTCGCCAAAACCAAGTGGGGAACGCAGAAGCTTTCCGACCGCCTGAACAAGGACGGCCATCGCTCGGACGCCATTCACGGCAATCTTCAGCAAAGACGCCGCGACCGCGTTATCCAGAATTTCCGCGATGAGCGCTATCGCATTCTGGTCGCGACCGACGTGGCGGCGCGCGGGCTTGATATTCCGCACATCGCCCATGTCATCAATTACGACGTGCCGATGGCCCCCGAAGATTACATCCATCGCATCGGCCGCACCGCGCGTGCCGACGCCGAAGGCCAGGCTATTAGCTTTGTGACCTCTGCCGATGGCGCCAGGTGGCGCGCGATTCAACGCTTGATCGGGGGTGAGGCCGCTAACAGTCCGGCCCCGCGCGGAGAAAGGTCGCACAACAGGAGCGGCGACGGAAAACGCAAGCCGTTCTGGAAGCGCGACGGCGATAAGCCTCGCGGCGAAAGGCCCTATGGCGCGCGTTCGCATGGCGATAATCCCCCTAGCGAGCGTCCGCACGGCGACCGCCCGCGTAGCGATAAACCCCATAGTGATCGTCCCCGCAGCGATCGTCCCCGCAGCAGCGACCGCCCCCGTGAAGACGCGCCTCGCGAAGAACGTTCCTACGGCAGATATCAACCGAGCCACAAACCTCATGCTTATAAGCCGAGAGGCGAACGCCCTGAGGGTGATCGTCCCCGCAGCAGCGACCGCCCGCGCGATGACAAACCGCGCGAAGATCGGGGTCATACAGAGCATTCGCGCAGCGATAAGCCTCGCGGCGCACAGGCCTATGGCAAGTATCAACCGAGCCACAAACCCCATGCTTATAAGCCGAGAGGCGAACGCCCTGAGGGTGATCGTCCCCGCAGCAGCGACCGCCCGCGCGATGACAAACCGCGCGAAGATCGGGTTCCTACCGAGCACTCGCGCAGCGATAAGCCTCGCGGCGCACAGGCTCATAGCGACCGCCCGCAGGGCAACAAACACCGCAATGAAAGGCCGTTTGGAGCAAAGTTTCATAAGGGTGGAAAAAGCTACGTCCACAAGCAGGCGCACAAAGCAAGCTAAGCTTGGCTAAAAAAACAAAGGGCGATGTTCTCCTATAAAGAGAGCATCGCCCTTTTTACTTCTTATAATCTTACTTTGCCGGCGCTGCAGGAGCCGTGGCCGGAGGAGGCGTACCTGTTCCGGCAGGCATCATTCCCTGCCTTCTCATCTCCATTCCTTCTTTACGCATGGTTTGCCTTTTGTCATGCATCGCCTTTATCTCTTCTCTCATTTTTTGCTCGTGCGCGCGCCAATCGTCTTTTTCTTTTTTGCACGCGTCAGCTTGACCTTTGGGAGTCGGGATACACTTGTCCAAAAGCGTATTAAGCTCTTTGTCCAGAGCTTGCCGTTCGGCTCGGTTCTTTTCCATTTCTTCGCGAAACTCCTGATTCATGGGGTCGCCGTTTCCGGGACCCATGTGCTGCGGTCCTCCCATCATGGGCGCAGGAGGAGGCGCGGCTGTCGTTGCCGCCGTTTGCGCATGAGCCGGCATGCTCATGGCCAGAGAAAGAGCCAACACCGTCAGTCCGATACTTTTTTTGGTTGTCGTGGTCATGCTTCGCTCCTTGGTTTGGGAAAAAGGAATTTTGCTGCTACCATCTTACGGCTTTAAATGTGGCAAAAGCGTGTTAAAAAGTGCCAAGTTCCGTGACGATTTTATCCACAGGAACGTCGTGCGTTCCTATCGGGATTTTGTCAACTTCTTGATAAGAATAGGCGAGACCGATGGTGAGGATGGGTTTCTTCGCGCGAAGCTTTTTAATGGTTCTATCGTAATAGCCGCCGCCATACCCCAGCCTGTTGCGCGCGCGATCGAACGCCAGCATGGGGATCAAAAGAACATCCGGCTCAACTCCGGCCGCGGAAGACATGGGCTCAAAAATACCCAACGGATTTGCAAGAAGCTTGTCGCCTTTTTCATAGGCGCGGAAAATCAGGGACTTGTTTTCTCCGATAATGATCGGCAGCGCGAGCGGATATCCTTTCGCGCGCAAAGATTCATTCAAGGCGCTTGGGTCTATCTCATCGCGGATGGGGGCATAGGTGACAACAACGGCTCCCGGCGGAAGCGAGAAATGCAGGAGAAAAACGTCAGCCAGTTTGTCCGCACAGTCTTCGTTGATATCTCTGTTTGCGCTTCGCTTCTCGCGCGCCTCTGCACGAAGACTCTTTTTTTGCTCTCGGAGGGAAAGAACCAAAATTTAGTTCCTGTTTTTCTTCTGTCTGGGCGCGTTAGAGAAATTGGAAGGCACCACAGCGACCGTCGGCGTAATTCCTCCGCGGCCTGCATAAGCAGGTGGGCGCCATATAACGTGACCACGGCCACGACAGAGACAGCTCCCTAGAGGTTCTAATTATCGGCCCCGGGGATATTTTACCTAGCGTATCGCGCAGGAACCTTCCGGGAAGAGTTTTATACCAGCGGGCTCGTGAAAACCACCACAATGTTTGACATCACTCGCTCTGCGCCTCGCCTGTCGCTTGCCGGGCTAACCTACCGTTAATAGCGGATTTTTTAGTCCGGCGAGCGACAGGCCTTACGCAACCGCTCGTGACCCAAACATGTCACTTCAAGCGCCGGTTGGTAACTACGCTCTGCCCACTTGAGAAGCAAGCTCGCTAACTCGTTGTTTTAGATGAGCAACCGCAGCAATAAACAAATCCTCGTTCTTGTCGATCTCGCTCATCGTCTTGTTACGGGCTTCCAAAAGCTTGTCGGCCAGAGACAGGCAGGTCAGCATGAGATGGCGGGGCTCGGTCGTATTTCCGACTTTACCGGCGACGGATTCCATTTCTTTTTGAACCAAATCCGCCACCTGCTGCAAACGGCCTTCTTCGCCCGAGCCGCAGTTGATGACGTATTCACGTTTATAAAGCGTGATTCCCAATTTGACGGACTTCGTTCCCATATCGGATTCTCCCGCTGTTAGCCGTGTAAGATACGTTCGACATGCTCGATCGTGTGATCGAGGCGCGCGGCAACCTTTTGTGTCGTCGCCAAAATTTCAACTTCGCGTTGGCGGCCCTGTTTGAAAATTTCGTTTTGCTTCTTCAACGTTTCGCGACGATTGGAAGCATCGAATAAAACCCTATCTTCGAGCACGAAGATAGCTTCGTCGAGTTCTTCCAGAGCCTGTTTAAGCCGTTCCATTGTTCCGCCTCCGAATCGCTTTACAGGAAAGCCTATAACGAGGATTAAAAACCGTCAATCAAGAGGTTGGAAGTTTTGAAAGTTTGGGCGATTCGATGCTGCTTCTTCTTCCTAAACCGCCGACAGGGTTAACCGGCTTGTCGCCCTGGCGCCATTCGAAATAAAGCTCGGCTTTTTTGCCTTCCTTAACAGGCAAAACGCCCAAAGGTTCTCCCGCCTCGACATCCTGTCCCATTTCCGCATCCATGCGTCCAAAACCCGACAAAAACGTGTGGTAACCGTTGTCGTGCTGAAGGATCATGATGAGCCCGTAGCCGCGGAAAGGCCCTACAAAGACAACTTTTCCGGCATATGGCGCGACAACAGCGGCTCCGGAGGGAGCCGCAAGCGTGAGGCCTTCGCTCGTCACGCCGTCGGCGTCTTTATCGCCAAAACTCTTACGCACGGCTCCGGACACAGGCCAGGTTAACGCAACATCACCACGCAAAATCGGCTTCTTGACGCGCGGCGACGACACTTTTTCCATAAGTTGCCTTAAATCGCTCGCTTCTTCGGCCAGCGTTGCCAGATGGCGCGCGATGTTGGCCTTTTGCTCTTCCGTGCGTTTGAGAAATCCTTGCCGCGTGGCAATCATCTCATCGAGGCTTCTTTGCTGCTTTTCCAAATTGCTGTGCGCGGCGGCGACAAGCCTTTTATGTTCGGCCAGCTTTTTCTGTAAATTGTAAAGCGACACGAGATCGCGCGCCGCATTTACGGCTTTTTCCTTAAGGCTCGGCAAAACAGCTTGGAGCAACAGGTAGCGGTGAACATGGTCCGCCGTCGATTTGTCCTGAAGAAACAGGCTTTCGGGCGGACGGCTTGTGATGTCGACGAGAACCGACACCATGAGCGAAAGTTGGCGGCGATTTTCGTCGGCGGTTTTGCTTTTTTCGGAAATTTCGTCGGTCAATTGATCAAGTTTGTCTTCGAGGTTTTCTTGTTCGACTTCTTTTTCCTGCAGCGTTCGGGTCGAGGCGATCATGCGCTGGCGCAATTCATCAAGCCCTCTGCTGGCTTCAAGCGCTGCGGCGGCTAACACCTTTTCCTGACGCTTTTGCTTGGCCAGTTGCGTTTCAATTTTCCGTAATTCGTCGTCCGACGCGGCCTCCGCCGGAATCGGCGCGCAACAAAAAACAAATACGGCAAAGAGAACAAAAATTATTTTCATGCACGAACTATCAGGCTGCGCCCTTCCATATCCTTGGGCTTAGATATTTGCATCAGCTCACAAAGCGTCGGCGCGACATCGGCCAGGATTCCATCGCGCAGCGACTTGATTTTCGGGTCGCCTACAACCATGACCGGCACGCGGTCGAGCGTATGAGCCGTATGAGGGCCTTTTGTCGCTTCATCGGCCATGATTTCGCAATTGCCGTGGTCGGCGGTCAGTAAAACGACTCCGCCCCGTTTTTCGACAGCCTTAAATAAACGCCCCAGACATTCATCGACAGCCTCGACCGCTTTAATGGCTGCGGAAAGGATTCCGGTATGCCCGACCATGTCGGGATTGGCATAATTAAGGACAATCAGGTCGAATGTATCGGCTTCGATAGCCTCGACGACCTTATCGGTGACTTCGCGCGCCGACATTTCCGGCTGCAGGTCGTAAGTCGCGACTTTAGGCGACGGAACCATGATGCGTTCCTCGCCTGCAAAAGTCTGTTCGCGCCCGCCGTTGAAGAAGAACGTGACGTGCGGGTATTTTTCCGTTTCGGCAATGCGTAATTGCTTGAGCCCCGCCTTTGAAACAATTTCTCCCAAGCCGTTTTCAATTTGCTTGGGCGGAAAGAGCGCGGACACATATTTGTTCAGCTCGTCGGAATATTCGACCATTCCGGCGACCGCCGCCAAAGACACGACCTTCTTGCGCGCAAAGCCTTTAAAAGCAGGGTCGCAGAAGGCGGTCAGGATTTCACGCGCGCGGTCGGCGCGGAAATTGGCAAACAGAATGCCGTCGCCGTCTTTCATGCCTTGGTAATCGCCGATAACGACGGGCAAAACGAATTCATCCGAAACCGTTGTGTCGTAACTGGCCTTGATCGCCTTAAGGATGTCGTCGGCGCGCGTTCCTTGGGCTTCGGTTAAAAGAGCGTAGGCGCGCTCGACACGCTCCCATCTTTTATCGCGATCCATCGCGTAATAACGGCCGCACACGGTTGCGAGTCCGGTGTTTTTGATATCCTTGATATCGCCCAGAAACTTATGGATGTTTTTGTCTGCGCTTTGCGGCGGCTCGTCGCGCCCATCGAGGAAAGCGTGGATGTTAACGGCAATGCCAGCGCCCGCGACAACTTTCGCCAGAGCCACCATGTGGTCTTGATGCGCGTGAACGCCGCCGGGGGACGTTAACCCCATAAGATGGCAAGTCCCGCCGCTTTTCTTCAATGCCGCAATAAAATTGTTCAAAGCCGTATTGGCGTCCAGTTCGCCTTTTTCAATCGCGGAGGTAATCATCGGCAAATCCTGAAAGACGACACGTCCCGCGCCGAGGTTCATGTGGCCGACTTCGGAATTCCCGATCTGGCCTTTGGGCAAACCGACATTTTCTTCAGACGCTTCGAGCAAGGCATGGGGTGATTGCGCCCAATATTTTTTGAACACCGGCGCATTCGCGCGCGTCGTCGCATTGTCCGGCGCATCCTCGCGATAGCCCCAGCCATCGAGGATGCATAAAACAACAGGACGCGGAGGAACTCTCATGTTTCACCGGAGAAAACAAAGAATTTGTCCCCCTTCTTGTAGAGAAGACGGGCTGAAAGCTCAACAGGTTAATGGGTCTCCTGCGTAACCCTCTAAAAAGAAAATGGGATGCCCGCCTTCGCGGGCATGACGGTGGTTATTATTGAGAAAACAGTCTTGAAAAAAACACCGTCACCCCCGCGAAGGCGGGGGTCTCATTTGGTTTCTTGTCGTTTTTAAGATTAATATGTTGCCCACACGACTCGCCTTGTGCCTCTCGCGCGTTGCTTTATGATGCCTTTCCATGTCGCCCCAAAACCCCGAGTCAGAATGGTTTGGCTTCCGCCCTGTCGACGCGGAGGAAAAGACCGGCCTTGTGCATGATGTTTTTTCTTCCGTCGCGGGGCGCTATGACCTGATGAACGATTTGATGTCGGGCGGATTGCATCGTTTGTGGAAAGACGCGCTCGTCCGACGCATGAATCCCAAGCCCGGCATGACGCTTCTGGATGTCGCGGGCGGAACGGGAGATATTGCGCTTCGACTCCATGCGGCAATACAGAAACAGGCGCAGTCACGGTTGCGGGGAGCGAGCGACGCGAGCGTACCGCAGAGTAGTCGCGCCCAAATAATAGTCTGCGACATCAATCCGGAAATGCTGGAACAAGGTAAAATCAAAGCTTTCGATTCCGGCGTTGTTTCAGGGATTTCTTTCGTCGAAGGCAATGCCGAGGAACTTCCGTTCGAAGATCGCAGCGTCGATATGTACTCGATTGTTTTCGGCCTGCGCAATGTCACGCGCATCGACAAAGCCTTGGAAGAAGCCGCGCGCGTGTTGAAACCGGGCGGGCGCTTTTTCTGCATGGAGTTCAGCCCGGGCGTCGCCCCTTCCCTCAAGCCGCTTTACGAAACCTACTGCATGAATGTGCTGCCTCTTATCGGCGAGGTCGTCGCCCAAGACCGCGAGGCTTATCAGTATTTGGCCGAAAGCATCATGAAGTTTCCGTCACAGGATCAGCTCGCCAAACGCATGGAAAAGGCCGGTCTGGATTGCGTTAAATGGACGAACCTGACGGGCGGGATTGCCGTGATTCATGAGAGTTGGCGGGTTTAGCGGCCTTATACCAAAGAACCAATGAACATTGCCACACAGCTTGACATCACTCGCTCTGCGCTCCGCTCGTTTCTTGTTGAAACGCTTGCTTTTCTTCCCTGCGCTTCACGCAACCGCTCGTGACCCAAGCGAGTCACTTCATTGTACCGCTGGTATTAACCCTATTATTTTTCAATGAAAGCTTTCGGGTTTAGCCTTCCGCAGGCTAGAATGAAGTTGCCCTATTTTAGAATTTATTTTTTAGGCCTTAGGCAATGATGATTATTAAAGAACATATAAGCGAGATACACCCTTGCGTTGCCGATGAGCTTTGCGACAATAAACGAACCCCAAAGAAAAAAAGGGGAAAGAGAAAGAAAAGCAAAAAGTCTCCAATTAAACTGGCTATTTCCGAGACCATGGCGAACGGCCCGACGTTTGCCGTCTGTGAAGATACGGCTTTTCGTAGCGTTTCCTTTTTTAGCCCTTTTTCGGGAAGAAGCGCTCAAATAACGGCCTGAAATCAGTAAATTAACTGTTTTGTCTCATAAATTCCTTGCTTTCAGGGGATTCAGAGGCTATCAACCCCTCCTTCGCGAGCCGTGGCTTTTGGACATGCCCGGCCGCTTTAACAAGTAACGTAAGGATAAGAAAATGCCCAAAATGAAGACCCACAGCGGGTCAAAAAAGCGCTTCCGCGTCACGGGCTCAGGCCACGTCAAGTCGGGCGCATCTCACCGCCGCCACTTCATGCGCCGTAGATCTCAGAACATGAAGCGTACCGCGCGTCAGGGCTTGATCCTATTCAAGACCGACGGCGAAAATATCATCAAGTTTTTTCTGCCTAACAGCTAAGAAGGGGACTCACTATGGCTCGTGTTAAACGGGGCGTGACGACCCATTCTCGTCACAAGGAAATGGTCAAGCTCGGCAAGACGTATCGCGGCCGCGCCAGCACCAATTATCGCATCACCATCGAAAAGGTCGAAAAGGCTCTGCGTTACGCCTATCGCGACCGCCGCGCACGGAAGGGCGAATTCCGCGCTTTGTGGATTCAACGCATCAACGCAGGCGTCCGCGAATACGGCATGACCTATGCCCGCTTTATTAACGGATTGAAGCGCGCGGGAATCGAGCTGGACAGAAAGACGTTGTCCAACCTCGCCGCCGAAGAACCGGCTGCTTTCAAGTCCTTGGTCGATCAGGCTCAGGCGGCTTTGGCTCGTAAGTAAGGCTGATACGTTTGGGATTAAAAAGCGCTGTAATCGTAAGATTACAGCGCTTTTCTTTGCTTTCTTGAGTCATGCGTCGCGCGGACGCGCTCCGCTGGATTCCCGCTTTCGCGGGAATGACGAAACTTTTCTAATTGGCTGAATCGCGCAACGGGTATATAAAAAACCCTTCGTTTTTGTTGCGTTTTTTGCCGTTCGTTCAGGAATAAAATATATGTCGCAAGCCGCATCTTCAGCCGACGACCTCGGCGCTTTAAAGTCCGCGCTTTCCGCGTCTATCGCATCAGCTTCTTCAAGCGCGGCGCTCGATGAAATCCGCGTTACGGCGCTCGGCAAAAAAGGCCGTATTACCGATTTGATGAAGACACTTGGCACGCTTGCCCCCGAAGAGCGCAAAGCGCGCGGCGCGGCACTCAACGTTCTGAAGGATGAAATCGCCGCCGCCATCGACGCCCGGCAGAAGGTTTTGGGCGCAGCCGCGATGCAAGAACGCCTTGTGAAGGAAAGCGTTGATGTATCGCTTTCTCCGCGCCCTCAACCGGAAGGCCGCGTGCATCCTACGGCGCAGACGATTGACGAGATCGTCACCATATTCGCGAGCATGGGCTTTTCCGTTGCGAAGGGTCCCGATATCGAAAGCGAGTATTACAATTTCGAAGCGCTGAATATCCCCTCCTCGCATCCCGCGCGCGATATGCAGGCGACGTTCTTTATGCCCTCATCCGACGCCGAAAAAGGCAAGACCGTTCTGCGCACGCAGACTTCGCCCGTGCAGATACGCACGATGTTGAAGCAGAAGCCTCCTATCCGCATCATTGCGCCCGGACGCACGTATCGCTGCGACTACGACCAAACCCACACGCCTATGTTTCATCAGGTCGAAGGCTTGGTGATCGACGAAGCCACGCATATGGGGCATTTGAAGGGCTGCGTGATGGATTTTTTGCGCGCCTTTTTTGGCATCGACGATCTGCCGGTTCGTTTCCGCCCGTCCTACTTTCCGTTCACGGAGCCTTCCGCCGAAGTCGATATCGGCTGCTCGCGCAAATGCGGGGAATTGAAACTGGGAAACCATGGCGACTGGCTGGAAATTCTCGGCGCGGGCATGGTGCATCCGAACGTTTTGAAAAACTGCGGCATTGATCCCGACAAATATCAAGGCTTCGCTTTCGGCATGGGCATCGAACGCCTCGCGATGCTGAAGTACGGCATTCCCGACTTGCGCACGTTCTTTGAGGCCGATTTGCGTTGGCTCAAGCACTATGGCTTTGTGCCGCTTGATATTCCCAACCCCGCATTGAAGGGCTAATTATGAACGGTCTATGGCTTCTTTTTTGCAGTTTCATTGTCATCGGCAGCGTCGTTTTCAACGTCGGCTTGAAGATCGGCTCGGCAGCCGTCAACCCGTTCGGGTTTCTCTTTTTCATGAACGTCTTCGCTCTTACCGCGCTCGCGCTTTCCTGTCTTGCCGCCAAATACGGATTCAATGCCGATGTCATGCAGGGAATAAACGTTCATTCCCTTAAATACGCGGCGCTATGCGCGGGATCGGTTGTTTTGATCGATATCGGCTATGTCCTCGCCGTCCGCTACGGCTCGCTGATCGGGACACAGGTGATCTGGACCGTCGGCGGCATGGTCGCTTTCGCAGCCGTCGCCGTTTTGTTTATGAATGAGACGATGACGCTGACAAAAGCGCTCGGCATCGCGTTCGGCATTGTTTCCGTTCTTCTGATCACGAAGGCTCAGTAACATGAAATTCCCTCTCTCATGGCTCAAAAAATACCTCGACACAAACGCGCCGCTGAACGAGATATGCGACAAGCTGACTGCTATCGGCCTTGAGGTCGAAGGCGTCGAAGATCCCGGCAAAAAGCTGGCGCCGTTTATTATTGCGGAAGTTGTCGCGTGCGTGGCGCATCCGGATTCAGACCATTTGCACGTTTGTAAAGTGAACACGGGCAAGGAAGTTCTGTCGGTCGTGTGCGGCGCGTCGAATGCACGTGCGGGATTGAAGGTCGTTTTGGCGCGCCCGGGCGACGTGATGCCGGATTCCGGCGAAGCGTTGAAAAAAGGAACCATTCGCGGCGTTGAATCGTTCGGCATGATGTGCGCCGTCGATGAATTGGGCATCGGCGACGAACACGAAGGCATTATCGAGCTGCCTTCTGATGCGCCCGTGGGCGGGAGCTTTGCCGCTTATGCCGGATATGACGACCCCGTTATTGAAATCAATCTGACGCCGAACCGCCCCGACTGCGCGGGCGTTTACGGCATTGCGCGGGATTTGGCTGCGGCAGGACTTGGCATTCTGAAGGCGCTTGACGCAAAACCCATCAAGGGATCGGAAACCAGCCGGATTAAAATAAAACTGGATTTTCCGGCAGGCGATAAATCATGCCCGTTGTTTGTCGGGCGGCTGGTTCGCAATATTAAGAACGGGACGTCGCCTGAATGGATGCAGAAAAAACTGCGCGCCGTCGGCCTCAGACCCATATCGGCGCTCGTCGATATCACCAATTATCTGACCATCGATTATGCGCGGCCCTTGCACGTTTTCGACGCCAAGAAAGTCAAAGGTCATTTGTGGGTACGGCCCGCCAAGGGCGGCGAGAAGCTCGATGCGCTCAACGACAAGTCCTACACGCTTGAGGCAGGCATGACTGCTATCGGCGACGATACGGGGGTGCTGAGCCTTGCGGGAGTTGTGGGTGGCGTGAGCAGCGCGTGCGATGAAAACACGACTGAAGTGTTCATCGAGTCTGCTTATTTCGACCCCGTGCGCACTGCGCTGACGGGACGCGCGTTGCAGGTTACCACCGACGCGCGGTATCGCTTTGAGCGCGGCGTCGATCCGATGTCTACCATTCCGGGCATCGAGATGGCGACAAAACTGGTTTTGGATTTATGCGGCACGAGGGAAACCGTCGTCAGCAATCTGGAAATAGCGGGCAACGTCAGCCCCCGCAAAAACGCCATTCTCCTTGATTTGAAGAAGTGCCTGAAGCACACGGGCATCGACGTCGCCGAAATTCAGCAGATGAATATTCTTGAAAAGCTGGGCTTTGCCGTGACGAAGAAACATCTTGCGCTGTCCGTCGTTCCTCCGAGCTGGCGCCCAGATGTCGAAGGCGCGGCGGATTTGGTCGAAGAGATCGTGCGCATTAAGGGCTATGAGCATTTGCCCACGCTGTCGCTGCCCAATCCCAATGTCGGGACGAAGGTTGCTATCGACGGCGCAGATTTACGGGCGCATTTCGCGCGGCGCGCCTTAGCCGCGCAGGGGTTGATGGAAGCGATTACGTGGTCGTTTTTGTCAAGCAAGGATGCGGAAGTTTTCGGCGGCGGACAAGCCGATTTGAGGCTTGTGAATCCCATCAGCAGCGATTTGGATGTCATGCGCCCCAGCATTCTTCCCAATCTGCTGGCGGCGGCAAAACGCAATGCCGACAGGGGTTTTGCGGACGTCGGCTTGTTTGAAGTCGGCCCTATTTTCAGGGACGCCTCGCCGGAGGGGCAGATTATTGTCGCGGGCGCTTTGCGCGCCGGATCGACGCCCCGTCATTGGGCAACGCCCGCGCGACCTGTTGACGTGTTCGATGCGAAAGCCGATGCGATTGCCGCTTTGGCGGCGGCAGGTGCGCCTGTGGCAGGGTTGCAAGTCACGACCGATGCTCCGGCGTGGTATCACCCGGGACGTTCGGGGGCACTGCGCCTCGGCACAAACGTTTTGGCGTATTTCGGGGAAATTCATCCGCAGTTGAGGGAAGCGTTCTCAGCTTCAGCCGGCGTTGTCGGATGCGAGGTGTTTCTTGCCAACATTCCCGCCTCGCGCTCGAACAGCACGGCAAAGGCTTTGTTAAAACTGGAGGCGTTGCAGCCCATCTCGCGCGACTTTGCATTCGTGGTCGACAGGGGCGTGACGGCGGCTAAGGTGATACAAGCCGTTAAAGCGGCGGATAAAAATCTGATCCGCGACGTGATTGTGTTCGACGCCTATGAGGGAGATAAAATCGCGGCGGATAAAAAATCGCTCGCGCTCAGCGTGACGTTACAACCGACGGATAAAAGTTTAACTGACGCCGAATTGGATGCCATTGGCGCGAAGATAGCGGCTTCCGTCAACAAGGCGACGGGCGCGGTGCTGAGGGGATAGGCCTATATCCCTGCTTCGTTGCCCTTAAAATATGATTGACATTTGTATATACAATATGATATACTTTTGAGTGATGGGGGACGTTATGGAATTTGACGGCTTCGATTGGGACAGCGGCAACCGCAGCAAGTGCCAAAAACATGGAGTTCCGATTGCCGAAATCGAAAGCCTGTTTCACGGAATGCCGCTCGTCGGGCCGGATGTTCAGCACTCAAGGAAGGAGCAGCGGTTCCGTGCCGTGGGGTTAACCGCCAAAGGGAGGAGTTTGTTTGTCGTTTTTACTTCAAGACAAAACGGCGAGCTGCTTTTGATCCGACCCATCAGCGCGCGCTATATGCACAAGGAGGAGGTAAAGGCTCATGAAAAAGAAATTCCCGGACTTTAAATCAAACGCCGAGGCGGAAGCCTTCGTAAATACAGCCGACCTTAGCAAATACGACTTCTCCGACATGACTCCGATGAGGTTCGAGTTAAGGCGCAAAGATAAATCGATCAGCCTTCGCCTACCTGCGCCCTTGCTGGATTCCGTGCGAAACAACGCCGAGCGCATAGGCATTCCCTATCAACGCTTTATCCGCATGGCGATTGAACAGGCGGTTGAACGGGCACGTTAAGGCTCTCGCCGCAAAAATATAGGCGAACGCCAACAAGGCAACGGGCGCGGTGTTGAGGGGATAAGCGTGTTTTTAGCGCTTTGGCCGAGTTTGATCGAAAATCCAAACTACAGATTATACGGAAGCGCTGACTGGATCCGCCTTCGCGGGGATGACGAATTCCTTATGAATTCACTTCTTTTCTCAATACCTAAAAACTACTTCATTTTAAAATCCTTTCTTTCAAAAAGCGTTTCTCAAAAATCCGCGCTCTCAATAACCTTCGCATGCCCGTTCAAAAATGAACGTGGCCCGGGCGCCCTGCGTGCGACCGCAGAGCTGTACTCACATACCTCACCAATCGGCACCGTGGTCCGG
>Ga0265297_10001394_pt1 | contig 57074 bp, 46 predicted proteins | sample Munlanlwell13791_FD_192502 | JGI IMG/M metagenome (GOLD analysis project Ga0265297, IMG submission 192502) | Leachate microbial communities from a municipal landfill in Southern Ontario, Canada - Leachate well 137-91 | ecosystem: Engineered > Solid waste > Landfill > Unclassified | place...
CTCAACCGGTTTCTTGAAGGTAAAGAAGATAAGCAGCCCCATTACTATGAGCAGCGCTCCCCCGGCCAGTCCGGTGACCGTTTTCACGACTGGATCGTTGAGATAGGAAGCAAAACCGAAATAAATGAGGGCGATTATAGGTATCTCAATGATCCCGTGTCCGATACCGATCATAGCCCCGGCGTTCCTGTCTTCATACCCTTTGGCGATGGTGGCGGCCGTCAGCGGTCCGGGCAACATAACACCTGAGAGTGATATACCGGCCGCGGAAAGCAAAAAGATCCACAGATTCTGGGTCATATTAATTGAACCTTATACGGGCACTGACGCAGAAAAAAGCTTTAATCAGTCATCATTATCGCCATCATCATCTCCGCCGTCACCTTCGTCCTTTTTGGGCGCCGGTGACAGCCCCATCCTGGGTACGATAGCGATGCCCCTTTTGTCCTTCTTTTTTTCGGGCCTGGGCAGGGCGTGGATATCATCGATAAGCGAGCCTATCTCTGCCGCGCTTGAACCTGCAGGCAATACCAGACATTTGACCCCGGCCTCGCGCAAAGCCGTCAGTTCGGCCATTGTAAGTCCGGCGCCTGTCAGGGCTATAACGGGCTGGCCCGAGAAATCAGCCGCCCGCCGGCATTGCATCAGAGCTTCCACGGTAAGGGCAGGCACACGAAGGTCCACCATGACAGCCTCTATGGCAGGATGGAGGCCGTTCACCGCCCGCATCAGACCGGCCTCGATCGACATATCCAGCCTCAATACCCTGCCGACCGATTCCGGCTCATTTCCCGCCAGCGATTTGACCGGCAGGTTAGCATCGAACACCACGAAGTCGATATCGCTGCCTTCCGGCTTGGCCCCCGTGCCGGTTTTACCGCCGCTCAATACCAGGCCCACCGGTATATCAACCTTTGTTTTAAGGTATTTTACGATGGCAGCGCCTGTCAGGCCGGCAGGATCGAGTATGCCGGCACAGGCGCCTGTGGTGGCGACTTCCTTCAACTCATCCTCCGGTTTTCCGGCCAGTTCAACAGCAACCAGCATCGATACAGACCTGTCACCGCCGCTTCCGGCATGAAAGCCCATAGCAGGGGCCGCAGCCTTATTCAGATTATCTAATTTATCGATGAATTTACTCATGCGTCACCGCTCCCTTGGATATAAGATAAACATATTATCTCACGGAAAGGCAAAATAATCTCTGAGGGAGACCTGCCCCGGTTACCAGTATGGAGGTATATCTATAGACACCACACTGCCCATGCTGGGCCAACGCTGCATCTGTCCGGGCTGCGGGAAAATGGCAACCGGTTCGTATTCCTGGCCGACCTGCACATTAACCTGTTTATCCGCGTAATAGCCCTGCGAGGATGATGTCGTGTCTATGTATACCAGTCCCTTGTCCGTTGTCTCAAAAGCGTTCAAAGAGTGATTGGTGAAGCCTTCAGTCATGCCGGCTGGCAGAAGCTTGACTGCGACGATGGCTGCCCGTATGCCCGCCGCCTCGGCGTTGTTATGCAGCATCTCGGAGAAGTCCCCGCAGGTGAATGAGCCGGTCACATAAGCATGGCGGTCGGTCTGATCGGTTTGCAGAAAGGCTTTAAGCTCGGCCCAGGTCGGATTGCGGGAAGCGGGATTATTGCGCAGGACGATGTAGTGATTATCAGCTCCCACCATGATAGCTCCCTGAAAAAAAACATATGATTCGTTTTCATTCAGAGCGGGAAGCATATCGGCACGAATATTCGACGGAATACCGTTCGAATCGATAGCCGGGCTGGGAGGAAGGCTGGCCGGTTTAACTACCGGCACCACGTTGACAATAACGGAGCTTACAACCGTGCCCCCCTTACTGACAGCCGTCAAATTATAGGCTGTTATCTGCGACGGCGTTACCTTAACCTCGCCACTGGCCTCGACCTGCCCGATCCCATGGTCGATGACGATGCTGTCAGCGCCATCGACATTCCAGCGCAGCGTTGCGACCGTGCCGCTATCAATCTTGGAATTGTCCGCCCTGAAGAAAAACACCTCGGGGATCTCAGCTGTAGCCGGGGCGGGCAGAGATAGAAGCAGCGAAGCGGAGTACGCGCACAAAACAAGGATGATAACGGCGGCGAAGCCGGCCACGAGCTTAATCTTCATTTTCGCTACTGTTACCTGCCTTACCTTAAAAGTATAGCTTCAGCCGGTTTTGCAGGCAATTCTTTTCGATTATAATTACCTTTACTTGCTGCAAACATGCAGTATGCTTCAGGAGGATTGTCGACATGGCCAAACAATCAAAAATCGTAATTATCGGCGGCGGCGCCTGCGGGCCCAAGACCGCGGCTCGCACGCGCAGGCTGGACGCATCGGCGCAGATAACCATGGTGCAGGATGAGGAGCTGATATCTTATGCCGGTTGCGGATTGCCGTACTATATCTCCGATGTTGTCAAATCCCGCAACGCCCTCCTTGTACGCGATGCGGCTGCCTTTAAGAAGATCAGCAATGTGGATGTACTGACAGCCACCCGTGTGGACCGCATCGACCGGTCTGTACACCGGATAGATGTAACTTCACTGGCCGAAGGTCGGCAATATTCCATTGATTATGACAAGTTGGTGATCGCCACAGGGGCAAACCCCGTAGTCCCCCCTATAAAAGGCATCAACCTCAAGGGTGTGCACGTATTAAAACGCGTTCCGGACGCGGATGAGATAAGAGATTTAATCAGTGGATCAATCTCAAAGAAAGCCGTTATAGTCGGGGCCGGCCTGATCGGAGTCGAGATGGTGGAGGCACTGTCCACCCGAGGACTGCAGGTCACCGTGGTCGAGGCGCTGGATAGAGTACTGCCGGGCATACTGGACGAGGAGATCTCCGACCTGCTGGCCGATCATATTAAAAGCAAGGACGTTGTATTAAAGCTGGGCCAGAAGGTGGCGGAATTCAAGGGTGAGGGAGATAGAGTGAGCCACGCCGTAACAGATAAAGAGACAGTTGAAGGAGATGTGATCATATTCGCCATAGGCGTGCGCCCGGATTCGAAGCTGGCAAAAGAAGCGGGGCTGGAGATCGGTCCTTTCGGTGATATCGTTGTCAATGAGTATCTGCAGACCAGTGATCCCGATATCTACTCGGGAGGCGATTGCGTGGCCAATGTAAGCATGATCACCGGTAAAAAGGCTTTCGTGCCGCTGGGATCAACCGCCAACAAACATGGACATGTGATAGCGGCCAATATAACCGGTGGCAGAGAAAAATTCGCCGGTATTGTGAGCACCGCCTGCGTAAAGGTATTCGATTTCAATACCGGGCGTGTGGGGCTGGGAGAGAAACAGGCGCTTGAAGCAGGTTTTGATACCGTTACCGCTCTTATTCCAGGCCCCGATAAGCCGATGTATTACCCGGGCAACAAGGAGATAATCATCAAGCTCATCGCAGACAGAAAAACCCGGCGCATACTGGGCGGACAGGGCACAGGGCCCGGCGATGTTATCAAGCGTATAGATGTACTGGCCACTGCCATCACGATGGGCATGACGGTAGACACGCTGGCCGACCTCGACCTGGCCTATGCCCCTCCATATAATACGGCGCTGGACGTTCTGCACCATGCAGCCAATCTTGTACGCAATAAAATGGAGGGAAGAACGGAGGGCATCAGCCCGGCAGCTGCAAAAAAAAAGATAGCTTCGGGTGATGATTTCACGCTTCTTGATGTGAGAAGTAAGTACGAGTCGGACCAGTCCTGGATCGAGGCGTCGCAGTCCCAGCTCCTTCCTCAACATAAACTATACGAAGATATGGAGAAGCTGGATAAATCAAAGGAGACCGTGGTCCTGTGCCAGCGGGGCGGGCGCGCCTACCAGGCCTGTTGCACCCTCAAAGGCGCCGGCTTCAAGGATGCTAAGTTCGTAGAGGGTAGCCTGACCTGCTGGTGCGCCGATGATGTTTGCGGCGAACCACTGCTTTAAACATGTATAATAGCTGTTAAACCGGTCACGTACTCATATCCATATGGCAGCAGATATTTCACATCTAAGGCGCAAGGCATCTGGCAGCGGATTCACCCTGTGCGATGCCATCATCCGCTCGTTCTCCCGGCTATCAATCAAAGAGGGCGCGCCCTGGCGCACGCTGCTGGCGGTTTCGGCCAACTCGCAGGCTGTGGTTGAGGCGGCCCTGCTTGCAGCCCGACAGGCGGACTGCCCTATATTTTTCGCAGCTACGCTCAACCAGGTCGATCTCGATGGGGGCTATACGGGATGGAACCACGCGCGCTTCGCCGCCATGGTACGACAAACTGCCAAAAATACGGGCTTCAAAGGCCCGATAATGCTGGGAGTCGATCATGCCGGACCCTGGCTTCGGGACAGGCACACCAGTGAAAAATGGCCTTACCGCCGCACTATGAACGCAGTTAAGAGGTCGCTGGAATCAGCTATCGAAGCAGGTTTCGACCTGCTCCATATCGACCCCACAGTTGACCGCGACCTGCCACCCGGCAGAACGCTTCAGTTGGACACGATCATAGATAGGACCGTCGTGCTGATCAAGCACTGCGAGTCTTTTCGTACCAAACGCGGGCTGCCCCCGGTCGCTTACGAGGTGGGCACCGAGGAGGTCAAGGGCGGCCTGGCCGACGAAGACATGTTCGGCGGTTTCCTGGCCGGATTGCGTACCCAGATGACGCAGGAAGGGCTGAGTCGGGCATGGCCATGCTTTATCGTGGGAAAGGTTGGAACGGACCTGGACACCACCCTGTTCAGCCCGCAGGTGGCGCAGGAACTTTACAATATCGCACGAGACTACAATCTGGTGTTGAAGGGACATTACACCGACAACGTGGAAAATCCTTCCGCCTACCCTGCCAGTAAAATGGGCGGGGCCAACGTCGGCCCCGAATTCACCGAAATCGAATGCGACGCCCTTTTCGAGCTTGAATCGAGAGAGAAGTCCGCCCCTGTCAGGAACGCTGGCCCCTCATTGTTCAGAGAATCTCTTGCACAGGCAGTGATTCGATCCGGCAGGTGGCGTAAATGGCTGCACCCGGAGGAGTCTGCTGAGCCATTCGACGAACTGCCCGCCGAAAGACAAAATTGGCTGCTCAGGACCGGCGCACGCTACATCTGGACGGACAGAAAAGTCATGGAAGCACGCAAACGCCTGTATGAAAATCTGGCTAAAGATGGTTTCGATCCTCACCGGTACGTGGTCGAGCGCATCTCGCAGCAAATATTGAAATACTGCCGTGCCTTCAATTTGTATGGCACAATCCCCGTGCTTGAAAAGGAATTCGAGCGTCGCAGCAAGCTCCCATTCTGGAACGAGGGGCAGGTACTGGCGTCAGGAGAATTGATCGTGGAGATCATGCGCCCGTCAGTCGATATGCCTCTGGATACCATCGGCCGGTTCATGGGACCATTCCCCAGCGGCGCACCCGCTATCTTCGCGGATGCCTCCGCACGCATCGGGAAACGGACGGGCTTTGTTGGCTCGCTGGGACAGGACGGTTTCGGCCACCTGTTGCTGAGAAGGTTTATGAATGACGGCGTAGACAGCAAACTGATTGCCTCAGTCAAAGGCAGGTCCACGGGCTGCGCCTTTGTGGCCTATAACCGTGATGGCGGGCGCAATTTTATCTTTCACATCGCAGACACAGCCTCCGACCGCCTGCCCCCTATTGCCCGGGCTGTTAAGTACGCACAGTCTTTCCGCCACCTGCACCTTATGGGCTGCTCACTCTCAATAAGCAGCTCTATCAGGAACGTCTGCATGGCGATGGCCGAGGCTATCAAAGAGTCTGGTGGCAGCGTCAGCCTCGATCCCAATTTACGGCCGGAGCTGCTGTCATCCGAGGAGTGCAGGAACATACTGCTGCCCGTTGTTCGACTGGCCGATATCGTTCTTCCCAGCGGGAACGAGGCCGGCCTGCTGGTACAAGAATCCGATACCGATACTGCTTGCCTACGCCTGATTGAGTGGGGAGTAAAAATTGTGGTGCTTAAGCAAGGGGACAGCGGCTGTCGTGTATTCACCCGCGAATCCAACTTCGATGTTCCGGGTTTCAAAGTAAATGCCATTGATCCCACCGGCGCGGGCGACTGCTTCGACGCCGGCTTCATCAGCGGCTACCTCGATAATCTGCCGCTGTATGAGACAGCCAGATTAGCCAATGCCATGGGTGCTCTGGCCGCATCCAGGCTGGGGCCGATGGAGGGCACATTCAGCCTCAAAGAGGTCATGAACTTTATAAAAAAGCAGCGGCGGGATTAAGTAGCCCGCCGCTGTCTCATCAGCATTTACTTGCCCTTGGCCCGGTCCTCCTCCTGCAGCACACGCCTCAGCACCTTGCCCACCATAGTCTTGGGCAGGGCATCGCGGAACTCCACGTGTTTGGGCACCTTGTAGGCAGTCAGCTTCTCACGGCAAAAGACCTGTATCTCCTCGACCGTGCATGATTGTTCCGTTCTTAGCACTATCCATGCTTTCACGGCCTCGCCCTGGGCGGCATCGGGCACACCGGCCACACCAACCTCGAGCACCGCGGGATGCTGAGCGATGATCTCCTCGATCTCGACAGGGAAGACCTGATGACCACTGGGTTTGATCAGGTCCTTCTTGCGGGACGTTATAAAGAGGTACCCGTCCTCATCCAGGTAGCCTATATCGCCCGTGTAAAGCCAGCCGTCGCGCAGCATCTCTACAGTAGCTTCAGGACGGTTCCAGTAACCCTGCATGATGTGCGGCCCCTTGGCTATAATCTCGCCCGCTTCTCCGGCCTTAAGCTCGGTTTTTCCCGTATCTATATCGACGATCTTAAGAACGGTATCAGGGGTGGGCATGCCGACCGCCCCCTCCTTCCATTTTCCCAGGAAGGGACCCATGGCAAGAACGCCCGATTCCGTGAGGCCGTAAGCTTCCACGATCTTGCCGCCTGTGACCAACTCCCACTGCCTCTTGGTCTCCGGCAGCAGAGGAGCGGCAGCAGCCACCGATGACTTCATGGTTTTGAAATCGATTTTGCCTGATTTGACCTCAGGCCTGTTCATAAGGCCGATAAAAATGGCTGAGATGGCCGGGAAAAAGGCCGGTTTGACCTTCTTAATCGTAGCCAGAACATCCTTTACCTCGCGGGGATTGGGGATAAGCGCCGTGGGATAACGGCCGGCTATGGCAGTGGACAGCAGAATTACATTGCCGTAAACATGGAAGAAAGGCATCAGCAACACGAGCGCATCCGTCCAATCCGTAGCGAGGGGCTCGGACCAGGAATGTATCTGCCGGCCGTTCATGAATATGGCCTCATGGCTAAGCATCACCGCTTTGGGCGTACCGGTCGTTCCGCCACTGAACAGCAGCAGGCCGGTGTCTTTGCCGCTCACCTTGACATCAGGTTTCTTATCGCCGGCGTGTTTCTTCATCAAGTCCTGCAGCCAGATATCGTTCCCCTGCACTTTTTCCAGGTATTGTCCCTGCTTCTTCTCCATCAGCAACGTAAACATGAATTTTACAAAAGGAGACAGGTACTCTTTGACACTGGTAACGATAAGCAACCGTAGCTTGGTGCGTGCCTGGATTTTCTTCACAAGGTCGTAAAATGCGGTCAGCACAATGGCAACTTCGGCGCCGCATTCCTTGAGCGCAAACTCAAGCTCACCTTCGCTGTAAAGCGGATTGACCGGCACCGCGATGGCTCCCGCTTTCCAGATGGCAAGCTGGCTGATAACGATATTGGGACAATTGGGCATAAGCATGACAACACGGTCCCCTTTCTTGACCCCCTGCGCCACAAGCCCGGCGGCCAGTACGTCGCTCAGGTGATCGACCTCCTTATAGGTCATCCACCTGCCCTTGAACCAGATCATTTTATGCCCGGGCCTTTCCCTGGCCACATCAGCAACGTCCTCGTAAAGCTTCTTGTCGGGATACGGCTGGAGCGTTTTAGGCACACCCTTATCGTAATGCTTGAACCATGGATACTCGGTCATTCATGTCCTCCTGAAAAATATTATTTTAAACAGTTTTGTTACTTGGACTGTTTAGCTTTTTCCTCATCCTGCAAGACCCTTCTCAGTATTTTGCCGACCAGCGTTTTGGGCAGTACGTCGCGGAACTCGATGTACTTGGGCACCTTGTAAGCTGTCAGTTTGTCCCTGCAATAGGTTTGGAGCTCCCCCTCGGTTACCTTCTGTCCGGGGAGCAGGATTACCCAGGCCTTAACCGCCTCAACCTGTTTGGCGTCCGGTATTCCCGCTACACACGCCTCGGCTACAGCAGGATGAGTGGCCAGGACTTCCTCCACTTCTTTCGGCCATACCTGGTGACCGCTGGGCTTGATCAGGTCCTTCTTGCGGGACGTCAGGTAGAGGTACCCATCTTTGTCCATATAGCCGATATCACCCGTATAGAGCCAGCCATCCTTTACCATCTCCGCGGTACCCTTGGGATTGTTCCAGTATCCCTGCATAATCTGCGGACCTTTGCCGACAACTTCGCCTTCCTCGCCGTATGGCAGCTCCTTATCAGGATCTGTCACATCCATAAATTTAATTATCACATCGGGCAGGGGCAGGCCGACAGCGCCCTCCTTCCATTGACCCTTGAGCGGGCCTACAGTAAACACAACTGTAGACTCCGTCAATCCATAGGCCTCGAGAATGGGTGCCCCGGTCATGGCTTCCCATCGCTGCTTGGTCTCAACCATCAGCGGAATAGCGCCGGAGAGGCAGTATTTCAAACAGGAGAAATCCACCTTACCTGCTTTAACTTCCGGGTGCTCCATCAGGCCAATGAAGAGCGTCGGCACGCCGGGCATGGATCCGGGCCGGACCTTCTTAATCGTTGCTATCACATCGTCCAGGTCCCTCGGATTGGCCACGATGGCCAGAGGGTTGCGGTTACCAAGCGAACTGCCAATCACGCCGTTGAAGCCGTAGGCATGGAACATCGGCATAAGCGCCACAGTGTAGTCATCGGGGGTGACCATGCCCGACTTGTTCCAGGCATTGGTCTGCAGTCCCACTGCCAGCATGTTCTTAAAGGAAAGCATGGCGCCCTTGGGTGCCCCGGTCGTACCTCCGCTGAACAGTATCAGTGCGGTGTCGTTTACACCCGGTTTTACTTTAGGAGCCGGATCTTTGGCATGTTTGTCCATGAGCTCGTCCATCCACATATCGCCTTTCTCCAGCTGCATCGTATGCGGCTTCCTGGCCTCGGGCAGCATGAAGTCTTCCAGCGAGGTAGCGATGACCAGCTTAAGCTTGGTGCGGGGCTGCACTTTCTTCACATTCGCGTACAGCAGGTCCCAGACAATGATTATCTCGGCTTCCACCGTGGTCAGCGCATGTATCAATTCATCTTCGTTATACAGCGGGTTGAGAGGCACGAAAATGGCGCCGGCCTTCATGGTGCCGAAGGCCCCTATCAGCTGCTGCGGTGTATTCAGCAGCATGCTGGCCACGCGGTCACCCGGCTTGACACCATTGGCAATCAACGCTGAAGCCATTACTTCAAACAGCCTGGTCGCCTCTCTGTACGAAAAATACCTGTCCTTGTAATACATGAAGGTATGCTCGGGCATCTCTTTAGTCGTCTCTGCGATGATGTCCAGCAAAGTGATATCGGGATAAGGCTCGATAGAATGAGGCACTCCTTGATCGTATGATTTGTACCATGGATAATCCGCCACGTTAAACCTCCTCAAACAATATACTGCATATTATAAAGCGCCCTGTTAATCTTACTCAATTGACCTGGCGCCCTGACTCCCTGTTTTTTTACTTGCTTTTCTCCTCATCCTGTAAGATTCTGCGCAGGACCTTGCCCACGAACGTTTTGGGCAGTTCTTTACGAAACTCGAAGTGCTTGGGAACTTTGTAGCCGGTGAGTTTCTCACGGCAATATTTCTGCAGGTCCTCTGCGGTCACGCTTTTTCCCTCTTTCAGCACAATCCAAGCCTTGACGGCTTCCATCTGTCTGGGATCAGGTATGCCACCCACACAGACCTCGGCCACGGCCGGATGCTCCTGGAGTATCTCCTCCACCTCACGAGGCCAGACCTGGAAGCCGCCGCATTTTATCAAATCTTTCTTGCGCGATGTCAGAAAGATATAGCCGTCCTCATCCATATAGCCGATGTCACCGGTATAAAGCCAGCCGTCCCGCAGAATCTCTTTGGTCTCTTCCGGCCGTTTCCAGTAGCCCTGCATGAGCTGCGGCGCCTTGATGATAATCTCTCCCGGCTGCCCGACAGGCATCTCTGACGTCCCGGCATCTATGTCTACTATACGTACAATAGTGTCTGGCAGAGGCAGGCCTATGGATCCCTCCTTCCACTTGCCCCTGGCCGGCGTGGTGAGCATGGCCATGCCGCTCTCGGTAAGGGCGTAACCCTCGGTCAAACGGCCGCTGATGTGCTTCTCAAACTGCTCCTTGGTCTCACGCATCAGCGGCGCTGCGCCCGATGTAGCCATGCGAATGGTCTTGAGGTCACCCATCTTGAGATCCGGGTATTCCAGCATGGAGATAAACATAGTGGGAGCTGCCCCCATATTGGTGATGCCCTGACTCTTGATGGTATCGATCATGCCCTTGATGTCACGTGGATTGGCGATGAGCACCGAGATATTATGCTGTACCAGCGCCATCCCGAAGCTGGCATAGATACCGAAAGCATGGAAAAGCGGAAGCGGCACCAGAAATTTCTCATCCCACCAGAGTGAAATCTCACGGAACCAGGCTTCCACCTGCATGCCTGTGATGACCAGAGACTTGTGGCTCTCCATAACGCCTTTGGGAGTGCCGGTAGTGCCTCCGGAGAATAGAATCAAAGCTGTATCTTCCGGCCCAACTTCTATCTTAGGTACCGGTTTTCCCGCATATTTTCTGGTGAGGTCAAGCCACCAGCTGTCGCCGGGCTCGATGGCGGTGGCCGCCTTTTCTTTATCCGGTACAGTGTAATCATCGAATTCGGCCAGGATAACGTTGCGTACGCTGGTTTTCTTCTGCAGCCTTTTGACCATGGGATACCACAGGTTGAGAACCACTGCTGCTTCGGCGTCGATATCATTCAACCTCGCTTCCAGCTCGAACTCGGTATAGAGTGGGTTCAGCGGCACCACAATGGCGCCCAGCTTCCAGGCCGCGAAGAAAATAATATACTCCTGCGGGCAGTTAAGGAAGAGCACGGCTATGCGGTCACCCTTCTTCACCCCCATATAAGCCAGCGCCGCAGCCATAGCATCGCTTTCACTGACGATCTCTTTATAGCTGAGCTTCCTGTCCTGGAAGATTATCATGGGATAGTCAGGGCGCTCGTTTTCAGCTTCCAGCAGGACATCCATAATGGTCTTATGCGGATATGGCTCAAGAGAGCGCGGGACACCGGGATCATAGCTTTTGTACCATAGATATTCAGTCAACTCAGCATCCTTCAACCGGTCCCGGCGGCCGCCGGGACCGGTTCGCTTCATTTTTTAATTAAAAAATGATTTGCTATTTTGCTTTAGCTTTCTCCTCTTCCACCAGTACCCTCCTCAGCACTTTGCCCACCATGGTCTTGGGCAACTCGGTGCGGAATTCGATAAATTTAGGTATCTTATAGGCCACCAGCTTATCCTTGCACCAGGCCTGTATCTCCTCCGCTGTAGCGGTCTTGCCGGCCTCCATCACCACCCAGGCCTTGACCGCCTCTCCCTGCTTGGCATCGGGTATGCCGGCCACGCAGACCTCGGCCACGTTTGGATTGGTGCTAATGACCTCCTCGACCTCGCGCGGCCACACCTGAAATCCGCTGGGCTTGATCAGGTCCTTTTTGCGTGAGGTGATGAACAGATAGCCGTCCTCATCTATGTAACCGATATCGCCGGTGTAGAGCCAGCCATCCCGCAGCATCTCTTTGGTCTCCTCGGGCCTGTTCCAGTATCCAACCATGAGCTGCGGCGCCTTGATGACAATTTCGCCTTCCTGGCCGGCGGGCATGTCGCCTTCTCCCGTCTCTAAGTCGCCTATTCTGGCTATTACGTCGGGCAGCGGCATGCCGGTGGACCCCTCCTTCCACTTGCCCAGGTAAGGAGTGACGCAGGATGCCATGGTAGCCTCGGTCATGGCATAGCCCTCGACTATACGCCCACCCGTCAGGTCCTCGAAGCGTTTCTTGGTATCGGCCAGCAGCGGAGCTGCGCCGGACACGCAGAACTTCATCGATTTGAAATCCACCTTGCCGGCTTTGACCTTGGGATGCTCCAGCAATGAGATATAAAGGGCAGGAACTGCCGGGAAGAAAGTCGGTTTATCGTGTTGAATAGTGGCAATCAGGTCTTCGCGGTCGCGCGGATTGGGAACGATGGACAACGCCACGTGGCACACTATGGCAGTGCTCATGACACCGTAGGTAGCGTAGACATGAAAAAACGGCAGGCACGCCATTAAGACATCCTTGTAGCTTTCTATCTGGCCACCGAACCACGCTGCGTACTGCAGGGCTGTTATCACCATAGAATGATGAGTGCCTACCACGCCCTTGGGCGTGCCCGTTGTGCCGCCGCTGAAAAGGATGAGCGCAGGGTCCTGCGGTGTAACCTTCACATCCGGCCGCCTGGCGCCTGCATTCTGCTTTATCAGGTCCACCAACCAAAAATCCCCCTCCTCCAGTTCGACATAGTGCCCCTCCTTCTTCTCCTTGAGCAGTGTAAAGAGCACATTGAGCAGGGGCGGAAGGTAATCCTTGATGCTGGTGGCAATAACCAGCTTTACGTTGGTACGCGACTGCATCTTCTTAAACTGCTTGTAGAACATGGTCAGAACGACCACGGTCTCAGCCCCGCAATCCTTAAGGGCGTGCTCCAGCTCGCTTTCCGTATACATAGGGTTTAAATGCACCAGTATGGCGCCGACCTTCCAGGCCCCCCAGCGGCAGATAATAGCCTGCGGGCAGTTGGGCATAATGAGCGCTACACGATCTCCCTTCTTTACTCCCTTAGCAGCTAAAGCAGCGGCGAACTCATCGCTGAGCTTCTGGATCTCAGCATAGGACATCTTCCTCTTCTTGAAAAGCACCATGGGATAATCAGGATGTTCATTAACGGCCTCATCCACATAATCTATGAGCGTCTTCTGGGGATAGGGTTCCAGCGTATGGGGGACACCGGGATCGTAATTCTTTAACCAGCGATACTCAGCCATGCAACAACCTCCAATCAAACTAATATTTTATATGCGTTGACTATATGTTTAGGCTGTCCCCGGCTGCACAGCCGGGGACAGCCTTGTTCCTATACTTACTTCTTGCTTTTTCCTGCCTCTTCCTCCTGCAGCACCCTTCTCAGCACCTTGCCGACCATGGTCTTGGGCAGGTCGCTGCGGAATTCCACGAACTTGGGTATCTTGTAGGCGACCAGCTTCTCCTTGCACCAGGCCTGTATCTCCTCCGCCGTAGCCGTCTTACCGGCCTTCAGCACTACCCAGGCTTTCACAGCTTCACCCTGCTTGGCATCGGGAATACCGGCCACGCTGACTTCCGCCACCGCCGGATGGCTGCTGATTACCTCCTCGACTTCCCTCGGCCATACCTGGAAGCCGCTGGGCTTGATCAGGTCCTTTTTGCGCGATGTGATGAAAACGTAACCGTCATCATCCATATAACCGACATCGCCCGTATACAGCCAGCCGTCCCGCAGCATCTCTTTGGTCTCTTCAGGCCTGTTCCAGTACCCTTTCATCAACTGCGGGGCATTGAAAACTATCTCCCCCTCCTTGCCGGCGGGCATATCGCCCTCGCCCGTCTCAATGTCGCCGATCCTGATAATAACATCAGGGAGCGGCATACCCACAGATCCCTGCTTCCAGGTTCCACGGTAAGGGGTGCAGCAGCAGGCCATGGTAGATTCGGTCAGCCCGTATCCCTCCACAATGCGACCGCCGGTGAGGTCCTCAAAACGCTTCTTTGTCTCGTACAGCAAGGGGGCTGCGCCGGAGTTGCAGCATTTCATCGAGCTGAAATCCACCTTGCCCGCCTTTACTGCCGGATGTTCCAACAATGCGATGAACATGGCGGGCACGGCGGGGAAGAACGAGGGCTTGTCGTGATTGATGGTGGCGACCACATCGTCACGGTCGCGCGGATTGGGTACCAGCGACATGGCCGCGTGGCCGACGATGGCCGTGCTCATCACCGCATACGTGGCGAAAGAGTGAAACAGCGGCAGCACCAGCATCATCACGTCCTTGTAAGGCTCGACTATCTCGCCGAACCAGCTGCTGAATTGCAGCCCCGTCATGACCTGCGAATGGTGCGTACCGACTACGCCCTTGGGGGTGCCTGTTGTTCCACCGGAGAAAAGTATAAGTGCCTCGTCACCGGGGAGCACTTTGACATCGGGCCGTTTTGCCCCTGCCTGGGCTTTGATCAGATCGGTCAGCCAGAAATCGCCGGGCTGCAGCACGATGCGGTGGCCTTCCTTTTTCTCTTTGGCCAGCGTGAACAACACCTTGAGTACCGGCGGAAGATAATCTTTGATGCTGGTAGCTATAACCAGCTTCAATTTGGTCCTTGGCTGTAACTTCTTGACCGTATTGTAGAACAGTGTCAGCACGACTACGGTCTCGGCGCCACAGTCTTTGAGGGCGTGTTCGAGCTCGGACTCCGTATACATGGGATTCATGTGTACCAGGATAGCGCCGGCTTTCCACGCGCCCCAGCGGCAGATGATGGCCTGGGGACAATTGGGCATAATCAGGGCTACGCGGTCTCCCTTTTTTACACCTCTGGCCACCAGAGCAGCCGCAAATTCATCGCTGAGCTTCTGTATCTCAGCATAGGACATCTTCCTCTTCTTAAACAGCACCATCGGGTAATCGGGATGCTCTCTCACGGCATCATCCACGTAGTCGACAAGCGTCTTCTGGGGATAGGGTTCCAGCGAGGCCGGGACCCCTTTGTCATAGTTTTTTAACCATCTTTTGTCGGACAAGATTAGAACCTCCTTAGATTTGTTATTATCATTAAGCGCCCTCGCCTAATTACCTCTTTGAGATATTACTTCGCCGCTTTCTGTTTAGCTATCTCCTCTTCAACCAGTACACGTTTCAGTATCTTGCCCACCAGTGTCTTGGGCAACTCGGTTCTGAATTCCACGTGCTTGGGAACTTTATAGGCTATCAGTTTCTCACGGCAATGCGCCTGGATCTCCTCAGGTGTAGCTGTCTCTCCCTGGCGTAACACCACCCAGGCCTTGACAGCCTCGACCTGGTAAGCATCGGGGATACCCGCAACTCCTACTTCCGCTACCTTTGGATAGGTGCTGATGCATTCCTCCACCTCGCGCGGCCAGACCTGGAAGCCGCCGGGCTTGATCAATTCCTTCTTGCGCGATGTGATGAAGAGGCAACCTTCTTCGTTGAGATAGCCGATATCGCCGGTATACAGCCACCCGTTGCGGATCATCTCCTCCGTGGCCTCCGGCCTGTTCCAGTAACCTACCATTATCTGCGGGCACTTGGCGACGATCTCGCCCTCCGTCCCCAGAGGCATGTCTTTCTCACCCGTCTCAACATCCACTATACGCAGTATAACATCCGGTAGGGGAATGCCGGCCGATCCGGGCGTCCACTTGCCCTCCACCGGACCCAGGGTAATGGCCGCAGTCACTTCGGTCATGCCATAGCCTTCGATCAGCTTGCCGCCCGTCAATTCCTCGAAACGCCGCTTGGTCTCAGGCAGCAGCGGCGCCGCCGACGCCACGCAGAGCTTCATGGACTTAAAATCAACCTTGCCCGCCTTGACAAGCTTATGCTCCAACAGCGCTATGAACATGGTGGGAACGGCAGGGAAATATGCAGGCTTCACCTTGTTTATAGTCTTCACTACGTCGTCACGGTCTCTCGGGTTGGGTACAACGGCAAGTGGATTATGCCCCATGATGGATGTGCCCATTACACCTGCGAAGCCGTAGACATGGAAGAGCGGCATGATCATCATGACCACATCGTCCCATTCCGTCAGCACGCTATCATTCCAGACCTTGAGCTGCCAGGCCTCGGCAATCAAGCATTTGTGGGTTATGATTACACCCTTGGGAACGCCGGTAGTGCCTCCGCTGAAAAGCAGCAGCGCGATATCTTCTGATACAGGCTTAAAGTCAGGACTAGCATCACCGGCATGTTTGCTCATTAGCTCTGCCATCCGGAGGTCGCCTGACTGGAGAGTAATCCGGTGGCCCTCCTTCTTCTCCTTGAGCAGCGTAAACATAGTCGCAAGGAACGGCGGAAGATATTCCTTGATATTGGTGGCAATGACCAGTCTGAGGTTTGTCTGCGGCTGCACCTTCTTGACGGTGGCATAGAAAGGTGTCAGTACGATGGCAACCTCCGCCCCGCATTCCTTAAGTGAGTGCTGTAATTCATGCTCTGTATACATCGGATTGAGCGGCACAGGTATGGCGCCGGCCTTCCAGACTGCAAACGAGCTGATAAAGCCCTGCGGGCAGTTGGGCAGGAGTATGGCAACGCGGTCGCCTTTCTTCACGCCGTTAGCCTTGAGGGCAGCGGCAAACACCGAATATAGCCTGACAAGTTCGCTGTAGCTGATGTTCCTGTCTTTGAAAATCATGAACCTGTGATCGGGCCTCTTCTTGGCGGCCTCCTCTACCACGTCCAGAAAAGTCACCTGCGGGTATGGTTCCAGGCTGTGCGGCACCGCCGCATCATAGCTTTTAAACCATGGATATGATTCTGTCATCAATTCAACCTCCCAGCATAATTATTACTATGGCAGCTATGTATGATTGGTTTCCCCTCCCTGTTTACCTGTCTCTTCCTCGATCAATACCCTCCTCAGTATCTTGCCTATCTGGGTCTTGGGCAGACTATTTTTAAACTCGATATATCGCGGCACCTTGTAGGCCGATAATTTGGATCTGCAATGCTCCCTGAGCTCGTCAGCCGTACAGCTCATGCCGGCATTCAACACCACCCACGCCTTTACTGCTTCACCCTGGTACTGATCGGGCACACCGGCCACGATGGCCTCCATAACCGCCGGGTGCTCATTTAATATCTCCTCAACTTCGTGCGGCCAGACCTGTGAGCCACTGGCCTTGATGATATCTTTTTTTCGACTATGCAGAAAAAGATACCCGTCACTATCGAGATAACCTATGTCGCCGCTGTACAGCCATCCCTTCCTGAGCATGTCGTCTGTCTCCCGAGGCCGGTTCCAGTAGCCCTTCATAAGGTTAGGCGCTTTAAAACATATCTCTCCAAGCTCACCGGCTTCCATGCTTTTACGACCGGTCTCAGAATCTACTATTTTGATAACTACATCAGGCAACGGTAATCCCACCGAGCCATCCTTATTAAAACCCAGGACGGGATTGATCGTTGCACCCTGCATAGTCTCTGTCATAGCATAGCCTTCCATGAGTCGTCCTCCCGTCATGCTCTCAAACTTCCGTTTGGTCTCCACCATGAGCGGAGCTGCTCCAACCATGCATATCTTCATGCTCGATAGTCGCACCTTGCCTGATTTCACCATAGGATGGTTCATGATCCCGATGTAAAATGTCGGCACCCCGGGCATGAAGGCCGGTTTATATTTCCTGATACTTTTAACCACATCCGTGATATCACGCGGGTCAGGTATGAGGATGCAGGACGAATGGTTGACCATGGCAGCACCCAGCGCACCAGCACATCCGAAAACATCGAAGAGCGGCATGGTCAGAGCTACTCTGTCCTCCCATTGCTCCAGTACAGGGCTGAGCCAGGCATTAATCTGCATGGCGGTCATGATGAGAGCGCCGTGTGTACCAACGGCGCCCTTGGGAGTACCGGTGGTACCGCCGCTGAATAGTATCACGGCAGCGTCCTCCGGCCTGACTTCAATATCAGGCCTGCGGTCGTTTTTATGTTGCCGCAGCAGTTCCTGAAACCACACATCCGCCTTTTGCAGAGAAATCCTGTAGCCCTCCTTCTTCTCCCTGGCCAGCGTGAAAAGCAGACCGAGATGCGCAGGCAGATATTCCTTGATGTTGGTGGCGATGACAATCCGGACAGTAGTGTCCTTCTGAATATTCTTTACAGCCTGATAAAAGGGATTAAGCACGATCACGGCAGCGGCGTCCACCTCGGTCAATGCATACATCAGCTCGTGTTCGGTAAAAAGAGGATTGATGGGAACAGCTATTGCACCCGCCTTCCATATGCCCTGGAATGCGAGCACCATCTGCGGTGAGTTGGGCAAAAGCAGGGCTACACGGTCTCCTTTCTTTATCCCGAGAGCAACCAGGCCTGCGGCCAGTGCATCGCTCTGCCGCACAAAATCGTCATATAATAGCCTGTATCCTTTGAAATAGAACATGGCGCGGTAGGGCTTAGCTTTGGCTGACTCATCGACGACATCGATCATAGTCGTTTTCGGATAAGGCTCGAGCGTGCGAGGCACACCTTCATCATAATTCTTCAACCAGGAATAGTTATCCATTTCGACTCCGATCCGCATCATCAGCGGGCGAGGTGTTCCCGTTTTGTGGTCAATCGTTAATTGACCGGTCAATTCTAACACAGTTACTCGTAAAGTCAAGTTGGATGAGAGTCCCGCAGCGTCTTTGACAATCCGTATATCTACTTATTTGGACCCGGTTTGACGCCGCAGTTGTCCGCAAGCCGCCTGTATGCCCGCCCCTTTCTGTTCCCGCTGCGTCACGGTTATGCCGGAATTCTCCAGCACACGCCGGAAAGCCATGATAACAGCCTGCGCAGGCGGCCTGTAATCGCTTCCCGGGACCTGGTTAAACGGAATGAGATTAACATGGCAGCTCAGCCCTTTAAACAGTGATGCAAGTGCAGCCGCCTCAGCCTGGCTATCGTTGATCCCCTTCAGCAGGCAATACTCGAATGTTACACGCCGGCCGGTGTGGTTGCTGTAATGATGGCAAGCTGCAATTATATCCTTCAACAGGTAGCGCGACATGCCCGGCACCAGCTTTCTGCGCAATCCGTCTGCGGCGGCATGCAGCGAGACCGCCAGCGTGAGTTGCAGACGTTCGGCTGCCAGACGGTATATGCCGGGAACATAGCCGATAGTGCTTACCGTTATATTGCGCATCCCCACCTTGAGTTCATCATTGATCAGGCGCACCGCCGTCAATGTCGCCTCATAGTTGAGCAATGGTTCGCCCATTCCCATAAAAACAACGTGGCTAATCCTGCCGTCTATAGCGAGTACCTTTTTACGGACGGCGGCCTCGCCCACGGTCAATACCTGGTCGATCATCTCGCCCGCCGCAAGATTACGTTTGAAACCGCCGGCGCCCGTGGCGCAGAAGGCACAACCGACCGGACATCCGACCTGGGTGGATATACAGCATGAGAAACGTTCCTCGTAAGGCATGCCTACCGTCTCCACCAGCTCGCCGTAGTAAGGAGACAGCAGCAGCTTGAACGTGCCGTCCCTGCTCGTGCTGGTTGATTTAACGGATGATCGCCCGACTGCCCATGACTCATCCAGTTTCATCCTGAACGAAGCCGGAAGATCGGTCATATCATTGACCTGCCGGCAGCCGCGCCTGTATACCCAGTCAGCCACCTGTTTGCCGCGGAATTCCTTCTGCCCGAGATCGGCCGCCAGCCGTTTCAATTCATCGGCATCAAGACCCAGCAACATTTTTTTCGCCATCATATCTCTCCATAACCACAACATTATGTAGCACCGTCAAACAGTCTGCAAGCCACGCTCAATTCGGTTTGACCGCCATGGCTATTAGTAGTAGCATGAAATTGAGGGGCATTTGGATCGATAAGCCCCGAGGGAGGCAGGAAATGGTCAATAAGCAGGCCATGTTCGTAGAATGGCTCTTTCCTCACAAGTGCTCTCCCCTGCCGGAGGAGCAGAGATAGACTGCGGACGTGCAAAAGGGGAGGGCTTGTAAAACTCCCGAGCTCTCCGTGAAGTAGCAAAAAGGCTACAAAGTATTAAGGACAAAGCACAGTATTGAGGCTTTCCTCAGTGGGAGAGTAGGGAGGAGCACAGATCTGAAAGATCAAGGGGCTTCGCTTTGGCGAAGCCCCTATATTTTTGGCAGATTCTTGTTATGCGATAGCTGATGCCGGTGTCAATAGCCGGCTGTAGCGTCCAAACCGGCAGATTTGAATATATCGACGATCTCATTGATGCGCTCACCGCCCAACGGCTTGCGTCCGCCGAGCTGATAAGCCTTCCCCAGCGACTGATATTTAGGGCGGCCAAACTCATGATATCCGAGTACAGACACTTTCTCGGCCTTCATTCCACTCAGCTTACGGGCCAATCCTTCCATATACTGGTTTGAGTCGTTGTATCCGGGTATCACAGGAATCCTGATCCAGATCCGGGACTTGCCCGAACTCATGGCTTTCTCGAGGTTGGACAGAATCAGCTTGTTGTCCACACCGGTTCCATCACGATGCTCGTCAGCATCGAGATGTTTTATATCGAAAAGTACCAGGTCGGCAATATCGAGCGCCCTATCCAGCACGCTCCATGTTACCTGCCCGCAGGTATCGAGCGCCGTATTATAACCCAATTCTTTACAGCTGTTGAGAAGGGCCAGGGCAAAGTCTGCCTGCATGAGCGGTTCGCCCCCTGAAAGGGTTACGCCGCCACCGGAATTACGATAGAAAGGCTCGTCCCTGCGGCACTCTTCGACTACTTCATTGAGCGTCATGTACTGCCCCGCTACCTCTATGGCGTCTTCCCAGCATGCGCCTATGCATTTCAAACACAGGTCGCACTTCTCTCTGTCGAGCCACAGACCTGTAGAGGCCAGCGACAAAGCTCCCGGCGAACATACCTCTATACAGCGGCGGCAGCCGTTGCACCTGGTTTCCCGCACCATTATTTCCGGCTGCGGACTGATAGACTCGGGATTGGAGCACCACCTGCAATGCAGCGGGCAGCCCTTGAAAAAGACCGTCGTTCTTATGCCGGGCCCATCGTGAATACTGTAGCGCTGGATATTAAATATCAGCCCTTTGAGGTCCTTTTCAGCTTTACCGTCGCCCGTTCCGCCGGCCTCCCGGGAGTTTAAAAGCACTGCGGAGTCCTGGCTATGATGGAATCCTGAATGCTCCTGTCGAGGTCGATGAAGTACGCAGCGAAGCCCGCCACCCTGACCATCAGGGTGGGATACTTCTCGGGGTGATCCTGCGCATCCTCCAGCGTCTCCCTGTTGACCGTGGAGAACTGGATATGGTGTATACCCATGTCGGCAAAGGTCTTCAGGTATTGAGCGAAGACCTCGGCATTATGGCCCACCAGGAACTGCGGCATGAAGCTCTGATTGAAGAGGTGGTTCCAGCTTTCGAGCGGGTCTACCTTCGCTACGGACTTTAGGACCGCGGTGGGGCCTTTCTTATCGCGTCCGGCCATGGGCGAGATGGTTCCGTCATTAAAGGGATCTCCGCTCATCCTTCCATCCGGGGTCGGACCGCAAACGCGGCCGAAGCTCCACCAGGCTGTAGCTGCGGTGCCGTCCACGTGCACCGATGTGCCCCAGTTGGTCTTGCACTTGCTGGTCTCCTCTTCGATCCTGCGGGCAACCTCGTCGGAGATCAGATCGGCGTAATCGTCATCATTGCCGAACTTGGGCGCGCGCAGGCATAACTGGCGGATCTCTTCGTAGCCCTTCCAGTTATTCTTCAGCGCTTCCACAAGCTGTTTCATTGTGACCTTTTTATCATCGAAAACAACCTTCTTGACCGCGGTGAGGGAATCGGCCACAGTGTTAAGACCAAAAAGCGTGACATCGCGGTAATCAGGCATATAGTTCCAGTCGCGCACGTCCTGCGCCCTCTCGATACAATCGTCGATGACCGATGACAGGAAGGGGCGGGGCACCCACTCTTTATAAAGGGCATCGGCGATATTGGCGATGCGCACCAGGCGATGTATGACCAGCCGGTAATTCTCCGCAAATGCATCGAAAAGGTCTTGCATGGAGCCGATCTTCTCGGGATCAAGCACTTTATTGCCGGCCTTCTTGTAGATGGCAAGCGGATCGATGCCCAGCGCCTGGTTCAAGCAGAGCGGCGCCGGCACACCGCTGGCCCAGGCAGAGATGTGGCTGAAGTTCTTGCCGGGTATGGTGGGCACCATACAGTTGTTGATCGAATAGTTGCGGGCATCCTCGATTGGAGTGCCCATATTGACCAGCCTCAATACAACTACCTTATCATTAAAAATGGCAGGCTGCGGCATGCCTGATGCCAGGCATTCGATGGCCTTGTCCACCAGCTTTTTAGGTATACCGTCATGCCAGCGCAGGGCCAAAGGCGGCACGATGGCGCGCACTGTCTTGGTGGCATCGAGTATGATAAGGCTCATCTCACTGGTGACGTCCCGGCCCTTGGAATCCACGCCGCCTATGGTGACGGTCTGGAATCCCAGTGCACCACCGCCAAAACCGGACCAGATGGGAGCGTGTAAAAAGCCCGTCTCCTGGAATTTAACGAAGAGAAACTCCACCAGCTCCTGAGCCGATTCACGGGTTATCTTGCCTGCGGCCAGGTCTTTCTCATAAAACGGATTGAATACCACGTCGAAGCGTATGCCCGAACCCACCTGCGGGATCTCGAGGAAATTAACCACCAGGTGGATGAACCAGTAGGATTGGATGGCCTCATGCAGCGTGCGGGCCGGGTTCTCCGGCACACGATCACAGGCCTCGGCAATATTCCCGAGCTCCACCTTCCTGAGGACTTCCTTCTCGGATTTGGCCAGGCTGCGGGCCAGCTCGGCATACCTCTTGGACCATCTGCAGACGGCTTCCAGGGTAATGATAGTGCTCTCCAGAAAATCCTTTTTCTTGACGAAATCGATACCGTTGACCGTCTCGTCCATGTATTCCCGGTCGAGCTTCTTCAACCTCTCCCTGGCTTCATCCAGGATACCCTTCAAGCCTATGGATAGTATCTTGTCATAGTTAGGCGTAGCGGATTCCCAGTTGAAGATCCAGAACTGTTCCTTGAGCTCCGGGGTCAGGTATTGCTTACTCATATGATGGATGGAGCGGTTACCCCAGTATTCGCCGATCTCCTTCAACTCCTTCCTGCCCTCATCGCTTAGCATGCTCTCATAGACCTGTCCCGGGGCGGTCTCCCTGGCTATCCACTTCCAGGCCAGCTCAGGGTAAAAGGGCACAGAGTCGCTGTTGGAGGCGTAGTTGCCCACGATCATTTCATCGGGCCTGATATATACGGTCATATTGTCCAGTATATGCGCCAGGGCCCTGGCGCGGCGAAGGATGATGGGCTGGCCCTCGGTCTTTTTATACGACTGCGTCACCAGCCTGGCCCTTTCAAGGTCGAGAGACCAGATAAATCCTGGCCTGGTCGCCCTGGCATCGGCGCTCAGATAATCCAGCGCCACCTGTTGCGCCTTGATTGGTGTTTTCACCATTAAATTCACTGTTCTTGTAGTCATTATCAGCCTCCTTAGCTATATACTCATAATTTACTTTTACATTTTGATGCGCAGATCGTCAAGAGGATAGCTCATGCAGGGATGGATATACCCCGATTTTTTATCCGCCTGGCGGTGGTGCACCCTGGAGGGGGTGAAGACCTTGCCCGAGATCAACCTGGTGCGGCAGGCCGTGCATTCGCCCGAGCGGCATATTGCCGGTATCACAATACCGGCCCGTTCGAGCGAGATCATCAGCGGCTCGCCGGCTTTGGCCCTGGCTTTCTTGCCGCTCCTCATCTCGATCACTTCAAATTCCTTGGATGCCGCTATACCGGGCCATGCAGGCTCTTTGGTAATATCTTGAGGGGGACCGTAGGCCTCTTGTTTGGTTCGCCTGGCAGGCACGCCCAATTTAGCCAGCGCCGGTCCGCAAAGCTCGTACATAAGGGCCGGGCCGCAGACAAACACCGTCTTTCCTTTCAGATCGCCCGCCAGAACTGAAATCACCTTGTCATCGAGAAAGCCGGCAGCACCTTTCCAGCCTGCCGGAGGTTCACTAATAACGTAATCAACTTTGATGTTCTTGTTCTTGGCAGTGATCTCTTCAAGCTCTTTCCCGAAGATTATGTCATCAGGTTTACGGCTGCCGTAGATCAGGTGTATCTTCAAAGCTGCTTTCTTTTCGACAGCCTCGCGGATAATGGACATGAAGGGCGCCGCGCCGCTGCCCCCCGCCAGGAAAACGAGGTCGGAGGAATCCATCAACGGCTCATAATAGAAATAGCCGTTGGGGCCGGTGGATTCAAAGCTATCACCCACCTTGACGCTGTCCAGCAGGTAATGCGAAACGAAGCCACCGTCCACACGTCTGACTGTGATGTCATAATACGGTTTGCCCGGCATTGACGATATGCTGTAGGGACGTGATGTCCTGACGCCCTTGATATCGACAAAGAGATTAATATACTGGCCGGCGCGGAAAAATGGCAGGCGACCGTCCTTGGATTCCAATCTAAGAGTCCTGGCGCTGGCCGTTTCTTTTATGATCTCCTTGACCTTGAGTTGCAGCCTGCGTGGATGGATGTTTTTAACAAATTTTTCTTCAGGTGTGATGGTATCTTTCAGTTCATGCGGCTGCACCTTTTGCTTTTCCAGCGACTCCTGCATTTTAGTTATCTCGCCGGCCTCCCAACCTCCCTTCTCCATATCCCGCAGCACCTCGCGCGACGCCATGGCGCCGGAGGCGATGCATGATTCAAAACCGCCGCCGATATTGACCCAGGCATTGGCAAAATACAGCCCCTCCAATGGCCCGCGCATAGGTATCCGCAGGAACCCGGTGCCCGTGAAGTTCTCATCGAACCCGATAATGCTGCCGCGCGGATTTCCCGTATAACGTATATTGGTCAATGGCGTGGCAATCTCGATTACTTCGATATGGTCCCTCAGATTGGGGGCCGCTTTCTCCGCCAGCTTGAGCACCTTCCGGGCCATCTTGTTCTTGGCTTCAACATAGTCCGACGGGGACAGTTTCAGCCATGGATCCGCATAGGCGATCTGAGTTATCACGCATGACGCCGTACCCCTGGGTGAAACGGTGGGATCGACCACATTGTAAGCCACAATGGCGTTGCCATCCGGCTCGTAATCGAGTGAGTTGCGCATGTTTTCATACTGTGCGTCCAGGTCATACGTATTATTAACAAAATTCTCGTGGACCGTAAGCCCGACATCCTGACAGGGGCAGTCCAGACCCAGGTAGATGTTGAAGGTGCTGGCGCCGCCGCTCCACCCACCCAGGCGGTTAAGGTACCACCCCGGCATATTGTCACGGCCGACCAGCTCCAGGCTGGTGGTTACCGGATTAGCGCTGCACACGACATGCTGTGTGGCAATTTCAGTGCCGTCCTCTGTCAGCACTCCGCGCACCTTGCCGTCTTTCACCAGAATTTTCCTGGCGCCGTTATTGAACCAGACCTCGCCGCCATAGGACTCCATAGTATCGATAAAAGCCTGCGAGAGGTTTTGCGATGTCCCTTTGACATGGGCCGGTCCGAACCTGATATAGCTGACCAGTCCCAGAGCATAGATAAGGAAGGCCATCCTGGCCGGCGGCTGACAGAAGTAGCCCCAGAGCTGTCCGATGACGGCGCGGGCCTTTTCATCCGATACCAGAGGATTCAGCACCTCGGAGAGCGTCTTACCGAAATTGCCGACCAGCGCCGGGTACTCGGATGGATTCTGCATAACCTCTTTCATGCCGACACGCATGGACTTCATCGCCTGCCTGGCGAAATCAAACATGGTCGCGGAAAACTTTCTTATACCTTCCGCTTCCCTGGGGAACTGGCTGCAGAGAGCGTCTTCGTAATTTTGTCTGCCGCGAGGAACCTCGATGGTAAAATCAGGGAAGATGCTGCGATACAGGTCGGGTATATGCAGTATATCTACTCTGTCGGATACGCCGCTGTCATGCAGGATTTTCCAAATGGGCCCCCTATCTTCTTCTGTCCCGTAACCCGAGAGCTGGTGCAGGGCGATCTCGAATTCAAAGCGGCCCCTGAGAAATGAGGTCGCATACCCTCCGGGCACATTATGTTTCTCCAGTATCACAACCTTTTTCCCGGCCTTGGCCAGGTAGGTTGCAGCTGACAATCCGCCCAGACCGGCCCCCACCACTACGGCATCGAAATCTTTCATCGGGTATTCCTCCTATTCCTGTGTATATGCTTATTTTACTTGCTGTTAGCGTCCTTTAAACTGCGGCAGACGCTTCTCTCTGAAGCAGTTAAGACCCTCCCGGAAATCCTCGCTTCCCATCAGGTTTTTCTGTGCATAGGTCTCGAAATAGAGCTGCTGCTCGAGCGTACTGTGCAATCCGCTTTGAACGGCGCGCTTGATCTGCTTGAAGGCCAGAGGGGGCCCCTGCACTATCCTTGCCGCCAGGGCTTCCGACTCCTCCATCAGTTTTTCATGGGGCACCACTTTGTTTACCAGGCCGATGCGCTCCGCCTCGTGCGCGTCGATTGATTCTCCCGTATACATATACTCGTAGCAACGTCCTGTGCCCAGCAGGCGCGGCATAAGGTAGGTGCAGCCGCAATCAGGTATCAATCCTCGCATAACGAATGCCAGGTTAAATAAAGCTTTCTCCGAAGCGATCCTGATATCGGCCAGCAAAGCCAGCGAGACCCCGCCGCCCGCGGCAACGCCGTTGACTGCGGCGATGACGGGCTTCTGGAGATTATAGAGCCCAAGTACGAATGCCCCGCCTATAGTCTGGCCATGAGGTTCAAGCAATTCCTGCAGCCTCCCCTCCTCGGCAGCCTGGTTGAAAATAACAACGTCGGCGCCTGTGCAGAACCCTTTACCCGCGCCGGTTATGATGAGGGCGCGTACGCTGTCATCCTCCTGTAAATCCCTGAATATCTTCGGTAAATACTCATTGCTGATCTCACCCGTCAGCGCATTCAATCTGTGCGGCCTGTTCATGGTCAATGTAGCCACGTAACCTTTTTTCTCAAGTATCAGACCTTCATATTCCATATCTATATCCTTCTCTACCCGGGCCGGCCCGTCCCGTGCCTGATGTCCATGTTCAGGCCTTAACGGTCAGCTCTGACGGGAATTGTTTTTGCATTATCTCCACGGCTCCACCGATGATGTCGTCCATAACCTCCTGCGTGCTTCTGATCTCTTTTATCAGTCCGGTAACCTGTCCGGCAAACATCGGATAGTAATCGGCTTCACCTTTCTCCATCATACCCTGCAGCAGATCGGATACCAGCATGCTCTGCAGCGGCATGGGCAGGGTCTTGAGTCCCGACTTGTTCCAGGCCTCGTCAAGTTTGTTTTTAAAGGCCCTGGTGGTCTTGCCGCTGTAAATACGGGTGATCTGCTCGGCCTCTTCGTCGGACTCGATGAGCTTGCGATAATAGGCTTCGATAGTGGCCTTATTGAGCATGCCAAGCTCAGCGAAATCCCAGAAGCACTCGTGTGTGGCCAAAAAGGCGGTCCCGCACCATGCGCCTATGGCGCCCAGCGCCAGCGCGGCCACCAGGCCGCGTCCGTCGGCAATTCCGCCGGCGGCTACTACGGGTGTAGGTGCCACGGCATCGACCACCTGCGGAACGAGAGCAAAGGTACCTATCCTGCCGGTGTGCCCGCCGGCGTCATGTCCCTGGGCTATGATGATATCAGCCCCCATCTTTTTGATCCGAACTGCATTACGCACGTTGCCGACCAGCGAAACGATCTTGATACCCGCCTCATGCGCCTCAGGGATCAGCCAGTCGGGGGTGCCGAGGCCGAGTGCGAAGAAGGGCACCTTTTCCTCTTTCACCACCTGGAACTGGCTCCGGCCAAACTCCTCGGAGATGGGCCACTCCTTCATCTTGGCGCCTTCGACGCCGAAATCCCTGGCCATCTTACGGATAAATTCCGTGTGTTCCGGAGGGATATAGTCCTTGAGCTTGTCCAGGTCGAAATCCTTGGGTATAGAGGCCGGCAGTAATATATCTACGCCGAAGGGTTTATCGGTCAACAAGCGGATTTTTCTGATCCATGACCTGAGTTCTTCAGGCCATAAGAACGTGGCGCCGAGCATTCCCAGGCCGCCGGCATTGGAAACCGCGGCGGTCAATTTATAGCCACCCGCGGTCCCCATCCCTGCCAGCATCACCGGGTATTCGACACCAAGGATATCGCAGAGTTCGGTGCGAAATACGGGACGCTTTTTCATTTCTTCTCCTCAGTAAATTACTTGGATTTCTGGGTCATCATGGTTCGCAGTTCCCTCTTCAGGATCTTGCCCACAGCGCTGGTGGGTAGCTGGTCGTAGAACTCTATGCGCTTGGGGACCTTGTAGGGAGCTACCTTGCCCTTGAGGTATTCGATGATCTTGGCTTTCTCCGCATCACTTTTCTCGATGCCGGGCTTAAGGATGATGGCTGATGCTACGATCTCGGAACCGGGCCTGCTCGGGTCCTGGATACCCACCGTTGCGCCCATATCGACATCGGGATGCTCGCAGATAATATCATCCAGCTCGCGGGTGAAAACCTTAAAGCCCGAGACATTGACCATGTCCTTAAGCCTGTCCACTATAGTAAGGAATCCTTCCTCGTCCATCTTGCCGATGTCCCCGGTATGAAACCACCCGTCCCGCAGCACATTGGCTGTCTCCTGCGGCTTCCTGAAGTATCCCTTGGTGAACACCTGCGGCCCTTTCACTGCCACCTCTCCCGGCTCGCCGAAGGGCAGCTCCTCTCCCGTCCCCGGATCGACTATTTTAATCAGCGTATCGGGGAAGGGGATGCCTACCGCGCCGGGCTTTTTCTTTCCGTAGCGCGGATTGGCGGTGATGATGGGGCTGGTCTCGGTAAGGCCGTATACCTCTACCAGCTTGCTCTCGCCCACAATTTTTTCGAAGTCCTTGATGTATTCCGGAGGGAATGGAGCGGCGCCGCTGGCGAAATACTGCACATCGCTGAAATCATAGTCGCGGAACCCGGGCTGCTTCATCAGCTCCAGGTATACCGTCGGCACGTTGCCGATGACGTTCGGCCGGTACTTTTTCATGTACTTGATGATGAACTGCTGGTCGCGCGGATTGGGCACAGCTATCAGAGTGATGGCCCTGGACATCATCGCCATGCAAACCAGCAGGCCTGCGATATGGAAGAGCGGGAAGGCGGTCATGCCCACCACATCGGCCATCTTGGTGTCCAGCCAGGTGGTGACCTGGAACATCTGGCTTACCATGTTGCGGTGGGTCAATTCTGCGCCTTTGGGCAGGCCGGTGGTGCCTCCCGTATACTGCATGACGCAGGTATCATCCATGCTGATCTTCTCCGCCACTGGAGTAGCCGGCAGGCTCTTCATAACATCCTTGAAATGGTATATCTCAATACCGGGTATCGGCAGCACCTTGCCCGTGGGTATCTTCTTCAGCATCTTCCCCATGGTCGCCATCACCGGCGACAGGTAATCGGCTATGCCGGTAAAAACAATGGCCTTTAGATCGGTCCCACCGATGCCTTTGATCACCCTCGGGTAGAGGGCGTCCAGTGTAACCAGTACCTTGGCGCCGGAATCCTTAAGCTGATGGTTGAGTTCCTCCGCCGTTAGCAGCGGGCTGACGCCGGTCAGCACGCAGCCGGCTTTCTGTATGCCCAGCAGGCCGATATAATACGCGGGCAGATTGGGAAGGTTTATGCCCACTGTGTCGCCCTTCTTCAGGCCGATTTGCTTGAGCAGATTAGCAAACCGGTTGGACATCTCGTCCATCTGCTTGAAAGTAAAAGGAGTGCCCATATAGTACAGGCCCACGCGTTTGGGATCATGTTTGAATGCCGGTTCCACCGTTTCCCAAAAAGTTGTGTTGGGATACTGCAACGTTGCAGGCACATGCTTGTCGTAAAATGAGAGCCAGGGCTTTTTTCCGTAAATGTCCGCCATGTAACAACCTCCTGCCTATTAATTTTTATATAAACGTGATCGCTTATATTTCGTCCCGGCAATGCTCTAACAGATTACCACAGCAAAAATTATTTTACAACAATATTATAGCAGAAATGAGAGTAAAATACGTTACCTGACGGGTCAATCAATATTTTACGAAAGCCAGACCGACCAAGCCGGCCTGATCGCGAAGACCCTGGCGCTGCTGATAAAGGAATTTCACTCAATAGGGATTCAGCCACAGCCATATATAAAGAAAGCCGATCAGGATAAAAAGTGCGGCCATGACTACTCTTATGTACTTCTCAGCTCTGCCGATGGCATTTATCCACTTTGCGGCGCCGACCACGCCCAGCGAGAGCATTGTGCCGAACAACAGCACGGGAAGGCCGGTGCCCAGCGCAAACAAGGCAGGCAGCCCCACACCACCCCTGGTCTTGAACGCAAGAGGTATCAGCACGCCGAAAAAAAGAACCGCACTATAGGGACAGAATGCCAGGGCCAGGACAATGCCCAGCGGTAGGGCGCCCAGCATGCCCATGTCGGCCAGCCTGCCGGCTGCATTCGCCACCGTGCTCCCGTGCTCACCCAGAGATATCCTGTCCAGGAAGAGCAGAACCAGGCCGACGATTATCAGCAGCGGGCCGATGGCCTTTTCTCCGAAATCCTGCAGGAAATTGGCAATGACAGGTATACTCAGTCCAGCATAAATGATGAGCATACCCAGTACTGAGTATGTAATCATCCTGCCCAGCGTATACAGGGCCCCACTGGTGACGGCGAACCTGCGGTCGGATATCCTGCGGCTGATATATGCCAGCGCAGCCAGGTTGGTGGCAAGCGTACACGGCCCGATGGCTGCCATCACACCCAGCAGGAACGCGGAGAAACCCGGCAAGCTTATATCACTTAAAAGTCCCTGAGTATCCACTATCAGCCTCTGGCCGTCCCCAAGTATTAAAGAATAAACCTTTGCGCAGCATGCAATTTCACCATGAATAATATCTTTGATACGTACAGAATAGTAGTTTGTTGTTTTATCTGCGTCAATTTACGATTGCCATGCTATCCAGATCCTATATTAAATAACAGGGCGTAAATATGAATCGTTAAACACCTAAATCATCATACTCCACTTGACAAATATCAACAGAATTTTTATATTGTATACAAATATTTTGTGCTAAAAATATTCAATTATGGAAAATGAACTGGAAGGGTACATCTGCTTCAATGTCGGTCGTGTGATGCGCCGTGTTTATGAGCACTATGATTCGCGGCTTTCGCCTTTCAACCTGACCACGCCCCAGTACATGGTATTCAACGCCCTCTGGATAGGGGATGGTATAACCATCGGCGAGCTGGGTCAACGCGTGGCGCTGGATGGTTCAACCATCACGGGCATCCTTGACCGCATGGAGAAAAACGGCTACGTGGAACGCAGACCCAACGCAGAGGACCGCAGGTCGGCGCTGGTTTACCTAACAGACAAGGCGAGGGAGGTCGGGCCGCGCATCATCGGCTTTGCAGACGAGCTGGACGCCACCATCCGCAAGAATTTTTCCACACAGGATATGGTGGTCTTCGAGCGTGTGCTGCGAGAACTGGGCCGTTCGCAGATAGGCTGATCTAACTGGGTCCGCATCAGCGGCCAACATAACTACGGCCCGGGAGGACTATATGAGCCAATCCGACACAGTTCTTACAGACCCGGAAAGAAATATTTACCTGAAATTCATCGAGTGGCAGAAGAAGAGCTGGTACGGTGTCCCGGGCAGCGAGAAACTACTGGATATCATAGCCGCAAAATATACGCCCGCCGAGGCTGAATTTCTCACCGGCATACCGTTCTCACCCAAAAGCCTCGACGTATTATCCGGTCTAAAGGGCATGGACCCCGCTATGCTGGGCGTCAGGATGGACGAATTGACCCGCAAGGGATTCCTCTATAAATTCGAGCGCGATGGTGTCCCGCATTACATGCTCAACGACATTTTTATGCTGATGCGCACGACCGGGTGGCCCGGCAGAACCGATGAGCCCAGTCGGCGGTTCGCAATCCTGTCCGACGACAATTTCCCGACCTTTATGCAGCCCTGGGAGACCGTCAAAGAAAAAGGCCTGCGCGTGCTGCCCATAAACACCACCATTGAAGACAAGCAGGCCATACTGCCGTACGAAGAGGTAAAAAAACATCTCGATTCCTACACATATTTCAGTGTCAGCCACTGCCCCTGCCGCGTGAAAAAGAGCCTGGTCACAGGCGTACCCGACAGGTATCCGCTCGAGGTCTGCCTGCATTTCGATCGCCTGGGGCGCTACGTGGTGGAGAACGGTTTCGGCCGCGAGATCACGCGCGAGGAAACCGAGCATATTCTGCGACAATGTGCGGAGGCCGGTCTCATCCATGCCATGTCAAACCAGCAGGAAAGCCCGGATACCATCTGTAACTGCTGCAGTTGCTGCTGCATGTGGTTTGAGGCGGTCAAGCGCATGAAGCATTCAGGCGGGCTGGTGCCTTCCAACTACCATATCCAGGTATCACAGCATACCTGCACCGGCTGTGGCTTGTGCGTAAAGCGCTGCCCCATGGAAGCACTTAGTCTCAAGGAGTCGCCGGATGCCAGGGGTCGCAAGACCACTGTCCGTGAAAAGGACGGCCGTATCCGCGAGCTCACGAATAAGACCGGCAAGGTATCCGAAGTCAGTGCTGACCTCTGCATAGGATGTGGAGTCTGCGCCTATAAATGCCAGTCCGGCTCACTGACCCTGGTACGCAACGAAGCAGACCACCATCCTCCCCGCACCATGCGCGACTGGGCTGTCGAGTTTATAACCACACGCAAGGCTGCTTAAATATCAAACTTACATCAGCCGGCGTATATTTGCCAATATTCGACTCTGCAATTATACTTCTCAGAACAAGATATTGAGCCACTCAAGGAGATATCACAATGTCCAATTTCAAACTGTCTAAATTGCTGTGCTTGATCGGAATGCTCGCATTGTCGGCTTCATCATTGTCTGCCTGCACAACTCCGACTACTACATACCAGCCCTCGGATCTCCCCGGACTGGTAGCTTTTACATCCGACCGGGATAACCAGGTTCACCTGTATACAATATACCCCGATGGGACAGATTTAAAGTCGATATCGGGCGATAACCTGACAGTCGACGGCACACCCGATTGGTCGCCGGATGGCAACACGATCGCATTTTGCTCTAACCAATCACAGAATTATCAGATATGGAGCATGAATGCTGACGGCAGTGACCGCAGGATGCTCAGCGACTTAAAGGGACGCAGCGCATTACCCAAGTGGTCGCCTGACGGCTCCAAAATAGCCTTCATCTCTCAGGTCATCAATGAGGTCGGCATATTTGACCTTGAGATCTTTTCAATGAATTCCGATGGTACAGACGCCCGGCAGCTGACCGAGAGCTCTGTAGAGGAATCCCATGAGGAGCCAGCTTCTGAAGCAGCTGGCCATGCCCACAGTCACAGGGCAGGCTGGAACAGCGCGCCCGCCTGGTCGCCGGATAGCTCCAAAATTCTTTTCGCATCCAACCGTGATGAAGCCAGTATCAATCCCATAATTTACATCATGAACTCCGATGGCAGCGATCAGAAGAAGTTCGGCCTGATTGTTGACGTGGACGGCTCCGAGCCGGACTGGTCGCCGATCACCAATAAGATCGTCTGGGTCAGGGGCACCGCCGCCAAGGGAGATATCTGGGTCATGGACGCGTCATCCCCCTTCCCCTTAGTGACGGCCAAGAAGCTCACAGACAATATAAACGACAACCGCAGCCCGGTATGGTCACCCGACGGAACCCAAATAGTCTTTGTCTCCGATGCCAACGGCAACAAAGATCTATTTATTATGAATGCCGACGGCAGCAATATCCGTCGACTGACCTACGGCAAATCCAACAACGTCAACCCGACCTGGAGATAATCACCGGCCACGCGGCAGCCGCCCGTCTGATGCATCAATGGCACACTACAGCCGATGTCATTTAAATGACATCGGCTGTGTTTTTCACACCCTCCTGATTTGACATTAGAACATTTGTTCTACTATAATACTTACACGCCTGCTGAAAGGGGGTGGCGCGTGGTGTCCAGACAGATTGATGAGCCGATAACCGTCCATATCAGCCGGGAGTCCGTTCCGACTGCCTTCATCTGGCGCCGGCGCCTTTACCGGGTGGTGGAGATACTGTCCTGGTGGAGGGAAGCTTCGGAATGGTGGAACGGGGAGCAGGTGCGCATCCTCATCCGTGTCACCGCCGAGCGACGGGGCACCGGCATTTACGAGCTGTGTAAGAGCGACTCGATCTGGTTCCTGCACCGCGTGCTCGACTGAATGAGAGGAGAGCATTGACGTGTCCTTCGTACATCTGCATGTGCATTCTTACTACAGCTTTCTGGACGGTGCCGCCGGACCGGCCCAACTGGCGGATAAGGCAGGCCATTTCGGAATGCCCGCGCTGGCGCTGACCGACCATAACCGTCTGACAGGCGCCGTCAGGTTCTACGAAAGCGCTAAAAAATCCGGCATCAAGCCCATCATCGGGGCTGAGATAGACATGGACGGGGGCTATCACCTCACCCTGCTTTGCAGCGACAGGACGGGTTATTCCAACCTCTGCCGGTTGCTCACCGCCATGCATTGCGATAGGCACGGGGATAAGCCGGCCGCCACACGCGACCTGCTGAACCGGCACCATTCAGGACTTATCGCCCTCTCCGGCTGCAGGCTGGGCGAGGTGCCCTCGCTACTGGCGGGTGGCCAAAAGCGCGGCGCCGTCCTGGCGGCAGGCTTCTACCGCGAGGTCTTCGGCGACGGTTTCTTCATCGAGCTGACCCGTTATCCCGCCAGGGAAGACGCTTCCCTGTGCCGCCTGCTCTACGACCTGGCCCGAGAGCACGGCATACCCGCGGTGGCCACCAATAATGTCCACTACCTCAGCATGCGTGATTACCGCATCCGGGAACTGCTCAGTTCCATCGGGCATATCGTGCCAGCCTCACAGCTTCCCGGCCCGCGCACGGTGGAGCAGTATTTCAAATCGCCCGCCGAGATGGCGCGACTCTTCAAAGGCTTCCCCGGCGCCGTCGAGATGTCCCTTGAGATCGCCTCGCTCTGCAACCTCGATCTCGAACTGGGCAGGCCGCGTTTCCCCGAGTTCTATTTACCCGCGGGCGAGACTGCCCCCGGGGTCCTGCGCCGGCTGGCTTATGAAGGCACGGAACGCAAATATGGCAGTCTGACGCCGGAGCTGTCCGCCCGCCTGGAGATGGAGCTCACAACCATCGAGAGGCTCGGCTTCTGCAGCTACTTCCTGATAGTATGGGATATCGTGCGCTGGGCCCGGGAGCGCGGCATACGCTGCCAGGCCCGCGGCAGCTCATCAAATAGTCTGGTGATCTACGCGCTGGATATCAGCATTGCCGATCCCGTCCATTACGACCTGCTCTTCGAACGCTTCATGCACCCGTTGCGCAACGAGCCGCCCGATATAGACCTCGATATAGACCGGAGGCGGCGGGGCGAGGTGCGCGATTACGTCATCAGCAAATACGGGAAGGACAACGTCTCCTGCGTTGCCACCATCAATACATATCTGGCGCGCGGCGCCATCCGCGATGTCGGCAAGGCGCTGCAGGTGCCACAGCCTGTTATCGAAGAGGCCTGCAAGGGCATACACTGGCTCTCCGCATCCAAGTTGATGGAGAAGGCGGACACACTGCCCGAGCTAAAGGGCAGCACCGTTTACAAAAGGCCCGAGTTAAAGGAATTCTTCGATCTGTGCACCGCCATCGACGGCTTCCCCAAACACCTGTCGGTACACCTGGGCGGTCTGCTCATAGGTGAGGGACGACTCTCCGATCTTGTCCCGCTGGAGCCTTCCAGCGGGGGTGACATCATCAGCCAGTATGACAAAGATGATATCGAGAAGCTGGGCCTGGTCAAGATGGACCTGCTGGCGCTGCCCACTATAACAGTTATCGAGCAGGCTGTGCACAGTATCAGGGAGAACCGAGGCCTGGAGATAGACATCGATAAAATACCGCGCGACGACCCGGCGGCCTTCGCCATGCTGCGCGCGGGCAAGACCATCGGAGTCTTCCAGCTCGAATCGCCGGCGCAGAGGGAAATGGCGGGGCGCCTGATTCCGCGTACCTTCGACGACATCATCGTCTCTCTCTCGCTGGTGCGCCCGGGCCCGCTCAAGTGCAGCATGGACAAGGTCTATCTGGCCCGCCGCCACGGGCAAGAGCCGGTGAGCTACCCTCACCCCGGCCTGGAAAGCGCCCTGGGCGAGACGCTGGGCGTGATACTCTACCAGGAACAGGTGCTTCGTGTGGCGCATGACCTGGCAGGCCTTAGCTACGCCGAGGCTGACGGATTCCGCCGCGCCATGACCCACGACCGCACGCACGAGGAGATGGAGAAGATGCGCCTCTCCTTCATCAACAGCGCCCTGCGAAGGGGTGTCAAACGCGGTGTCGCGGAGGAGGTCTTCGAGCATCTCGCCGCTTTCGCCGCCTACGGCTTCTGCAAGGCGCATGCCTCGGCATATGCTGTGCTCTCCTACCAGACGCTCTGGCTGAAATGTCATTACCCGGCCGAGTTCTTCGCAGCCATACTTTCCAACCAGCCCATGGGCTACTATCCGCCGCGCGTGCTGGCCGCCGAGGCCCGCCGCTGCGGGGCTGTCGTCCTTCCGCCCGATGTAAATAAATCTTCCGACCTTTACACAGTGGAAGACGACGCCATACGTGTCAGCCTGTGCCAGGTGAAGGGCATAAGCAGCGAAGCAGTATGCTCCATCGTCAGCCAGAGGCGCAGGCACGCTTCACCTCACTGCGCGACTTCGCCCTGCGGGTGGAGGCCAGTCAGCCCATGATAGAGAACCTGGTTAAAGTAGGTGCGCTCGATGCATTCGGCAACCGGTTAGAGATGCTCAAAAAAATCCCCGGACTCCTTGAGTTCAAGCGCAGGACCAGCAACAACATGCTTTCAATCGGACCCATGGGCGAGCTTGAAGACCTATCTCTACAGATAACAAGGGAGGCCGCAGGGGCGTGCCTGCCGGAGAAAGAGAAGCTGCTGGATGAGCGCGAGCTTCTCTCGCTCGACCTCTCCGCCCATCCCCTGGACTTCTGCATCCTGGGCGATGATTTCACCCGCATCAGCAACCTGCCGTCCCTTCCCACCGGGCAGGTTGTGAAAATCGCGGGATCGGTCATCCGCTATCAGACACCACCCACGCGCACCGGCAAGCGCGTGGTCTATATCATCCTTGAGGACGGCAGCGGTGTTGCCGATGTCACGGTATTCAGCGACGTGCAGGAGAGGTGCGGCAGGGTGCTCTTCCGCTGCGGGTGGATGGAGGTGCGGGGCAAGATCCAGCGCAGGGGTCCACAGTCGCTTTCAATCATTGCTACCGAAATAAGGCCGCTAAAATCGATCGCCCAAATATGATGGCGCAGCCCGGGTTAAGAAAACTTGTGTCCAAACATGTTAAACTCATAGCCATGCACAAATGGGATGCGCATGACTACCAGAAGAGTTCCGAAGCCCAGCTCAGGCTGGGCCGCGAGCTTATCGACAAACTCGGCCTGAAAGGCTGTGAGCATGTACTGGATGTCGGCTGCGGCGACGGCAAGGTCACTGCCGAGATCGCGGCCCGCCTGCCGCACGGTTCGGTAACCGGCATTGATAACTCGCCGGAAATGATAGATCTGGCCTGCCGGACCTTTCCACATGCTGAATTCCCCAACCTGCGCTTCATCCACATGGATGCGTGTCAGCTTGATTTCCATCAAGAGTACGACATTACTTTCTCCAATGCCGTACTCCACTGGGTGAGAGACCACCGCGCCGTCCTGAAAGGCATATATGCGGGACTAAAAACTCCGGGCAGGCTGCTGCTGCAGATGGGCGGGCGGGGCAATGTTGCCGATATGGCCAGGGTGGTGCTCGGCATTACAGCACGGCCTGAATGGTTCCCGTATTTTAAAGGCTTCATCCTTCCATACAGCTTCTTCGGAACTGAAGAATACGGTAAATGGCTGCCAGAAGCTGGTTTTAAACCCCTGCGGGTAGAGCTTATCGCCAGGGATATGGCGCAGCAAGGCAAAGAGGGGCTGGCAGGCTGGTTCCGCACAACCTGGCATCCTTTTATACACAGAGTACCTGAGGCTATGCAGCAGCACTTCATTGATGAAGTTGTTGACGGATATCTGCGGCAGTACCCTCCCGATACTTCAAATATTGTTCACGTAGCCGCAGTAAGGCTTGAAGCCGAGGCTGTTAAGGATAACATTGAACAGGTGGCGTCGGGATAAAAAAAGCAGGGGACGCCTGAGTGCCGGCGCCCCCCGCATTTGGGAGGAGAACCGCAAACTTTAAGCCATGCGGGCCACTATCACCACCGCACTAACGATCAACATCCCGCATATCACCATGGACCAGAAGAGAGCCTGTGCCTTCCAATCTGTTTTGACCGTCCCCACTATCGATTTAATCTCGCTCATTTCCTTTCTCCTGGCCTTATTTTTCCTCGACACACCAATTCTATGATGCAAATCCTGTTTATACAATAGTGCATCGGTACTGGTTTGTCTGTGACCTTAGTACTATAGGCTCCTGTGTCTTAATTATGCCGCGCCGCCTGCCGCCGTCACAGGGTAACAAGTACGATATTGCCGGCCTGCACGGTATGATTCGACGTAATAAAAAAGTAGTAGCCCGTGTGGATGACGGGCTACTACCAACGGATGATTGCACAATACAGGCGGATATACAGCTCCCGCCGAAAGATAACACCCGGTATTACGGCTTATACCAGGTATAGTTCAGTTTGACCGTATCGTTCTGGAAGCTGGGTATATAGCGGTTGTACATGACAGTCTCCCCGGGCGGTATGCTGGCAGCGATTGTGACGCTGTTGCCGGAGGTATTAGCCACGATTTTAACATCGGACATATACCACCACCTATCTGAGTTTGTCACGCTCCCATTGACAATCAGGGCGCTGACAGTGGCATATTTGTAGTAATCCATCTGGTTAACCCAGACGACGGCAGAATCCGCAGGGGGAACTGAGGACGGCGCCGGGACGGAAATTACCTGTGCGGGAATATTGGCACCGGGCAGGATGGTAAGATAGACCGGCACGTAAATCGGGCTGTTAACAGCGCCGTCGGCGGTAATTGTGATGATGCCGGTAAACTGGCCCGGGGCCATGCCGGTTGCATCGACATTTACCCTGGCGTCAGTGGTTTGAGCAGTTGCAGCGCCGGGCACCTGCAGCAGATTTATCCAGTGCGAATTATCGCTCATCGACAGGTTGAGTATACCATCGCCCTGACTGACGACTGATAATACCTGATCAAGGCTCGGCCCCTGGCCCTGCCCGATAGTGAAGACCAGTTGGTCCGGGCTGACCACCATTATAGATGCTGACGATGCTGCGGGAACTGCGGGCTGCTGGACAGCCGGGATACAACTTATAGCAGACACAATGCAGGCAACAGCTAATAATACTACAAGGATAAAAGAGCCATTTTTATACGCGGCCATTGCTTCCTCCTTAACCGTTATATTCGCATCAACCGCATTATATAACATGCCAACTCATTTTCCCATCGCCTCCGTCAATTCGATATCACGATATCTCGACTCCAGAGGTTTTGATGGAGCAGCTTCAGGTCAGGCCTTCTAACTTTGACAATATAGATCACCGTACTTATGCTATTATCAGAAAGTCAGGCCCCAAATGCTTCCCGTGAAATGAAGTACATCGATATAACGGCCAGATTGCTCCCGCTTCTCCTTTTAATGCTTGCTTCATCATGCGTCTCCAAAGAATACCCCGTAACCGGCGCCGTTACGGAGACCCAATACAGGACCGAGTATGTAACGGAGACCTACACAGAAAACGAGACTACAGTTGATACCATCACGGACAGCTATGAGCTTCCGCTTTACTACAGCTGGTACTCGCAGAATATCGCTTTCAACGGCCAGACCAACTTCTGGTACCTTGCCTATGATGTCCCTCAATGGCCGACATACGATAACCTGCGGCTGACGATCTCGATCTGGAAGCAATTTCAGTATGAGTCCGCCTCCATACGTATACTTGATATGACCAGAAGCGGGCATCTGACCACACCTGCTCCCGCCATTTATGGAGATACTGAGACGGGACAGGTCAAATGGACCTGGATAACACCCAGCACCACAGGTACCGTCAGCACTTCATCCAGCTCGTCTTCCGGCGCCTCAGAGAACCCCTCCGGAGAAGAAAATGTCTCCACCACCGGCGGCGCTGCGACAACATGGTTGGATACGGCCAATGTCCAGATCAACCAGTCCAGGTTTTTAGGCGGCAGGACCAATCTCTGGTCCAGGCCTGAGGATCCACAGGTCTTCGAGTTAGACGCCGGCAAGGCGCAGAAGATCGGCGTTATAGTCAGCGGGCCCGAGAATCGGTGGAACGCCCGGGTCACCCTGAAAGGCACCTTTACCCGCGATATTGTCTCGTATAAAACAGTCAGCGGGGAGCGCCAGGTGGAGAAACAGGTGCCCTACGAGGTACAGAAGCAGCAGACTACCTATCAGGTCAGGCAGGTACCGTTCTGGGAAATATTTTCGCAATGAATCATTTATCCTGCTTCTTCCACTGCCGTGCCCGGGTCCGGTACCCGGGATTTACGGCACGTGCGCCGGGCGCAGGCGGGTTCCTGTCCCTGCTGATTCTGACGGTTCTGGCCATTCCCGCTCTTTCCTGCGTCCCCATGCAATACCCTCAAAAAGAGATTTACTATGAAACGATGTCTGTTACCGAAAACCGCACCGAGCTGGTCAGCGAAACCAATCCCGTAACCCGTATTGTAAGCGGCCAGGAGCAGCTTACGCCGTATATTCTGTGGAGCAGTCCCTCTGTGAAGTTCAAGGGCACACGGTTCGTCTGGTACCACGGTTACAGGCTGCCCGGCGCACAGGCCCATGACATCGAGAAGATCAGGATATCGCTCTACAAACAGTATTATTACGAAAACGTTGCCGTCAGCCTTTTCGACATGGGACGCCGCGGGCAGGTGCTGCAGCCGCCGCTGATCTCCCCCCAGGACCCCGTGTATACCAATACGGTCCAATGGGATTGGTTCACATACGACATAGAAGCGGAAATAATGGACAATTGGCTTAACTCGGCCAATATCAAGTTCAATTTCGCCCGCTACCTGGGAGGGCAGGCTGATCTCTGGATGAACCGGTGGCAGCCCTACGATATCGAATTCGACACGCGGGGCGCACGGGAAATAGCTGTTCTGTTCACAGGCCCCACCACTCCCCAGAACACCAGGTTCAGCGCCTCTCTGCTATGGTACGACCATGTCACGGAAAACGTAACCACTATAGTGGAAAGGACAGTCCCGTACCAGGTGGAACAGAGCGTACAGAGCGAAAGGACTGTAAACAAAACGTCCCTGGTGCCTTTCTGGCAGGCGCCGCCTTTCAAGTAGCCTGCTGATCAACTAATACGAGCATCAGATAAGGTTCAGATACCAGTCCAGCAATTCTTTGCCCCACAGCAGCGTAACCATGCCGCCAAGGCAGAGAAAAGGGCCGAACGGCAGCATCTCCTTTCGCTTCTTGCGCCCGCTGATGAGCAGGGCGGCTGCCACGATACCGCCGGCCAGTATGCTCAGGAAAAGAGCGACAAATACCAGGGGAAAACCCACCATCAGGCCCAGCAGGCCGGCCAGCAATACGTCCCCCATCCCCATACCGCCCCTCGATAGCACGACTACCAGAAGAAGAAGCAGGGCGCCACAGACGCCGCCGGCCAGGGCACACAATAAGAAACTGTTGAAAACAGCCATAAAGCCGCTTCCGCCGTAATAAAGTGACCAGGGTAAACTGTAGTGCGTCAGCGTAACCGCCAGCGCTATCAGTGCAGCCAGCAGCAGGGACGGGTAAGTTATAATATTCGGCAGCATGAAATGCTCGAAGTCGCTGATAAATAATATGATCAGCACGGTAGAGTAAACGAGCAGTATGGCCAGCGCCCAGGACAGCCCGTATTTCAAATAAAGGGCCGCGAAGAGGATGCCTGTGACCGCCTCCACCACCGGTATGCGCACCGGAAGCGCCTCTCCGCAGTCCGGACAGCGGCCGCCAGCCACAAAATAGCCGACCAGCGGGATCAGGGACTTCGGACGCCGCTTGGCTGAGCATTTAATGCAGGCCGGCGACCTCAATTGTATCCCCCCTTCCTCCGTTACCGATCCGGCCAACCAGTTCAGGGCAGCGCCCCACGCCAGGCCGAGCAGCAGAAAAAGGCATCCTGTTAAAGCAGTAGTAGTGCTATCCACGAACGTATTTTTGTTCACCCATACCGAAGTAGTTTGCGAAGTCCAGGGTTGCGCCCGAGCCGTCTCTGATAGTGCCGCTGAAATAGCCGAATGGCCCGTAGTACCTGACCTTCAGGACTATTAAGTCCATCTCGATCTTGCCCATAATAGTGGGCTTGAATGACAGGTCCACAATTCCGAACTTGTCCCTGATAAACCACTCCCCTTCCGGTCCCTGCGGCCTTTCGAATTTGACCGGTGGCAGCAGAATCATCCTGCCGTTAATCCACAGGCAATTTTCGTTATATCTCTCCGCGTCAATGGTCTGGTTGTCCGTCAGGTTAAAGCCTATGAGCCGGCCCTTCTCGTCATATCCGGCAGATGTAACCCAGTCGTACTTAAGCGAGTATGGATAAAAGCCCTTATGGTCATCGATAATAGCGAAGCTGCCCTCGCGCAGGAACTCAGTTTTCTCCCCCCCCAGAATGAGGCTCCCCTGCATGGGCATCAAACACTTGTGGGAATAGACGCCGCGGTTCTTGCCCAGCGGTATTGAGACAACGATGGGCGCAACCAATCCCTCATCATGAATGGCCTCGAAATGTCCCTCGATATCCGGCAGGCCCTTTTGGTCGCGTATGTGTATATTTATATAAAATCTGCCCTTCGCCAGCGCGCTGACAATCTCGATGGAACAGTCCTTGTCCCGATAGGACTGGCTGCTATCCCAGATAGACGCGGGGACCTTAATTTTCCATGATGGCAGAAGTTTCTCAAAGAGATATCTTTTCTTCCGCACCTTATCGTATACAATGAACTGCGCCAGGGCCGTGACCTTGGCGTTATACAACACAGCCAGCATGAACCAGCGTTCGTTGCCAAGCTGGAAGGCCTGCCATTCCTTGAGCCTGAAATTGAGCAAACACTCAGGCAGCCATATGCCCAGGGGACTATCAGCTTCGAGCGGATTCACGTTTTTAAACTGGGTACTGAAAGTTCCGAATACGAATTCGCCATCGGTGACAAGATTGTCCGGGGCGGTTTGCAGTTCCCTCTGTCGGTATTCTGCCATTTGGCACCCCCTTTGGCAGACATTGTGCACCATGACCCTCAAAATATCAAAGGCCGCAATCTGATTTATCCCGGATTAACCAAATGCTCCACGATGTAATAGAATATTAAATGGATGAGGACCATTATCGCGACGCTGTCTATTTGCCTGATACTTGTATCATTGAACTGCTCGCCCAGATTCATGTCCACCGGCGCATTAGGCAAATATGTCTACTATCCGATAGATCCCCGTCAACTGATAACGGTGGAAGACCCCGCTGTCCGACAGACGCTGAATATGATCACTGCCGATAAAACAGACTTCAGGTCCGATTTCAGAAAGCTGCAAGCATGGGTGTCGTCACATATCGTATATACCAACGACAGCTATTATCACTGGCAAACTCCTGCTGAAACCCTGGAGAAAAGGACGGGCAACTGCAAGGATTTCGCTGTGCTGCTCTGTGCCCTCAGCCGGGCGGCAGGCGTGCCGGCCAGCGATATTTATGTGGCCATCGGCAAGGACCGCAGCAATAACACCCACGCTTTCATAATCGAGAAATGGGTGCTGGACCGATGGCAGGTGGTCGAGCCACAGGTGGGAGGCTTTGTTATCTCGGATTTAACTGCCATAGATACGGCTGATAGATACACCATATACTCCCGCTTCAACGATAAATACTACCTGGGGGAGACGGCTTATATTACCACTTCCGAGACCTTCCTTACGTCCGTTACGCCCGCATCAGCTGCAAACAGCCAGCCTGCCGCCGGTTCGGAGCCGGTAGCTGTAAACCCTTCCCCAACAGTCAATCCACTCCCCGAAATCGACTACTTTTATTTCAAGCAAGTCCCGAATATCGTGGGGGCATCCAGCGCCACCATGCTGTCATGGCAGATTACCGGCGCATCGCTGGTATACATCGATAATGGTATCGGATATGTAGCCGCTTCAGGAAGTCAAATAGTCACCTCGCCGGCCGGAACGGTCTTCACCATCACCGCCAGAAATGAAAACGGCGAGGTGAATTCAAAGGCCTTTAGATAAGGCAGATTAAGACCCGTGTATTCACCGTCCAATAGGTCAGCGACGACAGTATTTACAGGGCACAAAGAAGCATTTGCTGTTGTTGTTGACACCGGAGCAGCCCAGGGTAGTGTCGCTCTTGCCCCAACCGGTGGCGTTGCATCCGGTACGTCCGGCGCTGTTCCCCCAGGTTTTTGAGTACGGCAAAACCGAAGTGGTATTGTTGTCGGCTATAGCCGGAGCCAGGCCCGGTAACATGGTAGCAGCCAGACATATCAGGCTGATCACGATAATGCCGACTAACCTTATTTTAAGTGTCATACCTTTGCCCTCCCCGCTTATAGGTCAGCACATGCTTTTCGACTTTGGAGCCAGCGGTCAGAGTCGAACTGACGACCAGCTGTTTACGAAACAGCTGCTCTACCACTGAGCTACGCTGGCACTCACGATGCAGGGCTTAAGTTCTGCCGCTCCCGTGACGCTGTGACCACCCCACGGGGCAGCACGTCGTCCAAGAGTGCCATTGCATCTTCCTGCATGCCGGATATTATATGAGAATACGTGTCCATGGTAAAGGCCACGCTTGCATGCCCGAGAGCCTCGGATATCACCTTGGGCTTGGCCCCCCTCATTAACATCAGGCTGGCGAAGGTGTGCCCCAGATCATGGAAGCGTACCCGATCTAGACCGGCTCCTTTGGCTATCCGGGTGAAGGTGTGGGTCAGCGTGCACGGATCAAGCGGCTCCCCATCCAGATTGGCAAAGACAAGATCATCCAGTGCCAGTGGGCATCCTTGATGCCAGCAAAGCGATTCCCTCTCCACTCGGTACTCCCTTAGAAACTGAGCAAGCTTGGGTGTCATGGCCACGCGCCGCCTGCTACCAGTCGTCTTCGGCTCCTTGAATATGCATACTCCACGCCGTTTGTATAGCACTTGACTGACCGATATGGAGAGCATATCCAAATCAATATCTCGCCAGCGCAAACCCAGTAGCTCAGCTTGACGCATACCGGAGTTTATCGCCATATAGATGACTGGATAGAACCGATTACTCTCCGTCGCTTTGAGTAACACCTCAGCCTCACTCGGTGTTAGCGTCCGCATGGCCTTCATGACCAGAATAGTTCAAGAGACGCCATAAAATAAATGGCGAGTATCCCCTCTCTACGCGTATAGGAGTGTATTATAATGTGGTACAATAAGCATGTCACACTCCTATAGATTTATCTTTGGGGGTTTTTAACCTTGATGTTTTCTTGGCTGACACAAGAAACGCAAAACATCTGCATATTTTGGGCTACCATTATCAGCGCAATTATACTTGTGCTTGGATTAATAATTAGTACCATCTTATTATTAAAGCGCAAACACAGATTATCTAATTTATATAAAATCTATGCTGACTTAAAACAAATACAGGTTAAAGAGAAGTCTGTAATACTCAAAAAAGACCTGATTACCCTCACAACATCTCCTAATCCTCAAACTATCAAAATTACATTACGTATGGAATCGGATGCGACAGTAGTGTTTATTGCGCTTAGTTTTGAAGGCAATGGGCAAAAACCTGATATGAAAAAACCGTATGACTATCAATTCAATAAACCCCATCTTGGTGCAGAATATTCGCCATTTCTTGATAATGGATGGAATATTACATTTAGGGAATTGGGCCACAGAAATATCGGGCAGAAAATTAGGATAGGATTTGAATGTATTGCCTCTACTTTATGGGATGGGTATTTGAAGGTAAATCTATCTTGTGAAGGGGGAACAAAGAAAACTTATAAATTACCAATCTCGGTAATAAATACTGCATTATAGGAATAGATATCATGGATAAACCTATGAATAAAGTACTAACTAGGAAAAGGTTTGAGTAACTTACTATGAAAGCGGCAGGAGGGCATCCCCTTTTCTGTACTAGTCATAATGCTAGTTTTGCTGGAGGATATCAAGTATGTTAAACTACTTGGCGCAAAGGCATAATCACCAAATAAATTTAGTTTAGCATCGCTGCAGCATGGGGTGGGACTGAGCCACCCCCCGCCGCCCCCTACCGACCACATCCGTACACCTGTCCACGGGCACGCCCGGTGCCATCCGCTCCAGAACTTTCATCGGGCGCAACACCTTAGATGCGAAGAGTTGCCAATCCGTAGTCCTATCCCTGAACTCCCACCACAAGCGATGACATAGCTTATTGGGCGGTATGATAGCACACGTGCTGGCTGAGGAGAAGGGTCTTCTACTGTGAGTGGTTCGAGGTGGCATTCGATATTGCGTTGTCACGGATGAAGTTATATACTCGTGTGCGGGTCGTTATGCATCGCTTGATGAGGTCTTTCAAAGGCCCAAGAATCAGGGAGGCAAGCTAGGCAAGGGAGACGGAATGTTCGACATTAACAGGTTCAAGAACCTTACACCTGAATCCAATAGGTATGGCAGGCGTATCGACACGTTACGCTCGCGGGGGAAGAACCCTCAGCATATTCAGAGGACAGTGGAAGAGGCCATCGGCAATTTAGAGTCTGGCGCGACGTCATTTGTGATCTATGGCGAACCTCAGAGCGGTAAGACAGAAATGATGGTAGCTTTAACTGCTAGGTTGCTGGACGAAGGCCATCGAACGATAGTGATTTTGGTAAACGATAATATTCCGCTCCTTACGCAGAATCTTAAACGATTTCAGGAGACGGACATAGATCCTACGCCAGTTGATGTCAAGTATGCTTTGGATGAGAAGATCGGCGAGGATCGTTGCATCATATTCTCCAAGAAGAATGCAAATGACTTGAAGAAGCTGAACGAGAAGCTTCGGAGTAAGCGAGATGTGGTTGTAATTGACGACGAAGCGGACTTCGCATCACCCAATTCAAAGATCAATCTGGATGAGCGGAGCAGGATTAACGAGGAGATCAATAAACTGTTGGCCAAGGAGGGAACGTACATCGGAGTCACTGCCACGCCGGCGCGACTGGATCTAAACAATACCTTTGACAACGTTTCAAAGAACTGGCTTTGTTTCGAGCCGCATGAGTACTATGTGGGCAAGAACGAATTCTTCCCGATGGATTTGAGCAAGCCTCTGGGATTTGCTCTCGTGCTATTGGAGGACACAGGGGATGATCCAAAGCACCTAAGGGATGCGTTGCTCAGGTTCCTCGTAAATGTTGGGTATGTGAATGTTGACGAAACCATGAAGCGCAAGATGGGGTCACCCGACACCGAGGGTGTCAAGTGCTGTTTTCTCGTTCATACGAGCGGCGAGACGGACGCCCACCAGAGAGACAAGGAGATCGTTGCCAGTGTTCTACGGGCACTGGCTGATATAAACGATCGGCGCCGCGACCGATATATTGAAGCCCTTTGGGAAACAGCAAGGTGCAAATACGGTGAGGAGCTCGCAAATAGAATAGTAGATTTCGTGTTGAGTCATATGGGCAGGAAGTTTGTGGAGGTCATGAACACGCAGAAGAAGAGTGGCATGGATACAACTGAGCCGCCTGCGCTTTTCACTATAATAATAGGGGGCAATATCGTATCTAGAGGCATCACTATTAACAACCTACTCGGAATGTTTTTTACAAGGGACGCCAAGCACCGCATACAGCAAGACACATATATACAAAGGGCGAGAATGTTTGGAAATAGGAAGGACTATCTCCACCTTTTTGAACTATCGATACCAAAAACCCTCTACACTGATTGGCACAGATGTTTTGTATATCATCACTTGTCTCTACAAGCGATCAAGAGCAACAAGGGCGCTCCTATCTGGATAGCTGACAAACGGATAACTCCTGCCGCATCGGGCAGCATAGACAAGAGAGCGGTCGTATTAACAAAGAATGAGTTACTCTTCGGCCTGTTTGACTACACAGAGGATATCGAAAGGATAGTCAATGACAGTAGGCTGAGCGGACTAGAAAAGCTGGAGGTGCTCAATAAGCAATTCGGAGATGATGTGCTGCCAAAATATGTCATCGATTTCATCCACATGAATACGAGACCGCACGAAGGTTACGTGTTTATTCATGGAATTCGACGGGTAGGGCAGTCTGATACAGACTATCATAGTAACCTAATTCGGCAGAAGGGCGTGTTTGGCGGGAGGGAGATTAAGGAGCATCCCGAAGCTATCCATCATATCTTGATACTGAGAAACCCGGACAACGAAGCACGCATTGTATATTGGTACCGCGACGATATCCGATTCTATGAGAATCTGAAGCCAAAATCGAATGTATAACTATAGATTCTTTCTGGGGAACGCATTGGCACGCATTGTTCAGGACGGCGGGAGTGTTTCGATGGAGCTGCGCTCTGGGAACAATGGGTACGTGATCAATGGCACTAGATACATCTACTTTAAGCACAGCACAAAGCGAATGTCTCCGTGGGCCTTCACGTTCTTACCTGAGCATATCCGGGAGATTGCAGACGCTAAGAAAGAAATAGACAACGTTTATGTGATATTGGCTTGTAATGATGATGGCATTTGTTGTTTGAGTTTTAGCGAATTCGCTAAGGTCATATTCGTTGGCGAAACGAACAAAAGTAAGAGCATTAGGGTGTCTAGGTCGCCAAGGGAGAAATATTCGGTTACAGGAACCGATGGTAATATAGGCTACAAGATAGGTGATAATGATTTCCCAAGAAAAGTGTTACGGGAGCCTTGAACACGGATCCGCTGATATCCCCCGTCGGAGCGATAGTACTGTAGTAGCCGTGCAAAACGCGACGATTACCAGGTCTCCAGCTAGCAAGCAGGCCGTGTGTGTGGTGTACCTAGTTTTGAGATAGGTACTATCCCCCCATGATTTAGGCCACCCCAGGTAGGAAGGATGCCTGTCCAGCAACAACCCGATTTAATTACTGACGGTTTCGGTTGCAGGAAGTTCGACGGCTTACCTAAGCTTGATCGTCAACTCAAAGTGAGCCATAGAACATGAAAGCTGGGGGCTAGGTCAGCTTGTTGATGAAGAAGTCAATTCGGCGAGGATGATTTTGATGTCTTCAGCTATTTTGTCTGCAGGAATATGCTCCAATACTGACAAAGCATCAACGCCGATGCCTTCGAGGATTTTCTTACCATCTACGGTAAGCAATCCCTCCGGTGGTATCGCGTCGGCAAACGTATCACCAACAGTGACGGCGTGATTATCCCGAAGTATGTCCGTGATTGACTGCAATGTGACCCCCTTGGCTAAAGCGATAGCCTCTGGCCAAATCAGATAACTTTCAATATTCCTACGCCGCCACATTCTGGGATAGAATCGAGGGGGGCACCCCCCGCAAGTTTTGTCTTCTAGCTGTTCGCCCACCGATAATACCGGCTCGTCGTCTCTATCGCGTATACTGATCGCTACTAGAGGATCGATTTCTTCGGCTAACGCCCTGAAGATATGCTTGCGTTCTTTGTTGCCAGATTTATCTACCCATTCTACCCACTTGTCGGTCCATGCGAGGCCAAGCTTATTGGCACACTTCCTCAGTACTTTATAATCAAAGTCGCCCTCTAGCAATAGGATATGCTTTTTCTGTTTGATAGTATCTATTCGTGGAGCATAATCAGTCCCTAAACCAACGAGCAAACCAACTTTTTGATGCTCTGCAGATAGATATCTAGGATGTCCATGCATGCGGATTTCCAATATTTTGTCAGGATCGGCTTTGCGCAATATTTCCGCCGAATGTGTAGCAATCAGCACTTGTTTTCCTGTTCTTTCTGTAATCTTCTTTAATTCATTGATTAGACTTTGCTGCAAAGAGCAATGTAGATGTGCATCAGGTTCATCTAGTAATAGTACGTTTACGTCAGGATCCGTCGCGAGGGCGTATACGCTGAGCCATTGCAGGAAGCCACTACCCTCGACCATTAGATCGCGGTTGTGATATCCCGAGTGACGCAACAGACGATGTCCTGATAGGTTACCCTTAGAAATCTCGATATTGATATATGTGTGATATTCTGCTCTAAACGGTGCGACGACAAGCTCCGTAGCAAAAGTAGTCCGTAGTGCCTGCTGGAGAAGCTCCCAGGGGTCTGTATTGCGCAATGTATTAAGATCAGCGTCGCTAATCTTGATTTTGCCTTGCTTGAGCTCCGATCTCTTTTCAACATTCTTCGTTTGAAGATCAAGGAGTATATTGCGGAGAACCGCCCCGGCTAATCCTTCCCCAATCCGACGGCGTCTGATGGCGAGTGTTACTGGGCTTTCGTGGTCGGATATACCAGCGACTGGGGGCAAATATGCTATCTTGGGGAGGGGGTCATCTGCAGCTAGGTTGCTAGCTGTCGTCTTGATGAAAAGTCTATCGTTTGCCAGAGAAAGACCGAATTCCAACTCCTTGGGATGATCGTCTTTGATCCATGAACACTTTATCTTTTGAGTGTAGCTACTTTGTGGCGAGAGGTTTGTCCACAGATGCTTGAGAGTAGGAACATTGATAGGCGAAAACTCATCATAGCCGATGCCCAAACCTTGATGCATATAACCAGATGTAAAATATACTCTCCCTTTCTCTGCCTGTATTATTGTCCGACAGAATTCCCAAATAGCTATCGCTTGTAGAATTGAAGACTTACCAGAATTGTTGCCACCCGCAATAAAAGACACCCCTTTAGGCATTAGTGGGACGTTCTCATCTGAGAATCTTTTAAAATGTCGTAATTGAAGACCAGTTAGCATCGCATATTTAACAACAATGATTTGCCATACTTTAGGCGACATAAGAATATTTGTCAACGTCCTAACGCATCGCTTGTATATACGGACTTTGGCTACAAGAATCTTCAGAAAGTGATCGGTGCCTTTTCCGCGCTTTGGTGATCCATCTTCTCCAACTTGGCATCACGATTTATTTCGCATGGGCATAGTTCGCTGTTCCCTCAGCGTCAAGGCAGCGTCACAAACTGGGGTAATGATCGTGACACCGGTCTGGTAGACCGAGGGCGAATATAACTATACTAAGACGTGGTTTAGGGAATCAACGGCAGGCCAGAGTGAGGTGTATGTATGCTGCTGTCACCGCATCATTTCCTCCATGTAGTAGGTAGTATAGTCATAGAAGATATGAAGGATACGGAATTTGGTCGTCGAAAATTACAATTCCGCAGGAACGTTGACCACCCTGCTATAATTGTAACAATGTTAGCAGATATGCTGTTGTGGTTATCCAAGGTCTTGACAATGGGTGCTGCTGTCTTTTTCGCTATCATGGTTTTCTGGCTTCCGCCTCATTTAAAAAAACAAAATGAACGCAATGAAGGAGGCCTGAGCGCTATGAGAACACCTGGGCGTACGAGCTTACATGAGGGACTAACGATATTTTTAACAGTGTGGTCAATATTTGCATTATTCCTATGTGCTCTATTCTTTGTAATTACTCAGGAAAACATGGTAACAAAATCTCTACTGTTTATGACAGCCGCTGTTTATTTTTCAGCGTTATGTTATGCTGCTTATTTATTATTTTTACAACCGATCGGCGGACGCACATTCAATGATAAACATTTCTACATATGTATACGATTAGGCATGATTGGGTTTTTCTTTTTCTTTGTAACTTTAGCTTCAATATTTTGGAATTGGCAATGAGAGTATGAGATCGGCAGGTTCGAAGATCAAACTCATATTTCATTTAGCTAAACAAGCTTGGCTCTTTACTCTCGTACTCTATGCTTCAATTGGACTAATCGTACTAACTTTCGTAGCATTTTTCCCTAGTGAATTTGATGCGACTATCGCTCGATGGTCTGTTCTTAATGCACAAAACGCAATAATATCCTTTTTTGTCGTCCTCGTAATAGTAGTTATAGTGGGTATAAGCAGAGAAGTAGGAAATAAACCTGAAACATGCGATGAAAGAAAGCTTGATGTGCTACCCATCACGCCCAAGAAAAAAGACATCCCCGAAACTGTCCAATGGATATTATTGCTGCTCATCGGAGTAGTCAGTCCGATTTCAGCGCTTGCATATGGTTTTATCAATGGGAAATTGTCTACTGCCGAGGCCATGCAGCTCTTTGCGTCAATTATTTTAGTTATGGTAACTCTAATGTATGTATTTATAACATGGCAAATGAGCGATAACTCGGGAAAGTCAGTCGCTATAATGAGTGAACAGACCAAAATTGCCAACTATATGGCTGACGAAACAAAGAGGCAAAGGTTAGACAGCTATCGTCCGATGTTGATACCCATTAAAGGTGCTGGTGGCTTGGCATTTGCATCGCGGAATGCAGTTTACATGGAACCTGGAGAATTACTGCAGATTCGCAATATTGGCATAGGGCCTGCACTAAATATATCAGTGAGAATTGAAGAGCGCTCAATTAGTGACATGACGGAGTGCATATATACTGAAGAACAATTCTCTGTTGAAGCCGTAGAGATAAGTGGTATAAGCCCTATACGTTTATTTACCGATGATAAAAGAGTTGGCGCAATAGCTGACGCAATGTGGATAGTAATAGCTTATGACGATATATATAGCCGCCGTTTTCAAACAGAAGGCAAATACGTAAAGGTGAATAATACCTGGACGAATATTAAAATATCTGATATCAAGGGCATTTCAGATCAGTAAAACATCGTACTGTCGACATTTATGATAGGTACCGTTCAAATGGTCTGTATAGCCTCTCCGCAGTAACCTAAATCCGATAGCAATGACCTTACCGCACTCCATGCATAGGCCAATCTCCTTGGTTCTTATCTCATTTTGATGCTTCCCGTGTCGCTCTCGCCGCGAGTTTGGACTGTCTGGAACAAATACGTGTTTGCGCCTCGACCACTTATGGTTTATATATAATATTGCCATGGTTTAGGCCACCCCTACCCTGGCTTCAACCTCATCTTAACTTTTATCTAAGCTTTCCATTTACCCCCGATTCAGTTACCCTTTTTAGTCAGAGATGAAGGACGGACAGGGACGGTCTAAACGAACAGAGCGGATTTTCTATACGTTCAATGAGACGATGGATCAACTGGCCTTCAGCAAGCACATGCTGCGTAAGCTGATGAAGTCCGGGCTGACCAGCCACAGGATAGGCAGGAAGATCGTGTTCCTGAAGGAGGATGTGGCAGAATGGAAGAGGGCACATTAAATACCGTTATTGAGTTTTCAGAGACTTCAGCATCTTTTGCGCCATTGATAGCATTTGGTTCGCGCATATAATGACCAGGCTCAGAGCCAACGATGCCATAGCCATGCCCGCAACCTGTGAGATATCAAGTTCCTTGTTATTCCTTTTTGATAACAGCTCCTGCCTTTCTTTATTTCTCTGGAGTTGATCTTCCAGCGTGAACTTGTTCCAGCACGTCCGGCAAATTGCATGCTCCCTGGCTCCCAGGTAGCACACGTCACAGATAGGTTGACCGCACTTAGAGCAGGTAGTTTCAGAATCGTACTCGGGATGGTAATAGCACTTCATTTTGTTTCCTGCGGCGCTCACTGTCATGTAAAACCAATTCTAAGCGTACTGGAAATAAAATCAATAATCATCTATAATTGTCTATTTGTGCCTAATAGATGGCAGCATTGTACCATCATCTCAAAGGACAAGATCATGAAAAGAGATAAACCAGGGAAAAAGATAGAGCGTATATTCTTTACGTTTACTGAGGCCCAGGAGTTCCTGGGAGTTAGCCATCAGACTATATACAAACTTATGGAATCGGGCCTGCCGTCTCACAAAATCGGTAAGAAAAGGGTCTTTCTAAAAGAAGACTTGGTTAAATGGATCAAAGAGCACTAATGGGATGGTTCTCACTAACGTCTTGTGTTTCGCTTCGCCTCCTTCTGCGATAAGCTTCCTGTCGACAGGCTGAACTACAATAGAAGGAGCTGCGCTCCAGATTCTGCACTTGCCATTTGCCGCAGATGTCACAACGTCGTGGTTTTGTATCGCCCAGTATTTCCAGCGAAAACATAACCCACATGGCCGCCAACAGAGAGTCGGGATGAAGGTAGATTCTACTATTCAGGAAAGGGAAGATTTGAGGAGTAACATGTCCCTCAAGATGTTTATTTATTTCACGACAAACATAGTATCTAGCAGGCTCCATCACTTCACCCCACTTCCACCGTTCTAAGAGTTCATTGTGCTGATGAGGGCCAGCAATAGACGTGAACGCAACACCTGAAATTATATCATTTGAAGGAGCTGGAAGTGCCTGCCATTCTTTAAGTTTATCATCATATTCATACTTGTATTCAATAATTACTCCAGATGTCCATTTGATTAGCTGACTGAGTTTCCCAGTGTACTGACCTTTGAACAAATCCCAAATATATAAAAGTATCCCCATTTCCCTGCTTTCATACTTCCATCTTTCGATTGACTCCCCAAACTCCATGGTTCCCCCTCCTATCGGCATCAATGGAATAGCATATTGTCCCAGCAAACCGTATCGATTGGCGAACTTCACAATGGATTCGTTGTTGTATAGACTTGCGAATTCTCTGTGCAATGTGGGCTTGGACAAAGGAGCGTACTGCCTTGCCATATTTCCTAATGAAACAAGCCACGGGGCAGATCCATCTATCCCCGAAACTTCCTTGATGTTTTCGACGTCCACCACAGTTTTATGTGTGCTCGCATCCAAAACAATACAGCCGTCTACTGCAACCCTCCAGAGGAAGGCATACGAGCCAAATGTCATCGACTTCTTTTTGTTACGCAAAATGTTACGCACTGTCTATTGTTCTCCGTTACAGAACACGATATCATAGTGCATGATGACAGTCAATGCCTCTCAGAAGGATTCGTGGCAACCCATGAAGTCTGAGCATCAGGAGCACCTTGATGGGACAGATTGGGCAATTATTCTATTCGCACTCGGTTCGATTCTTGCTCTTACTATGTGGATACTCTCTTTCGATTCCTGCAAATGCATCTCTGATATATTGAAGGTTGTGATCGCATTATCAATTCTTTCATTATGGTGTTTACTATTTTGGGCAAACAGAAACCACCTCTATCGTCTATTGCACCGTCTTAGAGGTGGTAAAGCCAAGAAGAGCCCCTAATCGCGAATGCTACGGCATATAGTCCTACAAGCGACGCAGCCTTTTCTTAGATGATCGTAATCTAGAAGATGATAAATGGGATGTTTCTTCCCCTGCCGCTCCCCGTGACGCTGCCGCTGTAAGGTACATATGAGAGTGGGGCACGATGCATAGTGGCAGGCTGGATGCGGTAAAACGGGATAAAGCGAATTACCTTTATATTGGGTTTAAGTTCGACCCAGCTGTTTACGAAACAGCTGCTCTACCACTGAGCTACGCTGGCATACGCTAAACAGTATACCGTTATTCCGATTTTTGGGGCAAGGACTTATGTTAAAATTAGTGCAATTCATATCTAGTGTAATGAGGTTTGCATGAACTCTACTAAAAAAGCCGCGGGACCGATTAATATACGCAAAGCAACACTACAGGACCTGGAAGCCATCACGGCCATATATAACGACGCGATTATCAATACTGTTGCCACCTTCGATACCGAACCGAAGAGTAGCGAGGAGCAGTTGACCTGGTTTAACGACCACCACGACAAATATAAAATACTGGTGGCGGAAATCGAGGGTAAGGTTGTCGGATGGGCTTCTTTAAGCAAGTGGTCCGACCGCTGTGCTTACGCGGATACTGCCGAGTATTCTTTATATATCGAAAAGGCACACCGCAGCCGTGGTATCGGCAGGAAACTGGTAACGGGCCTGATGGATCAAGCCAGGATGTCAGGCCTCCATACGCTCATAGTCAGAATTGCACAAGGAAATAACGCCAGCATTCATATATGTGAATCCTGTGGTTTTCGGCACATCGGCGTCATGAAAGAGGTTGGACGAAAGTTCGGCAAGCTACAGGATGTCCACCTGATGCAGATTATATTTAAGTAATTAATACCGGGAGTGCCTTTTCAATCTGCATTGCCGCCAGAGTATCAACAGCATCAGAGAAGGTTATTATTTATTCCCCTCTTTCATGATATACCTGAACGTGCAGTGGTCGGTCTGCCCAACATGGTGCCGGTCGTGCAGCACCAGCTTGACATCCGGATTATAGCCGTCCAGAATGGCATAGTCGGCGTACTTGCAATAGATCTTACTGTATTCTCCCACGCCGAGCTCCCTCGACCCGTTCCAGAAGGTACACTCGCCGGCCTTGACCACCAGGTCATCGTTGTCCAGATCGGGGTGGGGATCGAAATTGGAGCTGTCGATATCGCTGTATACCAACCAGTTCTTGAGCGAGAGCGGCTGTCCGAGATCTTTAACTATGGTGGCTATACGCCTGCCCCTGGCCCTGCCGAAATCATCTATGGCCTTTTTCAGCAGCGCCTCACCCTTCTCCGGGCCCAGCTCCTGTATAACGGCCCTGGCTACGAATCCAAAAAGCGCCCCGCCCAATCCGAATCCCGGTATCAGGTATTTGGCCGCTGCAGCCTTCTTATCCAGCACATCGGCCATGTAGTCCCAGTCGAATCCCTGCTTCTTTTCACGTTCAATATCGTCCATTATGAACCTCCGTATTCTATTATCCGATTAGTCCGCCATCGCCCGGGCATGCAACAATGCTCAATGTAATGTTATCATTATAGCCGCATTTTTAAATAATCATTCCGGAGGTTGCAGATGCCCTACAAACTGATCCAGGTGGAGATTAATGATGAGGTAGCCACCCTTACGCTCAAGCGGCCGGATA